>ERZ795054.3515-NODE-3515-length-12223-cov-37.050049_pt1 | contig 12223 bp, 8 predicted proteins | sample MGYA00375138_ERZ795054 | MGnify/ENA primary metagenome ERZ795054 (study PRJEB30183, sample SAMN05720215) | anaerobic digester metagenome | isolation source: active sludge of municipal wastewater-treating anaerobic digesters | place: USA | collected 2014-12-23 ...
ACCTGTTCGCCGCCGACCAGTCCGGCCGCGTGCCGCTGGTCGGCGTCACCGGCACCCACGGCCGGAACGCCGTGGCCAAGCTGGTCGCCCGCCTGCTCTACCTGTCCGCCCAGTATGTCGGCCTCGCCTGCAGCGACGGCATCTTCCTCGGCCGCCGCCATGTGCAAAAAACCGATGCCGCCAACTGGGAAGGCGGTCGCCGGCTGCTGCTCAACCGTGCCGTCGAGGCGGCGGTGATCGAGAACGGCGCCGAGGTGATCCTCGGCCAGGGCCTGCCCTACGACCGTTGCGCCGTCGGCATCATCACCAACATCGTGCCGGAAGACGAAAATCTCGAACGCTGGGATGTGCAGCCGACCGGTGGCGAGTACTACACGACGCACCGTTCGACTTATCGCACCCAGGTCGATGTCGTGCTGCCGGGCGGCCACGCCGTACTCAACGCCGAAGACGAACTGGTCGCCGATTTCGCCGAGTTGTGCGACGGTGAGGTCATTTTCTTCGCCTGCGATCCCGCCAACCCGATGCTGACAACCCACTTGGCTGCCGGCAAGCGCGGGGTCACCGTCGTCGACAACCGCATCGTCCTGCGCGCCGGTGGCGACGAGATTCGCCTGTGCCGCTTGGTCGACGCACCCTATATCGGCAAGGCCAAGTCGCCGACAAAAATCGCCAATATGCTGGCCGGCGTCGCCGCCGGCTGGGCGCTCGACCTGAGCCAGGACGTGCTGAGCACCGGCATCAAGACCTTCGGCCTCGCCCTCCCCGACCCCGCCACCGTGCTGTCGCAGCGCGCCAAGCAGGCGCAACCGGCCAGAAAACCGGCCGCCGTCCGGAAATAACAAGGAATCCAGCGTCATGGACGTTTCCCGCATTCGTGCCCTGCGCGGCCCCAACCTGTGGAGCCGGCACACTGCCATTCAGGCCATCGTCAACTGCGAAGGTGCCGAAGTCGCCATCGCCAACCTGCCCGGTTTCGAAGCCCGGTTGCGCGAGCGCTTCCCGGAACTGGGCGACCTGATCCCTACCGACCACCTCGACACCGTGTCGATGGCCCACGCGCTGGAATTTGCAGCGCTCGGCCTGCAGGCCCAGGCTGGTTGCCCGGTCACCTTCAGCCGCACGGCACAGACCGTCGACACCGGCGTCTATCAGGTCGTCGTCGAATACACCGAAGAAGACGTCGGCCGCCTCGCCTTCGAACGTGCCGAGCAGCTATGCCAAGCCGCTCTGAACGACATGCCCTTCGACCTCGACGGCACGCTGAAGGAACTGCGCGACCTCGACGAGGATATCCGCCTCGGCCCCTCCACCGGCGCCATCGTCGCGGCCGCCTTGGCGCGGGGAATCCCCTACCGCCGCCTGACCCAGGGCAGCCTCGTCCAGTTCGGCTGGGGCAGCAAGCAGAAGCGCATTCAGGCCGCCGAAACCAGCCACACCAGCGCCATCGCCGAATCGATCGCGCAGGACAAGGAGCTGACCAAGAAGCTGCTGCACGCCGCCGGCGTCGCCGTGCCCTACGGCCGCCCGGTCGAGGACGAGGACGATGCCTGGGTCGCCGCCCAGGAAGTCGGTCTGCCAGTCGTCGTCAAGCCGCAGGACGGCAACCAGGGCAAGGGTATTTCGGTCAACCTGACGACCGAAGAGCAGGTGCGCCACGCCTATCGCATCGCCGTCGATTACCGCGACGACATCATGGTCGAGAAATTCCTGTCCGGCCACGACTGGCGCCTGCTGGTCATCGGCGACAAGCTGATCGCCGCCGCCCGCCGCGACCCGCCGCTGGTCATCGGCGACGGCAAGCATACCGTCCGCCAGCTGGTCGACATCGTCAACAGCGACCCGCGCCGCTCCGACGGCCACGCCACCTCGCTGACCAAGATCCGTTTCGACGAAATCGCGCTGGCCCGCCTCACCGAGCAAGGTTACAGCGCGGACACCGTGCCGCCGCGCGGTGTCCGCGTCGTGCTGCGCAACAACGCCAACCTGTCGACCGGCGGCACCGCCACCGACGTGACCGATGACGTCCATCCGGAACTGGCCGCTGCGGCCGTCGCCGCCGCGCAGACCGTCGGCCTCGACATCTGCGGTATCGACGTCGTTTGCGACACCATGCACAAACCGCTGGAAGAGCAAGGCGGTGGCATCGTCGAATGCAACGCCGCCCCCGGCCTGCGCATGCACCTCGACCCGTCCTTCGGCAAGGGGCGCCCGGTCGGCGAGGCCATCGTCGGCATGATGTTCCCGGACGGCGACAATGCGCGCATCCCGGTCGTCGCCATCGCCGGCACCAACGGCAAGACCACCACCAGCCGCCTGATCGGCCGCATTTTCGAGAGCAACGACCTGCGCGTCGGCATGACCAGCACCGATGGCGTCTATATCGAGGGCCGCCGTATCGACGACGGTGACTGCTCCGGCCCGCGCAGCGCCCGCAACGTGCTGCTGCACCCTGACGTCGACGCCGCCGTCTTCGAAACTGCGCGCGGCGGCGTACTGCGCGAAGGCCTCGGCTTCGATATGTGCGACGTCGCTGTCATCACCAATATCGGCCTCGGCGATCACCTCGGCCTCAATTTCATCACTACGGTCGACGAACTGGCGGTGGTCAAACGCGTCATCGTCGAGAACGTCGCCCCCAGCGGCACGGCTGTCCTCAACGCCAGTGACCCGGTCGTTGCGGCGATGGCGCATCACTGCCACGGCCACATCATCTACTTCAGCCAGGACCGCATGAACCCGGTATTGGCCACACACCGGGCGCAGGGCCGGCGTGTCGTCTATGTCGAGCGCGATGCCATCGTCTGCGGCGAAGGCCGCAAGAAGCACCGCATTCCGCTGGCCAATATCCCGCTCACCCGCAACGGCACCATCGGCTTCCAGGTCGAAAATGCCATGGCCGCCACGGCCACCGGCTGGGCACTGGGCTATTCCTGGGAAGTCATCGAGCGCGCACTGGCCAGTTTCGTCAGCGACGCGCAGACCGCTCCCGGCCGCTTCAACGTCTTCGACTACAAGGGTGCGACCCTGATCGCCGATTACGGCCACAACCCGGACGCCATCCAGGCGCTGGTCGCCGGCATCGAGAACATGCCGGCCAAGCGCCGCTCGGTGGTCATCAGCGGCGCCGGCGACCGCCGCGACGACGATATCCGCCAGCAGACGGAAATCCTTGGCGAGGCCTTCGACGAGGTGATTCTCTATCAGGATGCCTGCCAGCGCGGGCGCGAGGATGGCGAAGTCATCGCCCTGCTCCGTGAAGGCCTGACCAATGCCGGCCGCACCCGGCACATCGATGCCATCGACGGCGAATTCATCGCCATTGATGCCGCACTGGGCCGCCTGCAGCCGGGCGACCTGTGCCTGATCCTGATCGACCAGGTCGAAGAGGCGCTGGCGCACATCGCCAAGCGCATTGCCGAAGGCTGAGACGACAGACAACCGGGAACAGTGTGACGCCCGTCTAGTGCTCGGACCGATCGTCCAGTTCGTACTGCCTGATCAAGCGGTAGATGTTGCGCTCGCTGATACCGAGAACAAGCGCCGCCTTTGCCCGGTTCCCGCCATATTGCAGCAGCGTCCTGCGCAGGTAATCCTTTTCGATTTCAGCGAGCGAGGGTTCGTGATCGAACGCCAGGGAGACTGAATCGGGACGACGGGCGACCAATGGGCCAAAATGTTCGGCGCGAATGCGACCGTCGCGACCGGCCAGGATCACCGCCCGCTCCACCAGGTTACGCAACTCCCGAACATTGCCCGGCCAATCGTAGGCCATCAGCAGCTTGAGCGCGTCCGCTGTCAAATTGCGCTCGATGCCGCGCGCGAAACGTTGCAGGAAGTATTCGGCGAGCAATGGAATATCGTCGCGCCGCTGACGCAGGGGCGGCACGCGGATGACAAAACTGGCCAGCCTGAAATAGAGATCGCTGCGAAAGCTTCCGGATTGGCTCATCTCGGCGAGATCCCGGTTGCTGGCGACAACAAAGCGGACATCCGCCGTCAATGCCCGATTGCCGCCGAGGCGACGAAACGTATTTGTTTCCAGCACACGCAGCAACTTGGCCTGAATCGCCGGGCTGGTTTCGCCTATTTCATCGAGAAAAAGCGTGCTGCCTTCCGCCTCTTCGATCAAACCTTTCTTCTGGCGATCGGCACTGGTGAAAGCGCCGCGCTCGTGGCCGAAGACCTCCGATTCGAAAAGGGTTTCCTGCAAGGTTCCGCCGTCGACCGTAACCATCTCGCGGCCGTTGCGCACACTGCTTTGGTGCAGTGCCTGGGCGACCATTTCCTTTCCGGTGCCGGACTCGCCCTGAATCAATACCGTTGCATCGGTCGGCGCGACCGCCTCAATCAGGTCAAGGACTTCCAGCATGGCCGGGGAATTGCCGATCAGCGGACCTGGCCGCCGGGATTCAAGTTGGCGCCGGTAAAAGGCATTGCGCCGCCGCAGTTCGGCGCTATCCAGTTCGCGGCGAATGATGATTTCCAGTTCATCGAGACTGACCGGCTTGGTCAGATACTCAACCGCACCCGCCTGGATCAGGCTTACCGCGTTGCGAATCGTTCCGTAGCCGGTCAGCACGACAATCGGAAACTGGCCTGATAACGTCTCGACCAACTTGGGGGTATCCGCGTCCGGCAATTTCAGATCGAGAAAGATCAAATCCGGCTCGGCTTCCTGCAAAATCCGTGAAGCCTCTTGCCAGTTATGGGCGCCAATGGTGTCAAGCCCCATGTCGGCAATCTGTTCGACCAGAAGCTGGTTGAAAACGCGGTCATCGTCAATGATCAAAACCTGCTTCTTCATGTCAGGAATCGCTCACCAATGGTAGGCGCACGCTGAATACGGTACCCACGCCAGGCACGCTCGACACCTCGATAGCACCCGCATAGCGATCGATGATCGTCTTGCAGATGGTCAATCCAAGCCCCGTGCCTCCCTCACCGTCAGCCCGATGACTGAAAAACGGATCGAAAATGCGCTCGATCGTCTCGGCGGAAATCCCTTGGCCGGTATCGCGCACTTCAAAAACCGCCGTCTTGCCTTCGATACGGGTCCGGATGATCAAGTTTCCGCCTCGCGGCATCGCATGGTGCGCATTCTGGACCAGATTGAGCACCACCATGCGCAGGTCGCTGTCATCGGCGAGGACGCGCAAATCGTGCCCATCCAGTTCAAGTTGCTGAACGATGCCGTGGCTCTGCGCGTCGAAATCGAGCAGTTGCACGGTATCGCTCACCGCACGGTTTAACGACACGATCTGCGCTTGTTGCTGCGGCAGGCGAGAGAGCAACAACAGGCGCTGGGTAACGCCGGTGCAACGGTCGATTTCCGCATTCATCATTTCAAGATAACTGCAGATGCGCTGCGGGTCCATATTTCCGTGGCGAAAATTGCGCAGCAAACCGTCCACGGCAAGACGCATGGAACCCAGCGGATTGTGGATTTCGTGGGCAATTCCAGCCGCCAGCAATCCGAGCTCCGACAGGCGCTGTTCTTGCGACAAGCGCGCCACGTCGGAAAGATCGCTGATCGACTCGACGATCAGCCTTTCCCTGCCCGCGCTGCCCGAACGCTCAAGCAGAACGGCATGTACCTCGACCGGGAAATCCCGACCGCCAGGAGCCCTGTGGTGATGTCGGCACTTCAGCGATTGTCCGGGTTCCTTCAATTCAATCGCCGGACAAACCAACATCGTCGCCGGACACTGCTTGTCGCGACCATGGCTGGAAACATGGCAAAGCTGCCCGACCGCAAGCGCTTCAGTCACCCCCAGTTGCCGGCAGTAGGCTCGATTGACCGCGAGAATGCGCAAATCCGACTGCTGGATGACGCGTACGCCGTCCGGCAGTCCGTCGAGCAACTCCTGCAAATAGCGCTGCTGCGTTTCGGCCACTGCAATCTGCTCGACCAGGCGGTCGGCCATGCGATTGAAACTGAGCGCCAGGCGGCCGGGTTCGTCGTCAACGGAAACGGCGGCCCGCACTGCAAGGTTGCCGGAAGTCAACTGGCGTACGGTGTCATCGAGTTCCTTTAAGGGCTCGACTACCCGCAAGCGCAGCATGCGCCACAACACAGCCAGGGCCAGGGCAAGCACTACGGCGCTGGCCAGCACAAACATCCCGGCGCTACGATAGGCTTCGGCACGAAGGGTATCGGCATGGTAATCGACAATGAGAATACCGTTTACCGGGGTTTTTTCCAGTGCACCGTGGCAGCCAACGCAGGCGGGCTGATTGGGCACCGGGTTGATCGAGCGCAGCACCTCGCCCCTGCCCGGCTCCGCAACAAACTGGCTTTCCGGAAGGCCCGGCCGTTCAAGCCGGATCCGCTCTGGCGCCTGCCTGCCGATATTTTCCGGGCGCGAGGCGAAGCGAACCTCGCCGGACGGCGACAGAATCATTACGTCGCTGATGCCTGGCAACTGTCCCATGCGTTCGACAATCTCGCGCAACCCCGGCACGTCGCGCTTGAGCATGGCATTTTCCAGCGCGACGCGCAGCAGATGGTTGATTTGCTCCGAGGTCACCGCCCTTTCGCGCTCCAGTTGATCGCGATAGAGCGCCAGAAAAAGCAGCCCGAAAAGCAGCGAGGCTCCCCCCGCTACCAGTAGAACCTGACGCAACATGCGCTGCCGGAGCGTAGGCGAACGGCCGTTATCGTTTGCTGGCATAGCCTGCAAGCATACCGAAAAACCACGATCCGCAGCCTGAACAATCAAGCCCCATTGGCAAGCCTGCATGCCGGGGAGCGGCGCTGCATCTGCACTACCAGCTTGCTCCCTGTCCGCCCGGCATGAAGCGGATGGGTGCGACGTCCGCCTTGTCGAGCGCCAGCTTGCGGCTGATCAATGCCGCCATCTGTTCGCGCGAAGGCAGCGGCAAATCGTGAATATCGGCGAGCAACTCGCGGAAATGCCTTAGCCAGATGTAGCTCAGCTCGGCCAGTGCCGCGTAAAACCGCGTGTCGCAGTGCGCCGATACCCGCTGCGCCCAGTCCGGCAGCCAGTAGCCGATGTGCTGATCGATGAAATTGGCCAGTTTTTCCAGGTCGACCACAGCATTGCCAAGAACCTGGCGAAGATACTGCAATTGCAAGACCAGGTGATCATCGAACCGGCGGCGCCAGTCTGGCGCGCGCCATCCCGAGGCGGCATAGATTTCGCGCAGTTCGAACATCGGCCGATCGCAGGCCAGATGCTCGTCACTCAGCCAGACCGATTCGTAGGGCGAAGCGCCGAAGCTGTTGTTGAGATAGATTGCCGCATAATCCGCAGCCAGTTCATCCAGCGTCACCGGCTCGCGCAGCGCGGCAGCCATGTTGGCGTAGGACGCCTTGGCGCCTGCGTCATCGGCGAGCAAGGCGAAGCCGCCCGGAAAATCCGCCGCCCGCAATGCCGCTAGCGTCTCGCCGTCGAGTTCCCGGTCGTGAAGGCGGATCAACTGGTCGAGATCTTCGGCGAGCGCGGCGCGCAATTCAGCTTCCATCGACTTTGCCCTTGCTGTGCGGAACGAAACCGATGGACGGGCGCGTCAGTTCCGGACTGGCCATGTTTTTGACCTGCTTGACGGTCTTGTCGTTGGGGCCGATGGCCTTGGTCGCGAGCACACCTTGCCAGATTTCCTCGATCGGCCCGATGTCGAGCACGCGCATCATGCAGGCCATCACGCAGTAGGGCTTGCGCCCGGCTTCCAGTTCGTCGATGCACATGTTGCACTTCTTGACCACCTGTTCCTGCGGGTCCCACTGCGGCGCGCCGTAGGGGCAGGCCGCCTCGCACTTGCGGCAGCCGATGCACAGCGTCGAATCGATATCGACAACGCCGTTGTCGGCGCGCTTCCAGATCGCCCCGGTCGGGCAGGTCGGCAGACAGGCGGGTTCGGCGCAATGGTTGCACGACATGTTCACCTTGTAGGCGAAAACGTCCGGGTAGCTGCCGCCCTCGATATACATCACGCGCCGGAAGCGTGGCCCCGGCGGCAGGCCATTCTTGTCCTTGCAGGCGATCTCGCAGGCGCGGCAGCCGATGCAATCGACGTTGTGATGGACGAAGCCGAGTTGCTTGGCAGGCCTCACCGGTTCGTAGGTTTGAGCCACCTTGCGGCGAATGGCCTGTTCGAGCGCCTGCTTGTCGACTTTCTGCGCCATTATTTGTCCCTCCGGAAGATCACCGAACGCGACGTGGCCTTTATATCCCATCCAGGGTAGTGCTCGAGCGCGGTCTTTTTCAGGTCGACCAGAATCGTGTTGTAGGCGAAGGCACCAGCCGGACTGGGTTCGTCCAGCGTCAGAAAGTCCGGGTTGCCGGCACGGTCGGTGCCATCCTTGGCCAGGTCCATCCAGGCGCCCTCGAAAAGCACCACGACATTCGGCATGCAGCGTTCGGTAACGTAGGCCGGAACGACCACTTTACCGCGCTCGTTCCAGACCTCCACGATGTCGCCGGTCCTGATGCCGAGTTTCGCGGCATCGCGAGCGCTAATGGTCACTTCCTGCTGATAAGTTTCACGCAGCCACGGGATGTTATGGAAGATCGAATGGGTGCGCCAGCGCGGATGCGGCGTAATCATGTGGAAGGGGAACTTCTTGACCTTCTCGTGATTGAGCGATTCGAACGGTTCGATCCACTTGGGTATATAGGGAATTTCGTAGCCGTACTGAGTCCGCGTCCAGTCCTTGACGTTGGCCAGCGTCGTAGACAGTATTTCGATCTTGCCCGATGGCGTTTCGAACGGTACGCCCTGGCTGATCTGCTCCTCGAAGGCGACATGCGGCTTGGCGAAAGTAAATTTGTAGACGCCATGCTGCTTGAAGGTTTCCCACGGCATGGTGACGCCCTGGTGCTTCTGGACCTTGTTGACCCACCAGTCGGTCAGGTAGGCCTCGTCGGTAGCATCGTTGTTCTGGAAGTAGTCGCGCTCGGCCTTCGGGTTGTAACGCTTGCCGAAATCCTTGATCGTTGGATCGAGCTTCTCTATGCGGTAGGCGAGTTCGGTGAACACCTGGAAATCGGTCTTCGATTCGCCGAGCGGCTCGATGACCTTGGGCCGGTGGATGTAATAGTGGCCCTTGTACCAGGGCAGGGCGACATCATGACGCTCGAAGTGGGTTGCGATCGGAAAGAGCACATCGGCCCACAACGCCGAGGGAGTGATGGTGGAGTCCATGCAGACCACCAGTTCCAGCTTCCTGATCGCCTGGATTTCCTTGTTGACGTTGGTCAACTGATTGAACCAGTCCGAGCCATGCCAGAAGATCGCCTTGATGTTGGGGATCCTCCCGTCGAGCTCGTCGCCGCGTGGCCACAGCCCGACTTCCTCTCGCTTGACATTCGGGTAGTTGAGAACGCAATGCGCCCAACGGTCGGACTTGATCGAGCCATACCAGACGTTGGCATACTCATCGTAAGGATAGGCGACGGCTTCGGCGTGCCAGCCCTTGCCGACGCCCTCGGCACAGCCGCCGAGGATGCCGATGTTGCCGGTCATCGCCTGCAGCGCCGCCGCCATCCGGTTGTACTGCTCGCCATAGCTGGCACGACCCGGCGCCCAGCTGGCTTTTAGCGCGGCCGGCTTGGTCGTCGCGTACATTTCTGCCAGTTTTTTGATGTCGACCGCAGCAACCCCGCAAATTTTCTCGGCCCACTCCGGCGTTTTCGCCACGCCATCGTATTTGCCGAAAATGTAATCCTTGAAGTTCTCGCGATCGGCAAACTGCTTCGGCATCGTACCGGCGTCCATCCCCTGGCAGAATTTGTCGATGAACTTCTGGTCCTGCCAGTTGTTGGCGAAGATGTGGTGCGCCATGCCGGCGAGCATGGCGGCGTCGGTATTCGGCTTGATCGGAATCCACCAGGCGTCGTAGCTGGCGGCGCTGTCGGTGTATTGCGGATCGATGACGACGAACTTGCAGCCGCGCTGCTTGGCCAGCCGCATGTAGTAGAAGGTGTTGCCGCCGTGGAAGGTGTAGGCCGGGTTCCAGCCCCACATGATGATCAGCTTGCTGTGCGCGAAGGCGTCGTCCTCGTTGCCGTCGGTGATGGTGCCGAAGGTCATCCGCGAGCTGAACGTGGTCCCCTGGTAGCTGGGCACCGACCAGGAATTGGTACGGCAGCCGAACATGCCGAGGAAGCGGGCGAGCAGGCCTTCGATCTGGTCGGACTTGTGCAGCACGCCGTAGGAGGTGCCGGCATAGGCCTGGTCGAGGATCGCGGTCGGGCCGTATTTCTGCTTCAGCTCGACCATCTTCTTCGCCACGTGGTCGAGCGCTTCGTCCCACGATACGCGCTTGAACTTGCCCTCGCCGCGCTCGCCAACCCGCATCATCGGGTAGAGCAGGCGCTCCGGTGAATAGAGGCGTGAGCGGTAGGAGCGGCCGCGCAGGCAGGCGCGCAGTTGCGGCGTTTCCTCGGTATCGAGGCCGAACTTGCCACCCTTCTGGTAGCGCCCGTCGTCCGTGCTCAGACGGACGATGACATCGCCCTTCTTGTGCGCCACCAGCATGTGGCGCGAACCACAGTTGTGGTCGCAGGAAGTCACCACCGTGGTGAGTTCGTCATCCCTCGGGTAAGGCTCGAAGGCGAAAGCTTTTGCCTCCTGCTCGCCAATTCCAAGCTCGACCAGGCCACTGGTGGTGGCCACCGCAGCGCCGGCGCCAACGGTTTTCAGGAAGCTGCGGCGTTTGGGATTGAGAATATCCAGCCAGTTACGTTTCGTATCCATGGTCCGTCCTCATTTCTTGGGCTGGGCGCTGTCAGGCAGGGCGAATCGTGCTTCGCTCACAACGGGGCGGCCTTTTGCCCAATCGGGAATATCCGGTGACATGCCTTCCCAGGGATGGCGCGGATAGGGGTACTCGATCCGATACCAGGTCCGGCCACCATGGCAACCGTAACAGACGTCGGCATTTTTCTGGCCGGCGGCTTCGATGGCCTCGGCCTTGAGATAATTCACCTGGTGCCGCGTCGTGCGAATTGCCACATGACAGGTCAGGCAGGAATTACCGAACATTTCCTTGGACTCCGGCCACGGCGACGGAAGTCCCATGACTGGCGCATTCATCTGTCCGTGGCATTTGAGGCAGGCAGTCTCGGGATTGACTGCCTTGCGCAGCGTGAAGCCATTGTCGCTTTGCGGCGTACCGGTCGCCGAAGTACCCGGCGCCTCGTCGCGCGGGTCATGGCCCTGATGGCAGGTGTTACATGAGAAATTCATCAATTCCCTGGCCATCGGCGTCACCAGATGGCGTCTGTGGAAAGTATCCTGCTCGCCGCTATAGGTGCTGAGCCGCTGATACCAGGCCTTGCTTGTGCTGGCCTTGACGCCGGCCGGTGAGGTTTCACGAACCTTGTCGTCGAGCACTTCGCGGTGACAGGCTAGGCACTGTTCGTCACGCGCCGTTTCGATGGCCGGCTTGAAATGGATGGGATCGTAGGTCGCGCGCAAAATATCTTTATTCGCCGGGAGCGCCGACGCGATCTGGCCGGCAACTGCCTTGTCGGGTTGCTGACGGATTTGCCATCCCATAAAACCGCCGACCAGGGTGGCCGCTGCAACCAGGGCAAGAATGACAAAGCCGATTTTCGGGTTTTTCATATTCAATCCTTGCGCGCAACATCGGCATGAAGGTCGCGGATGTCGTAGCGGCCGGTACTATTGGGAAGGATAAATGGGGTATACCAGGCGCCCTGATATTTCAGAAAACCGAGTCCGACATGGGGTTGACGAATGCCGCGCAAGGCCTGCGCCTGCCATGCCGGAGTCTGCTCGAAACTTGTGATTACCGGTGCGCCGGCTGGACGGGAATCGGGCGCCAGTCCGCCGATGAACCCTGAGCTCTCTGCCGTGGCAAGCCCGGCCACGCCCAGCAACCCGAACAACACAATCGACTTCTTCATTTTCGTTATCGCCTGGCCTTGATAATCAAAAACGGGGCGGGTAGACCGACCTGCCCCATTCGAAGAAAGGCCTTACTTCTTGCCTTCCATGCCGCCCATGCCGGACATGCCTTCCTGCTTGGACTTGGATTTCTTGCCTTCCATACCTTGCATGCCGGACATGCCCTTCTGGCCTTCCATGCCCTGCATGCCGGACATACCCTTCTGGCCTTCCATGCCTTGCATGCCGGACATGCCCTTCTGGCCTTCCATGCCCTGCATGCCGGACATACCCTTCTGGCCTTCCATGCCTTGCATGCCGGACATGCCCTTCTGGCCTTCCATGC
>ERZ795054.3521-NODE-3521-length-12215-cov-16.373931_pt1 | contig 12215 bp, 9 predicted proteins | sample MGYA00375138_ERZ795054 | MGnify/ENA primary metagenome ERZ795054 (study PRJEB30183, sample SAMN05720215) | anaerobic digester metagenome | isolation source: active sludge of municipal wastewater-treating anaerobic digesters | place: USA | collected 2014-12-23 ...
GAAGAAAACAAACTATTTAGGCAGTATCCAACTTACTACGATTTTAAGACTACAAAAAGAGATTCATTATATAAAACGGTGGTGCTGCAATTCTATACCAATGAAAAGAAAAAGAAAGTAAATCTACGTCTGGAACTTAAAATTAAAGAGGCAGATGCAAACTATTTTCCCAATTATAGAATCGCAACGCTACACGGAGCATCAGAACGAAAAGAACTTAATTATACTGAAAATGGACTTGTGGTTGAAGCGTTTGATTTGACTAAAAAAAAGAAAAAGGAACAGGCAAAACTGATTTATTCTGAAAAGATTCAATTTGAATTAGTTGTACCCACTAAAAAATAATCGTTATTAAAGACTTAGACCATAACGGCATAACTTGCAAACTTTAACTATCGCCCCTTCTTCCATGCAAATTTACTTATTCGTTTAAATCAACTATCATGTCATCAATAACATTCCTTATACGAATCAAAACAAACCCTTCAGTTCATCAAGACAAAAAGATAAATTGACTGCAGTCGATTAAACAACTCATCAAGTTGAATTATCTCGTTTGTCTGTATGAATTCAAAAGTTTAACAAATACTAGCAAATTTTTAGTTTAATTAAAAAATGTTTTTGTAATCAATCCGCTTTTAGTTTTAGCTTTTGTATAAATAAACTTTTGTCTTTCAATTAGTTAAAAATCATTAACAACTCATTCACACTACAAAAAACATTTTTGGCACGGCAATTGAAAATAGCTAAACAAGAAGTTTAATAAATCACTTCTTAGTGAAAGCTGAAAAACTAAAGAGTAGGCAAAAAAGTTAAATCGAATGTGTCATGAAAAAAATTACCCTTTTAGTAGCCGTTAACTTGCTCGTAGGAAGTTTGGCTTTTGCATCAGAAACAATTGTGGATACTGATACCGACAGAAGACATAATGTAGCTGTACATTATATGGACGCAGAACCAATCGTTTTTATGGAACGCGAAATTGAATTTTTCGTTTTCTTAAATGGTGATTTCGATTTCAACACCCGTCCACAAGACAGTCAAGGTGGTTACTATTACAAACGTGGAGCCACTGCCAGAGGAAATTCAGCCGTTGGTAACTTTGGTGTACGGATAGAACACGATAGTTTTGGTAGAGTTCGAAGAATTGGTAACGTTTTTATCAACTATGACAGCCAAAACCGTGTAAACAGAATTGGAACGGTTTATATGCGTTACAATAGATTTGCTCTTGCACAAATAGGTGGTATGGAACTTGTTTATAACCGTAAAGGTCATTTAGTAGATATGTTTGGTGAGGTCAAAATGAGAGCCCGTGCTTATGGATATGCCACAACAACCTATTATGGAAGTTCAAATTATTATACAAATACAGATTATGCCTATAACAATGATCCTTATTACTATTACAAAGCAGATGGTACTAAAGCATTAATTGAAGACAAAAAAGATAAAAAATAAGAATGTAGTAGAGTTAGTTAAAAGTTAGTTTGGTTAAGTTTGGTTGATTAAAGTCCTGTGAAACCCCAAGTAGCAGGACTTTTTATTTAATTAAGATTTCAATTATTAATAGTCAATTATTCAATCCTCATAATATATATTCTTTTTAAAATCTTTTCTATTACATCATTAATATCTACTGAAATTTTTAATTTGTAATTTAAAACCAAATAAAAAAATGATAGTAAAACTGACTTTAAAATGATATTAATAATGGGATGAAAAGGAAAATTCCAAAAATAAAAAACCATAAAAGTCAACCCAATTATTCCCAGTGAAAGCAATGTGTTCCTTGTAAATGGAAACAAATCCATCTTGATTACTACAAATAATAATTTAGCTAAACTATATAATCCTATCGATAATAGCGTGGCCAATGCAGCTCCTTCTATTCCAAAATTAGGAATAAAATACATATTCAGCGAAACGGTTAAAACAACCAAACAAACTCCTAACAACAAAACGGTTCGGTAATATTTAGAATTAAAAATAATTGAATTGTTATTGCCTAACATCAAATCAAAAAATTTTGAAATTGAAATAATAAAAACAACCGCTACTCCTCCACTATATTTTTCAGGCAATAAAGCATAAACCTGATGAATATTTGTCAAAATTCCAAGCATAATTAAACCTCCAATAACCTGAAGCGTGATAGATGCTTTTTTGTACAAATCATTCAGCTCAGTATGCTTTTTTCGAGCCATTAAATCTGTCGTAACCGGATGCGTAATTTGGTGCATAGCCCGCATTGGAACTGAAATTGTTAAAGCAATAAATATAGCAACCGAATAATAAGCAGCTTCTTTTAACGGAATATATTGCCCAATCATAAACTTGTCAATATCTAACAACATCACAGCGATACTGGAGGAAAAAATGATAAAAGCAGAATATATAATTACTTCTTTTTTCTCTTTTGGAAACTTCAAATGGAATTGTGGTTTTCTTATTTTGAAAGCCACAAATGCCATAATCAACATCATAGTTAAGTAAATAAAAACTAAACTGTAAACAAATTGAATGGAAGTTATCCAACCAAAATAAACGGCAAAAAGAAAAATACTAATAAAAATACGTAACAAAACTTCCTTTAAAAAATTACCGAAAACCGATTTCAAATGAACTTTAACCCAAGCATAAAAAATTTCAAAATAACCCATAAATAAGCCAATCACCGGGATTATCCATACATAGTCATAAATAATTGGATTTTCAACTGAAAGCTTAGAAGCTGTTTCAGGATAGAAAAAAAATAAAATTAAAAAAACGGGTATGATAATGAGCAACGGAAGCACTAAAACTAAATTTAAAAAACGAGATTTATCTTCTTCCGTTTGGTGTTCTGCGTAAAAGCGAACCAACGTATTTTGAATACCAAAGGCCATCAAAGGCATCATAATATTGGCAGAAGACAATAAAAAAGCAGTTAAACCATAATAGTCTTCACCTAAAAAATGAGTATACATAAACAAAGCATTAGCCGCACCAATAGCAAAACCAATGAAGGTTATAACGGTGTTTTTAACGGATTGATTGAGTACGATTCCCATAAAACTATGCTTCGTTTATGAAATTAACTAACTGTTGGGTTAGATTTTTACGGCTGTAATGTTGTAAACCTACCGGATAAACTTTTAAATTACTTTCTTTATAGAGCGAATAATGAGCTAAAATCGTTGTTTTTAATCGCTTTTTTTCATCATATCCGAAAAAAGTTCCAGTATTTGTTTCTTTTAAAATCATTTCAAAATCAGAAGCTTTTGGGCCAATAGCTATAATTGGCCGTTCAGAAACCATATATTCAAACAATTTTCCGGGAATAATGCATCGTGTTTCCTCAGAATCAATTTCAATTAGTAACAAAACCTGCGATTTACGTTGGTGCATAATTGCTTCCTGGTGTGAAACATAACCTAAATTGTCCACATATTTTGATAATTTAAATTCAGCTATGGAATCTAAAACATCTTGACTAATTTTTCCAATTAGTTTTAACCTGAAATCTGATGCAAAACCAGGCTCTTCTTTGACTAATTCTTTCAAAGCTTTCCAAAGAATTCTTGGATTTCTTTCGGATAAAAACGAACCAATATGAGCTAAGGTAAATTTTTCGTCTAACAACGTTTTAGAAACATCTTCAACGTCATAACCATTGGTAATTACAGCAATGGGGCGGTTGGTTATTTTTTCAAAATCAATCTTTGTGGATGGACTAGTCACACTAATTTTTGTTGCAGAACAGAGTACTTTCTTTTCTAATATCTTATGTTTCTTTTCTGATTTTTCTGTCAACATCAACTCTTTTTGGTAACCAATAGTCGTCCAAGGATCACGAAAATCAGCTATCCATTTTACATTTAATTGCTCTTTAAGTTCCAAACCGATTAAATGCAAACTATGCGGAGGACCACTGGTAATAATGGTTTCTATTTGATGCTCCTGAATATAATTCTCTAGAAACTCAACCGAGGGTTTTACCCAAAAAATCCGTGCGTCCGGAATAAACAAATTTCCTCGAATCCATAGTAAAAATTTAGCAACTAATGATTGTTTCTTCTTACTTGGAATTATTCCTGAACTAATTTTCTGTGTGTCTTTTTTTGAAAAAAAAGAAGCCCAACGATAAGGTTCTCTGATTTTCTTTTTGATGATAATTGCTTTTGAAGATACTTCAGCAATTAACTTTTCATCAATAATCGGATAAGTTGGATTTTCTGGAATATAAACATGGGGTTCATACCCAAAATCCGGTAAATATTTTACAAACTTCAGCCAACGTTGCACGCCGGGTCCACCAGCTGGAGGCCAGTAGTAGGTAATGATTAGGATTTTTTTAATTTCTGCTGGTCTCCCGTTCAAAATTTCTTTTTCATTTGTATTAATCAACCTTTTTTTTCTTTGATTCAATATATAAACCACTTAATAAAAGCATCAACATTCCTATCGAACTAAACAAAGCAATTGAACTTCCTTTTTTAACAACTTCCGGTTCAAATTTAAATTCAATTGTGTGTTTTCCTGCCGGAATTAACAAACCTCTCAAAACAAAATTTGCTCTGAATTCCTTCACCTCTTTTCCATCAATAGTCACTTTCCAGCCGTTTGGATAGTAGATTTCAGAAAATATGGCAACACCATCATTTGCGTTTTGAGCTGTATATTTTAAATAATTAGGTTTATATTCTTCTAACTTTATGGTTGCTAAGCTATCTTTTATAAAGGCATTATTTTTTGAATTGGAATAAAATTCTTTATGTACTACCGCTATTTTCTTAGTATCCAAACTATCTAAGGCTTTTATTTCTTTATCAGCAGAATCAACTATCATAATGTTTTCAACAAACCAAGCATTTCCATTAGCATCCGGATTTCTTAAAGGAATAGGTTGGCCTTCTTCTGTTGTTTGAATCACATATTTCACGTTTAACATATTCAAAACTTGAATATTATTGTTAGCAATTTGGTAATCATACAATTGTTGAATTCGTTGCGGTTTTACGGCACTGTAACCTCCAATAGCTTTATGAAAATAAGAAGTCCTTCCTCCAGCCATTCCTTGTCCCGGTTCAAAAACCTTAAAATTTGGGTCAGTATCTTTTAAAATTTCTAAATCTGCCGGAGTGGGTTGAAAAGGTTCATCTACCTGACGGGCATTTACAAAATCATCGGCATTCACATAATTTTTGTCAATTACATATAAATCTAAAACCATCAGTAATCCTGCTAAAACTACCGCAATAGTTTGGGATAATTTATTTTTTATAAACAACCAAAAAACAGCAGAAACAGTCAATATTAATCCCATTGAACGAAGTAAATCGGATGTATACATTGCCCTTCTATCTTCTTTTAACGCATCAACAAAAGGTTGACCAATTTCTCCATAAGCCTGTTTGAAATAAGCATCGCTTTCAGTAGAAAAGCTAAACATTCCTTTCACTAAAATAAGTAAAGCTAAAATACCCAATGAAATTGCAGCTGATTTCCAAAGTGCTTGCCATTGTTGATCTTTCTCTAATTTAAAAAACGAATACAATCCCATTATAGCTAAAACGGGAATACATAATTCCAAAATAACCTGAATGGATGAAACCGCTCTGAATTTATTATACAATGGAAAATAATCAATAAAAAAGTCAGTCATTATTGGGAAATTTTTTCCCCAAGAAAGCATTAATGAAAAAATTGCTCCTGCTAAAAAAGCATATTTCAATTTGCTTTTTTCGGTGAACATGCCCAACACAAAAAGAAAGAATACAATAGCTCCAATGTATGCCGGAGCAGCAACGCTAGTTTGATCTCCCCAATAAACTCGTGATCCATTTGCATAATCTAAAGCTTCATTTTCAGGAGCCCCCATACCAACGAAAAATTCGTATAAATTACTGGTTTCATCCAATTTTTCATTACTGGCTCCACCAAATAATCGAGGGGCTATCAAATTTAAACTTTCGGCAATTCCATAACTGTATTCGGTGATGTACTCATAAGTCATTCCTGATTTATTCTCTATTTTTTCACCTTCGGGTCCGATGGTCAATTCATTTTTTCCTCGCGTACTAAACTCAGTATATTCAGCTGTTGCCATTAAATTAGTGGCATTAACTCCCAAGGCTAAAATTCCCGCAAAGAGGAAAACACCAAAAGCAATTCCAATTGATTTAAAATCTTTTTCTTTTATAAATTGAAAAATATAATATCCCGAAAGTATTAAAAGTAGCAACAACAGATAATAGGTCATCTGAAAATGATTGGCCTGAATTTCTAATGCAGCGGCAATCATCGTTAATAAACCTCCAACAATGAATTTTTTTTGAAATACTAAAATAACTCCTGCAATTACCATCGGCATATAAGCAATTGCATGGGCTTTTGCATTATGTCCCACGCCAAGAATAATAATAAGATAAGTCGATAATCCGAAGGCCAACGCACCAAAAAAGGCTTTAAGTGGATCAACTTTTAAAACGGATAACAAAACATAAAAACCAAGAAAATATAAAAACAAATAATCGGCCGGACGAGGCAAAAAACGCAAGGCACCATCCAATTTTTTGACATAATTATGCGGATATTGTGCTCCGAGTTGATATGTTGGCATCCCGCCAAAAGCTGCATTTGTCCAAAAAGGTTCTTCACCGGTTGTTGCTCTAAAGTCATTTTGTTCTTTTGCCATTCCGGTATATTGAACAATATCAGATTGCAAAATCTTTTTCCCTTGTAAAACTGGGTAAAAATAAATTAACGAAATAAAGACAAATCCAAATAAGGATAATAAATGAGGAAGCGATTTTTGAAAATATTTCATATGCCTTTTAAATTTTTAATAAAGAAATTATTTATTCAACTTCTTCATAATCAATATATTCTCCTACTTCTTTTTTAACCTTTTGTTTATCAAAATTAGAAGCGGTTTGTTGGGGTTGATTTTGAGTTTGTTGTTTGAAATTTTGTTCTGCCTTTTGTACCATTTTACGCAATATAATTGGCATTAAGATTCTGGCTATAATTTTAAAGGCATAGTATATCCCTATCAGAATAAGGAGTGTTCTCACAAGCCCCGTAAAAGATGCTGTCTGCATAAGTCAATAATTTTGGTAAAAATAAGAAATACCTTCTTCAAAAATAAACTAACAATCTTAAATAAATAATAAAAAGTCTTATTTTTGGTTTTTATATCTATTCTACTAGAAAGCTTCACTATGAAAAACTTAAAAATCGCCTTCCTTTTTGTCTTTAATTTCTCGGTTAGTTTTGTTATTGCACAACACACCGACATGATTAATTCAAATAGACCCGGACAATCAATGTCTGCCTTTTCTGTTGGAAAAACGGTGTTCCAAATGGAAACCGGAATCTATGGTTTTAAAGAAGTTCATGACGCTGCCCGCTATAATTCTAATGGAATGGGTTTAGACTTAGATTTTAGATATGGTTTATATTTTGAAGAATTAGAAGTGATTGTAAATTCAAAATACCAATATGACAAATATTATTCTCCACTTGTGGATGAAACCCGTAGTGGATTTCGTTCGCTAGTTGTGGGAGCAAAATACCTGCTCTACGATCCGTTTAAAAATTATGAAGAAAAACCTAATATCTACAGTTGGAAAGCCAATCATCGGTTTAAATGGAGACAATTTATTCCTGCAGTTTCTGTTTACGCTGGTGTAAATATTGGGGTTGCAAACGAAGATTATGCCTATCCTGATGAAGCAACAATAAGTCCGAAAGTGATGATTATTGCTCAAAATCATTTTGGTACCAGTTGGGTTTTAGTTACTAATATTTATTATGATAAATTCACTACTGATTATAGTTCATTGGCTTACATCTTAACTTTAACACGAGGATTTAATGAAAAATGGTCCGGTTTTATTGAAAACCAAGGAATTAATGGTGATTATTATTCCGATTCAATTCTTAGAGGTGGTGCGGCCTATTTACTTAAATCTAATTTACAAATTGACGGCTCAATCAGTACTAATTTTAAAGATACTCCATCAATTCTTTATGGTGGCGTGGGTATATCCTGGCGATTTGATGAAAAATATGAACCGATAAAAGTGGAAATAGGTGAAGGAGCCGAAAAAAGAGCCGGTTCGAAAAAGAAAAAAGACAAACAAAAGAAAGAAGCTAAAAAACGAGTGGACGAAGTTGAAGGATAAGCATATGATAACTATAGTTGAAGCCATTTCAAAAAAGAGTTTAACCGATTACGTTAAATTTCCGTTTTCTTTATATAAAAATCATCCCTATTGGGTTCCTCCCTTAATTGATGACGAATTAGAAACTTTTGACAAAGTGAAAAATCCGGCTTTTGATAATGCCGAAGCCTATTTTTATTTGGCTTATCGCGACAATAAAATTGTTGGTAGAATCTCGGCAATTATCAATTGGGAAGAAGTAAATAACCAGCAAAAAAAGAAAGTTCGATTTGGTTGGTGGGATGTAATAGACGACATCGAAGTAACCAAAGCTCTCTTGGAAAAAGTGTATGAACTCGGTAGAAAAAACAAGTTGGAATATGTAGAAGGTCCAATGGGTTTTTCAAATCTTGATAAAGTGGGCGTTTTAACCGAAGGGTTCAATCGAATGGGGTCTATGATAACTTGGTATAATTATCCCTATTACAAAGACCATTTAGAGCAACTTGGCTACGTTCGGGAAAAAGAGTATTTTGAAAGTGTTTTTTCTTTTTCAGATGTAAAGCCGGAAACTTTTGCAAAAGCAAGTGATTTGATTGAAAAAAGATATAGTCTGAAAACAGTTACGTTTACTAAAACAAAAGATATTATTCCCTATGTGGATAAAATGTTTGATTTATTCAATACCAGCTATGCGAAGCTAGCCTCCTTTGTGGCAGTTTCTGACAGACAAAAAGAGTATTTTAAAAAGAAATACATCCCATTTATAAATCCTGAATATATTCTGTTTATTTTAGATAAAAATGATAAAATGGTTGCTTTCAGTATTGTCATGCCGGGTTTCTCAGAAGCCTTGCAAAAAGCAAATGGACGTTTGTTCCCTTTTGGGTTTTATCATTTATTAAAAGCCAAAAAACACAGTAAAGAAGTTTTATTCTATTTAATCGGAATTGAACAGGAATATCTAAACAAAGGACTTACCGCAATTATTTTCAGGGAATACTACAATGTTTTTAAAGAAAAAGGAATAGAAATTTGTAATCGAACTCCTGAATTAGAAGAAAATAATGCCATTCATAATCTTTGGAAAAACTTCAATTCGCACATAGACCGAAAAAGAAGAACTTACCGAAAAGATTTATAAAAACAAAACCACTTCCTTTTTAGAAGTGGTTCTATAAATATACTAATATATTTTCTAGTTCGTGTTAAAAGCTAAAAGCTTACAGCTTTTACATTAAGAAACATCAACTGTAGTAGTCTCTGCAATTTTTTTATACGTTCCATTCACTAATTTTTCGCGAATAGCCTCAAAAGCAGTTAATGTTCTATCAATATCTGCTAATGAATGAGATGACGTTGGAATCATTCTCAACAAAATTATTCCTTTTGGTATAACGGGATAAATAACGATAGAAAGAAAAATACCGTAGTTTTCTCTTAAATCATTCACCATAACCATTGCTTCCGGTACACTTCCTTCTAAATAAACCGGCGTTACACAAGTATTTGTGTCACCAATATTGAAGTTTCTGGCTCGTAAACCTGATTGCAATGCATTCACGTTTTCCCACAATTTATCTTTTAATTCCGGGTGATTACGCAACAATTCCAACCGTTTTAAAGCTCCAACAGTTTGAATCATTGGTAATGCTTTGGCAAACATTTGCGAACGTAAATTGTATTTTAAATAATCAATAATATCTTTATCTGCAGCAATGAATGCTCCGATACTTGCCATGGATTTTGCAAACGTAGAGAAATACACATCAATTCCATCCTGACAACCTTGCTCCTCTCCTGCTCCGGCTCCTGTTTTTCCCAGTGTACCAAAACCATGTGCATCGTCAACTAACAAACGGAAATTGTATTTTTCTTTGAAAGCAACAATTTCTTTCAATTTTCCTTGTTGACCACGCATTCCAAATACTCCTTCGGTAATAAATAGAATTCCTCCACCTGTTTCTTCAGCCATTTTAGTAGCACGTTGAAGGTTTTTCTCCATACTTTCCAAATCGTTGTGACGATACGTAAATCGTTTTCCCATATGTAAACGAACACCATCAATAATACAAGCGTGTGCATCAACGTCATAAACGATAATGTCATTTTTAGTAACCAATGCATCAATGGTAGACATGATTCCTTGGTATCCGAAGTTCAACAAATAAGCCGATTCTTTCTTAACAAAAGCAGCTAATTCATTCTCTAATTGCTCGTGTGCATTCGTGTGACCGCTCATCATTCGAGCTCCCATCGGATAGGCTGCACCATATTGAATTGCTGCATCAATATCTGCTTGACGAACTTCCGGGTGATTAGCTAACCCTAAATAATCATTCAAACTCCAGTTTAAAATATCTTTTCCTTGAAACTGCATATGAGGTCCCAATTCGCCTTCTAATTTTGGGAAAACAAAATAACCTTCTGCTTGCGAAGCCCATTTTCCTAACGGACCTTTATTGTTTTGAATTCTCTCGAATAAATCTTTAACCATGATAAATTAATATATTTAATTTGGTGTGTAAAAACGCGACAAAAGTAAACATTTCTATAATTATTTCATACTATTTTTAGTTGCGAAATTACAAGATTTGTAAAACGGAGTGTTTTACTTCTCAACTTACAACCAATATGCGGTTAAAATGAGGTATTTTAACTATATTTGAACTAGAAAAATAGACCTATTCATGAGCCAACGAGATAAAGATGATTTAAAACTGGCCGTTTTAATTGATGCTGACAATGTTCCCTTCAGCAATGTTAAGGGAATGATGGAAGAAATTGCAAAATACGGAACCCCTACCACAAAAAGAATTTATGGTGATTGGACAAAACTACCCGACAAAGGCTGGAAAAGTGTTTTGCTCGAAAATGCTATCACTCCAATTCAGCAATATGGGTACACCACCGGAAAAAATGCAACCGATTCTGCTATGATTATCGATGCCATGGATATTCTATATTCTGATAAAGTTGATGGTTTTTGCATCGTTTCCAGCGATAGTGATTTTACCAGATTAGCCACTCGACTTAGAGAATCAGGTATGAAAGTAATTGGCATCGGCGAGAAGAAAACACCTAACCCATTTATTGTTGCGTGTGACCGTTTCATTTTTATTGAAGTTATTGAAGGTGCCAAAAAGAAAAAAGTAGTATCTGCTACCGCTACTGCTGACGATAAGAAAAAAGACGAAAAAGCATTATCTAAAATTGATGTGGACACCATTGACATCATCGAATCCAGTATTGAAGACATTGCAGAAGATGATGGTTGGGCTTTCTTAGGTGACGTAGGCAACCTTATCGTGAAAAAGAAACCCGAATTTGATCCTCGAAACTACGGTTTTTCAAAACTAACTCCACTCATGAAATCGTTGACTCATTTATTGGAAATACACGAACGCGAATCAGACAAAAAAGGAATTAAACATGTTTATGTTCGGTTGAAATAAACTTAATTTTTCATTTTAAAAATCGTCATAAATGCTCAAATTCTTTCGAAACATTCGATATAAATTTATTAAAGAAGGTAGATTCATTAATTACTTAAAATATGCCGTTGGTGAAATATTTTTAGTTGTAATTGGAATTTTAATTGCTGTTTCTATTAACAATTGGAATGAAAACAGAAAACAACAAAAACTTTTTCTCACGATACTCAAAAACATTGAAGATGATATGAAAAGTGACACTTTAGTATTCTATCAAACAAAGGATAATTTTACAAAAGGTGACAGTATTTTCAATAGAATTTTAAAAAATGAAATGACTCGTGAAGATTATATCAACTGCGAAAGATGTGCTAACATTATAAATGTACACGCACCATTATCTTTTAAAACAAAAGGATATGAAATGCTGAAAGGGTATGTTGACAATCAAAATGAAGCGAAAGATTCTTTAGCCTCAGATGTTTTGATGTTTTACAGCCAAGTTACGGACTTAAGTCAAATTATCAATGAACATATCAAAAACGATGTTTCCGGTAATTTAAAATATTGGAAAGAAAATCATGATTGGTTTTATTTGAATCATGAAGAAAGAATTAAAAATGAAGATTTT
>ERZ795054.3524-NODE-3524-length-12207-cov-6.776498_pt1 | contig 12207 bp, 12 predicted proteins | sample MGYA00375138_ERZ795054 | MGnify/ENA primary metagenome ERZ795054 (study PRJEB30183, sample SAMN05720215) | anaerobic digester metagenome | isolation source: active sludge of municipal wastewater-treating anaerobic digesters | place: USA | collected 2014-12-23 ...
CCCATTTTTTTGGCAATATACTCGGCGATATCTTTTACCGAGGTTTCGGCTCCGGTGCCAAAATTAAATACTTCACCGGCGGTATTTTTGGAATTCAGAACTAGATCATAAGCCCTGACCAAGTCATCAATATACAAATAATCTCTGGTTTGCGAACCACTACCGAAAACCTGCAAATTTTCGCCTTTAAGAGCTCTTTTAACTAAAATCGGAATCAAAGCTCCAAATTGACCTTCTTTTTGTCCTTCACCAAAAATATTGAACGGTCTCACGATAGAGACATCCAAACCGTAACTTTTATAATAAGAATAACAAATTCTGTCAGCCGCAGCTTTGGATGCCGCATAAGGACTGTGCGGACGCAACTCATCTTCCTCGTTTATAACTTCTCGTTCGGGAGAAACACCATAAACTTCGCAAGTACTGGCATAAATAAGACGATTTCCGACACTACGAACAGCTTCTAAAATATTTACCGTACCGTTAATGTTCACATCAAAGAAAACTTGAGGATTTTTTATAGATTCATCAACATTGATATGGGCGGCTAAATGAAAAACCACATCATGCTCACGAACGGTTTTATACACCAATTCTTTATCAGTGACACTACCCCAAACGATTCGTGGTTCTTTATCCAAAATATTCAGATGACTCAAAGAGTGATCACTTAAAGTGTTTAATACCGTAACTTCATGACCCAAACTTAAAAAATGTTTGGTTAAATGTACTCCTTGAAAACCAAGTCCTCCGGTAATAAGTATTTTCATAAATTAATTAAATCTATTTTTAATTATAGTTTTTAACATTAAAAAAGCGTGTTTTAAACGAATTTTTTTACCCTCAGCAGTCGTTCTTGGAAAATAATCAACAGGAACTTCGCAAATATGATATCCTTTTTTAATCAATTTAGCAAGTATTTCAACCTCAATATCAAAACTATTGGCGGTAATATCCAACTGTTTTAAAATAGGAGTTTTGAACATTTTGTAGCCACAATTGACATCTGTCAACCAAACAAAGAAAAACAAATTAAAAAACAATGTAATCAATTTGTTGGCCAAAAAATATTTAAAATATTTTTTATTGAAGTAAACGAGAGATTTTCCCAAAAATCTTGAACCCAAAACCATATCTGCTTTATTCGCCAACAACGGTTCTAAAAGTTTAGACAAATTATCAGGATTAAGCTCTAAATCAGCATCTTGCACAACAGCATAATCTCCGGTAACCTCAGATATTCCTCTTCGCAAAGCTCCTCCTTTTCCAGTATTTTTTTCGAGAAAAACAATTTTATACTTGGTTTTATCCAAACTGCTTAAAATATCCTGCGAACCATCAGTGGAACAATCATCCACAATAATAATTTCTTTGGAAATATTTTGCGGCAAAATTGTTTGTTCTACTCTGTTTAAATTTTCTTTTATCGTTTTCGCTTCATTAAAACAAGTAATAATAATCGATAAAACCATAGAAATTATTTTAATAATTTTTTAAAAAATTCTTTTAACCCCTGTGGAATAAAACCGCGTAAATATGGCCAAATTAAAAAAATAAAATAAAATTTAGGGTAAAGACCGTTTTGGATCGCTTGAACTTTAGCTTTTTGCGCGTAAGCCATTTGTTCTTTTAATTTCTCCGTTCCAATACCGCTTTGTGTCTTACGCCATAACAACAAATATTCGGGGATGTTGGCGACTTTGTATTTATTCATCACCCTAAACCACAAATCGGCATCTTGAGCATATTTCACGCTTTCATCATAACCTCCAAGTTCCAAAATCTCTTTTTTTCTAAACATTACACTAGGGTGGGCTAATTGTCCGGAAAAAAAACTAAATTTTAAAATGTCTTTGTTTGTCACAGCTGGTTGATGAGACCCTACAACTTTTCCGTTTTCATCGATAACTCGCGTAAAACTGCCGACCACCACAACATCTTTATGATTATCCAAAAAATTAATTTCTTTTTCTAAACGATCGTGAGTAGCGATATCATCAGAGTCCATCCTGGCAATATATTCTCCTCGCGCCATAGACAATCCCCTGTTTAGCGTTTTGGTAAGACCGATATTTTCTTGATGGACTAATTTTATTCTATTGTCTTTCTTGGCAAATTCTTCCAAAATTTCTTTTGAATCATCCGTCGAGCCATCATTAAAAATCAAAAATTCAAAATCACAAAAAGATTGATTTAAAATACTATCTATCGCTTGAGATAAATATGTTGCATCGTTGTAAACGCTCATCAAGACGGTTATTTTTGGCATACTTTTTTAAAAACAAACAAATACATGTGTCCGGCAAATCTATCAAATAAAAAATTAATTAAAAATCTAATACCCTTGTAAAAAATATTATTACCACTATAAACTTTCTTCATAATCGGTTCTAACCATTTAGTCTCATCTTTTATACCTTTGACTGCCCCATAGTAATTTCCTTGTAAAAATTTAAATCCTTGCTTTTCTATTTTTTCAATACAGCTTTTCGGATCAAGCATAAATTGATAAAAATCAGCAGGTTCACTATTTTTTCCACTATCCATAATTGGATAAAAACCCAAAATAGCTTTTAACCGTCGTAATGGAGACATGGCCGGAACGGTTAAGAACATAAAACCGTCTGGTCTTAAAACTCTGTAGGCTTCTTTGATAATTTCATCATACCCTTGCCAAAAATGTTCTATTACTCCCAAAGACCAATAACCATCGAAAAAATTATCCGGAAAATCCATTTTTCTCACATCTTGAACGTAAATTTTTAATTCGGGAAAAATTTCTTTTGTTTTCAAAATTGTTTCTTTGGCAAAATCTATACCGTATGAATCAAAACCATATTTTTCCAAAGCATAAACTGTCTGCCCTATCCCACATCCAGCATCAATAACTCTTTGTTTTTTAAATAAATATTTTTCGGTTATTTTTTTTATTATTTTATCTTGTAAACCAAGTTTTACTTGTTTTTCTACACTTTCACTTATCCAGTGATTTTCCCAATAATTTTCATCTGCTTTTTGTTTAATCATTATTAATCGAAAATTGTTTTTATCAAAAAAAACTTGCATAATATTTTACTTAATTATTTCAGAATATAGAATATTTTCTTTTTGAACAGCTAATTTTAAAACACATTTATCTAAAATATATTTCTTGGCTCCTTTTGCGATTTTATCCATCAAACTTTGATCTTTTATTAATCTATTTAAAGCGTTTTTGATAGCATTTGGGTCTAACTCACAAAGTATTCCGTTAACTCCATCTTCTATAACATTGTTTATTCCTGGAGAATTAGCACCGACAACCGGCATTTCACAACTCATGGCTTCCAATAATGTTTTCGGGTTACCTTCATAAAAAGAAGGTAAAATAAATATCTTGTGTTTATTTAATAATTCCGGGATCTTATCGTTTGGTATTTTATCTACAAATTTAACATCAAGACCGTTGATAGAAGCTTTTTCTTTTAATTCCTTTTCCAGAGAACCCTTTCCTACTATAGTCAATGAATTTTTTGTATTTATCAAAGCTTCCAGTAAAGCATCTAGATTTTTTTGTTTTTCCAAACGCCCGACAAACACCAAATCCCTTTCTTTTGGTAATTCTATTTTTTTAAAAATATTATCATCAATATAATTCGGAATAATAACAATTTTATTTTGATTTATATTATATCTTTTTATTATATAATTAACATCCGGTTCCGCGGTTACAATAATTTTATCGGCAAAATAATAAGAAACTTTTTCTATCATAAAAACTATCATTTTTTTCCAAAAACCCCACCCCCAACCTTTTGAAAATTGCGACCATTGATATCCGCAACGCACTATCAGTTTTTTACCATACAACATTTTAGCTATCAACGCCGTCCAAGAACCTTGCATTTGGTTTGTTTTGAAAACACCACAAGACGACAATTCCTTTCTGTAGATAAGGGGCAAAAACAAACTATAAATTTTTGATGGTAATTTCGATTTTTTTGGCAATATTTCAATATTTTTGTGCAAATATTTCTTATATTCTAAATCTTTTTCATCACCATATGTGATAAAATATATTTTTTCAAAATTTTCCGCCAAAATATTGTAAGGCTTTATTTCCCTATCCAACATTCCTACTTTGTCCCAAATTTGTATTGAAACTCCTTCGGTAAAAAATAAAGTCATTTTCATAGATTCATTCATAATAATATTTAGCATCATATCCGCCAAAAACACCTTTGTCAGATACTATTTGTCCGGGATTACCGATAACAATAGAATTATCTGGTACATTGAAATTTACATAAGTCCCTGGCCCGATTAAAGAATTTTTTCCAATAATTATATTGCCTATTACTATAGAATGAGCAGCAAGAAAAACTCCATCTTCTATAGTAGGGACACCTGCTTTATCGCCCCGGTGATTTTTTCCTATCAAAACTCCTTGTCCAACACTCACGTTGTCTCCTATTGTGGCTGCCGGATTGATAACTACCCCACCAAAATGCCCCAAACAAAATCCGTTTCCTATTTTTGTATTTTCGGAAATATCAAATCCGTATTTATATCTATAATGTATTAGAATAATTTTAGAGAAAAAAAAGATAGTTCTAATAAAAATATTTTTATTTTTAAAATAAGCGCAAAATCTTAATACAAAAGAAAATCTAAATCCGGGTATTAAAAACAATGCTTTAAAAAAAGTTTTTATTCTATTTTCACCGTAATATCTAAAAAGGTCGGATTTAATTTGTTGTTTTAATTTTAACAAGCTCATAATTTAAATAAAATTCACAAACAAAATAAATATAAGCAGAACTCACAATCATAGAAAAAACTGCACCTATAACTCCCAAACTAACAATACTTACATAATTAATAAATAAATATAAAACCAAAGATATCAAAGAATGTTTTGTGCAATATCTCATAGAACTATTATCAATAGATGCAATCAGGTTCCATTTTATATTGGCATATGAATAAATAATGGATGCTACAGAAAATAAAAGAATCCAAACAAACTTCAAAGGATATTCATCGCCATAAACAAACAACATTATCATAATAACTATCATGTTTAAAATTATTCCTGGTAAAAAACCCAATTTCATCAACTTATTCAATTTATTATTAACATAATGCTTATCAGAAATTCCGGATGCTGTTGGAAAAAAAACATTGATAAATATACCTAGTGCCCTACTGACTATTAACATTGACGCCCCGTAGTAAACAGCAAAAATACCGACTGTTTTAATATCCAAAAAATAATTAATAAAAATAATATTTAAACTTCCTATGGCCAGCCAAATCAAAGAAGATAAACTACTAAAAAAACCGTAACCGATCATTTTAAAAAATATTTTTCTTTCAAAACTAAACGGAAATAGTAATTTTCTAAATTCAAACAAAGAAAATAAACAATAAAATATTATACCTACAATAATGGCAAAAACATAAATTAAATAAGACTTATAATGGAAAAAATAATTAAGAACAAAAAAAGAAAACAATATAATCAAGGCATATATTAAAGACAATAAAGCTTGTTTTTTAAACTCATGATTACCCTTAAAAATAGCATCAAAGAAACCTTTAATGACGGCAAATATACTATAAAGCAAAGAAAATAAGAAAAGGACAACTGGTACGCCTAATAAATTTGCAAAAGTATCTTGAAAAAAATAAAATAATAAACAAGACAAAATTGAAAACAATAAAATACCTGCCAATCCGGAACTTGCAATCTTTTTTTGAATTTCTTTATTCTCTTTTACTTCCGGCAAGAATTTGACTAGAGAAGTATTTAATCCAAACAACATTGATACGGATAAAATATTAAAGGTTGAAAACAAAAGAATATATTTTCCATACTCCTCCGGACCAAAAAATCTAACAACGTAAAAATTAACAAAAAACAATATAAAAGTATAACCCACTGTTCCAAAACCAGAATATCCTATATTTTTTACAAATTTAAATACAGCCGGACTAGCTTCTGTTTTAAAAACAAGTTTATGAAACCAATTCAAAAAAACTATAATTTTATTTTTAATTTTTTCCAAATTTAACATAAAAATTAAAAAATCAAATCAATTAAATCTTGTAACATCGACAAATCCACAAATCTGGGAAAAAAGTAATTAAAGAAAATAACAAAAATCAAAAAACTATAAGCAAAATATTGTTTTTTCTTGGTATCAAATTCCAATCCTCTGGCCGCCAATAGACACAATGCCGGACCGGCGATAAACATTAACCTAACCACCCTAAACGGCCAAATCAAAAAAGAAAGTGAAGGCAACATAAACGCCCACAAAAAATTCTTGTTAATATTTTTATCTTGCATTACTTTGATCAAGCCGCGAAAAACGAAAAACCATCCCAAGAACATCAAAGCAAAGAGATTTTCTACCGAATAGATTAAAGATTGTTTAAAGGTGTAATGAATTTGAATTTTCTCAGCGTAAGAAAACCACTGAATAAATGTATAATCATATTTATAAAGTATTATCAAACTTATTGGAACAATTATTGATAAAAACGCTATCGTATATTTTAAAACACCTTTGATTTTTTCCGACCAAGAAAAAGATTTATCAAATAATAAAACGGAACCGAAATATAAAGCTCCGACGGCCGCCGTTTCTTTGAAAAACATACCGACTCCGGCCAAAAAACCATTTAGCCATACTAACTTATTTTTTCTGTTTTCGTAAAAATAAAGAGATAAGTAAATACCCAGCAAATAAAAACACCAACCACTCATATCCGTCAAAGCCGCCAAACCCCATCTCATCAGAGGATAAGCGGTCATAAAAAACAAACTGGCAAAAAAAGCTGTTTTTTTATCTTGATATATTTTAAAAGTTATAAAATATATCAGATAAACCGCACCAAAATAGAAAAAAATATTTGAGACTAACAAAGAAACCTCCGGAGTTAAAAAAGAAGTGAAAATCAAAGCCGCAAAAAGACCAAACGGTTTCAAAAGACGAAACAACGAAGTTCCTAATTCTCCATGATTATTCAGATAATTTATCGCCGCTACATAGGTCGGGGTATCCATGTCTGTCTGTAAACCGAATATCAATAAAACCGCTATTAAATTAAGCGCAGCTAAAATAAAAATTTTCTTCAAAATATTCGTTTCAAAAAACATAATATTTTAATCAATGAATCTATATTTAATCAATGTCCAAATAGCTGAAATTCCGTCGCTTAAACGAATTTTTTTACCTTCATCAGCTGAACGCGGATTATAACTTATCGGCACCTCGATAATTTTACAACCTCTTTTTGCCACTTTTGCTGTAACTTCGGGACAAAACTCAAATTTTTCGCATTTTAAAGGTATTTTTTTGATAATTTCAGTCTTAAAAAGTTTGTAACAGGTAGCTTCGTCGGTAATATTTGTACCATATAAAAAATTCGCTAAATAACTCAAAAACCTACCTCCCCAATAGTAACTCCATTTGTATCTCTTGTTGATTTTTAAATTTCTGGAACCATAAACAACTTCAGTTTCTTGCTTAACAATCGGCTCGACTAATTTAATATATTCATTGGGATCATATTCCAAATCAGCATCTTGAATTAAAACCATATCACCAGTGACCTCTTTGATACCTGTTCTGATAGCGTGTCCTTTACCGTAATTTTTATCATGAAGAATAACTTTATATTCTTTAGGTAAAGTAGCTAGATAATCACGAGTTCCATCAAAAGATCCATCGTCCACCAAAACAATTTCTTTTTCCAACTGTAGAGAACTCAGATCGACCGCTTTGATTTTATCCAAAAGTAAAGGTAATGTTAATTTTTCATTATATACCGGAATAATAATGGAAATTTTCATAAATTATTTATTTTATGGCGACAGCTTTATTATTTAAACCGAATTCAAAAGATGAAACCTTAATATTTTTCTGTTCAAAACCAGAATTAATCAGGATTTTTTTTAAGTCTTTTTTACTGAAATAATTTTTATGATCTCTTATTTCTTCTGCATCAATTATTTTCAACCTGAAAGCCAATATTTCCAAAATCGGTTTAGCAACAGGAGAAGGAGTTGTCAAAATAATTTTTCCGCCTTTTTTTAACGCCCGATAACATTCTTTCAAAACATCTTCCGGGTGTTCAAGATGTTCTAAAATAGCAGACATGGTTACAATATCAACTGATTCTTTTTCCAAAGGCAAGTCTCCATCAACTTTCAATCCTATTCTTTGTAATTTTCCTTCCTGAAAATCTTCGCAATTTTTATCAATACCTATCCCCTTTTCTATTTTGGAAGAGATATATCTCAAAAATTTTAAATCTTTTCCACAGCCTAAATCACAAACAACGCTGTTCGGAGTTATTTCTCGAATCAAGTTATCAAATCTTAGCCAGCGTATAAATTTATCCAAAGGTTTATCCAAAAAAATATCTTCCGGCATAATTTTATGAATAAGGCACGTTTAGTTTATTATAAATATCTATAACATTAAGAAAAGAAGGTAAAACCACAAGTCCGTAAACAATCCAATAATACAGTTTCAAATTGAAATATTTATATTTTAATAATAATTCACCAACATAATCTATTCCCAAAACAGCCAAAGGATAAATAAGCGGAAACATCAAAAAAGCGTGTCTTGGTAAATAAATATTTAAAGCGAAAAAAAGCATCAGATATGACAATAACATTCCAAAAGAAATTATTTTTTTATTTTTTATTTCAACTCTTTGATAGCCAATCAAAGCAAACAATACCGGGATTAAGAAAAAACCGTAAATTAGAGAATTAATAAACTTTGGTATAACATCTAAGAAAACGGCAACAGTTTGGGTTAACGGCCATTTTACGATGTCAAAAATCCAAATCCCGACGTTAAAATTGGAAACTTCTTGCATTCCAAAAGACAACCCCCAAATTTGAGTTACCAATAAATACCAGAATATGGTAGGTAAAGAATAAATTACACCAAATATAAAAACTTCCTTTATTTTTTTGAAAAATAACCCTAATATGATTATAAAAAATCCCAAAGCCACATTCATTTTACCGAGCAATAATAACCCGCTTAAAAAAGAAAAAATAATCAATTTCTTAACAGACGGTTTGGAAACATAATTATACAACATATATAAAACCACCACTGCGGCAAAGGCGCCGAAGATATTTGTTTCCGGTTGCACAAGCCAACTGTGTGTAAACGGAGAAAAAATAAACAAAACACAAGAAATTAAGCTGACCCTTTCGCTAAAATAATTAATCAATAATTTGAACATTAGAAAACAAGTGATCAAAAGCAGTAAACAATTGGTCAATAATCCCGAAGCAAACGTTATAGAATATGAATTAGAGATTAAATGGAATGGCAACGCTAAAATATTAACAATAAACGAATACAAAGGACGATTGATAAATAACGTTCGACCGCGAAAATAATCTTCGGGAAAATCGTGAGCCAACAACATATATCCCCCGGCGTCGCAATTCAATCTATAATCTTTCAATAAACCGGATATTTTATTTAACACTTTTTGATCAAAACCGACTACGGAACGACCCTTATGAGTACCGGCTATTTCCAAACTTTTCCAACATTCATTATCACTATGCGAAGAAAAAACCAAGCTAAAGAAAAATTGGATCATTATCAAAACCGAAAAAATTGTTATTATTTTTTTGATGGACATAATTATTTTCGCGCGCCGATAAATATCGAACCGGCAATTTCTTTGATTATTGGAGTTTTATCTAAAATTTTACCTACTTTATCGATAAAAATAGCTAAGCCGTCAGGAATAGACGGGTGTAAAAAATCAAAAGATTCAATCTTCAGATCTGTAAATCCTTTGTTTTTCAAAATATTTTTTAATTTCCAAACAAAAAAAGCTGTCTCATCCGGAGAATCACCGGCCATTTTTTTGATAAAAGGAATATTTTTTTGCAAAGCTATCTGAGGATTCAACATGTTAGGTTCAGAAAAAATCAAACAACCACCATTTTTCAATACTCTTTTTATACTATCAAAAGTTTTTTCTATATCCAAGTGATGTAAAATAGAAAGACCGCAAACCACATCAAAACTTTCATCGGGAAAATTTTCCAGCTTTTCAGCATCAGCTAATTGAAAAATAACATTTGGGGAATTTGTTCTTTTTTTGGCCGCGTCCAAAAATTCAGGAAATATATCCGTGGCTACTATATTTGCTCCTGTTTTTACTAATAATTCCGTGAGGGTTCCGGTACCGCAACCAATTTCAAGAATTTTGGTTTCTTTATTTATTTTTCCGTAATCTACAATCATTTTTGCTCGTCTTTCCACTCTTAATTTTCCCGCCTTTCCTTCACGCCCCCAAACTTTTTCACTTTGAACGAGAATGTGTTTATCGTGATTCAGTTCATTTTGTTGTCTTTCGCTTATCATAATAATAAAATAAATTAAATAAACTTTATTTTTTTCATAGCAAAAACGCACATCTTCAAAAGCAACCAACCGTGTTTGAACCTGGAAATATTGGTTGTTCCATAAGTTCTGGCTTGGTACCTTATGGGAAGATCAACAATTTTTAAATTTAATTTTGCAGCTCCAAAAAGTAAATCAAAATCACCAAAAGGATCAAAATCACCAAAAAATTTTCTACCCTCTTTTATTCTTTGATAATTATGTTTACGCAAAACTTTGGTGCCACACAACGTATCTTTTAATCTTTGATCCAAAAGCCAACTAAACATCAGGCTAAAAAATTTATTACCAAAAATATTCAACAATCTCATAGATTGATTTTCGAGCTGATAAACCAAACGTGAACCGTTAACAAAATCCGCTTTGCCATTAACTATGGCTTCGTAAAATTTCGGTAATTCCTCGGGTCTAACGGTCAAATCCGCATCCAAAATCATCAAAATATCGCCAGTTGCCGCGTCAAAACCTTTACGAACGGCATCTCCTTTACCTTTGCCATCTTGCACCAAAATTTTAATGTCTTTTTCCGGATATTTTTCTTTAATACGCTTTATTTCTTCCAAAGTATCGTCTGTAGAATTACCTTCAACAAACATGATTTCTGTATGTGTACCTAATTGCGGCACACGTCTTACAGCATCTTCAATATTCCCTTTTTCATTTCTAGCCGGTATCAAAACAGTAACACCACACTCTGGACTTCTGTCGGGTACAACTCTGGCTACAACATATTTTACCAAACAAAGTTTTCTGACAAATGGCATTTTTGCCAAATATTTATTGCAAAATGCGGAAAAAAGCGGAATATACTTCGGAAACAAAAGACGCTCCCCTCTTTTAACAATTTCAAATCCGGATAAATATAGCAAATTTTCCACATCGTTATCACTTAACCAATTATGAATAGGAGCTTTCATTTTAAAACCAAAAAATTCCGCAAACCTCACTACTGGTTCCCATAAATAATTATAATAAGTAATCAAAAATCGTGATTCATTATGAGAAATCTTTTTTACATTTAAAAAAGATTTTTGAATATCTTCCAAAAATCCAACAACATCAGACATTATGATATAGTCGTATTTTCCGTTCAAAGAAAGATTTTCCGTATCCATTACTTCAAAATTCAAATGCGGATATTTTCTTTTGGCCACATTGACCATTTTTTCACTTAAATCAATACCTAAATTATTTTTAGGATTCAAGTAAGCCAAAATATCTCCCGTAGCACATCCTATTTCCAAAACAGAAGCATTTTCAGGTATCAAAAATTTAGCCAATTTTTCTATATCTTTATGATAATATTTTCCTTTGTTTTTCCACTTATCGCGATTCTCGGCGATACTGTCAAAATACTCCTTAATTTTTATTTTTTCCATAAAATCTAATCTTTATTTTCTAAATACCAATTATATACTAAGGACAAACCCTCTTTTAATTTATTTTTTGGTTTCCAACCCAAATTGAAAACTTTCGAACTATTCATCAATCTCCCCGGTGTTCCATCAGGTTTATCGGTATTCCAAATAATATTTCCTTCATAACCAACTGTTTTTTTCACCAATTCCGCCAAATCTTTGATAGTAATGTCTTCCCCAGCGCCTAAATTGACAAATATCTCCCCTTTTTCGCTTTGTTCTTTGGTGGGATTAAAATTTTGTAATAAAAATATACAACCCTGTGCCATATCATCCACATACAGAAATTCTCTTCTTGGTGTGCCCGTACCCCAAAGAACAACTTCTTTATCACCTTTTATTTT
>ERZ795054.3525-NODE-3525-length-12205-cov-5.235309_pt1 | contig 12205 bp, 12 predicted proteins | sample MGYA00375138_ERZ795054 | MGnify/ENA primary metagenome ERZ795054 (study PRJEB30183, sample SAMN05720215) | anaerobic digester metagenome | isolation source: active sludge of municipal wastewater-treating anaerobic digesters | place: USA | collected 2014-12-23 ...
AGATCCTGCGCTGGGCGAGGGCGCGCTAGCCTAAAGCGGCGCCGCTCCGCTTCCGTGCGGCGCCGGTAGTCGGGGCGGCCGCGCCGCCTGACGGAGACCGCGGCCGCCGCGGCCGCGGGGGGCGCCAGGCGCCGCCTTCCGTTGGAAAGAGCCCGGCCCGGGTCCTATACTTGAAGCCGATCCCCGTCGGGAAGGGAGGCTTCATGGACTTCTTCCGATCCTCGGCCTTCGCGGCCCTCCTCTTCGGCGCGCTGAGCTCGGTCTCGCTCCCGGTCGGGGCCCTCCTCGGGCTCTGGACCAGGCCCTCGCGGACGGTCATCTCCGCGGTGATGTCCTTCGGAGCGGGATCGCTCATCGCGGCCATCTCCTTCGAGCTCGTCAACCCCGCGGTCGAGCGCATGGAGGCCGGCTTCCTCCCCCTCGCCCTGGGCCTTCTCGTCGGCTGCCTCGTCTTCATCGCCCTGTCGCGGGCCGCGGACCAGGGAGGCGCCTGGGCCAGGAAGCGCTCCACCCTCCTTTCCCGGCTCAGGACGACGAAGCGGCGCGAGGCCCGCGGCATCCTGGAGAAGCTCGGCAAGGTCGACATCTTCCGCTCCCTGCCGCCCGACGAGGTCCAGGCCATCCTCCCCTACGTCTCCTCGCGCCTCCTCCCCAAGGACATTCCCGTCTTCCTCCAGGGCAGCGTCGGGGACTGCCTCTACCTCATCGACTCGGGGAAGGTGCGCATCGAGTACTCGGGCGAGGGGGGAGGGCGGAGCCTCGTCGCCGAGCTCGGCGAGGGCCAGACCTTCGGGGAGATGGCCCTCATCTGGAACGCGCCGCGGAGCGCGGACGCCCTGCCCCTCGTGGACACGAAGGCCTTCGTCATCAGGAAGGAGGACTTCGACCTCCTCGCGGCGGCGAGCCCCGCCGTCAAGGCGGCCGTCGCGGAGCTGGCGGCGGAGCGGGGGCGGACCGGGAAGATCCCGGAGGCGGCGGTGAGCGCCGAGGACTGGGCCAGGGAGGCCTCCCGCCACCTGGACGAGAGCTCCTACCGGCCGACGGAGACCGAGATCAAGGTGGCCGCGAGCGAGGGGAGGGCTGGCGCCGCGACGGCGATCTGGCTCGGCCTCCTCCTGGACGGCATCCCCGAGTCCCTCGTGATCGGCGCGAGCATGTCGGGCTTCGACGCGAGTCCCGCCCTCATCGCGGGCCTCTTCATGGCGAACCTTCCCGAGTCCCTCTCGAGCTCGACGATGATGAGGGAGTCGGGCGCCAAGACGGGTAGCATCCTCTGGATGTGGAGCTCCCTCGTCATCGCGGTCGGCGTCGGCGCCCTCCTCGGGAACCTCGTCTCCGGAGCCCTGCCGCCCCTGGCCCATTCCCTCTTCGAGGGCCTGGCCGCGGGCTCCATGCTCGCGATGACGGCCCAGACCATGCTTCCCGAGGCCTACGAGCGCAACATCGGCATGGTCGGCCTCTTCACGGTCCTGGGCTTCATCGCGACCGTCTTTTTCCACACCCTGGGGTAGAATGCGGGGGCCCCGGGCGCGAATCGCTTCGCGCCCGAGGCCCCCGGACTCGCCGCCGCAGCGGGAGGCTCCTAGTGGTGCTCGCAGCCCTCGTGGTGCTCGTGGCAGTTGGCGCCGCCCTCGAAGGGCTTGCCGGCCAGGTAGTCCTCCACGGCGGAGCGGGCCTTGCCGGAGGCTCCGCGGAGCGTCTCGATCCCGAAGGAGGAAAGGACGCGCACCGCCCCCTCGCCGATGTTGCCGGCGACGAGCTTGGTGACGCCCTTCCGCGCGAGCTCGCCCGAGATGCCGCTCTTGCAGCCGCACTCCTCGGGGGACTCGAGCTTCTCCTCGGCGACGATCTTGCCGCCCTCGACGGCGAAGACCGAGAAATAGGCGCAATGGCCGAAATGCGCGTCGACCATGCCGTCGCGCGTGGGTACCGCTATCTTCATCGTTGTCTCTCCTTGCGTTTCCCTGATCGCGGGCCCGCCCTCTATCCTGAGGGCATGGCCTAAAGCCAGCGCGGCCGCGACCTTCTTCCTGGCCGACTCGACGATCCTCCCGAAGGTCTGCCGCGACACGCCCATGCGCATCGCGGCCGCCTCCTGATAGAGGCCTTCGTAGTCGGCGAGCCTAAGGGCCTCGAACTCGTCGAGCCCGAGGACGACGATCTCGAGGCCGCGGGCCGGGATTCCCGCGGGTTTCCAGAGCGCCGCCGCGGGCTCGCCGCCGACGCGGCGCTCCGAGAAGGGGCGGGGCATGTCCTTAGTGTCCGCAGCCGCAGCCGCCCGCGGCTTCCTTCGACGAGCCCGAGCAGCCGTCGGAGCAATCCCCCGTGCAGCCGCAGCCCTCGCACTTCCCGTCCTCGCCGCCGGAGGCCGTGCGGTTCGCCTTCGCGGTCCGGATGACGGCGTCGGCCTTCTTCGCAGCCTCGAGGGCCGCGTCGGCGAAGGCCAGGGCCTCGGCCTTGAGTCCCTCGGGAAGCTCGGCCCAGCGGATCACGCCGCGTTGGGCGATCTCGGGCCTGAAGGGGAAGCGGCCGAGGAGGGGGAGACCGCGGCGATGGGCGCCGGACTTTCCGGCCTCGCCCGCGGCGAAGAGGGGATGCTCCTTGCCGCAGCCCGGGCAGACGATGGTGCCCATGTTCTCGACGATGCCCAGGACGTGGGCCTCGGCGGCGTGGGCCATGCCGACGGCCTTCGCGACGACCATGGAGACCAGGTCCTGGGGCGTGGCCACGAAGGCGACGCCGGTGACGGGCAGGGCGGTGAGGGCGGTGATGAGGACGTCGCCCGTCCCCGGAGGCAGGTCAACGACCAGGACGTCGAGCTCGCCCCAGGCCGTGTCGGTCCAGAACTGCTCGACGGCGCGGGAGAGGAGGGGTCCCCGCCAGATCACCGGCGCGTCCTCGTCCTCGACCAGGAGGTTGATGGACATGACGCCGAAGCCCTCCTCCGTCAGGACGGGCAGGAGCTTCTCGCCGTCCGAGTCGGCCCTGAAGGACTCGATGCCGAGGAGGCGGGGGACGCTAGGGCCCGTGATGTCCGCGTCCAGGAGTCCCACCTTGAGGCCCTTCGCCGCGCAGGCCTGGGCCAGGAGCACCGCGCTCGTCGACTTGCCGACGCCGCCCTTGCCGGAACCGACCCCGATCACGTATGTTACCTTGTTGGCGACCGCGTCAGGGGCGGCGCCCTTGTCCTCGTTCATTTGAGTCCTCCGATGGTTCTATCGCTCGGGAAGATACTAACAAGCATATGCCCAATAGTCAAGTATACGAGGAGACAGCCCGATGATACAGGCTTTCACGTCGCACGAGCCCCTCGACCATCTTGGCCTCTATGGGGCCTTCCTCGAAAGGGAGACGGACTCAAGCGGCACGGTCGTCCTCCACCACGGCAGGGTCAAGCGCCCGGGCAAGCAAGTGCCCGATTTTAAGGCGGTGGAGCTCAAGACCCTCGGTTCCGGCGCGGACGAGGGGCTCCTGGCCATCGCCCGCCGGGCCCGTGCCGACTTCGCCCTCAACCAGGTCCTGCTTGTCCATCGCCTAGGCCGCCTCGCGGCGGGTGATACGGTCCTCCTCGCCATCGTTTCCGGCGCGACTCGGGACCGCTGCTTCGCGGCCTGCTCGTGGATCGTGGACGAGGTCAAGAAGGAAGAGCTCATCGAGCTCGTCGAGCTGCCGTAGCGGAACGGGCTCAGGCCCGTTGTCCGGCCGGAGTCCCGGCCGCAAGGAGAAGCCATGCGAGGCGAAGGACGAGGCGGCGAGCCGCCTATCAGGATAGAAGCGCGGAGCGCCGCGCCTTGGGCGCTCGCCGTCTGCTTCGCGGCTTTCTGCCTCAGGCTTGCCGACATATTCGTGTTCAGGCTGGACGAGCTTTGGGGCGAGATCATCGTCTCCAAGGCCGCTGGCTTCGCGCTCGTCCTCGGCTTCCTGGCCCTCTCCGGAAGGAAGCCCGCGGACATCGGCTTCCGCTCGCGCGGCGCGGGGAAAGCCCTTTTCGCCGGCTTGGGCTTTTCAGCCCTCGCACTGGCCTCGGGCTACGCGGCCGAGCTCATCGCCCTCTCCGCCCGCGGAGCAGCGCCGGCCTTACGCCTATGCGCCCTGGACCCGAAGGCCGGCGTCCAGGGAGGCGCGCTTTTCGCGGCCTGGCTTTTCCTCGGGAACATCGTCAACTCCTTCATGGAGGAAGGCCTCTTTCGGGGCCTCATGATCGCGCTCTTCCTCATCGCGGCCAAGCAGGCCAAGGCGAACCTTTTCCAGGCCCTCCTCTTCGGCGCCTGGCACCTCGTCTGGGTGCCCAAATGGTTGATGACCGGCCGCGTCTCGAGCCCGGGCGAGGTGGCCTTCGCGCTGGTCTCCAACTTCCTGCCCCAGCTTCTCATGGGCCTCGTATGGGGCTGGCTTGCCCTGAAGACCGGCAGCCTCTGGGCCCCCTGGGCGGCGCACACGGCGATGAACTCCGCGCTCAACTTCGTCCACGTCGAGTCGGGCGGCTCCCTTGACGCCTCCATCGCCCTCAGGATGGCCGTCGTGATGCTGGCCTCCCTGCTCGCCGCCGCGGCCTTGAGCCTCTCCGCGCGGAGCCGCTCTGGCTCGCGGCGGCCGCAAGGCTCACGATGGCCGCAAGCCGTGGACTCCGGCCCCGGCGGCTCCTAGGAAGGCCGCCCTCGACCGCGACGGGCCGCCGTCGCGACGGCGACGGTCGTCCTAGGGGCTTCGCTCACCGCTCTTCTTCTCCAGCCCGTTCCGCCTGGCTCTCCATGAGCAGGGTTTCGGCCCGCGCGAGCTCGGCGCGGAGGAGGGAGACGCGCGCCTCGAGGGCTTGCCTCAGCCCTTCGGCGCGCGTGTCGGAGTCCTCCGGGCCGTAGCCGACGGCGAAGCGGCCGAGCCCGGGGCCGAGGTTCCAGCCTCGACCGTAGCCGGCGCCGCGTCCGAAGCCTCGGCCCGCCCCGCGGGGCCCCGCGCCGTACCCGAAACCGCGGCGAGCGGCCTGGCCTCCGCCGCAGGGGCCGAGGCCCCTGCCGCTCATCAGTCCAGCCCCAGTGGGACCCATTCCATTGAAATTAGGCATGACATGCCTCCTTGCGTTATAGGACATATACTTGCGCCGACGGCGCATGGGATAAAATAAGCATATGCTTAATTCAACCTGAGGTAAATATGAGCAAAAGCCCGCTATCTGTCAAGTGGCAGCGCGAAAAAAAACCCGCGACGTCTGTCGCGGGCTCTGGCATCAAGCGAGCTTCTAGCGGTAGTCGACGACAGCCTCGAAAGGCTCGCGGATCTTCTCCCGCGGCTCCTCGGCCCTGCGGCCGAAGACGGTGACGATGCCGACGAGCCATTCCCCGGGATCGGCGCCGATCGCGGAGAGGACCTCCGGCTCCTTGTAGCCCTCGATCGCGCAGGAGTCGAGGCCGGCGGCCGCCGCGCCCGTCATCATGTTCGCGCAGGCGATGTAGGTCTGGGCCTTGGCCCAGTGCTCAAGGAGCCCGTTCTCCGCGAGGAAGGCGTAGTAGCCCTTGTAGTCCTCGCGGAAGACCGGCCAGCCTCCCGGGAAGCGCTCGGCGCGGGCCTTCACGAAGTCCGTTTCGGGGCCGTAGGCGGCGGCGCGCCGCGCGAGGGCGACGACGACGAGGGAGGCCGTGCGGACGCTCTCCTGGGCGAAGCAGGCCGCGAAGAGCCGCTCCTTGGCCGCGGCCTCGCGGACGGCGACGAAGCGCCAGTGCTCGAGGCCGAAGGAGGAGGGCGAGAGGCGCCCGCACTCGAGGATGTAGTCTTCGAGCGCGCGGGGAAGCGGCTTCCCGTCGTAGAGTTTGCAGGCGTATCTCCGCTCCATCGCCTCCAGGAAGGCCCGCGCCTCCGGAGGCAGGGCCTTCCTGTCCTCGTGGGCTAGGGGTCCGCGGGGGAGAGCTCCGCCGCGGGGCTCGTCGAAGGCGCCCATCAAGCTATCTCGAGGGCCACCTCGAACATCGAGGTGAGGGCGGTCTGCCTCTCGGCGGGGCTCATCTCCTTGCGGCTCACGTTGGAGTCCGAGCAGGTGAACATCGCCAGGGCCTTCTTTCCGAGGTAGGCGGCGTTGCAGTAGAGGGCGAAGCTCTCCATGTCCGTCGCGGCGCAGCCCATCTTGGCCCACTTGGCCCAGCCCTCGCCCTCGGGGAGGGCGCTGTAGAGGGAGAAGACGTCGGAGCAGAAGACGTTGCCGACCCAATAGGGGATCTTCCTCGACCTGGCCGCGCCGACCGCCTTCTCCAGGAGCTCGAAGTCGGCGCAGGGGCTGAAGCTTCCGTTGAGCCGGTACTGGTGGGCGTAGTTCGAGTCGCCGGAGGAAGCCATCGCGAGGACGAGGTCGCCCACCTCGACGGCGGAGGTGAGGCCCCCGCAGGTGCCGATGCGGATCACGCGCTCGACGCCGTAGAAGGCGAAGAGCTCGTAGGAGTAGAGGCCTATGGAGGGGCCGCCCATGCCCGAGCCCATGACGGAGACGGGCTTGCCCTTGTAGGTGCCCGTGTAGCCGAACATGTTCCTGACGGCGTTGAACTGCTTCGCGCCCTCCAGGAAGTTCTCCGCGAGGTGCTTGGCGCGCAGGGGGTCTCCCGGCATGAGGACTGTCCTGGCGATGTCGCCGGACTTGGCCGTGTTGTGCGGCGTCCCGTCCTTGTAGTGGTCTAGGCTCTTGTCGTGCATGTGGTCTCCTGGAGGGCCCCGGGGCGGCCGGGCCGGCCGGCGCCGCTGGGGATTCGATGGAAAGCGCGGCGGCTGCGCGGAGCTCCGCGCAGCCGCCTTGAGGCTTCAGCTCCCGCCCTTCTCGTAGGGCTGGCCGGACGCGCGGGGCGCGTAGTCCTTGCCCGAGAAGGCGACGAGGGTCACGAGGGTGATGAGGTAGGGCATGATGCTGAAGAACTCCGGCGGCAGGCCGCGGAGCGCCTCGATGTTGACCATGTAGATCGCGAGCGCGACGGCGGAGCCGAAAAGGACGCTCGAGCCCGCGATGCCCTTGGGCAGGTAGCGGCCGAAGCTGACCGCGGCCAAGGCGATGAAGCCCGCGCCGTTGATGGTCATGTTCGTGAACTGGATGGTCTGGGTGAGGACGAGGCAGCCTCCCGCGAGGCCCGCGTAGGCGCCTGAGGCGAGGACGGCGATGTAGCGCATCTTCTTGACGTCGATACCGGCGGAGGCGGCCGCGGCCGGGTGCTCGCCGCAGGCGCGCAGGCGCAGGCCGAAGGGCCGCTTGTAGAGGACGTACCAGGTGGCCAGGAGGACGGCGAGGGCGATGTAGGCGGTCGGGTAGATCCCGCCCAGGCCCGGCATCATCCCGAGCTTGTAGGGCTCGGTCCTCTCCTGCCTGAAGATGATCTGGCAGAGGAAGACCGTGCCGCCCATGGAGAGGAGGTTGATGCCCGTGCCGGAGACCGTCTGGTCTGCCTTGAGGCTCACGGAGGCGTAGGCGTGGATGAGGGAGAAGGCCATGCCGGCCGCGGTGGCCACCAGGAGGGCGAGCCAGACCGAGCCCCGCATCGAGGACTCGAGGAGGACGTGGGTCGTCGCCGCCGCGAAGGCGCCGATGCCCATGAGGCCCTCCAGGGCGATGTTGACGACGCCCGAGCGCTCGGAGATCATGCCGCCCAGGGCGGCGATGAGGATGGGCGCGACGATCATGAGGACGGAGGGGAGCATTCCGAGCAGGCTACTCATCGCGCTGCCTTCCTTTCTCGGCCAGGCGCTTCTGGCGCCAATCCATGATCATCTTGAAGCCCGCCCGGAGCGAGATGAAGACGACGACCAGGCCGGAGATGATCCACGTTACCTCCTTGGGGATCTGGCGGGACTGCATGAGGGGCTGGGCGGAGGCGAGCATGCCGAAGAGGAGGCCGGAGAGGAGGGTTCCGCCCGCGGTGCTGTTGCCCACGAGGGCCACCGCGATGCCGTTGAAGCCGTAGTTGTCCAGGCCTCCCAGGACCCGGCCGTAGCTGAAGGAGCCCAGGGCGACGATGACGCCGGCCAGGCCCGCGAAGGCGCCCGCGATCGCCATGGAGGCGGTTATGCTCCGCGTCACCTTGATGCCGGAGCAGCGCGCGGCCTCCTTGTTGAGGCCCGTGGCGCGGAGCTCGAAGCCGAGCCGCGTGCGCTCGATGACGAACCAGTAGAAGACGACGCAGATGACCACGACGAAGAGCCCCGTGTTGAGCCTGGAGCCGTTCGTGAGCCTCTCGAAGAGGCCGTTCTTGAGGAGGGCCGTCTCCGGGTAGGCGGGGGTCCTGTAGGTGTTCGCCGCGGGCATGAGCTGGGTGAAGAAGCGCGAGAGGTAGTAGGCGACGTAGTTGAGCATGATCGTCGCGACGACCTCGGAGACGGAGTACTTGGCCTTGAGCCAGCCGACCAGGCCTCCCCAGAGGGCGCCGGCCAGGCAGCCCGCGACCAGGGCCAGGGCCCAGTGCAGGCCGGGGACCTGGGGTCCGAAGAGGGCGACGAACTGCGCCGCCGTGAGGCCGACGATGTACTGCCCCTCGGCGCCGACGTTGAAGAGGCCGGTGCGGGCGGCGAAGCCCATGGAGAGGCCGCAGAGGATGAGGGGCATGGAGGCCGTGAGCCACTCGCCTATGTAGCGGGCGTTCCAGGTCCCGCGGGTCACGTCCAGGCCGGTGAGGGTCTGGAGGAGGGCCGCGTACATGTTCCCGGGGTTCTTCCCGACGGCCAGGATGAGGAGGGTGCCGCAGAGGAAGCCGAGGACGACGACGATGACGGAGATCGCCCCGTTGGAGCCGATGAAGGCGTCGAAGAGGTCCGCCCGGGCCTTCGCCTTGGCGCTGTCTTTGCTTGCGAAGGCCATGTCAGGACGCTCCTTGCGCGGGCCGTTCGTCGCGGCGTCCGGCGGCGGGGTGGGCGCCGCGGACGCCGGCCATCATGGCGCCGATTGCGCGCTCCTCCGCGGTGGCGGCGTCGACGACGCCGACGATCTCGCCCTTGGAGATGGCGGCGATGCGGTCGCAGAGGGCCATGATCTCGTCGAGCTCGAAGGAGACGAGGAGGACGGCCCGCCCCTTGTCCCGCTCGGCGACGACGCGCTTGTGGATGTACTCGATGGCGCCGACGTCCAGGCCCCGGGTGGGCTGGGCGACGACGAGGAGGCGGGGGGAGAGGTCGATCTCCCGAGCGATGATCGCCTTCTGCTGGTTGCCGCCCGACATGTTCCGCGCCTTCGTGGCCGAGCCCTTGCCCGCGCGGATGTCGTACTGCCCGATGAGGTCGTCGCCGTGGGCGGCCATCGCGGCGAAGTCCAGGACGCCCAGGCGCTTCAGGATGGGCTTCTTGTCGTAGGTCTTGAGCGCCAGGTTCTCGTCCAGGCGGAAGTCCAGCACGAGGCCGTGCTTGTGCCTGTCCTCGGGGACGTGGCCGATGCCGGCCTCGACCCGCTCCTTGATGGAGAGGTGGGCGATGTCCCGGCCCTCCAGGAGGATGCGGCCCGACTTCGCGGGCTTGAGGCCGGTGATGGCCTGGATGAGCTCGGACTGGCCGTTGCCGTCGACGCCGGCCAGGCCCACGATCTCGCCGGCCCTGACCTCCAGGGAGAGGCCCTTCACGGCGGGATGGCCCTTGGAGCTCATCACGGTGAGGTCCTCGACCTTGAGGACGACGTCGCCCGGCTTCGCCTCGTCCTTGTCGATGCGGAACTTGACCGCGCGGCCGACCATCATCTCCGCCATCTCCTCCTCGGTCGTCGAGGCCACGTCGACGGTGCCGATGAAGCGTCCGCGGCGAAGGACGGTGCAGCGCTCGGCCGCCTCCTTGATCTCGCGGAGCTTGTGGGTGATGAGGATGATCGTCTTCCCCTCGGCCTTGAGGCGCTCGAAGATGGACATGAGCTCGTCGATCTCCTGCGGCGTGAGCACGGCCGTCGGCTCGTCGAAGATGAGGATGTCGGCGTCGCGGTAGAGGATCTTGAGGATCTCCACGCGCTGCTGCATGCCGACCGTGATCGACTCGATCTTCGCGCGCGGGTCGACGGACAGCCCGTAGCGCTCGGAGAGCTCGGCCACGCGCCTCTCGGCGCTCGCGATGTCGATGGTGCCGTCGCGGCGGCGCGGCTCCATGCCCAGGATGATGTTCTCGGTGACGGTGTAGGTGTGCACGAGCTTGAAGTGCTGGTGCACCATGCCGATGCCGAGGGCCGTCGCCTCGTTCGGGTCCCTGATCCGGACTTCCTTGCCCTTCACGCGGATCGAGCCGCCGTCGGGGTCGTAGAGGCCGAAGAGGACCGACATGAGGGTGGACTTGCCCGCGCCGTTCTCGCCGAGGATGGCGTGGATCTCGTTCTCGCGCACGCGAAGGGTCACCTTGTCGTTCGCCACGACGCCGGGGAAGACCTTCGTGATGTCGAGCATCTCGATGGCGTACTCGTCCATGTGGGTTCCAATCGGGAAAAATGAGAAGACGGAGGGGCCCCCGGACCGCGGGAGCGGAGCCGGGGGCCGCCAGCCGTCCGGCCGGAGCGAGCCTCAAGGCTCGTCCCGGCCTGGGGAAGCTTACTGCTTGTCGCTGGCCTGGAGGTTCTGGGGGAAGCCGGGGAGGGCCTTCGCGTCGGCGTAGGTCGCGGCGACCTTGATGTCGCCGGAGACGATCTTGGCCTTCGCCTCGTTGACCTTGGCGACGATGTCGGCGCCGAGCTCGGGGTTCTTGTCGGAGAAGCCGACGCCCTCCGCCTTGGTGTCGAGGACGACGACCTCGGCCTTGAAGGTCTTGTTCTTCACGGCGTCGAGGGCGTACTTGGAGGCGGTCTCCACGCGCTTGAGCATGGAGGTCAGGACGGCGGACTTGCCCTCGGCGTAGACGCCGTCGGCGAACTGGTCGGAGTCGACGCCGACCGCCCACACGTTCTTGCCCTGGCTGCGGTATTCCTTGGCCTGGGCGATGGTGCCGTTGCCGGTGCCGCCAGCCGCGGAGAAGATCGCGTACACGCCGGAGTCGTACCAGTTCTTGGCCTGGGCCTTCGCGAGCTCGGGCTTGCCCCAGTCGTTCGCGTAGTAGTCGACGATCTTGGCGTCGGGGAGGACGGACTTGATGCCCTGGACCCAGCCCATCTCGAACTTGGTGATGACGGGGCCGGGGATGCCGCCGATGAAGCCGAACTTGGCGTCCTTGATGCCGTCGGCCTGGGCCTTGAGGGCGGCCGCGACGCCGACGAGGTAGGAGCCCTCGTGCTCGGAGAAGGTCATCTGCATGACGTTGGAGCCGGCGACCCAGTCGACGTCGACGATCATGTACTTCTGGTCGGGGTACTGCTTCGCGACCTCGCCCAGGGCGTCGGCCCAGGTGAAGCCGGTGACGACCACGAGGTCGTACTTCTCGTCCGAGGCCTGCTTGAGGTTCGGGACGTACATGTCCTGGGTCTGCGCCGTGACGACGTCGTAGGACTTGCCCTTCTTGGCCTGGTTCTCCCAGGTGTCCCCGTAGAAGTCGAGGATGCCGCGCCAGGCGGCGGCGTTGAAGGACTTGTCATCGATGCCGGTGGCGTCGGTGAGGAGCCGGGCGGTGGGGAGTCCCGCGGTGTCGGCGGGCTTCGCGGCCTTACCGCCGCAGGAGATCGCCAGGAGGGCGAGCCCGAGGGCGAGGATGGTGACGACGGAACGCTTCATTCGTTTTCCTCCGTACGTGTCTGGGCCGCGTCAACCGCGGCCTTTTCGTACATCATACGACTGCCCGCCGGCATGGTCAAGGCGGGGCGGGCCTCCGGAGGCGCAAAAAAGCCGCCCCGCGGGGGACGGCTTTCCGGAAAACGGACGGCTACGACGAAGGTATCAGAGTTCGGCTATCGTGTGGCCGTGGTAGTACTGGTCGCGGAGCTCGGCCACCTGCTTGTCCTTGATGTACTCGTCGAAGCTCATGTAGCGGTCGATGACGCCGCCCGGGCAGATCTCCACCATCCGGTTGGCGATCGACGTTATGAACTCGTGGTCGTGGCTCGTGAAGAGGAGTACGCCGGGGAACTCGATGAGGCCGTCGTTGAGGGCGGTGATCGCCTCCAGGTCCAGGTGGTTCGTCGGGTCGTCCAGGATCAGGCAGTTCGCCCCGGAGAGCATGAGCTTCGAGAGGACGCAGCGCACCTTCTCGCCGCCGGAGAGGACGCGGACGGGCTTCAGGGCCTCGTCCCCGGAGAAGAGCATCCGGCCCAGGAAGGAGCGGATGTAGGTGTCGTCGTCGGAGTTCGCGTACTGCTTGA
>ERZ795054.3526-NODE-3526-length-12201-cov-6.436275_pt1 | contig 12201 bp, 7 predicted proteins | sample MGYA00375138_ERZ795054 | MGnify/ENA primary metagenome ERZ795054 (study PRJEB30183, sample SAMN05720215) | anaerobic digester metagenome | isolation source: active sludge of municipal wastewater-treating anaerobic digesters | place: USA | collected 2014-12-23 ...
GGAGGTGCTGCGCGCTCGACTTCACCATCCCGAGCTGGCGGGACTGCTCCTCGGTCAGAGGCCCGCCGAGCCCCTTCAGGAGCACGCCCGTGAAGCCGATGATCGAGTTGAGGGGCGTCCGGAGCTCGTGCGACATCGTGGCGAGGAACGCCGACTTGAGCCGGTCGGCCGCCTCGGCCCGGTCGCGCTCGACGGCGAGCTCGGCCGTGCGCGAGGCCACGAGCTCCTCGAGGTGCTCGCGGTGTCGCGCGAGCTCCTCCTCCGCCCGCCTTCGCTCGCTGATGTCCCGGTCGATCCCCATGACGACGTCGCGCCCCCCGAGCTCGAGCAGGCACATCGACGTCTCCATCGGGAACGCCGTCCCGTCCTTGCGGACGTGGACCGACTCGATCGTGATGACGCCCCTCTGCCGGAGCTGCTCGACGAATCGCGCGCGCCCCTCCGGGCCCCCCTTCGTCTGCGCGCGGACCTCCTCGGGGTGGAGGACGTTGATGCTCCGGCCGACGAGCTCCTCGCGGGAGTAGCCGTTCATCTCGCACGCCTGGGTGTTGCAGTCGAGGATCTCGAGCGTCTCCGGGTCCGTGATGAAGATCCCGTCGGGGCTGCTCTCGAAGAGCGTCCGGAAGCGCGCCTCGCTCTCCTTCAGCGCCTCCTGGGTGCGCGCCGTCTCGCTCCTCGCCGCCTCGATCTCCCGCGCGGTGAGGATTCGAAGCTGCCCGGTCTCCGTGAGCCCCGGCGACGCGGTTCCGCGCGCGGCGACCTTCGCGGAGCCCTCCGGGGGCGGCGTGCTGGGTTCGGTCATGCGGTCTCCTCGTCGCGGCCGGAGCGTATGGAGGACCGGAGCGGGTGCCAGCATAGAAGGTTCCGGGACCGCCACAAAGGGCGGACTTCGGGGGCGAAGCTCGTACCGGCGGCTAGAATCGACGCGTGCGGCGTCCTGTGCGCCTCGTTTGCGGCCGGGGCGTCGCCGTCGCCCTCCTCGTCCTGGGCCTCGCCGGGCCGGCCGGCGCAACCCGGCTCCCCGAGGCAGAGCTCGCCCGCCTCGAGGAGGAGGCGGAGTCCCGGCCCCGGCCGGCGCTCGAGAGAGTGACGGCCCGGCTGAAGGGAGCTGCGGAGGCGGGGGAACGAGCGCAGCTCCTCAACGTCCGGGCCGGCGCCCTCATCTACCTGAGCGAGCTCGACGAGGCCCGGGCCGTCCTCGCGGAGGCGGAGGAGGCGGCGCGCCGGGCGTCGCTCCCGCTCGAGATCGCCACGATCTCCCTCCACCGGGCGACGATCCTCTTCCGGACGAGCGACTACGGGGAAGCCTACGTCGAGGTCAGCCGGGCGATCCAGGCCTTCGGTGAGCTCGGGGCGAAGCGGCGGCTCGCGAGGGCGAGCAGCCGGGCCTTCACGATCCTGACCCAGCTGGGCGACTACGAGCGCGCGCTGGCCTTCGGGGAGCGGGCGCTGGCCCTCGCGGAGGAGGCGGGCGACTCCTTCAGCCGCGGCGCCTACCTGAGCAACATGGCGTACCTCCACTACCGGAAGAAGGAGTACGACCGGATGCTCGACTTCGCGAAGCTCTCGCTCGCGGCATACGAGGCGGTCGGCGAAACGTACCTCGTCCGGTACCCGCTCATCAACGGAGGCGTCGCGCTCCTCGAGCTGGGTAGGCCCGCGGAGGCGGAGGAGTTCCTCCTTCGGGGCCGCGCGATCGCGATCGCGGGAGACGACCGGGTCAACGAGACCGTCACGCGCAAGTTCCTCGCGCGAACCTGGCGGACGCTCGGGCAGACCGGCCGGGCGCTCCCGGAGGCGGAGGCGGCGCTCGCGCTCGCCCGCCAGATCGGGAATCGGTTCGAGGTGAAGAACGTCCTCCTCGAGCTCGCGGCGATCCACGAGGCGGGCGGGAGACCGGACCAGGGATACCGGCACCTGAAGGACGGGCTGACGCTCCTCGAGGAGATCCAGGGCGCCGAGGTCCACCGGAAGGTCGCGGCGGTCCAGGAGCAGCTCGAGATCGAGAAGCGGGAGGGGCAGATCCGCCTCCTGCGGAAGGAGCAGGAGCTGGGCGAGCTCGCGTTCCGGAACCAGCGGACGGTTCGCAACTTCCTGATCGCCCTCCTCGCGGTCGCGCTCGCTGCCGGCGCCGGCGCCTACAGGGCCTACGCCCAGAAGAAGCGCGCCGCAGAGACGATCGGGCGGCAGAACGCGGAGCTCCTGGCAATCGACCGGATCGCGCGGGACATCAACAAGGAGGTCGAGCTCCGGTCCCTGATCGAGTCGATACTGCGGCACTCGCTCGAGCACTTTCCCCAGGCGGCGCGGGGCGGATTCCTCGCCCTCGCCGACGAGGACTCCCGCTTTCGTTCCCTCGTCTCGTTCGGCTACCCCGAGGCGGCGCTCGAGAAGGTCGCGCTCGCGGAGGAGGCGGCCCGGGCGAGGTACGTCGAGGCGGGGGAGGAGGTCGCCGAGGGGCTCCACGTCGTGAGGCGGCCGGGGTCGCTGGAGGGCCTCGGAGAGGCGTACCGGCCGGCGGCGTCGCTCCTCGTGTTCGTCATCCGTGACGAGAGCGCGACGGTCGGCTACCTCGTCCTGGAGAGCGTCGACGATCCCGCCGCGTTCGACCGGATCGACGTGCGGCAGGTGAAGACCCTGCACGAGCACATCATCTCGGCGGTCCAGAAGGCCCGGAGGCTCCGGCAGGTGGAGCGGCTCTCGCGGACCGACCCCCTGACCCGCCTCGCGAACCGGCGTCACGTCCAGGAGCGCCTGGCTCTCGAGGCGGAGCGCGCCAGCCGCTACGGAACGCCGTTCCTCGTGGCGATGTGCGACCTCGACGACTTCAAGAACGTGAACGACACGCTCGGGCACGACTGCGGGGACGAGGTCCTCCGCTCGACGGCCCGGCTCCTCTCCGAGAACCTCCGGCGCACCGACCTCGTCGGCCGGTGGGGCGGCGAGGAGTTCCTCGTCCTCCTTCCGGAGACGGAGCGGGAGGGGGGGCGGATCGCGCTCGAGAAGGTGCGCGCGAAGCTCGAGGCGCTGCCGCTCGTCTACGCCGGAGCGCCGCTCCGCGTGACGGTCTCGATCGGTCTCGCCGCGTTCGTCCGAGGGGAGCGGCTGGAGGACCTCGTCGCCCGTGCCGACGCGGCGCTCTACGAGGCCAAACGCTCCGGAAAGAACCGCGTCGTCGTCGCGGGGGGCTGACGGGGAGGTCCAGCGGAGGCACACCTTCGCGGCGCGCCGAAGACCGACGTCGGCCGCCGCCGATCGGTCCGGCTCCCATCAGGCGGTCGGAGCGGGCCCCGGGAACGTCTCGTCCCTCGCCCGGAGGGAAGGGCTCTCCCCGGAGATCGAAGGCAGGCCGCGCCCCGCCCCCTCGAACGCTTCTCGGAGCGAGCGGGCCGTCGCCGGTCGTACGCGCTCGTCCCGCGCGAGCGCGGCGAGGAGGACCGCGGCGAGGGACCCGGGACAGTCGGGCCGGTAGCCCCGCGGGTCGGGAACGGGAAGTGTGAGGACCCTCTCTGCCGTCCGGGTGCTGCTGCTTGCCGCGAACGGGTTCACTCCGGTCAGCGCCTCGTAGATCGTGAGCGACAGCCCCCAGAGATCGAAGCCGGGCGACGGAGGATGCCCCTGGAGCGCCTCCGGTGAGAGATAGGGGACCGTTCCGACGACGTGGCTCGCCGCCGTGCGAGTCGAGGAGTCGGTCTCCCCACGGGCGCCTCGCAGGTCGGGCGGGACACCGGGCGCGAAGGACGCGTCCGTCTCACCGAGGAGGCGGACGAGGCCGAAGTCGAGCAGCTTTGGCGCGCCGTCCGCCGCGAATCCGACATTCGAGGGCTTCAGGTCACGGTGGAGGACGCCGCGGGCGTGGAGGGCCTCGAGCCCCGATGCGAGCGCCGCCCCCCAGGCCGCGGCGAGCGCCGGGGCGACCGGTCCGCTTCGGATCCTGTCGGCGAGCGTTCCGCCCGGCAGGTACTCGAGGACGAGCATGGGCGTGCCGTGCCAGCTCTCGAGCGCGAAGATGAGGCCGAGGCTCGGGTGGATGAGCTGGGCTCCGGCGCGCGCCTCGCGTTGCAGCCGCCTCACGGAGCCGGCGGAGAGGCTCGGGAGCGTCTTGACGGCGACATCCCGGCCGAGCGCCAGGTCGCGGGCCTTGTAGATCACGCCCATACCGCCTGCGCCGACCCAGCGCTCGAGCCGGTACTTCCCGGCGAGGAGATACGGGGCCGGCACGGTCTCGAAGAACGTCTCGTCGTCGGGGCAGGCGCTCCCCGCGTCGGAGGGAAAGAGGCGACGGCAGCGGCGGCAGAGGCGCGCCGCTTCGGGGGCCTCGATCGCGTCGGTAGGCCGGCCGGCGTGGGAGGGGCCCGCCGAAGAGGCCTGGGAGGATCGGAGGAGGAGGTTCTCGAGGGCGAGCGCGCCCGCAGAGGCGGCTGCGGAGAGGAACTGCTCGTCTTCGGGGTCGAACGGGCGCTCGCTCGCCTTTTCGCCGACGGCGAGCAGGGCGAGAAGCCCGCCCGTCGAGCCCGTCAGCGGGACGAGGATGCGGGCGCGGGAGGCGGCGAGCCAGTTCCGGTCCATCTCCGAGAGGTCGGCGAAGCCGGCGGCGTCGCCGTCGAGGCGGATCGGCCCGGGCCGCAGGGCCGCGGCCTCGACGATCGGCGAGGTCCCGTCGAGCGCGGGGAGCGGCCGGCCCGGGCTCACGAAGGATCCGGTCCGATCGTCGCGAACGAAAAGGGTCGACGGCTCGGCGACGAGCGCCCTCTCGATCCCGCCGGAGAAGGCCTCGGCCAGCTCCTCGACGTCGCGGGCTCGGCGCGCCTCGCCGGCCAGGCTCGCCAGAGTCCCCGACGACGCCTTCCGGGCGTCGAAGAAGAGCCGCTCGAGGAGGCTCCGCGTCCGGTCGCCGTATCGCAGCCCCGCCGTCGTCGCGGCGAGCGCGGCGCAGATGAAGAGGGCGTGCGACGAGAAGACCTCTCCGATCGGGACCTCGCGCCGAGTCCAGAAGAGCAGGCCGAGAGCGGCCAGGGGGGCGAGCGAGACGACCCGCACGCTTCCCTCGGCGAAGGCGAGGAGGATCGCCTTCTTGACCAGGAGCCCGACCGAGAGGACCCGCGGGGAGAGCATCGCGTAGGCGAGGACGAGCGGGAGAATCAGGACCGGGAGGAGTGAGAGCGCGATCGCGACGGGAGGAAGGAGCAGCCGGCCGGTGCCGGCGATCCAGGCGATCTGCGCGAGCGCGGCGGCGAGGGGCGGCCCGAGCCCGACGAGGAGGCCGGCGCCGATGACGGAGGCCCTGCGCCGGGTGGCTGAGGAGAGCGGCTCCATCCGGAGGGCGCGCGCCTGGAAGAAGAAGAGGAGGAGCCCGCCGAGAGAACCGGCCCCGAAGAGGAACGACGTGAGCCGCCGGGTCCCTCCGAGGAGGAACGCCTGCGTGCCCGTGCCGAGCGAATCGAGCGTGCCGGGGACCTGGAAGAGCGGGACGAGAAGCGCCTGGGCGAGCGCCGTCGCGCCGAGGAGGCCGAGGAGGACTCGGCACGCGCGCGACCGCGTCAGGTCCGACGGGAAGAGGGAGAGGAACGCCGCGAGGGCTGGGAAGGCGAAGTGCCTCGGGAAGGAGACCCACACGAGGACGATGGCCTCCCGCAGCGGGGTGCTCTGAACGAGTGAGGCGTTCGCCTCGAGGAAGCGTGCTCCGACGAAGTGCCCGAGTCCGGCGAGCGCCGCCCCAGCCAGGAGCGCCTGGAGGCCGACGCCGGCGAGCGCGATCCCAGCTCCGGCCAGCGCGAGCGCGACGCCGAGGAGGGCGAATGTCGCCCGAGTCACCGACTCGTCGACGGTCGACCGCCGCTCGCGGACCGCACCCGTGACGACCCGGGCGCCGGCGCCGGCTTCGCGGAAGGCGACGGGAGTGCCGGCCGGCAGGTCGAAGAGGCTGCGCGCCGCGACGACGCCGCCGGCGGGCGCCCATGGTCCGCCGCCGATCGAGATCGCGGAGAACCGCGTCGTCCGGCCGTCCGCGAGGACCGTCCCGCCGAGGGAACCGTCCGGCGCCGGGATCGACTCGAGCCGGACGGGGCGCTCCCGCGTCGTCCCGATGCGGAGCAATGCGCCGGGCAGGCCGAGGAGGACGAGCAGGGCGCCCCACAGCGCGTAGGCCCGGGCGAGCCTCGAAAGGATCGTCTTGACCCCGATCATCCTGCCCGCGGATTATCGGGGCAAACGGAATCGAAGCTCATCGAGGAGGTCGACATGCCGTTCGACAGGCGCTGGCTCCTGACCGCCGCCGGCTCTGCGTTCCTCGCGTCGCTCTCGAAGGACGGGCTCGCGACGCCGCCCACTGCGGGCGCGAAGCCGACGGGAGACCCCGCGAAGGACAAGGAGCTCGCATTCCAGGAATTCCGGATCGGGTACGGCGACCTGACCGCCGACGAGGAGAAGGTCGTCCGGAAAGCGCTCGAGGGGACGTACGGAGAGCGATTCGATCGTCTCTACCCGAGCCTCACCGAGGCCGAGAAGAGAACGCTCCTCGGATTCGCCTGCTTCCTCGGGACCCTCACCTCGAGATGCCTCGAGAACGAGCAGAAGGGACGGTGCGGCTGGAAGGGGGACCCGTCGGCGACGCTGCGCGAGGAGCACGTGCAGCGTGCCCGGGAGCTCCTCGGCTACCGCCTCAACACGAAGCTGAAGTTCCCGTGCTCCTCGGCGGTCTCGTCACCGAATGTCCTTCAGGCCGACGAGCCCTGCCCCCTCTGCCCGGGCTGAGGGACGCGGCGAGCCTGCGCTTCGGAACCCGCACCGCGTCCCGCCCCGCGCGAGACGCGCCTTCGAGCCGGCGAAGTCTCTCCAGACCAGGTCGGTCGCTTTCGCGTGGCAGGGGAGGCAGGCGCTGACGGCGAGGGCGCGGCGGAGCTCGGCCGCGTCGAGCGAGCGGAGGCCGACGCGCGTGCCGATCCCGGGCGAGGGGGCGTCGAGGAGGGTCCAGCCGTCGACGGCGAGGCGCGCGTCGTCCGTCGCGGGAGAGGCGGGAGAGAACGACGCCGCGCCGCTCTCGAACGAGAGGGTCCCGGTGCCGAGGCCGAGCGCCCACGACGAGAGGTGGCAGCTCGCGCAGTCGCGCGCCTTCTTCCCGGTGGAGTGCGGGTCGAGGGACGCATAGAGCCGGCGAGAGAAGCGCGGTCCGGAGGCCGCGGCGGCGTCGAGGTCCATCACCATCCCGGGGATCGCCGGGGCGATCCGGCCGTCGGGTCTCACGGCGAGGGCCGGAGGCCGCGCGTCGTACCCCTCCGACGCCTCGACCCACCGGCCGGGCGTCTCGGCGGCCTTCGCGAAGTCCCACTGCGCGCCCTCGGCGTCGTAGCGCGTGTGGCAGGTCGAGCAGGTCGGCGCCCACGCGGAGTGGCAGGCGCTGCACGTGAGGCGCTCGTGGCCGGGGAGACGGTGGTTCGCGTCGGCCGGAGTCGGCCTCGTGGCGAGCGCGACTCCCTGCCGCTTGCGGAGCGTCGACCACCCGCCCTCCGACGGGCGGAGGTTCCAGACCGGCGTCCCGTGCCGGCCGAGGCGGACACGCTCGCCGGGCGGCCGCGTCTCCCCCTGCTGCCGGAGGAGATCGCGGGTGATCGGGTCCCTCACCTCGGCCCAGGTCGTCTCGCCTCCGTCGCGGGCGGGGCCGTGGCACGCCTCGCAGGCGATCTCGACCTGGCTCTCGGAGTGCTCGTGCCTGGTCCCGTCGCCCATCAGGTCGGTGTGGAGGTGGCAGTCGACGCACGAGAGGCCGGCGCGGCGGTGGACGTCCGCCTCGGCGTGCCCGGCGGGGCGCCCGTCGTGGAGCGTCGTCGCCGCCGTGCCGAGCGCGGCGGCCTGCGCCGGCTCGATCTCGTAGAGCCCCTCGTAGGTCAGCGCGATCCGGCCGCTCCGGCTGTGGCAGCCGAGACAGCGGTCGTCGGTGACGTGCGCGTCGACGGAGGGGTGCGGCCGCGGGACCGCGCCCGGGAGGCGGCGCGCGACGTGGCAGGCCGAGCAGCCGCTGCCGTTGCCGTGGATCGCGTCGTCCCGGCTGGCGCGGAGGGCGTGGAGGTGGCAGCCCGCGCAGAGCTTCGCGAGGTGATCTTCCGCGGGGGTCCGCTCCTCCTTCGCGAGGAGATCGACCATCGTGGCCGTGCCGCGCGGCTCGGGGACCTCGCCGAAGGCCCACCGGTTCACCGAGACGATCCCGCTCGCGCGCGCCATGAGCGAGGTGGCGACGCGGGCCGCCTCGCGGACGTGACAGCCGCTCCGGCCGCAGGTCCGCGCGACGCTCCGGAGCGCGCCCGGCTCGGGCTCCATCCCGGCGTGCGCGCGCGCCTTGTCGAACGCGAACGGGTTCCCGAGGTGGCAGGAGGAGCAGCCGACGGCGGCGCGGGCGTGCGCCCCGCCGGGGTCCTCCTCGGGGCGGACGTGGCACGTCACGCAGCGCTCCACCTTCCCGCCCGCGCGATCGGGAGCGCGCCCGAGAGCCGCGGCGCGCTGCCGCTCGCGCCCGAGGGCGCCGAGCAGCCCCGCGAGCGCGAGGAGGAGCGCGAGGAGGAGCGCCTGGGCCCGGAACATCAGCGGGCGGCGAGGAGGAGGCGGAGCGTCAGGGCGAGGTAGCCCGCGCCCCAGGCGGCCGCGAGCGCGAGGAGGGCCGCACGGGCGCGCCCGTCCGCGTGCCGGACGAGCCCGACCGCGAGGAGGAGGGCGAGCGGGAGGAGCCAGCCGGCCGCGACGGGAAGGTCGAGGAGGGCTCCCTGGAGGCCGAGGAGATACCAGGGGCCGAGGAGGAGAGCGCCGTCCGGCGCGACCGGCGGCCCGAGGGAGACGGGGAAGAGGCCCGCGGCCGCGAAGCTCGCGAGCGCGGCGAGGACGGTCGATCGGAGGTCGGGGAGGAGCGTCCCGCCGTGCTCGGCCGTCAGGAGCCAGGCGAGGAGCGTGAAAGTCCCGGCGTGGTGGAGCGAGACCGGGGCGAGGTCGGCGCCGGGGAGGCCGAGGAGGAGCGCGGCGAGCGCGCGGCCGGCGATCGGGACGCTCGACGAGACCTCGCGCCAGACGGCGAGCGCGGCCTGCGCCTCGGCGTCCCCCCTCATCAGGAAGCCGCCGAGGAGCGCGAGGACGGCCACAGGCAGGAGGGCGACCGAGCGCCACCAGACGGCCGGCCGAAGACGGCTCTCGGTCCGCTTCCAGAGGACCTCCCCGAGGTGGGCGAGCGTCCCGAGGAGGAACCCCCACGCGGAGAACGCGTGGACGCCGCGGAGGAAGAAGCCCCACGGGGTCGCCCCGTTGAGCGTCTCGAGGCTCTCGAGCGCGCGCCCCGCCGACCAGAACGGGGCGAGGGCGAGGCCGGAGAAAAGCGCGACGGCGAGGAGGCCGAACGTGACGCGGCCGAGGATCACGAGAGGCGCGCCACGAATCCCGCGCCGTCGGGGGAGAGGCGGGGCCGGGCCAGCGGCCGCGAGGCGGGGCCCGCCGTCACGCGCCCTTCGGCGTCGTAACGGCTCGCGTGGCAGGGACACGAGAATCCCCCGCCCTCGACCGGAGCGACGCGGCAGCGCAGGTGCGTGCAGGTGAGGTCGAGGACGACCGGGGAGGCGGCCGGGCCGCGGACGTGGAGCCCTTCGTGGACGAGCCCTCCCTCCTTCTCGGCGCGCGCGAGGAGCTCGGCGGGGAGGCGGACGCCCCTCTCGGGCTCGGGAGACCCGGAGAGGGCCCGGCCGAGGACGGCCGTGCCGGCGGCCGCCGCGGCCACGCCGGCGGCGGCCCAGGCGGTTCCGAGGAAGTCCCGGCGGGAGCTCACTCGATCCCGAGCTCCTTCATCCGCCGCCAGAGCGTGCTCCGGCTCATGCCGAGCAGCTCGGCCGCACGCCCTCGGTTCCACCGCGCCGACTCGAGCGTCTGGAGGATCCGCAGCCTCTCGGCCGGGTCTTCCGGGAGCGCATCGCCGAGCGGCGCGGCGTCCTGCGCCGAGGCCGGCTCGAGGACGCTCCGCTCCGCTCCCTGCCGCAGCTCGGGCGGCAGGTTCTCGATCTGGATCGTCTGGCCCGTGCAGGTCGCGACGGCGTACTCGAGGGCGTTGCCGAGCTCGCGGACGTTCCCGGGCCACGGGTAGCGGGCCATCGCGGCGAGCGTGTCGGGAGAGAGGAGGAGCGCCCGGCCCTCGCGCCCTCCGATGTGGGCGAGGAGGTGGTGGGCGATGAGGGGAATGTCCTCGACCCGCTCCCGGAGCGGAGGGACGTGGATCGGGACGACGCGCAGGCGGTAGTAGAGGTCGTCGCGGAAGCGCCCGACCCGGATCGCCTCGGCGAGGTCGACGTTCGTGGCGGCGATGACCCGGGCGTCCATCGGGCGGGGCGTGCTCTCGCCGACCCGCTCGAACCGCCTCTCCTGGAGGACGCGGAGGAGCTTGACCTGCAGGTGCGGCGGGATGTCCCCGACCTCGTCGAGGAAGAGCGTCCCGCCCCGGGCGAGGTCGATGCGCCCCACGCGGTCGCGGACGGCCCCGGTGAAGGCGCCCCGGACGTGGCCGAAGAGCTCGCTCTCGAGGAGGTCGCCCGGAAGGGCCCCGCAGTTGACGGCGACGAACGGCCCGGTGCAGCGGGGGGAGTTCGCGTGGAGCGCCCGGGCGATCAGCTCCTTGCCGGTGCCGCTCTCCCCGGTGACGAGGACCGTCGCCTCGCTCCGGTGGAGCGACTCGACGAGGTGGACGATCCCGCGCATCGCCGGGGAGCGGGCCACGAGGCCGTGGGACGAGAGCATCGACTGCACGAGGCCGTTGTCGGTCTCCGCCGGACGGAGGACGACGATGTAGCGGGCCCGCGGGTCGCAGTGGCTCGTCACGTCGCTCGGGAGGACCGCGGCGGTGAGCGAGACGAGGCGGGCGCTCTCCTCTCCGCAGCGGAGGATGGCCCGGCGGCCCTCCTCGCGGTGCCCCTGCTCGAGCGCTTCCCGGAGCGACTCCGACGGCCCGAAGAGGCGCGCTCCGACGAGCTCCTCGATCGGACGGCCGAGGGCCGCCTCGACGGCCCCGGGACGGGCGAGGTCGTCGAGCGAGCGGCTCGCGCGGATGACACGGAACTCGCGGTCGAGGACGACCAGGACCCGGCCGAGCGCGGCGAAGACGGTCTCGAGGGTGCCGAAGCCGGGGGGAGCCAGGGAGGACGTCTGGGGGGCGGACAGGGTGTCGGGCACAGGCGTAATCTCTTCGTTCCGGGACCGGCCCGATTATTCCATCCCGAGGGTGCGCATGACGTCGATCTACTTCGGCGAGGAGCACGAGAGCTTTCGCCGCGCGGTCCGCCAGTTCCTCGAGGGAGAGGTCGCGCCGCGCGCGCGCGAATGGGAAGAGGCGCGGCGGATCCCGCGCGACGTCTTCCGCCGGATGGGGGACCTCGGCTTCCTGGGCGTCCTCGCGCCGGAGGAGGTCGGCGGGGCCGACGCCTCGATCTTTCACGCGATCGCGCTCCTCGAGGAGCTGCCGCGCTCGAGGATGGGAGGGTTCGTCGCGGCCGTCTCGGTGCAGCAGTTCATCGCGACGGGGGCGATCGCCCTCCACGGCACCGGGGAGCAGAAGCGCCGCTGGCTCGCCCCGTCCGTGGCCGGGACGAAGGTGGGCGCGATCGCGATCTCCGAGCCCGACACCGGCTCCGACGTCGCCGCGATCCGGACGACGGCGCGGCGCGACGGCGACGCCTGGGTGATCGACGGCGCGAAGACCTGGATCACGAACGGCGTCGAGGGGGACTTCGTCGTCGTCGCCTGCCGGACCGCCGCGGACGCCGGCGCCGGCGGGATCAGCCTCGTCGTCGTCGAGGCCGACACGCCCGGCTTCTCGCGCTCGCGCCTCCGGAAGATGGGCTGGCACTGCTCGGATACGGCGGAGCTGACGTTCGCGGACGTCCGCGTCCCGCTCGGCAACCTCGTCGGCGCCGAGAACGAGGGCTTCTTCCTGATCATGGAGACGTTCGTCCTCGAGCGGCTCGTCACGGCGGCGACGGCCGTCGGCAGCGCCCGCCTCGCGCTCGAGGAGACCCGGCGCTACGTCCTCTCGCGGGAGGCTTTCGGCCGGCCCATCGGGAAGTTCCAGGCGATCCGCCACCGCCTCGCCGACCTCCACGCCGAGCTCGAGGCGGCCTCCCAGCTCGTCTACCACGCCGCCTGGCTCCACGAGAGGGGCGAGAACCCCGTCGCCGAGGCCTGCATGGC
>ERZ795054.3531-NODE-3531-length-12190-cov-5.826700_pt1 | contig 12190 bp, 8 predicted proteins | sample MGYA00375138_ERZ795054 | MGnify/ENA primary metagenome ERZ795054 (study PRJEB30183, sample SAMN05720215) | anaerobic digester metagenome | isolation source: active sludge of municipal wastewater-treating anaerobic digesters | place: USA | collected 2014-12-23 ...
GCAGCCGCTCACGGCAGAAATCCATAACAAGGTCAATATTCGATTCAACATACCGAACCATCTGACTGAGCCACTCGCGGCCATGGGTATATGCTGCCTCTGAAGCAACATTCCCGAATATGTTACCAAGATGCACATGCAGTCCCACAAGAGTCCTGCGAAATTTTTCCATCAGCACCGGATCGGAGATGATCATTGATGAGGTGGTGAGTCCTGCCAGGTTGAAGGTCTTGCTTGGCGCCATGCATGTCACTGTAATTGAAGCTGCCTTTTCTGATACCGATGCCAGGGGCACATGTTTCACTCCCGGCATTGTCAGGTCAGAGTGTATCTCGTCAGAAAGGATTATTATCCCCTTTTCATGGCATATCTCCCCCAGTTCATAAAGCTCCCCGTGCGTCCACGCTCTCCCTACCGGGTTATGAGGGTTGGAGAAAATCAGCATCCGTGAACGAGGTGTTATCGCCCTGCGCAATCCGTCAGGATCCATCATCCAGCCTGCCTCAGTCTCAACCAGGTGGTTAAAGACCAGCTTGCGTCCGTGATCATTTACAGCCCCGAAAAACGGCGGATATACCGGTGGCTGAATGATTATCTCATCGCCCGGCGAAGTGAAGGCAAGGGTGCACATGTTAAGCGCCGGCACCACACCCGGGCTGAACTCTATCCACTCGCGCCTGATTTCCCAGCCGTACACGTCCGACGCCCACCGGATAAACGATTCAAAATAGCTGTCAGGCCTGTATGAGTAACCAAGTATTTCGTGGTCCAGCCTTTTCCGCAGAGCCTCAATTATGAAAGGAGGCGTCGGGAAGTCCATATCCGCGATCCACATCGGGATCACATCTGCTTTGCCGAAGACTTCGTCACGTTTGTCCCATTTAAGGCAATCAGTGTTCTGCCGGTCCGGGGCCTCATCAAAATTGTACATCATGGGTTTGTCCTTGCTTCGGGTTGCAAAGTTAGCAGAAAATGACAATGAACAACGGACCCGCCGGCAGTGTTATAGGTGCATTCAGGCCGGGGATGCAGTAGTTTTAATTATTCTTGAATTATTATTCCGGCGGAATATGTAAAAGTTATATTTTTACGTAGCCAAAACACAAGTACCAAAATAGCAGTTATATGAAAAAAACTTTCACGAAGGTACTGGTCGCTGTATTGATTCTGACAGTTGCCGGTGCATCCTCCTGCAAGAACAGGGGTGAATCAAGGAAACAGAAGGAGATCAACCAGGTCGAGCTGGAAGCCCTGGAGAATAAGATCGAAGAAAACGTCTATCCTCTTCCCACATCAGCAGAGGTGATCAAGAAGCTCACCGACATGGATCTCGGTTACATACTTGGTGCCACCAATTCTGCCGGGAATGCCCGTAACTATGTGGAGAGCTACACCCGTTCGGTCAACCTGGGGGTCTACGGAGCCGATCTCAGCTATTCGACACTCTATAACATGCAACAGGATGTGATCGACTACCTGACAGCCATCCGCACCCTTGCCCTGGAACAGAACCTTTCAAAGATTTATGACGAATCGCTTTATGACAGGATCAAGGCTAATTTCGACAACAGGGACACACTGGTCAACATCCTTACCGATGCCTTTGACCGTACATATGCTTACATGGTTGATGCCGGCCAGGCCAACCTCGCGCTCCTTATGGTAGGAGGCGCATGGGTTGAGGGCATGTACCTCACCCTGTCCGTATCCGAAGCAGGAGGCCATCTCTCAGGGTTCGAGTCGGCTCTTCTCGACCAGAAGAAATCGTTTGAGCTCTTCCAGGACCTGGCCGCTCCTCACGCCGAGGATCCGCTCGTATCAAGGAATCTCGCAGCGATGCAACCCATCCGTGACGTTTACGCCTCTCTTGGAACAAGTCTCACCATGGAGGATATTGAAAGGATGAAACAGGCCGTGAATACGGTCAGGGCTGAACTGATTAAGTAAAAATCGACAGATACCGAAAGACCGCAAACAAAACTTGCGGTCTTTTTTTGAGGTTATGAGGGAATCAGTATTACACGCGCTGATACATATCTTTGCCATTATCTCAACAGTAAACCCTGCCGGGGTTACTGTAAGAGGCAAGAAGATTCTGCGCGGTTACCTCAGGAGATATCTTAACCAGGAACTTGAGGAGGAGTACTTCAAGCTCTACGAGAACAACCTCCATTTTTATGAGCGTGAGCTAAGGGCGGTGGAGGAAGGCGAGCTCTCCGACGAAGACTCACTCATAACCTTCCAGATAACCAATATTTGCAGGCAGATCAAAAAGGGCCTCTTCATAGAGGAACGGATGATAGTCTTCCTGCAGCTGCTCGAGTTCGTTTATGAAGACGGGACAATCTCTGACCAGGAGTCGTCAATAATTGATATTGTTGCACGGACATTCAACATTTCGAAGCAGGAGAAGACAAACGCCCATGCCTTCATGCTCGGGATGAAATTTGACAGGATCAGCCCCGAATCGTTCCTTGCCATTGAGGGCGAAGGCAATATTGGTGAAGCATCTTCCAAATATGCCAACTACCACGAATGGCATCACCTTGTTACAAGGGGACTTAAGGGAACCATCTATGTGCTTTTCGTGCGCAGCACCGGCCATATCCTCTTCATGTACGAAGGGAAGATGCAGCTCCACTTCAAGGGCCGCAATGTGGTGCCTATGAGACCGTTCCTGCTGGAGCCCGGAGTCAACATACGCGGCCAGGGGATCACTCCGCTCTATTATACAGCCATCTTCAGGAAATTCATCAGGGCTAACTTCGTCGAGGACATCCTCTTCGAGGGTCACAACATCGAATACCATTTCAAGGGCTCGGACAATGGCATTCAGCCGATGAGCTTCAGCGTCAAGTCAGGCAACCTTGTTGGCATCATGGGAGGCAGCGGCGTTGGCAAGAGCACACTGCTGAATATACTCAACGGGAAGCTGAAACCTGAGAACGGTTCGGTCTTCATAAACGGATATGACCTGCATAACGAGCCCGATGAACTCAACGGTCTCATTGGCTACGTCCCTCAGGATGACCTCCTGATTGAGGAGCTTACCGTCTACCAGAACCTTTATTACAATGCCAGGCTCACCTTTGGCGATTATGACGAAGAGAAGCTGGACGAGGTTGTTGTCTCCGTTCTTAAGGAGCTGGACCTCTATGAGTACCGTGATCTGCTTGTTGGTGATCCGCTGAACAAGAAGATAAGCGGAGGACAGCGGAAGAGGCTGAACATCGGCCTGGAGCTGATGCGTGAACCGGCCGTGCTCTTTGCCGACGAGCCAATATCAGGGCTTGCATCACATGACTCCGGGAACGTAATGGAGCTGCTTAAGGACCAGGCTATAAACGGCAAACTGGTCTTTGTGATAATACATCAGCCTTCATCTGACATCCTTAAGATGTTTGACAGGCTCTGGGTCCTCGACCGGGGGGGGTATATGATATATGACGGGGACCCCGTTGATGCAATTGTCTACTTCAAGACCGAGACCTCCCAGGCCAATGCTGCCGAGAGCGAGTGCCCCACCTGCGGCAACGTGGAGACGGATGAGATACTCCAGATAGTTGAAGCCAAGGTGGTTGACCCTGACGGACGGAGAGGGCAGGAACGACAGGTATCACCGGTGGAGTGGTATCACCGGTACAGGCAAAAGATGGAACCTCCCCTTACCGGGAAGCCTGAGATGAAGCCGCTGCCGGCCAGCAACTTCAAGATTCCGGACAGGTTAAAACAGGTGCGTACTTTTGTCAAGAGAAACCTCGTCAGAAAATACGCCGACAAGCAGTACCTGATCATAAATCTCCTTGAACCTCCGCTGCTGGCTGTCATCCTCGGCATCGTCTCAAAATACCTCTCTAATGGTGTCTATCTCTTCTCAGACAACAAGAGTTACCCGGTTTTCCTATTCATGAGCGTCGTTGTTGCCCTTTTCCTCGGGCTAACGGTCAGCGCCGAGGAGATATTTCGCGACAGGAAAATTCTGGAACGAGAGAAGTACCTGAATATCAGTCGTTCAAGCTACCTTTTCTCAAAGATTAATTTCCTCTTTGGCCTCTCTGCCGTGCAGACACTTATATATGTGCTGATCTCCCATAAGATTCTTGAGGTTGACGGTATGCTGTTGCGGCACTGGCTGATACTTTTCACAACATCTTGCTTCGGAAACATGGTGGGCCTGAACATTTCAGCCGGCATGAAATCGGTAATAAGCATCTACATCCTCATTCCACTCGTACTTGTGCCGCAGCTGCTGCTGGGTGGGGCAATGGTGCGTTTTGACGACCTGCACCATTCACTCACCAGGAAGGTTTATGTCCCGGTACTGGGTGACATCATGACTACCCGCTGGTCATACGAAGCTATGGCCGTTGAGCAGTTCAGGTCAAACAGGTACATGAAGCCCTATTTCCCGACGGAGCTGATGATCAGCCGGTACGACTGGCAATCGGCCTTCCTTATCCCCGAACTGAAGCGCAAGAGCAACGAGTGTGCTTTTGCAGCAGGGAAGCCTGAGTATGAAGAGTCATACAGGAACAACCTTGAAAAGCTGGAGAGGTACATCGGTGACTTAAGTTCCGAAGCAGGTCTCGACCCGGCCCAGGCAATGAGGGTAATAAAGAGGGAACCATTTACGACCGATGCCTCGTACATCGTGAATGACTACCTGGACTCCCTGCAAAAGGTCATCCGCGGTTCTTTCCTGAGGCAGACTGCGATAAAAGACAGCATCACAAGGAAGATTGTAGAGCGGATAGGCCAGGACAAGCTGGTGGAACTGCGAACTGCCAATCACAACAATGACCTGGCTGACATGCTGCTTAACCGTACGGTTCAGAAGAAGCTATATGAGACTGACAGACAGATCATCCAGAAGTCTGATCCTGTACTGATGCTTCCCGGGTCCAGGGTGGGAAGGGCACATTTCTACGCCCCGTTCAAGATAATCGGAAATCTTAAGATCAGCACGCTGTGGTTCAACATGATGGTGGTCTGGCTTATGAATATCCTGCTTTTCGTGACCCTCTACCTCAATCTCCTTAAGCTGCTCATGAACCTGATTGAACGAGTGAAAATACCCGGATTCGGATCTGACAGAGTAGTACCGCCATGGGAGCTTATCAAGTAAGACCGAAGAAGCACCTGGGGCAGCACTTCCTTAAGGATAAGAGAATTGCTGCAGCCATTGTCGACGCGTTGAAGGCGGAAGGTTGCGACACCGTCATTGAGGTAGGTCCGGGGATGGGTGTACTGACACAGTTCCTCACTGAGAAGAATTTCCCGCACTTCAGGGTTGTGGAGATTGACAGGGAAGCGGTTGAGTATCTGAAAAACAATTTAGCCGGCTCAATTGAAATCATTGAGGGCGATTTCCTGGAGATGGATCTCAGGCCTCTGGGTGAGACCATTGCGGTCATCGGCAATTTTCCGTACAATATTTCGAGCCAGATTTTTTTTAAAATCCTGGAGAACCGGAACAGGGTCAGAGAGGCAGTGGGAATGGTTCAGAAGGAGGTGGCTGAAAGGATCTGTTCCGATCCAGGCAGCCGCGTCTACGGCATTCTGAGCGTTCTGCTCACGGCGTGGTATGACATAGAATATCTTTTCACGGTGAGCGAGAATGTCTTTTCTCCCCCCCCAAAGGTGAAGTCGGCCGTGATACGGCTCACACGCAACCGCGTTGAACAGCTGGGATGCGATGAGAAGCTTTTTGTAAGCGTTGTGAAACGCTGCTTCAACCAGCGACGTAAGATGATCCGCAACCCGATAAAGGAGATGATTCGGCCTGATGCCGGTGACATGCCTCTGCTGACTCTGAGGGCCGAACAGCTTTCAGTAAGTCAGTTTGTGGAGCTGACGAACTGGGTTGCAATGAACAGAAGGCAGCAGCCGGAAAAAGAGACCGGTGGTCAGAAGGAGTAGCCTATTGCTTCTACAGGGTTCATCCTCGATGCTGCCGATGCCGGGGCGAAACCGGCGAAGATCCCAATTGTGGCAGAAATGGCTATTGCCAGGATGATGTTTCCCGCCGTAAGATACATACCCAGTGCGAAGAAGTAGTTGACGAAGAGAGTCCCGATAAAGACTATAATCAGTCCAAAAATGCCTCCTGTCACTGAGAGCAGCACAGATTCGGTAAGGAACTGCTGAAGTATCCATCTCCTTTTTGCCCCGAGGGCCATCTGTATGCCTATGATGCTTGTGCGTTCACGTACTGACACGAACATTATGTTGGCAATGCCGAAGCCTCCCACCAGTATCGAGAAGCCTCCGATGATCCAGCCTGCGATATTGATACCGTTGAAAACCGGTTCGAGGGTGCTTGTAATCTGGCTTGCCTGGTTGATTGAGAAGTTGTTATCCTCTCCGGGGCCGATACGTCTTGCAGCGCGAAGGGTCATAGTAACCTCGTCAGTGAGCTGCTGTACGGATACTCCGTCCTTTCCCCTGATCATTATCTGGGAGTTGAGGAACGGGTTGCGGAAGTTAACAAACTGTCGGCTGAAATCCAGTGGCACCAGGATCCCCTCATCCATGCCGTTGTCACTGATTCCTCCCTTGCCCTCCTTTTTGAATACCCCGATGACCTGTGCCTTGTATTTGTCTATTGAAATCTCCTTGCCCACGGGATTGATCTTTTCAAACAGCTTCTCGGCCACCACCGCACCGATAATCGCTACAGGTTTGCCTCCGCCTGATTCTGATTGGGTGAAATACCGTCCTTTTTCAATCTCAAATGACCGTACATTTTCAAAGTCGTGTGTCGTCGCCAAGATCCAGGAACCGTCAATCAGGTTGCCACGGAATTTTACAGGCTCGGAAGAGTTGACTGTAAAACAGACTGCATTGGCCGAGGATGACCTCCTTGTCAAAGCGTCATAATCATCAACCGACGGTGGCGGCCACTTGATCATGTCCCACCATTTGATGTTGGCATCAGGTGTCCATGGCCATTTATCGACATAAATTGTATTATCCCCCAGGCTTGCTATGCTCTCCCTGATGCTTCCCTCCATCCAGTCAAACACGGTAAAGACGGAGATTATTGAAACAATCCCGATTGTTATACCAAAGAGTGAGAGGAAGGTACGGAGCTTGTTCACCGTAACGGAACCGAGGGCGAACAGAAAGCTCTCCCTGAACATTTTTAACCACATAACCCCGTTTTTTTCCGATCAAAGATAGTCAAATCTGAAACATCAATACATCCGCAATAAATCATCAATTCAATTATTTGACAAACATTGCCAATCAAAAAATTTATCTATTTTTAACCGATTGCTTCTGCCGTTGTATCGTTAATCTAACTAGTTGGTGATGAGGGATGTAAAAATAAAGAGCGCCTTTATTTCGGTTTATTATAAGGACGGCCTCGAGGCCATTGTCAGGAAACTGAATGAGCTGGGCGTTACAATCGTCTCCACCGGAGGTTCATGGGATTTCATAACAGGAGCAGGCGTCCCGGCCGGGAAGGTTGAGGAGATAACAACATACCCGTCCATTCTCGGGGGAAGAGTCAAGACGTTGCATCCCGGGGTTTTCGGGGGCATCCTGGCCCGGAGGGGCAATGAGACTGACATGAAGCAGGTTGCTGAGTATAATATCCCGCTCTTTGACCTGGTGATAGTTGACCTCTATCCCTTTGAGGAGACGGTGGCTTCCGGAGGCACAGACCAGGAGGTAATAGAGAAGATAGACATAGGAGGAATCTCCCTCATAAGGGCCGGCGCAAAGAACTGGGCTGACGTCCTCATCGTCTCGTCGAGAAAGCAGTATGAACCTCTTATGCAGATATTGGAGCAAGGCGGCGGGGTGGTGAACTCTGAGGAACGTTACCGGTTCGCGCTGGAAGCGTTCAACATGACGTCACATTATGACACCGCCATCTTCAACTGGTTCAACAGGAGTGGAGAAATCCAGGCCTTCAAGACCAGCATAACGCAATCACGAGTCCTCAGGTACGGAGAGAATCCTCATCAGAAGGGAGTTTTCTTCGGTAACCCGGAACAGATATTCAGCCAGCTTCATGGGAAGGAGCTTTCATACAACAACCTGCTTGATATCGAATCGGCAATTAACCTGATAGATGAGTTTGATGATGTCACATGTGCCATTATCAAGCACAACAACGCCTGTGGGGTGGCTTCGTGCATGACCCTGAAGGAGTCCTGGGAGGCTGCACTTGCATGTGATCCCGTATCAGCCTATGGCGGTGTGGCCATTGTCAACAGAGAAGTGGACGAGAGTGTGGCTACGGAGATGGACAAGAACTTCCTTGAAGTTTTAATGGCTCCCTCATTCACTCCGCGCGCTTTTGAGATTCTCCGTTCTAAAAAGAACAGGATCATCCTCCAGCGCCGAAATACGTCAGGTGATAAATTCTCCTTCAGGTCAATGCTCGGGGGAGTGCTGTGGCAGGAACGTGACAGGGCCACCGAACAGGCAGCGGGCATGAAGCCTGTAACTGATAGGCAGCCGTCGGAAGCGGAGTACCGCGATATGGTCTTTGCCAACAAGATTGTCAAGCACAGCCGCTCCAACGCCATTGTTCTGGCAAAGGGACTGCAACTGTGCGCAAGCGGTATCGGCCAGACGTCGAGGATAGATGCGTTAAGACAGGCAGTTGACAAGGCGCGTGCCTTCGGGTTCTCCCTGGATGGAGCGGTGATGGCTTCAGACGCCTTTTTCCCCTTCGCTGACTCGGTAACTGCAGCCCACGAAGCAGGGATTTCTGCTGTTGTACAGCCCGGCGGTTCGGTTCGTGATCAGGAATCAATCGACTATTGCAATAAAAAGGGTGTTGCAATGGTTTTTACAGGTGTAAGACACTTTAAACATTAAAATAGAATAACAAGAAATAGCTTAAAGGACCTATGGGATTATTTTCTTTTCTTTCACAGGAGGTTGCAATTGACCTGGGTACAGCCAACACGAATATTATTGCCAATGACAAGCTGGTTGTTGATGAGCCATCAATAGTGGCTATCGACAGGAACACCGGTAAACTCATTGCAATCGGTGAGAAGGCCAGGCAGATGCATGGCAGGACTCATGAGAACATCAGGGTCATCAGACCATTGCGCGACGGAGTGATAGCCGACTTCAATGCGGCAGAACTGATGATCAGGGGTATGATCAAGATGATCAACACCGGACCGAAGTTTTTCTCGCCGTCACTTAAGATGGTTGTTGGAATCCCCTGTGGCAGCACCGAGGTGGAGATAAGGGCCGTACGCGACTCATCTGAACACGCCGGCGGCAGGGATGTGTACCTGATTTATGAACCCATGGCAGCAGCCATTGGAATAGGACTCGACGTGGAAGCTCCCGAAGGATGCATGGTGGTTGACATTGGCGGCGGGACCACCGAAATCGCTGTCATTGCTCTCGGAGGTATCGTCTGCAACAGGTCGATCCGTGTGGCCGGCGACGGCTTCACCGCTGACATCCAGGCCTATATGAGACACCAGCATAATATAAAGATTGGAGAAAAGACTGCCGAGGATATCAAGATAGCCGTGGGTGCAGCCCTTCCTGACATTGACAATCCCCCTGCCGACTTCGTGGTTCGCGGACCCAACCTGATGACCTCCCTCCCGATTGAAATACCAGTCTCGTACCAGGAGATAGCATACTGCCTCGACAAATCGCTTACAAAGATTGAGGCATCGGTGCTTCAGGTGCTCGAGCAGACACCCCCGGAGCTCTATGCTGATATCGTAAACAGGGGCGTGTTCCTCGCCGGTGGCGGCGCTCTTCTCAGAGGACTCGACAAACGTCTTACGGACAAGATAAATATCCCGTTCAGGGTATCGGAAGATCCGCTTCACGCAGTAGTCAGAGGCACCGGTGTTGCCCTGAAGAATGTGGAGAAGTATCCCTTCCTGATGAGATAAACCCATTGCTTGAATGAGAAGCCTGCTCTACTTCCTGCTCAGGTTTAAAACCCTGATATTGTTCCTTGTGCTGGAAGCGGTGGCTCTCATCATGATCACAACATCCCATAACTACCATGAGACTGTTCTCTACGGCGTTTCACGCAATATCTCGGGATTCGTGGCAGAGAGGGTGGAGAAGGGAACCTATTACTTCCGTCTCCGCGATGTCAACGAGGAGCTCGTAACGGAAAACACAATGTTGAAAAAGCGTCTTGCAGAGCTCACCTCCGGGTCACAGGAGGGATTCATCCCCATGCATGACAGTGTCAGCGGTGCGAACTACACCTATCTGAATGCCAGGGTAATAAGCAACTCAGTCAACAAGCAGAAAAACTTCATTACTCTTGACAGGGGATCAAAGCACGGGGTTGCAATTGGCATGGGAGTGGCTTCTCCTTCAGGAGTGGTGGGCGTGGTTGTAGGCGTCTCACGAAACTATTCGGTTGTGATGTCACTGCTGAACACCGACTTCCGTTTGAGCGCAAGTATTGCACGAAATGATTACTTCGGGTCACTGGCCTGGGACGGCACCAACTACCGTTACACCAGGCTATCAGAGATACCTCATCATGTGGCAGTAAATGAAGGCGATACGATTGTCACAAGCGGATATTCGGCCATATTCCCGGCAGGACTGATGACCGGAACACTGACCGGTAAACAGAAAAAGGGAGGCGACTTTGTCTCGCTTGAGGTTCTGCTGTCCGCCGACTTCAAGAAGCTGACAGATGTCTACGTGATTGGCAATCTCACAAAGGACGAAAGGGAAGATCTCGAGAAGGAGGTGCTGCAATGAACAGTCTCCTGAGATACGGCGGTGCATTTGTCTTGCTGATAGCCCTTCAGCTGCTCATTTTTAACAACATCGAGTTCAGCGGGTACGTCAACCCCTTCGTCTATCTGATGTTCATCCTCATCCTGCCTGTATCCATACCTTCCTGGATTCTGCTCCTGCTCAGCTTCTTCACCGGGTTCGTCATTGATCTCTTTTCCGGGACTCTGGGGGTGCATGCCTTTGCCACTGTGCTTGCCGGTTTCGTTCGTCCCTGGGTGCTCTCACTCAACGTGACGGCTGAGGCTGCCGAGACAGAGATGTCTCCCTCGTCTTACAGGAGTGGCCTGCGATGGTTTCTGATCTACACTGTCACGATAGTTTTTGTGCACCATCTCGCACTGTTCTTTGTGGAAATATTCAGCCTCAGGCATTTTCTTCACACAGTGCTCAGGGTGCTTCTGAGCACTGCAGTGACATCCTTCTTTATTGTCCTTTTCGACTTCATCAGGTCACGGAGATGATCAGCCAGCCATGAAGGACCGTTACGCAAACAGGAAATACTTCATCATGGCGCTGGTGCTTCTGGCGGCAATTATTCTTATTGCACGGCTCTTCTATATTCAGATAATTGACAAGACATACCGCGTCTCGGCCGCAAACAATGCACTCAGGCCAGTCACCCAGTATCCTGCCCGCGGTCTTGTCTATGATCGCAACGGCGAGCTGATTGTATACAACCAGGCTGCCTATGACCTGCTTGTAATACCTGTGCAGACCAGCGCCTTTGATACTGTCCGGTTCAACCAGATTCTTGGGATCACAATGGCTGATTTTAAGGCCAGGATGAAAGCGGCAATCTCATATTCGCGCCGTGCTCCATCGGTCTTTATGAAGATGATATCCTCGGAGACATATGCCCTTCTCCAGGAGGAGCTCTATCGCTTTCCCGGTTTCTATGTTCAGGCTAGAACACTGAGGAAATACACGCGACCTGTGGCAGCACACCTTCTCGGGTATGTTGGTGAGGTTGATAATAAGCTGATAGCGAAGGACAGGTATTACCGCTCCGGAGACTATATCGGCGTCAGCGGCCTCGAGAAATCATACGAGGAGCATCTGCGGGGACGAAAGGGGGTGAACATTTTCCTCGTTGACGTGCACAATAATATAAAGGGCTCCTATGCCGATGGAAGGTATGATACAATAGCCGTACCGGGAACGAACCTGTGGTCAACGATTGATCTCACCCTTCAGGAGTACGGTGAGAGGCTCATGCAGAACAAGACCGGCTCAATCGTTGCAATTGAACCTGCAACGGGGGAGATACTCGCCCTGGTCTCATCTCCCACCTATGACCCGGCGCTGCTTGTCGGCAGGGTCAGGTCGGAGAATTTCTCGATGCTGCAGGCTGACACGGTCAAGCCTCTCTTTGACAGGGCGCTGATGGCCTCATACCCGCCCGGATCGACCTTCAAGATAA
>ERZ795054.3535-NODE-3535-length-12177-cov-4.138179_pt1 | contig 12177 bp, 14 predicted proteins | sample MGYA00375138_ERZ795054 | MGnify/ENA primary metagenome ERZ795054 (study PRJEB30183, sample SAMN05720215) | anaerobic digester metagenome | isolation source: active sludge of municipal wastewater-treating anaerobic digesters | place: USA | collected 2014-12-23 ...
CACTCAGCATGACGAACAGGATGGGGATAAGCAGCAGCACCAGCCAGGTCCACAACCCGGGGCGCAATCCTTGCTGCGCATCCTGGCGTAGGTAGTCTAACAGGTGGAGCAGGCTGAACAGCAGGAAGGTCTGCGCGCTCCAGTAATGCAGGTTGCGGAAGAGGGAGGCGTATGGGTTGGCGGTGAGCATGCGGCTCAGTGAAGCGTAGGGCGCTGCGATATCGTAGGGGATCGCCAGGATAACCCCGGAAATAAGGCAGAACAGCAGGGAAGCGATCGCCAGGTCGCCGAAGGTCTCCTTCCACAATCTCCAGGGCATGTATGTGCGCTTGCTGTTCATGGGGCCTGGCTACAGACTCACTTCTATCCTTCCATCCGGATCGGGCCCACTCAGCTCCAGTTGGCGCAAGGGCCCCGAGGCCGGGCCTTGAAGCACCTGTCCCTGCAAGTCATAGCGCGAGCCGTGGCAGGGACACTGGAGTTCCTCACCCCTGACCTGATCGATGAGGCACCCGAGGTGCATGCAGCGCGCGGCAAAGGCCCTCAGCTCACCCCCCTGGCGCACCAGGATCACCTCCCCGTGGAAGTGGACCCCATCGGCTGCCGGAGACGGCAACAGCACCCGGGAGGGCGGCTGCAGCCCCCGATCCCTGCGTTCCATACGCCAGGCCAGCCAGGCAAAGGGCGCAGCCATCAGCCAGCCCGAATACCGGATGAACCTTCGTCTGCCTTGCCTGTCGTGAGGGTGCACCACTGTGTTTCCTGATGTGGACCCGACGAAATTACAACTTCTGTCAAGCCTTGAAAACTGATCCGGATCAGCTTTGAGGGTGAGTGATATCATTTTTACGCATAACCTTGTTTATCAGGCCATTATCATCATATATCATAATTTAGAATTCATATAAATAAATCATTTATACATCTATATATCAAATATTTAGAATGAAAGATATCGGTTATCCAAAAAAACCAAATCATATAACTAATTGATTATCTATCTCTTACATAATTATTCCTTCCGGAAGGTCGCGGATATGTGGAGGGGCATTATCCATAAATTTGGCTTCGGAATGGGGCCTGCTCCTCATTGCAGGAGAGGTTTCTTATTCAAATTCAAGCACTTATTATGAAGAATTCCAGGAGAGATTTTATCAGGATCTCCGCATTGGGACTGGGTGGGGTTGCCCTGGGCGTCGGCAGTATTCGCTGGGCAGGGGCCACGACCCTGCTGGATGGGGAAGATGGGGTGCCGGACGCCGGCATGCAGCGTTATCCCACCTTTTGCGAGGTCTGTTTCTGGAAATGCGCCGGATGGACCTATACCGACGGACAGGGGCGCATCACCAAGATCCTTGGCAACGCCGATGACCCTCACTGCAATGGCAGGCTGTGCCCCCGGGGCACCGGAGGCGTAGGGATGTATTACGATGAGGACCGCCTCAAGTGGCCCCTGATCCGGGTCCCTGGCGCGGAGGGCGACACCTTCCGGCGTGCCAGTTGGGAAGAAGCGCTTGACCTGGTGGCCCGCAGGCTGAAGGAGATCAGCGCCAAGCACGGCCACGAGAGCGTAGCTTTGTTCAACCACGGATCAGCCGGGCATCACCTGAGCACCCTGCTGAATGCCATGGGTTCCGACAACATCGCCGCGCCTTCCTATGCCCAATGTCGCGGGCCCAGGGAAGTAGGATTTCTGGGGACTTTCGGTGCCAGCGTAGGTTCGCCTGAGCCGACCGACATCCGGGACACCCGTTGCCTGGTGCTTATCGGCTCCCATCTGGGCGAGAACATGCACAACGGTCAGGTACAGGAGATGGCCGATGCCATCGACCGGGGGGCGACCATCATTACGGTGGATCCCCGTTTCAGCACCGTGGCATCCAAATCCCGCTTCTGGCTTCCCATCAAACCGGCTACCGACCTGGCCCTGCTGCTGGCCTGGATCCATGTGCTCATCTACGAGGAGCGTTACGACAAGGATTATGTGGCCCGGTATACCGAAGGCTTCGACCAGCTTCGTGAGCATGTGAAGGCCATGACACCGGAATGGGCCTACGGAATTACCACCATCACCCCTGAGCAGATCCGCGAAACCGCCCGGGCGATGGCTGACGCCTCCCCGGCAGTGATCGTGCACCCCGGGCGCCATGTGACCTGGTACGGCGACGACACCCAGCGGTCCCGTGCCATCGCCATCCTCAATGCCCTCCTGGGAAGTTGGGGAAGGCGCGGAGGCTTCTACTTCAAGACCGCGCCCAAGATCCCGCATTTCCCCATGCCGGAGTTCCCATCCCCACGCTGGACATGGAAGGACAAGCTGAACGGGCGCTATCCGCTGGCCGACCTGGCCGTGTCGAACGTCCTGGTGGAAGCCTCCATCGCTGAGGAACAGACCGACGATAAAGTGGTGAAGGCCTGGATTGTGGCCGGCACCAACTTGCCGCTCACCATGCCCGACAAGGAGCAGCTCATCCGCGCCTTCGACTCCCTGGAATTTGTCGTGGTGGTGGATACCATGCCCATGGAGATCACCGGGTATGCCGATGTCATCCTGCCGGAATGCACCTACCTGGAGCGCTACGACGAGCTCCGTGACTCTCCCCACCGCGAGCCCTGGGTGGCGCTGCGCATGCCGGCTACCGAACCCCGCTGGGAGACCCGGCCGGCCTGGTGGATCGCCAAGCAACTCGGCGATCGCATGGGGCTCAAGGCCTGGTTTAACTATTCGGACTATACCGAAGTACTCGACTGGCAGCTTCGCCAGCTCGGCTCTTCCCTTGAGGAAATGCAGCAAAAGGGGATGATGAAGCTCGAACGCGCCAGCGGGACGCTTTACCTGGAAGAAGGTCAGGACTTTGCGTTCAATACCCCGAGTGGGAAGATCGAGTTTTACTCCCATATGTTCGAAGCGGCCGGATTCGATCCCATGCCGGTGTTCACTGCACACCCCCAGCCCCCGGACGGATATTACCGGCTGATCTATGGCCGGGCCCCCATGCATACTTTCAGCCGCACTGCCAACAACCCCAACCTCACCGACCTGATGGAGGAGAACAACGTTTGGGTGAACCCCAAAACGGCAAGGGTGTGGGGCCTGCGCAACGGCCAGGAGGTCTACCTCAAGAACCAGGACGAAGTGGTATCCAGTTTCCCGGTGAAGGTGAGGGTAACCGAACGCATCCGCTGGGACTCGGTATACATAGTGCATGGGTTCGGCCACAGCAACAAATGGCTCAGCCGGGCCTTCGGCAAGGGGTTGAACGATTCGGAACTCATTACTAACGTTATGGTCGACCCCATCATGGGGGGCACGGGGATGCGCGGCAACTTCGTCACCTTCGTAACGGAAGACCTGGGAAAGGAGGCTGAGGCATGAGGTACGCCATGGCCATAGACACCCGTAAATGTGTGGGCTGCAGCGACTGCGTGGTAGCCTGCCAGACGGAGAACAATGTACCGGTGGGTTATTGCCGGGACTGGATCACAGAGACCGTGGACGGCACCTACCCCCATGTGGAGCTGGAACTGCGCTCGGAACGCTGCAACCATTGCGACAACGCCCCCTGCGTTCGCTGCTGTCCCACCGGGGCCAGCCATATCGTGGAAGGTGGGGTGGTGCTGGTCACCCACAACGAATGCATCGGCTGCGGAGCCTGCATCCAATCCTGCCCCTACGATGCCCGCTATTCTCACCCGGAAGGCTATGTGGACAAATGCACCTTCTGCATCCACAGGGTCAGGGAAGGACAGAAACCCGCCTGCGTGGAGGTATGCCCCACCAAGTGCATGTATTTCGGGGACCTGGACGACCCCAACAGCGAGATCTCGGTAGCCCTGCGCAACCGCAAGTTCAAGGACCTCGCCCCGGAGGCCGGCACCAAACCCCAGATCTTCTACCTGATCTAACACTCCATCCCCATGAAAGAAGAACTCATCATCAGCGGAAGGATGAACCCGGGGATAGACCCCTACCTCAACCTCTGGCACTGGCAGATCCCGATCTACCTCTTCCTGGGCGGTCTGGCCGCAGGCATCCTGTTTTTCGCCGCCCTGTATTCCATCATGGGCAAGGACAAGGAGATGCCTACCACCGTCAAATGGGCGCCCTTTTTAGTCCCGCTGGCCCTCACCCTGGGCCTAGGGGCCCTGTTCCTCGACCTGAAACACAAGCTGTTCTTCTGGCAGCTGTATACTACCATACGGCTCGACAGCCCGATGTCGTGGGGTGCCTGGACCCTGATGCTTATCACCCCCCTTTCGATCATCTGGGTAGCCAGTTATGTTAAGGAAGCCATCCCGGATTGGAAGTGGAAATTTGCCTGGCTTGAGTCCTTCGAGGGCCTGGTGATCCGGTACCGGCTCGCCCTGGCCTGGGCACTGCTGGTGCTGGCCATCATCCTGGGGATATATACCGGGATCCTGCTGTCAGCCTTCAATGCCAGGCCATTGTGGAATACCTCCATCCTCGGGCCCCTCTTCCTGGTTTCAGGTCTGTCGACCGGTATAGCCGCGACCATGTGGATGTCGAAGGATCCCAGGGAACGCAGCAGGTTGAGCCGTATTGACCTCATCCTGATCGGCATCGAACTGTTCCTGATCACCCACCTGTTCATGGGATTCCTGGCCAGTTCCGCGGTCCAGATCGAGGCTGCACAGCTGTTCCTGGGCGGGCAGTTCACGGTTTCCTTCTGGGTATTTGTTATCGTGCTGGGCCTGCTTTTCCCCGCCGTTCTCGAGATCCTGGAGCTCCGGGGCTACCACATCCCGATGGCGATCCCCGCCCTGGCCATCCTGATCGGAGGGCTGATCTTCAGATTCATTATGGTGGAGGCAGGACAGATCACCCGTTATCTTTATTGATCCAAACCCTTATAATTCAACACAATGAATAATAAAAGCGAACGCGGCACCACCTACCTGAACCCCTACGTGAGCGGGTTCCTGCTGGGGCTGGTGCTTCTCGCCACCTTTTACATCACGGGGCGCGGACTGGGCGCCAGCGGGGCCATCAAGAGCACGGTAGTGACGGCCGTGGATGCGGTATCGCATTCCCATGCCTCGTCTTCAGGATATTACAGCCAGTTCATCAGCGACGATGAGCACCCGCTGAACAACTTCCTGGTGTTCGAGGTGCTGGGTGTTCTGGCTGGGGCCTTTCTTTCGGGGGCCCTGTGGGGTCGCTTGAAATTCAAGGTGGAGCATTCCCCGAAGATAACTTCGCGGACCCGCCTGTTGGCGGCTCTGTCCGGTGGCGTTTTATTCGGCTTCGGCTCGCAGATGGGCCGGGGATGCACAAGCGGTGCAGCGCTCAGCGGCATGGCCGTGATGTCCACCGCCGGGTTCATCACCATGATGGCCATCTTCGGGACGGGCTACCTGGGTGCCTGGTTCGTTAGAAAATTATGGATCTGAAAACGTATTGCCATGGGACCACTCATACCTCAGGAGATTATCGATCCGGGCTGGAGTAACGTCATCGCCCTCCTTATCGGCCTGGGCTTCGGCTTCGTGCTCGAGTCTGCCGGATTTTCCAGCTCCCGCAAGCTTGCGGGTATCTTTTACCTGTATGACTTCACCGTGTTACGGGTGTTCATGACCGCGGTCGTCACGGCTATGGTCGGACTGATGTACTTTAATTACCTGGGCTGGATCGACTATTCCCTCATCTATACCAATCCGCTGTACATCCGCTCGGCCATTGTCGGAGGAGTAATCATGGGCTTCGGGTTCATCCTTGGAGGGTATTGCCCGGGTACCAGTGTCTGTGCCGTCGGCATTGGAAAGATCGACGCCATGGTGTTCACGGGGGGTATGTTCCTGGGGATCCTGGCCTTTTCGGAGGCCTATCCTCTGCTGGAACACTTGTATAATCAGGAACCGCTGGGACCGGTGAAGATTTACGACAGCCTGGGCATGTCACCCGGATTGTTTGCCTTCCTGCTCATCGCGCTTTCCGTGGCCGCCTTCTTTGTGGGCAGCTATATTCTGGGCAAGGTGAAGAAAGTGGAATATTAAACTAAAGCCCATGAAGATCACAAAACGACACATCGTTCTGGCCGGCCTGCTGTTCATCGCAGGTTTCGGACTGCTGCTGCTGCCCATGCAGGAGAACAGCAAGGAGATCAGTCCTGAAGAGCTGCTTGCCGAACTAAACGACGATACGCGCTTCTACACCACTGACCAGGTGGCCCGCATGATTATCGACAAAGACCCTTCCTTTTTACTGATCGACGTACGCAGCCCTGAAGCGTTCGGCAGCTTCAGCCTGGAGGGAGCAATCAACCTACCTTTTGCGGACCTGATGAGCCCTGATGCCTTGGACCTGCTCAGCGATGACACCCGTTCGCTGGTGCTCTACTCCAATGACCACGTCCTGGCTGAGCAAGCCTGGATGCTGCTTCGGCGGATGAACCTCACCCATATCCACATCATGGAAGGAGGGCTCAACCGTTGGATGGAGACCATACTCATGCCCACGGCGCCCGGTCCGGCCGAGTCGGCGGAAGCCCATGCCCTCTACAGCGAGCGCTCCGGTGCCCGCCTGTATTTCACGGGGATCAATCCCGCCGGCGATGCAGGGACAGCCCAGGCCACCACCCAAACCCAGCAGGAGAAAGTGGTACCGGTCAAAAAGGCCCGTCAATCGGCCGTTGAAGGTGGATGTTAAGACAAGCTGCGCATCATGGAACAAAAGACAACCCTTAGCCCCCTGATTTACATGGCCTTTGCCATGGCGCTGATCATCCTCATCGGGATCGTCACCCTCAGGAAACCAGAATACACCTTCGCAATAAGCACCTCTGAAACCCATGCCCTGGTCATGGAGGACCAGAACAGCCTGAGCCCTGCCGAAAGTCGGGCCATCGCCGAGGCCAGGACGGGCGGTTTCCGCTTTATCGATCTGCGGAATGCCTATGATTTCCACCAGGGAACGGTAGCGGGTGCCCTCAATCTACCCACCCATTCGCTGCTCCTGCCCAAAGCCTTCGACCAACTCAGGAGCATGGACGAGGAGGGGGCCACCCTGGTGCTTTTCGGCCATGGGGGTGCAGCGGCGAATGGCCCCTGGATGGTACTCAGGCAGCTTGGGTTTGCCCGGGTGAAGGTGCTCGAGGGGGGGTATTCTGCCTACCAAGCGATGCTGAAGGATAGCGGCGGGACTCAGGAGTTCGTCCCTGAGGAGATGGCACGCTATTCATACCAGGACGTGGTTGACTCTCTCATATCAGCGGCCGGTCAGGCCGTTCCGGCAGACCGGGAGAAGGTGCCGGAGAAGGTAGTTCCGGTAAAAAAGGCACGATCTTCAGCGGTAGAAGGAGGCTGCTGAGGAAGGAAAAGCAGGTATTTTATTAGTTTACAATTAGTTGCCATTAAAGACCGTTATTAGCCGCTATCAATGGATAGTAACGGTTGTAAGCGGCAATAAACAGCGGTGAACATTATCGACCAAAATTATTATCCCCCTGTATCAGAGCCTATTAGGACTTCCTCTTATCTCGATAGGCCTTCCACTCCCCCGGCTCGTTCAGGTTTAGCAGATCGTAAGGTATGATGCCGTAATTCTGATAATCAAGAAAGTGCGTATTCTGATCATTGAACAGCCGGTGCAGCGCCAGCTCCCCGGCCTCCAGGGCTGATTCAATGGCAGGCAGCAGGGTTGAAGGGTAGCGCGCAACCAGGGGCTCCAGCCGTCCCTCAGCATCCCTGGGCACCACACAGCCCTGAAAGGGATGGATTGACAAGGCCTCCAGCAGCATGGAAGGAACCTCGGGCATGTCCACGGCCAAGAGGAGATAATGCGGAGAAGGGACTGCTTTCATTACCGAATAAAGGCCCCCTAATGGTCCCATTCCCGGAAGGATATCCTCGACAAAGACATGTCCTGAACCAGGATGGCATGAAGGGCTGCCGCTGAACACCACCTGCCCGCACCAGGGGCCGAGCTTCACCAAAGCCCGTTCGGCAAGGGTAATCCCATCCACCACCATGGCCGATTTGTCCCGGCCCATGCGGCGGCTTTGGCCACCGACCATGACCACGCCGGTGATCATCTCTCGAAGAACTGGCTCCATCTATTTATAGATCAAGACTTTTCTTCCCCGGGACCCTTGAGCTGCTCCGGCTCCTTCGGCTTGGGCTCCTGGTTCGGATCGTCACGCATCCCTTCCTTGAAATTCCTGATCCCTTTTCCCAGGCCCCCCATTAGCTCCGGTATCTTGCGCCCTCCAAAAAGCAGGAGCACTACGATCGCGATTACAATGATCTCGGAAGAACCAAACCAGCCAAGGAGAATGTTCCGCATCATGGTTATACTTTTTTCAAAGGTACAAAAGCCCTCAGCCCTTGCGCAGGAAGAGGCAGGAATCTCCGTAGCTCAGGAAACGGAAATCATGCCCGAGTGCATAATGGTAGGCCGAACGCCATCCCTCGCCCAGGTAGGCTGCTACCAACATGAGCAGGGTACTTCCGGGCTGGTGGAAATTGGTGACCATGCCTTTTACCAGACGATATCGATATCCCGGCACAATGATCATGCGGGTGGAAGCACGCAGCGTCTCCATCCCTTCCCGCTCCATCTGCTCCGCCAGGGCGAGAAGCGAATGGGAAGTTTCAACGTCCTGGACACTCTGCTCGTAGGGTTCCCATTGTTCCACTGATTCGGGAACACTGCCCCCCTTCAGGCACGACAGTCCAAGCCAGTAGAGGCTTTCCAGTGTTCGCACCGAGGTGGTGCCTACCGCGATCACTGGTCCTGGATGGCTGACCAGTTGGCGGATCGTGTGCAGGCCCACCGCGATTTGCTCGGTATGCATGCTGTGCCCGCCGATCGTGGCACTGCTCACCGGCCGGAAGGTCCCCGCCCCTACGTGCAGGGTAACCCAAGCCATCCGGTGGCCCGCGGCTTCGAGCGTCTGCATTACTTCCGGAGTAAAATGCAAGCCTGCCGTAGGTGCGGCAACAGAACCATCGTGCCGCGCGTAAACCGTTTGATAGCGCAGGTCATCCTCCGCAATAGCCTCACGGTGAATATAGGGCGGCAGGGGCACCTTGCCACAGGCAGCCACCACGCTGGCAAAGTCCAGCCCGGCAGGCTGCCATTCAAAACGTACCACGGAAAAGTCGGCGTGTTGCTCCTCTCTCAAGGCCGTGAGCGTACCTCCCAGGGCTTCCGCTGTGAGCACAAGGGCTCCGGAAGCCCATCGGCGGCTATTCCCGACCAGGCACTTCCACCTTACCCCAGAAGACTGCTGGAAGGCTTGCTGTACCTCAGCAACAGGCCACAGCGGCTCCAGCAGGAAGATCTCGATCCGGGCCCCGCTGGGTTTGCGAAACAGCAAACGGGCATGGACCACCCGGGTATCATTGAATACGAACAGGGATTGCGGGGGGATGTATTGTTCGAGATGGCGGAACACATCTTTCCGGTGCTCATTTCCATCGCTCACCAGCAACAAAGAGGCATCGCGTTCGGGCAAAGGGTGCAGCGCGATGCGTTCGGGAGGCAGCGGATAATGGTAGACCGAGGCCGGCAGGTCCTTCACGTTCATGGCTTTCCTTCCTTCTCAGGAACTGAAGAGCTCGTTGATGTCAATCTCCTTTTCATAAAGATGAAGCACATCGTCCAGGGAAACCGCCTCCACCTTGTCGATGCGGTTGTGGTGCGGCCGGTACCAAAGCTCCACAAAGAGGTTCCCCAGCTTATACAACTTCACGGTATAGTAGAGATAGGTGCGGTGCATCAGTTCGCTTCCATGTTCGAACGTAATCCGGACCTTGTCCTCGATTTTCAGCTGGTTGAATTCCTCCAGACTGAGCTCCATGCCTGCGGCTACTGTGGTATGGGATTATTCGGGCACCACCCGCAGTATCTCGCTGCGGAACTTGCCCTTGAGATACTCGAGTTGCTCCAGGCTGATGTCGGCAGAATAGATGCGAATGAAGTCCACCAGCCCGCAGGGTCTGTACATCGACCCTATTGCCGCATCGAAGGACTTGAACTCGTAGTTGTTCTTGATATTCTGATAGATGTCACCGAAGTCCATCCAATCGGGATCGCGGGGCATTTCCAGATAATAGGTATTGGCCTGCTCCGCATCCTTCAGGATGCCGTCAGCGAAGGTATCCAGGATAAAGAACTTGCGCACCTTGATGATGGTGGTGAACTCCTTGATCTCCCGTGCGCGGGCAAAAATCACCCCTCCCTCGCGGTAGAGGCGGACCAGTTCCGGCAACAGGTCCAGGTCCGGCATCTTCAAGCGAATGCATTGCGACACCTCGTTCATCACTGTAAGCTGTCCAAAGATGGCATCGAAGCGATACTCCGGGTGGAGGCGTTTGATCCGCTGCGTCAAGCGGATGAAATCATCCTCATTCTGTTCATGAAAAGCCTTGACCACCAAAAAGATGGAACGGGGGATCAGGTCCCGGTCGGCCCGTGGGACCCCATACATATCATAATAGCCCGAAAAGGGGGCCATGTCTTCCAGTACCAGTATCGGCAAAGGTTCTTTGTACTTCAGCGTAGCGAGTGACTCCCGCTTCACGATGTAGCCCAGCGCTTCTATTCTTTCCATAGGTGCAACAATTTTCCTGGGGATATGCATCACATCCCACTACAAATATATGTTAAATGCAATATGAAAAGCCAGGCGCTCTGTGGAGGCAAGGGGAAAAGCCTTACATCAGCCGGGGAGTATAACACAGCATGGCCCAGGTCCACCAGGTATTCCGGTGGCTGCCGGCATCCTGCCCGCGCAGAACAAGGAAGGTATCGCTGGGGTCGTACCAGGAGAACCCGGCCTGGAACTTCAGGTCTTCCTTCACCTTCCAGGTGTACATAAGGTCGTACTCTCTTCCCAGTCCGGCCTCCAGCATGGTACCATCCCCGACAGGCGAGGGCCCTTCGTACTGGTTGCGAAAGAAGTGCAGGAAGAACTGCAGCTCATGTTCCTTTCCGGGATACCAGCTGAGGTTGGGGTACAGATCAAGTAGCCCCCGCCCGCCGGTGGATGCATCCACATTGCTGAACTGGTTCATCCAGCCCAGGTAGCGGAAACGTATGCCATAGAATATATCGAAGGTGTGGTCGGTCTGTTGGTAATCCACCTCTTCCCTCTCAGGGTCGTGGCCTGAAAGGACATCCGCCCCTGCACCCCATCGGATGGCTCCCTGACGGTAACCTCCCGAAACGGTGAGCATCCATGCCTGGGTCTTCTTTCCATACATATTGGAGCCAAGCTGCACATAGGCATTGCCCATCCCGTCCATCGCACCGCGACGATAGTCGAGGTGCAGGCCCGAGGTAGACGTCACATTGAGGACACGCTTATAGTCAGGATGCTGGAAGCCGGTCAGCAGGCTCATGAACGACACCCAGCTCTTCTCGCCGAGTTCACGCTTTACATACACCAGGTCGAGCATACGCATCCGCTTGGCATAATATTCATCAGTGCCGTCGGTCACCCCGAGGATCTTGGCATCGGAAGCATTCCATGAGGCTGTGGCATCCACCTGCCATCGATCCCTGGCGTAGCGCAGGCGAAGGGCATCGTAAGTTATTCCATACTGGTTCCAGTTGCGTATGGCCAGCAGGCGTTCGTCGTCATATTTCAGCTCCTGACGGCCCGCTCTCAGGGAAAGGTGTCGTCCCAACGGGAGCTCCAGCCAGCCTTCGTATAGGTCAACTCCGCGTTGACTACCGAAGACTCCCGAGGAGGTCGCGATGTCTTCCCCTCCCCAGGTCCTAACGTCCTGCAGTTTCACCCTCAGCCTGATGCCATCCTTCTCATAACTGAACCCCAGGCGGGTGCGCTGGGTGACGTAGACCTGGGTGAGGTCGTTGGTGTCGCGAAGGTATTTGAAACCATTGTTCAGCTCGGCCCTGGGCCGCAGTTCGGCATCTATCTTCAACTGGGCGCGTGCTTCCCCTCCCAGCAGCCATGCAGCCAAGGTGATCAAGAGAAAATGGACAGTGCGTTTCATATTCAGGTGTTTGGTTCGTACTGATTTACCATGGAAGCAAAACTATGGATTGCATAAAATCGGAGCTTTCGTTCAATGCCGTAGGGTGGAAAATAGGTCTTTAAGCGTAGCTTTGAAGTGGCTAGTGGCTAGTGGCTAGTGGCTAGTGGCTGGTGGCTGGTGGCTGGTGGCTGGTGGCTAGTGGCTGGTGGCTGG
>ERZ795054.3537-NODE-3537-length-12161-cov-4.789856_pt1 | contig 12161 bp, 10 predicted proteins | sample MGYA00375138_ERZ795054 | MGnify/ENA primary metagenome ERZ795054 (study PRJEB30183, sample SAMN05720215) | anaerobic digester metagenome | isolation source: active sludge of municipal wastewater-treating anaerobic digesters | place: USA | collected 2014-12-23 ...
TGCCCTTGCAAGACTCATTGCCCTTGAGGCCACAATGGGTTTGACCCCTGGGATGCCTTGGATCTCCACGTAGTAGAGACCTTGCTTTTCCAGGTGTTGAAGCACAACCTCGATCACGTCTTTACAGAGGTGGACACATAAGGGGAGTAGTCCTTCGATGCACTGTGGCTTGTGATGGACCCGATCATCAAAGCTGTGGCCCTGAGATACCGGATCGCCTCCAATGTTGCCCGTCGGTTTGCTGCCGTGGTTGACAAGGCAAAGCTGGAGCAGTGGAAGAAGGACCTCCGGGTCATGACCAAGATTTACAGGGACATTCCCCTGGACTTCTCTTGGGACGATGATTCCACCAGTGAGAAAGCTAAGAGCCAGTTCCTTGAGGCTCAGAAGCTCTTCCGAGTCTTCAGAGATGGGTTCACTGACTGGGTCTACAAGGTGGTCCTTCCCAAGAAGGACAAGAAGGACCAGGGGTACCTAGAGCGTGAGGTGTCAAAGTCTGCTTGGGACTTCCAGTACACGCTGAGCCTTCTGTTCCCCACCATGTACGGGAACATCCCGGAACTCTCGAAGCTCAAGCATGAGCGGGAGCGTAACATCAAGCGCTACCAGGTGGCAGCTACGAAGGCGTTCAAGGACCTGGATGAGTATCTGGCCTCTCAGGGAGGCGGACCCCTTCAGCGGCACGACCCGGTAGAGACCCTGGATGTCGGAGGGATTCGGGTCACCCTTGAGAACTATGGTCGGGATGAGGACAGTGAGGACGACCTCCACAAAACCTTGAACCAGCTCAAGAAGTGGGTTTCAGGGGTCTCGAAGGCAGGCTTCCCTGGGGCTGTTCAGGGCCTCTCAGTCACCATCAACTTCGACCAGAAGGAAGCCCTCACCAACGGGATGTACAACCCAGCCACGGATACCCTGACCCTCCTCCCTCTTGGGATGGCAGGGAATGATACCATCCGGACGGTGACCCACGAGATCGGGCATCGGTTCTACTTCCGAGACCTCCCTGGTCAAGCTCGGTCCTACTGGGATGAGGTGATGGAGTCCAAGGGCATCAAGATCACCAAGGAGGACATCCATCGGTTCGCTGATGCTGTCATTCCCAAGGTGGACCCGGACAATCCCAGAGCGATGAACGATGAGGCCAAGGTTCTCCAGGTGGCCCTTCAGGCAGCTCGGAATGAGTCGGATGAGCTTCGCTTCAGGGAGCTTGCCAAGTTACCGGTTGTCTCCTGGGATGCTAGGACCTTCGACCGTAGCAAGTACCTGGACCTCCTGATGGGCAGCGAGGGTGAGACCGTTCTGGTGGAGGAGATCACAGACTATGGTCGAACCTCCCCTGTTGAAGCCTTTGCAGAGTGTTTCCAGCTCTGGATTCTCAAGGGTCCCCGAGCCCTCGGACCCTGGACCCAGGAGTTCTTCCGGACCATCTGCCGGGCAGGTGGCGCAAAGATTGCGTCTGAGCACTACACAGAGGTTTGCGGCAAGTGCGGAACGGTGATCAGTCAATGCCGGTGCATGAGCCCCAACAAGACGACCCGAATCGGACTCTGTGACGAATGTGCCGGAATCAAGAGGGAAGACCCTCTAGCTCAGTGGTTCCCCGTTCCCTGATGTAGTGACGGTGTAGCTGCATGACGGTGGAACCCGTCATGCAAGAGTACCCCTGGATCCAGGGGTCTGGTTGACCCGGACCTGGTGGACGGATCTTGCCGAAATCGCTAGATAAGTTAGCCACTGGTTTCGACCTGAAACAGGGGCATTCAAGAGGGTTCCACCTGCTACTTCGAGAACATCGTTGACCCACCTGGAGACTTTTCTTGGTGGGTCAAGTCGATTTTTCAGAGAACCTAGGACCCATCGGTGTAGATCGAGGGTAACCTGAACCACGAAACAGGAGCGTACTGAATGTCATCCTACAAGGTCTCCGACGGGCTTTTCCTCGTTCGCCAACCAGTTGCCAAGGTAGCGGCTCCGGCCAAGCCTGCTGAGACTCCGGTCAACCACATTGTCGTCATCGACTGCTCCGGCTCGATGTACGGGGAACTGCCGAAGATTCGTGAGCAGCTCAAGAAGAAGCTCCCGAAGCTGATCGGAGACAAGGACACCCTCTCGGTGATCTGGTTCTCTGGCCGTGGAGAGTTCGGAGCGCTCCTCGAAGCGGAGCCTGTGGCGACCCTGGCGGACCTGGCCGACGTGAACAAGGCCATCGACCGGTGGTTGAAGCCGGTGGGCCTCACGGGCTTCAAGGAGCCCCTGGAAGAGGTCTCCAAGCTCATCGACCGAGTAGCCAAGAAGAACAAGGCGGTCTTCAGCCTCTTCTTCATGAGCGACGGCTGTGACAACCAGTGGTCACGGGCGGACATCCTCAAGACCGTCGAGAAGGCTGCTGGGGGCCTCTCCTCTGCCACCTTCGTGGAGTACGGCTACTATGCTGACCGTCCCCTTCTGACGGCCATGGCCGAGAAGGCCGGTGGGCAGCTCATCTTCGCTGAGCACTTCGACAAGTACCAGCCCGCCTTCGAGGCCATCATGTCCAAGAAGCTCTCTGGGGCTCCTCGGATCGAGGTCAAGGTTCCGGGTGGGACCGTGGGCGGGTTCGCCTATGCCCTGGCCGACGGGGACCTCACGACCTATGCCGTGGAGGAAGGGAAAGTCCAGGTACCCGAGGATACCACGTCCCTCTGGTGGCTCTCCCCCTTCGACCCCATGAACGGGAAGTCCCCCGATGCGGGTGCTCTGGTCAAGGACTTCGCCAAGAGCGGCAAGGACACGGAGATCATCGCCCCCCTCTATGCGGCGGTCTCCCTCTACAGCGTCAGGATGAAGCCCGAGACGGTCTTTCCCCTCCTGAAGTGCCTCGGGGACGTGGCCTTCATCGAGCAGTTCAGCACTTGCTTCGGAAAGCAGAAGTATTCCGAGTATATGGACGCATCGAAGGCAGCAGCTTTCGACGTGAAGGCCCGGTTCACCAAGGGCTACGACCCGAACAAGGTCCCGGCGGATGATGCCTACACGGTGCTCGACCTTCTCCAGCTCCTCTCCTCGGACGACACGAACCGGGTTCTCCTCGACCACCCCGAGTTCAAGTACGCTCGGATCGGCCGTGGCCGGATCGATGCTGACGAGGTGATGACCGAAGAAGAGCAGGTCAAGGTGGCCGAGATCACCAAGAAGATGGCGGGGGAGAAGAACGCCTCCAAGATCAAGGCCCTGCAAGAAGAGCTGGCAGCCCTCACGGCAAACAAGCCCGAGGCTCTGAAGTTCGAGGCAGACCCGGTTTCGGATGGGTACCCCATCTCCAGCCTGACCTACAACGAGGACCGCCCCAACATCTCCATGCTGGTTCGCAAGACCGGTAAGGTGGACCTCTCCAAGCGCCTCCCGGCTGAGTTCAAGGGGAAGGTACCCGACTCTTTCCCGACGTTCATCTTCCGGAACTACGCCGTGGTCAAGGATGGCCTCGTGAACATCGAGAAGTTGCCCGTTCGAGTGACGAAGGAAACGGCCAACAAGCTCGCCACCCTCCTCCCTGAGGAAGCCAAGCCCTCCAAGCTCACGGTTGCTGGGGACTATGTCGAAGGCGTGATCAATCTCCGGGCTCTTCCGGTGATCAACCGTCGCATGGTCAAGGCGGCCTCGGCCAAGGTCCTCTTCGAGGAGCAGTTCGCTCTGGAGTCGGCTCGGGCTGCCCAGAAGGTCTTCAAGGCGTACCGTGACGAGAAGGTTGCCAAGAAGGAATCGGCATCCTTCAAGCTCACCTACGGAGAAGCGGCAGCCGAGTGGCTGAAGAACCAAGGATTCACTGACTACAGTGGGTTCGGACCCAAGGTCGTCCAGGCCGAAGCCACCGACTTCTACATGGGCAAGGAGCTTTCGGTCAGCATCAAGGGCCTCTCTTCCCTTCCCAAGGTGGCCGATGTGAAGGCCAAGATGGGCGGGAAGATGACCCCTGGGATCGCCCTGATGGCTCCCTACGTGAAGGAAGTCGAAGCCTGGCTGGCCTCGGATGCCTACACGAAGGCCCCCAACAAGGATGAAGCCTTCATCTCCTGGATTGACGGCAAGGCCAAGGAGTCCATCAACAAGGCTCGTCAGTTCATCTACGAGATTGCCTGCATCAAGTTCGCAATCGTGGTCGGGCAGGTCTGGTTCTCGGAGTTTGCATCCCTCGATGAGAACTCGATGACCCTCGACTTCGGTGACCTGAAGGGCGTCCTCTGCAAGGTCGATATGAAGGAGATTCAAGTCAAAATCTGACCTGAATCAGGCATACTGAACGGCGGAGTAGGCTACCTGCTCCGCCGTTCTGCATTTCTGGTGTAGTGTGTGCTCGTGAACACCCGAACAAAATGGGCCATCGGCATCACGGTTGGAGTCTTTGGAGTCTCGACCATCACCACCTGGTTGACCTTCCCCTACTTCCTGAAGAGGTATGTCAACGGCCTCAAGCCGGGGGTTCAGGTGGACGAGGTCAAGTGGAAGAGCTGGGATTGTGCCCAGCTCAGGGGAATCCACATCGACCGCCCCAACGTGAAGGGGGTGCTTACTCAGGCAGTGGCCTGCAAGGATGCCAAGACCTTCGATGCTGACGGTGGAAAGCTCGAAGTCACCCTCATGGATGGTGATCCCAAAGAGGAGGGTGATGGGTTCACAATCACAGCAAAGAACCTTCAGGTCCACGTCACACGGGGCAAGTGGACGGCTGATGCTGAGGGGGTGACCTTGGACTCCACCAAGGTCTGTGGCGCTAAGGCAACGGCCAAGCACAAGGGGGTGGAAGCCTCCCTGGAGAGCCCCTGCCTGGACCGGAAGACCAAGGTGGTCACCTTCACCAGCGGGGAGGCTACCCCCGACCTTGAGTTCCAGGGTCACAAGGTAGGTAAGGTCTCCTTCGGGAAGGGCTTCTTCGACCCGGTTGGGTCGGTTCAGCTCGATTCCCTGGTCCGAGCCCCAGTGTCCTTCCAGGGCCTCTCGGTGAGCCTCCAGGATGGCAAGCTCCTGGTCAAGGCTCGTGGAGTCACGGTCACGCATGAGAGGCTCTACACGGCTCCTGTGACCCTTCAGAACGTGGAGGTGATCCCCATCGACCTGAAGTCTCCTTCTGCCGGGGACCTGTGGGTCTCGGTCAACGGAGCCAAGCTCAACTTCAACCTGGATACCAAGCACGCTTGGGGGTCGGAACCCTGCCAGAAGTGGCTGGGAGCGGTCCCCCAGGAGATGAAGATCGACCCGATCCCCCAGGTCAAGTTCGTCGGGGACTTCAAGTTCGACCTGAAGATCGAGCCGGACGTGAAGCTGTCCCTGACCAACACCTGCAAGATCGATGGCCCTCGCCCGGCCTTCATCAAGGCTCTGGACGGGAAATTCAAGTACACGGCCTACCACCCTGGAACCAAGCCCTTCGAGCGTGAGACTGGATCGGGTACCCTAGATTGGACCCCCCTTCAGGCAGTCTCCCCGAACATGGCGACAGCCCTTACCACAACCGAGGACCCTGGTTTCTTCGGGCACCGGGGTTTCATCACAGCGGCCATCGAGAACAGCCTGAGAGACAACATGAAGCTCGGGAAGTTCTTCCGGGGCGGCTCTACCCTCACAATGCAGCTCGCAAAGAACCTCTGGCTCTCTCGGACTCGAACCATCGGGAGGAAGGTCCAAGAAGCGATCCTCACCGTGGCTCTTGAAAGCACCCTACCCAAGGACAAAATCCTGGAGCTGTATCTCAATGTAGTCGAGTTCGGCCCGGACATCTACGGGATTGGTCCGGCAAGTCGGACCCTCCTGCACAAGGAGCCGATGACCCTCTCTATCCCGGAGTCCTTGTACTTGGTGCTTCGGCTCCCGGCCCCCAACAACTCAGCCTCCTACGAGCAGAAGAAGGGCCTTATCAAGCGATTGATGGACAACATCGCTGCTTCAGGGAAGGTCCCTGCTGAACTCATCGAGGTTGAGAAGGGCCTTCTTGACTCAGACACTCAGGAGATCCCATGAAAGACCCGCTAGCTTGGAAAGCAGACCGAGGACCAATGACCGTCGTCTATGCCAGGGAAGCGCTCCCCACTTCAGTGGTCAAGAGCATCTTCTTGGCTGGTCCCACCCCAAGGGACAAGAGCGTCCCCTCCTGGCGCCCTGATGCCCTGAAGGCTCTTAGTGACCTCGGGTTCAACGGTCACGTCTTCGTGCCCGAACCCAGGGAAGGGGTCTTCACCGAGGACTACGTAGAACAGGTTGAGTGGGAGAGTGATGCCCTCAACATGGCTGACGTGGTCGTGTTCTGGGTTCCCAGGGAGATGAAGACGATGCCAGCTCTCACCACGAACGTTGAGTTCGGGGTCTGGGCGGATAGCGGCAAGGCAATCCTAGGGTACCCTGAGGGGGCTGAGAGCGTTCGTTACCTTCAGCACATGGCGGACAAGCTGAAGATACCCTCGGTCAAGACCCTCCCCGATACTATGACCCGAGCCCTGGAGATTCTTGGTGAGGGTGCCCCCCGAGTGGACGGTGAGGCCAAGGTCCCCCTCCTGATCTGGAACCACCCAACGTTCCAGAGGTGGTATGCAGCCCAACGGAAGGTTGGGAACCGTCTCGACTCCGCCAAGTTGCTCTGGACCTTCCGAGTGGGGCCAAACCGGGACAAGGTGTTTTGCTGGGTGCTCCATGTCAACGTCTGGATCCGCTCTGAGGGCCGGGTGAAGTCCAACGAGTTCGTTTTCGGGAGGACGGACATCTCTTCAATCGCCCTTTTCTACCGGCCTGAGGAGAAGGTTGGCACGTCGGACTACCTCTTCGATACAGAGGTTCTCCTGGTTCGGGAGTTTCGGAGCCCGGCTCGAACTCCCTCGGGGGACATCATGGAGCTGCCTGGAGGGTCCTCCAAGACGGACACGGGGGAGACTCTTCGGGTTGCGGTGGAGGAGCTGAAGGAGGAGACCTCCTTCGGGATCGATCCTGCCAGGATGACTGAGTTGGGTACCCTTCAGATAGCTGGCACCCTCTCTGCTCACACGAGCACGCTCTTCGCTAGTCGCCTCACGAAAGAGGAGCGGGACCAGATTTGGAAGATCGCTTCGTCTGGAAAGACCTTCGGTGTTGAAGAGGATACGGAGAAGACCTACGTCGAGATTCGGACCCTTCGCCAGATCATGGAGCACAACATGGTGGACTGGTCCACTCTCGGCATGATCCTCACCTCGATACTGACCGACGGGACCCACACATGACCTCTGACGTGAGCCGACCCCCAAGAGCTGTCACCTACTGCTCCTTCGCCACCGATGAGGCTGGTTGCCTTGGGGTGTGCATTCTGGAGGGGAGCCTGGACCCGGTAGCCGCCTCGAAGATGGCCTGGGGCCTGAAGATCAACCCAGGGGGTCAGCTCATGGCGATCTCTTGCCAGGAGACCGACGAAGATGTCCCCTTGAGCATCTTCGAGGCCATGTGGGCCAACCGAGGGAGGCTCATCTCAGGAGCAGAGGCCCGAGACCTGTTCGAGGCCAAGAGCGTCCGGGAACTTGATGAGGAGAGGGAGGGAGCACCCAAGGGCACCCCCTCCGCTCAGGTCAGTTGACTTCGTGCTCTGGGCTCCAGGCCAGGACAATCTCAGTCGTCTCCCCGAAGTAGACCTTCTCGCCCCGGCATCGAACGTAGAGCCGCTTCAGGAGGTACTCGGGCAGGTCCTCGATAATCCCCAGGAAGGTGGCCCAGAAGGCACGGAAGGCGTCATCTGGGAGGCGTGGGAGGAAGCAGATGGCCTGCCCTCCCAGCTTGGTCGTGAACTTCGCCTGGAACCCCTTGTCCGGGCGACGCCAGAGGACCGTGTGAACCCTACCAATGAGCTGATCACCCTGGTGGAGGTCCACCAGGCCCGTCGAGTGAAGGGTCACCCTGTAGGAGTTTCCATCACTTGCAAATGTGGACACACGAAGAATTGAGTTGAACTTCTTCTCTTCGCTTTTCTTGTTGCGCAAACCGTTATTTGGTCTTATCATTATCTTGACTTTCTGATCTGTGATTTGGTGTTACATCAGAAAGTGGTGTTCCTAGCGCCACTTTCGGACCCTCTACTGTACACCAGGATCGGGGTGAGTCAACGGACCCCTGGGGTGGATTTCCACTTTGGGGGTCTCGCCTTTTCTGGTGTATGCCTCGGGGATGAACGACGCCTACCTTGCAGAAGAGATCATCCAACGCCTCAACCGCCTCATCCAAGATCCCAACGTCAGGGATGACATTGGCAAACTTCTTGAGGTTCGGGTCAATGCAAGCCCAGAGACCTGCAACCACCCAACCATCCAGGTGCAGTCCGACCTTTTGGGGACCCTGGGGCTCCTGAATGGAATCGTTGGGTCCATCAACTCCGGCTCCAAGCAGGGCTGGGGGTACATCGCTGCTGTCTTCGATGATAACGGGGTGCTGAAGATCTTCACAAGGATCGGGGCATGATCGTAGGGATTTCGGGTCTCACCATCGAGAGGGGGATCTTCGGGTTCTGGTCTCGACGGGGCAACGCTGGGGCTGGGAAGGACGAAGCCGCCAAGAGGCTCATTCAGGAGCATGGGTTCGTTCCCCTGGCCTTTGCCGACCCGATGAAGCGAATCATCAAGGAGGTCTACGCCTTCAGTGATGACCAGCTCTGGGGTCCGAGTGAGATGAGGAACCAGCCAGACCAGAGGTACCCTCAGCACATGTCCCATGGCCCGGCCATTGTGGATGTGGTGGACGGCAAGACGGTCCCTCACTGCCTGACCCCCAGGTTTGCCCTCCAGACGCTTGGGGAGGAATGGGGCCGGAACTGCTATCGAAACACCTGGGCAGAGTATGCTCTGCGGATAGCTAAGCTCATCGAAGCTGGGGGTTGGGACTACGACCAGAAGACTGGGCTCACCCGGCGAGATGGGGCTCCATCTCGGAACGTGGTCATCACGGACCTTCGCTACAAGAACGAGGCGGAAGCAGTCCAGCTTGGAGATGGTTATCTCGTTCGGTGCAAGCGGGTGGTCCCCAAGCTGAAGGTGGTCCCCAACCACAAGAGCGAGGTGGATCTGCTCTCCGTCCACGATGACGACTTTAACTGGATCCTCAACAACGACGGGACAGTTCAAGACCTCTGGAACAAGGTGGACGAGATGGTTCGAGTCTGGCTGGCGAGGGGCAAGTGAGCTGCCAGACCTGTGGCGGGTACCGTTGGTTCGATGACCGAGGGTTCCCTGCCTCAGGTCAGCCTGCCTTCGACTTCACCCCCTGTAAGACCTGCAACCCCGAAGGGAAGCGGGAGATGTGGGGGAACGAGCCAGGGGACCCAGGGTACAAGCCAGGACCCGATCATCGGTTCGTCATGGTCCTAAGGCCCGACGAACCGGTCTAGATCACCTGACGAACCTCCCTGACAAGATCCATGTATTCCCCGATCAAGTCAACTCGTTCGGCCTGGTCTGGGGTCTCGACCGTCCACTGGCCGAACATTTCAGCAAACCTGTCGAGTCTCTCCGCAAGACGAAGTGACTCAAGGGTCCTCTGCTGACGGAGCTTGGCAGCGAGCCCTTCAGCGCTCTTTTGGAAGGAAGAGGCTAGGAGTGCTTCGCCCAAGACTCATGAACTCTCACAGGATCTTGGCAAGCTCGAAGTGCATCCCATCTTTTCGTGGGAAGTGTCCGCCCCAGTAGAACCCATGTTCGTTGGCAAGGGGTACGAGCTTTCGGACGGAGCCTTCCTTGCCAGCAAGTGCTGGAACAGCACCAAGGTAGTTCCAGGCCACATTGATGTCGAAGGCTGTCCCGAATGCGTGGTTGGACAAGATGGTCCGGCTTCCTCGGATGAACCTTGGGGCATAGGAACCACCCCAGGACTTCACGAGCGGTAGCAGACCAGCGTCTTCCCATGCCTTGAAGAGGGCTGTGAGTTGGTCAGCCCCCTTGCGGTGGAAGAGGATGCTGTTCCGGATTGGACCACCTTGAACACCTTGGAGCTGTGGGACAACCACGGTCACCATGTTCTTCGACACCCAACTGTCGGTGATCCGAATGCACTCAGGGTTGCTCGGAATTGAAGCCGGAATGAAGCTGAAACGCCCAAACAAGTCCTCCCTGGTCTTCTGACTCGGGGGGTTGAAGTTCGGAGGGATAGGCCACCGCTCATCAAGGTCCTCAGGGTTCTCCGTAGGTGGGTTGAAGCCCAACTCCTTGGCCTTCCCCAAGGTCTGTGGCCCCACCTTACCGTCTACATCCAGATTGAAGTCCTCCTGGAACTGGCTGGTGGCAGCTTCAGTAGCTTCACAGAAGAGCCCAAACCGGTTGACTGCCTTCAGGTAATCCTTGGCAATGAGGAAGTTCTGCCAGTCAACGACAGGTTGCCCGGTGGAGCCCTTGAGGAGGATGTCCATGCCTACTCTGGCTGATAAGTGGACTCGCAACCCTAAGATTCCGGGTGGTTGCAAAAAAGATCGGGGTTCGGTCGATTTGTGTTCGACAGACACAATCCCGTGGTGTAGATGACTGTGTAGGACGGACACAGTCATCCCTGAGGCCCACATGGTTGCACCCTTTGATCACGAAGAAGCTGAGGACAGGCGACTCAAGTATCGGTACGAGTTTCCGATGGCAGCCCTCACCGTGGATGGGGTCGTATTCGGGTTCGACCCGGACGACGTTGACGACCCGCTCAAGGTTCTGCTGATCTTCCGTGGAGAGGAGCCCTTCAAGGATTGCTGGGCGATTCCAGGTGGGCACGTTAAGATCATCAACGATGAGGGCCTAGAAGATGCCGTTCGTCGGGAGCTTCGTGAGGAGACCGGGGCTACGATTTCCCACCTCGAACAGCTCTACACCTTTGCGGCCCCTCACCGGGACCCCCGTGGACGTGTTGTTTCGGTGGCCTACCTGGCCCTTGTTCGAGCTTCCGACTTCGATGTGAAGGGCGGGGACGATGCCACAGAGGCCCGGTGGGTCTCTGTCAACGACCTCAACTTCTCCGGCCAGCAGGTACCGCCCCTTCAACTGGCCTTTGACCATGCGGAAATCCTGCTGACGGCCCTGACCCGGCTCCAAGGCAAGATCCGGTATGCCCCCATCGGGTTCAACCTCTTGCCCCCAAGGTTCACCCTCGCTCAGTTGCAACAACTGTACGAGGCAGTCCTTCAGAGGAAACTCGACAAGAGAAACTTCCGTAAGAGGATCCTCTCAATGGGAATCCTTGTTGAGGTCGGTGTCAATGAGGAACGTAAGCCGGGTCCGGCTGCCCGCCTCTATCGTTTCGACAAGCGGGCCTATGACCAGGCAGTGAAGCGTGGTTTCAACTTTGAGATGTAACATCAGGAAAGGTAGGTAAACTATGGGAAGCAGTCATTGGAGTGATGATTTCTACGCTCAACGTGAGCAAGTTCGGAAGAGCACTGGGACCTCGGCCTTCGCTCACGATGCCGCTGTGAAGCGGGCGGCACCGAAGGACCAGAAGGTTCACGAGAAGTTGGACCCCAAGGGGGTCAAGTTCCGTGAGGCTCGGGACTCTCTGGCCCATCCGGAGTCGCTGCCCATCATGGTGATGCTGGACGTGACCGGGTCGATGCAGAACTCGCCCAGGGTGATCCAGGCAGCCCTCCCTAAGCTGATGGGGAGCATCACGACCTTGGGCGGGACCCAGCACCCTCAGATCCTCTTCGGGGCCATTGGGGATTCCAGGTCGGATCGAGGGTCCCTCCAGGTCGGCCAGTTCGAGAGTGGGATCGAGATGGATGACGACCTCGGTCGGTTCTGGCTCGAAGGTGGCGGTGGTGGTTCGGGCGAGGAGTCCTACCAGAACGCCATCTACTTTGCGGCTCGCCACACGGTCACGGACCATTGGGAGAAGCGCCAGAAGAAAGGCTACCTCTTCATGATCGGGGATGAACTCCCCTACCCTCAGGTCAGTGCTTCCGAGATCATGACCCTCTGTGACAAGAGCCTCGAAGGGGTGAACATCCCGACGGAGCAGATCGTCAAGGAGGCCCAGGAGCGGTACAACGTCTTCTTCATCATCCCACGTCACGCTGACCATGGGTCGGATCCCCGTCTCCGTCAGAGGTGGAGTGACCTTCTTGGGGAAGACCATGTCATCCTGATGGACCGGGAAGACTTGATCTCCGAGACCATCGCCCTGGCAATCGGCCTGTGTGAGGGGAACGTGAA
>ERZ795054.3540-NODE-3540-length-12150-cov-25.690864_pt1 | contig 12150 bp, 11 predicted proteins | sample MGYA00375138_ERZ795054 | MGnify/ENA primary metagenome ERZ795054 (study PRJEB30183, sample SAMN05720215) | anaerobic digester metagenome | isolation source: active sludge of municipal wastewater-treating anaerobic digesters | place: USA | collected 2014-12-23 ...
GGCTTGACGGCATCGAACTGCAGCTCAACAGCCTGGGCCAGCCGGAAGAGCGCGCGCAGCACCGCGCCGCACTGGTCGGCTATTTTGAAGAAAACGCCGATTTGCTCGACGAAGACGGCAAACGCCGCCTATATACCAACCCGCTGCGCATCCTCGATACCAAGAATCCGGCGCTGCAGGAATTGTGCGCCGCTGCCCCACGGCTGATCGATTTTCTCGGCGCCGAGTCGTTGGCGCATTTCGAGGGCGTGCAGCGCATCCTGCGCGATGCCGGGGTGCCCTACAAGATCAACCCGCGCCTGGTGCGCGGCCTCGATTACTACAACCTGACGGTGTTCGAATGGGTCACCGACCGCCTCGGCGCCCAGGGTACGGTCTGTGCCGGCGGCCGTTTCGACGGACTGGTCGGCCAGCTTGGCGGCAAGCAGGCGCCGGCCTGCGGCTTCGCGATGGGCATCGAGCGTCTGATTGCGCTGATCAAGGAATCTGGCGGCGAACCGGCGATACCGGCGCCCGATGTCTATCTGGTACATCAGGGTGACGATGCGGCGCGCCTTGCCTTCCGCGTCGCCGAAGGCCTCCGCGACCAGGGCATTGACGTATTGCTGCATTGCGGTGGCGGCAGCTTCAAGTCGCAGATGAAGAAGGCCGACGGCAGCGGCGCCACCTTCGCCGTGATTATCGGCGATGACGAGGCGGCGACCGGCGAAGCCCAGCTGAAACCGCTGCGCGAAGAAGGCGCGGCGCAACTGAAACTGAAAGTGGATGATCTGGCGGATGCCATCATCGGACAATTGATCGATTCGGACGAAGAGGAATAAGCGCATGGCTCATTACGACCTCGAAGAGCAGGAACAGATAGACTCCATCAAGACCTGGTGGAAAATGTACGGCAACCTGGTGACCGGTATCGTCGTTGCCGCTTCGCTGGCTGTCGTCAGTTGGCAGGGCTGGACCTGGTACCAGCGCAACCAGACGGCCAAGGCGTCGGCGATTTACGCCGTGCTCGAGCAGGCGGCCGCCGTACGTGATGCGCAGAAAGTGAAAGTAGCGGCCGGCGAGCTGGCCGAAAAGTTCGGCGGCACCGCTTACGCTTCGCTTGGCGCCCTCGTTGCCGCCCATCAGTCCTTCGAGGCTGGTGATCTGAAGACGGCCAGAACGCAGCTGACCTGGGCGGCCGAGAATAGCAATGAGGAGGTCAGGGATCTCGCCCGCCTGCGGCTAGCCGCCGTGCTGCTCGACGAAAAGGCCTACGAAGACGCCCTCAAGCAACTGGATTCGGCACACGCCGCAGCCTTTGCCGCCCGCTTCCTCGAACTCAAGGGCGATGTGCTGGCTGCCCAGGGCAAGAAAGCCGAGGCGCGCACGGCCTACAAGGCGGCTTTGGACAAGGGCGATCTGCGCGCCGGTCAGGGCGGCACCGGGCGCGAATTGCTCCGGCAAAAGCTGGACAGCCTCGGCGAGGTGGCATGATGGGGCGCCGCCTGCTTCCCCTGCTGGCTGCGGCCGGCCTGCTTGTTGCCGGCTGTTCGGCGCTCGACGCGATCAATCCGTTTGCTTCCTCCGGTCCAAAAATGGCCCCGCTGGTCAAATTCGAGCCTACCGTCAATGTTCGTGAATCGTGGTCGGCCAGCATCGGCAAGGCCGGCACCTACACCTTCACGCCGGCCGTGGTCGGCAACGCGGTCTATGTCGCCGCGCGCAATGGCACGGTCGCCAAACTGCTCGACGGACGCACCGAGTGGTCGATCCGGACGGATCAGGAACTGTCGGCCGGCGTCGGCGCTGATTCGCGGCAGGTCGTCGTTGCCACCGCCAAGGGCGATGTACTGGCATTTTCCGCCGACGATGGCCAGCCACGATGGACCGCCAAGGTGACCAGCGAAGTTCTGGCGGCTCCGGCCGTCAGCGGTGCCGGTGTCGTCGTCAAGAGCGGCGACAATCGCGTGGTTCTCCTCGATCCCGTCAGTGGTGCGCGCAAGTGGATCTATCAACGCTCGACACCGTCGCTGGCGCTACGCAGCACGGCGCCGCCGGTGTTTGCCGACCGCTTCGTCTTCATCGGATTCCCTGGTGGCAAGCTGGTCGCCCTGGCGCTGGAAAACGGCGCGCCGGTCTGGGAAGGGCCGGTGGCTTCGCCCAAGGGCGCGACCGAGCTCGATCGTGTCGCCGATATCGTCACCTTGCCGGTGATCGACGGCCGGATGATTTGCGCGGTTGCCTTCCAGGGCCGGGTCGCCTGTTTCGACATGGCGCAGGGCGGGGCGCTGCTTTGGGGGCGTGACTTCTCGTCGGCATCGGGACTGGCGTTCGACAATCGCTTCCTGTTCGTGACCGATGACCGCGGCGCAGTCCATGCACTGGATCGCAATACCGGTGGCAGCGTCTGGAAGCAGGACAAGCTGCTGCATCGCCGCGTTTCGGGCCCGGCGGTCCAGCGCGGTGTGGTTGCCGTCGCCGACGGCGAGGGCATCGTCCATTTCCTGTCGCGTGAGGATGGTAGTTTCGTGGCGCGTCAGAAGATCGACGGCGACCCGGTGCGCACGCCGGTCCAGGCACTCGGTTCGGGCTTTCTGGTGCAGACCACCGGTGGCAGCATCCGCGCCTTCGAGGCGCAATGAAGCCCACCCTGGTTCTTGTTGGCCGACCCAATGTCGGCAAGTCGACGCTGTTCAACCGTCTGACCCGTTCGCGTGACGCCATTGTCGCTGATCTGCCCGGCCTTACCCGCGACCGTCATTACGGTCACGGCAAGCTGGGCCGCAAGCCTTACCTGGTCGTCGATACCGGCGGCTTCGAGCCGCTGGTCAAGGACGGCATCCTGCACGAAATGGCACGCCAGACCGAACAGGCGATCGCCGAGGCCGATGCCGTTATTTTCGTGGTCGATGCGCGCAGCGGTCTGACGCCGCACGACAAGGAAATCGCCAACAAGCTGCGGCGCCTGGCGCGGCCGGTGTTCGTTGCGGTCAACAAGGCGGAGGGGATGAATTCCGGCATGGTCGAGGCGGATTTCCACGAACTCGGCCTCGGCGAACCGAATGCCATCTCTTCCGCCCACGGCGAAGGAGTGCGCGGGCTGGTCGATCTGGCTCTCGCATCCTTTCCCGAGCCGGACGAGGAAGAAGAGAAATCCGATGCCGTCCGCGTGGCCATCGTCGGCCGTCCGAACGTCGGCAAGTCGACGCTGATCAACACCCTGCTCGGTGAAGAGCGCGTCATTGCCTTCGATGCGCCGGGCACGACGCGCGATTCGATCGAGATTGATTTCGAGCGTGGCGGAAAGAAATACGTGCTGGTCGATACGGCCGGCATGCGCAAGCGCGGCAAGGTCTTCGAATCGATCGAAAAATTCTCGGTGGTCAAGACGCTGAAGGCGATCGAGGATGCCAATGTGGTGATCCTGATGGTCGATGCGCAGGCTGATGTTTCCGACCAGGATGCGCATATCGCCGATTTCATCGTGCAGTCTGGGCGGGCGCTGGTGGTTGCGGTCAACAAGTGGGACGGGCTCGATGCCTATACCCGCGAGCAGACGCGCCTGATCCTGCAGCGCAAGCTCAAATTTCTCGATTTCGCCAAATTCCACTTCATTTCCGCGCGCGACAATGTCGGCCTCGAAGCCCTGTTCCGTTCGGTCGATGCGGCGTTCAAGGCGGCGATGACCAAGATGTCAACGCCGCGCCTGGCGCGTGTGCTGATCGATGCGGTGGCCAAGCAGGCACCGCCCAAGCACGGGGTTTTCCGGCCCAAACCGCGCTATGCCCACCAGGGCGGCTCCAATCCGCCGATCATCGTGGTGCACGGCAACGCCGTCGATCAGATCACCGACAGCTATCGCCGTTATCTCGAACATACTTTCCGCGAAGCGTTCAAGTTGCAGGGCACGCCGCTACGCATCCAGTTCGTGACCAGCAAGAATCCCTTCGCCGACAAGGACAAGAAGTAAAAACCTTGGCGTCCCCGGGCAATTTTGGGTACATTAGACAACTCATAACAACATACACATGGAGCTCCACACCATGAGCAACAAAGGGCAATTGCTACAAGACCCCTTCCTCAATGCGCTGCGCCGCGAACACGTTCCGGTTTCCATCTATCTGGTCAACGGCATCAAATTGCAGGGCCAGGTTGAATCCTTCGACCAGTACGTTGTGCTGTTGAAGAATACAGTGACGCAAATGGTCTACAAACACGCGATCTCCACCGTGGTGCCGGCGCGTCCGGTCAACCTGCAGCAAGAACAGGCGGCGGAATAATCGTATTCTGCCCAAAGGCCCACCATTCAGGTGGGCCGGTCATTCCCCGTTCCGGAATTTTCCATGATTGAACTTCCCGCTGCCGGTGAACGGGCGGTGATCGTTCAGCTTGATTTTGGCCAGCCCGATCTCGCGGACCAGCTCGAAGAAGTGCGCCTGCTTACCGAGTCGGCGGGCGGTACAGTCGTCGCCGAGGTCGGCGGGCGGCGCCACAGCCCTGACCCGAAGACCTTCGCCGGCAAGGGCAAGGTACAGGAAATCGCGGCGATGCTGGCGGCTGGCGAATCCGATCTGGTGATTTTCAACCATGAGTTGTCACCAGCGCAGGAACGCAATCTCGAACGCGAACTCAAGTGTCGCGTGATCGACCGAACCAGCCTGATTCTCGATATCTTCGCGCTGCGCGCTGTCAGTGCCGAGGGCAAGCTGCAGGTTGAGCTGGCGCAACTCGAACACCTGTCGACGCGCCTGGTACGCGGCTGGACTCACCTCGAGCGGCAGCGCGGCGGCATCGGCATGCGCGGGCCGGGTGAAAAGCAGCTCGAGACCGACCGCCGCCTGCTCGGCAACCGCGTCAAGTTGTTGAAGGAGCGGCTGCACAAACTGTCGCGCCAGCGCGGCGTCCAGCGCAAGGCGCGCATGCGCGGCGATGTACTCAATGTCTCGCTGGTCGGCTATACCAATGCTGGCAAGTCCACGTTGTTCAATGCCCTGACCCATGCCGGCGTCTATGTCGCCAACCAGTTGTTCGCCACGCTCGACACGACCTCGCGCAAATTGTGGATCGAAGGGGCCGGCAATGTCGTCGTTTCCGATACCGTTGGCTTCATTCGCGCCCTGCCGCACGCGCTGGTCGATGCCTTTCATGCGACCCTGGAGGCGGCCATCGATGCCGACGTGCTCCTGCACGTCGTCGATAGCGCCAGCCATGCCCGCGACGAACAGATATGCGAGGTCAACAAGGTGCTCGCCGAGATCGGTGCCAGTGACCTGCGCCAGGTCATCGTCTGGAACAAAATCGATCTGACCGAGGCGGCTGCGGGCGTCGAGCGTGATGAATATGGTAATATCGCGCGCGTTCGTGTCAGTGCGCGGTCAGGCGAGGGAATTGAACTGTTGCGCGAATCCCTTGCCGAATACGCCCGGGCAAAATCTGAAAGTCGCCAGAAAGAACTGGCGGCTGCAGCTCGCGATGCCCAACCCGATTACATAAACTGAATCCCAATATCGATGATCCCAACGTTAGGAATTTTCATGTCACTCAACGACCCGCAGTGGGGCAACCGGGGCAGTGGCGACGGTGACAAGCCCAATGGCGGCGATCCGCGCCGTCCCAATCAGGGACCGCCCGACCTCGAAGAACTGTGGCGTGACTTCAATCGCAAGCTAAACGGCATGTTCGGCAATAAACGCGGCGGTGGCGGCGGTGGCGGCGGAGACGGCCCGCGCCTGCCCCAGATCGATTTCAATCCCAAGTTTCTTGGTGGCGGAATCGGATTGCTTGCCGCATTGGCTGTCGTGGTCTGGCTGGCTTCCGGCTTCTATATCGTCGATGCTTCGCAACGCGGAATCGTGCTGCAGTTCGGCAAATACAAAGAAACCACCGACCCTGGTCTGCGCTGGCGTCTCCCGTATCCGATCCAGTCTGTCGATCTGGTCAATCTGACCGGGGTGCGGACGGTCGAAATCGGCTATCGCGGTAGCGAACGCAACAAAGTATTGAAAGAAGCGCTGATGCTTACCGACGATGAGAACATCGTCAACATCCAGTTCGCCGTCCAGTATTTCCTGAAGGATCCGGTCGAATACCTGTTCAACAATCGTCATCCCGATGATGCGGTAATGGGTGCGGCCGAGACCGCAGTGCGCGAAATCGTCGGCAAGAGCAAGATGAACTTCGTGCTCTATGAAGGGCGCGAGCAGATTGCTACCCAGGCCTCCCAGTTGATGCAGGATATTCTCGATCGCTACCAGAGCGGCATCCTGATTTCCAAGGTGACCATGCAGAACGCCCAGCCTCCCGAGCAGGTCCAGGCGGCGTTCGACGATGCGGTCAAGGCCGGCCAGGATCTCGAACGACAGAAGAACGAAGGCCAGGCTTACGCCAACGACGTGATTCCGAGGGCCCGGGGTACGGCCGCGCGCCTGATGGAAGAAGCCAGCGGTCACAAGCAGCGCGTGATCTCGACCGCCGAGGGTGATGCGTCGCGCTTTGCCCAGGTCCAGGGAGAGTACGCCAAGGCGCCCGAGGTAACCCGCCAGCGCATGTATCTGGAAACCATGCAGCAGATTTATGCCAATACCAGCAAGGTCATGGTCGATGCCAAGGGGCAGGGCAATCTGCTGTATCTGCCGCTCGACAAGCTGATACAGGGCGCCGGTGCGGTGACTGCGGCCGGGGCTGCAACTCCGGATGCCATGGCGGGGACACGCACCATGCCCAGGGCGGCGCAACAGGGTTCGAATGAATCGCCGCCACAGCTCGATACCTCACTCAGTAACCAGGCTCGCCCGCGCGAACCGTCGTTGCGTTCCCGTGATCGGGAGGCCCGTTAATGAACCAAAAATTGAACATATTCGCATTGAGCGTCGTGACCATTCTGGTCATCGCCGCGATGTCGATCTTTACCGTCGATCAGCGCCAGTTCGCGCTGGTTTTCCAGCTCGGCGAAGTCAAGCGGGCGATCAGCGAACCGGGCTTGTATTTCAAGATACCGATGATCCAGAACGTCCGCTTGTTCGACAAGCGCATCCTGACGCTGGACAACAACGAACCCGAGCGCTTCATCACGTCCGAAAAGAAAAACGTGCTGGTCGACTCCTACATCAAGTGGCGGATTGTCGATCCCAAGCTTTTCTACATTTCGGTCGGTGGCGATGAGGCACGCGCCAAGACGCGTCTCAACCAGACGGTCAATGCCGGCCTGCGCGAGGAATTCGGCAAGCGCACGGTGCATGACGTGATTTCCGGCGAGCGCGACCAGATCATGGAAGACATGCGGGTCAAGGCCGATACCGATGCGCGCAAGATCGGCGTCCAGATCGTCGATGTCCGCCTGAAGCGGGTCGAACTGCCCAACGAGGTCAGCGAAGCGGTTTATCGCCGCATGGAAGCCGAGCGCAAGCGGGTGGCCAACGAATTGCGCTCAGAAGGCGCGGCGGAAGCGGAAAAAATTCGCGCCGATGCAGATCGCCAGCGCGAAGTCATCATCGCCAATGCCTACCGCGATGCTCAGAAGATCAAGGGTGAGGGCGATGCGCAGGCAACCTCCATCTACGGCAAGGCATTCGGCCAGAACCCCGAGTTCTATAGCTTCTATCGCAGCCTGGAGGCTTATCGCGGTAGTTTCAGCAACAAGAGCGACCTGCTGGTCGTCGAACCGGGTTCCGAATTCTTCAAATACATGAAGGGTGCCGGCCACGGTAACGACAAAGGCAAATGACCTCGACGTTGTTGCTGGCCTTCGCGCTGATGCTGGTGCTCGAAGGACTGATGCCCTTCATTGCGCCGGCGGCGTGGCGTGAAACCTTCCGCCGGCTCGTTCAACTCTCGGACGGCCAGATCCGCTTCGTCGGCTTGACTTCGATGATTGTCGGCCTGGTCCTGATCATGGTGCTCTCATGAACTGGCTACTACCCGAATACATGGCCGATGCCTTGCCGGCCGAGGCCGACCGCATCGAGCGCCTGCGCCGCATCCTGCTCGACCATTTCCGTAGCCACGGCTTCGAATTCGTCATGCCGCCACTGCTGGAATATCTGGAATCCTTGCTGACCGGCGCCGGTCAGGATCTCGACCTGCGCACCTTCAAGCTGGCCGACCAGCTTTCCGGCCGCACCATGGGTGTCCGTGCCGACATCACGCCGCAGGCCGCCCGCATAGACGCGCATTTGCTTAACCATTGTGGCGTTACCCGGCTGTGCTACTGCGACAGCGTGCTGCATACGCTGCCGGCCAGCATTTCCGCCAGTCGCCAGCCGCTGCAAATCGGTGCCGAACTTTACGGCCATACCGGCATTGCCGCCGATCTGGCGATGATTCGTCTGCTGGCCGGCGCCTTCGCGCGGGTCGGCGTGCCGGTGAGCCGCATCGACCTTAGTCATGTCGGGATATTCCGGGCGCTCGCCGCAGCCTCCGGACTGCCGCCCGAATCCGAGGAGGCCGTACTCCGGCTGCTGCGCGCCAAAGACGTTCCCGGGCTGGTCGAGGCTTGCGCCGAGGTTGATTCGCCCTACCGCGAATCCTTGCTGCGTCTGCCGCAATTGTATGGTGGTGTCGAAGTGCTCGATCGCGCGGCCGCCGAACTGCCGGAATTGCCGGAATTGCCGGCGATCACTTCGGCCCTCGCTGACCTGCGTCACCTGGTCGAGGCGGCGGCGGACTTGCCGTTATCGATCGATCTTTCCGATCTGCGCGGTTATCATTACCACAACGGTGTCGTATTCGCCGCCTATTGCCCCGACTACCCGGTCGCGATTGCGCTCGGCGGGCGCTACGACGGTGCCGGCAAGGCATTCGGACGGGCGCGTCCGGCGACCGGTTTCTCGATGGATTTGCGCGAGGTCGCACGTCTGGCACCGGCAGACAAGGCGCGTGGGGCCATCTTGGCGCCACCTGCCGCACATGATGAAGAACTCGCAGCGCTGATTGCCGCGCTACGGGAAAAGGGAGAGGTTGTCGTCGAACTGCTGCCGAGCGAAACCGCCTGCGAAGGCCCGGTTTGCGACAGAAAGCTCGTGCAGACAGGCGGGCACTGGAAAATGGAAACAATACAAGAGGACTGAAAATGGCCAAGAATGTCATCGTGGTGGGCACCCAATGGGGCGACGAGGGGAAGGGCAAGATCGTCGACTGGCTGACCGACCATGCCAAAGGGGTCGTGCGCTTTCAGGGCGGACACAATGCCGGTCATACGCTGGTCGTCGGTGAGCAGGTCTACAAGCTGAATCTGGTGCCTTCGGGCATCGTTCGCGACGGGGTGAATTGCTATATCGGCAACGGTGTCGTGCTCGACATCCATCACCTGATCGCCGAAATTGCCGAACTGGAGAAGGGGGGCATCGACGTCCGTTCGCGCCTCAAGGTCAGCCCGGGCTGTTCGCTGATTCTGCCCTACCATTCCGCCCTCGACCGCGCGCGCGAGAGCGTCAAGGCCGAAGGCAAGAAGATCGGTACGACCGGCAAGGGCATCGGCCCGGCCTACGAAGACAAGGTTTCGCGGCGCGGTCTGCGGGTGTACGACCTGTTCCACCCGGAGCGTTTCGCGGAAAAGCTGAAGGAAGTCATCGACTATCACAATTTTGCGCTGACCGAATATTTCAAGGCGCCGGCGGTCGATTACAAAATGGTGCTCGATCAGGCGCTGGCCGATGCCGAACAAATCCGGCCGCTGGTCGCCGACGTTTCCGCCGCGCTCTACGAAGCCAACCAGGCCGGCGACAACCTGCTGTTCGAAGGCGCCCAAGGCACGCTGCTTGATATCGATCACGGCACCTACCCGTTCGTCACTTCCTCGAACTGCGTTGCCGGGCAGGCGGCCGCCGGTACCGGCATCGGTCCCGGCATGCTGCATTACGTGCTCGGCATCACCAAGGCCTACTGCACCCGCGTCGGCGGCGGCCCGTTCCCGAGCGAACTCGACATCGAGACGGCCGGCGCACCGGGCTATCAGATGTCGCAGGTCGGTAAGGAATTCGGCACGGTCACCGGGCGCAAGCGCCGCTGCGGTTGGTTCGATGCTGCCGCGCTGCGTCGCTCGGGGCGCATCAACGGCCTGACCGGTCTGTGCATCACCAAGCTCGATGTGCTCGACGGCATGGAGGAACTGAAGATCTGCAATGGTTATAACCTGGACGGCAAGGTCATCGACCTGCTACCGATCGGCGCCGACGAAGTCGCGCGCTGCGAGCCGATCTACGAAACCATGCCGGGCTGGTCGGGAACGACCTTCAGGGTCAAGCGCTGGGAAGACCTGCCGGCCAACGCCCAGGCCTATCTCAATCGTCTCGAGGAGCTCTGCCAGGTGCCGATCGCCATCGTGTCTACCGGTCCCGAACGCGACGAGACGATCCTCAAACAGCACCCGTTCAAGTAATTTTGGCTGTTGGATTGCTGCGGTCAACGGGCCTTTTGGCCCGTTTTTCGTTGACCTGCGACGATCAGCGCGCCGGCACCAGTTGCCAGTCTTCCGGACAGTCGTTGACGTAAGGGTAATACTGGCCTGCCGACCCGCAGAAGTGCCAGTAGCCGGCCGTCGGGACGGCGTAGGTGGTCCGTGGCGCAACATAGACTGGCTGCGGGTGGACATAAACCGGTTGCGGCGCCACATAGGCCGGGGCCGGTGCATAGTAGTTCGACGCCGCAATACCGGCGGCGATGCCGGTGATTGCGAGTAGGGCGGCCGGTCCGGCCCAGTTTTGACCGCGATGATGGCCGCCATCATAATGCTTGGGTGCCGGCCGGTAATGCCCATGGTCGTGTCTGCGGTCGGCCAGTGCCGGAGTGGCGGCGCAAAGCGCCAGGCAGAGTGCGATGCTGATTGGCTTGATGATCGGTTTCATGTCCGAATAACGCTTCGGGAACGGGGGCGATGACGACCGGCAGGTACTCAATTGTGAGGAATTGTTACCGGGTGCGGATTCGCGCTGTGAGACAATGTTGTGCAATCGGTCGGAGCGCGGTACCTGCCAGGGGGATTCCCCAACCGCTGTGGTCGACCGGAAACTGGCGCTGAAAATGAAAAAAGGCCTTGCATGAACAAGGCCTTCGATCAAAATCGCTGGTGCCCAGGAAGGGACTCGAACCCCCACGGAGTTACCCGCTAGTACCTGAAACTAGTGCGTCTACCAATTCCGCCACCTGGGCACAGGTGCGAAGAGCCGCGAATTATAAAGAAAGAAAAAGACATGTCAAGAAAAAAACTATCCAAGATCCGCCGTGCCGATCCGTTCTTCGAACGCGAGTCGGCGCGCTACGAGTTTCCGTTGCCGTCGCGCGAGTATGTTTCGCAGATTCTGGCCGACGAAGGGCGGCCACTGAGCTTCGGCGAACTGACCGAATTGCTCGACATTGCCGGCAGCGAGCGCGAGATGTTCCAGCGCCGGCTTGGCGCCATGGAACGCGAAGGCCAGTTGATGCGCAACCGCAAGGGCGCCTACATCCTGCCCGAACGCGCCAGCCTGACGCCGGGCAAAATCCAGGGCCATCCTGACGGCTACGGCTTCCTGATTCCCGATGACGGCAGTGCCGACATCTTTCTCGACCAGCACCAGATGGGCAAGGTCCTGCACGGCGACCGTGCCCTGGTGCGGGTGACCGGCAGCGACCGCCGGGGGCGGCCGGAGGGCAGCATCGTCGAGGTGACCGAACGCGCCAACACGCGGATCGTTGGCCGCGTTTTCGTCGAGCATGGCGTTGTTTTCGTGGTCCCTGAAAACCGGCGCATCGCCCAGGACATCCTGGTGCCCCCCGAGAAGAAGGCGAAGATCAAGCCGCAGACGGGGCAGGTGGTGATGGTCGACATCATCGAGCAGCCGAGCAAGTTCTCGCAGCCGATCGGGCGCATCACCGAGGTGCTCGGCACCTATGCCGATCCCGGCATGGAGATCGAGATCGCGTTGCGCAAGCACGATCTGCCGTTCGAGTTCTCGAAGGCGGCGCTCGAGGAAAACAAGGCGTTGCCGGACAAGGTCAGGAAATCCGACCTCGCCGGGCGCGAGGATTTGCGCGACCTGCCGCTGGTGACCATCGACGGCGAGACGGCCCGCGATTTCGACGACGCCGTGTTCTGCGAAAAGAAAGGCCGCGGCTGGCGGCTGGTGGTGGCGATCGCCGACGTCTCGCATTACGTCAAGCCGGGCATGACGCTCGACAAGGAGGCGATGGAGCGCG
>ERZ795054.3543-NODE-3543-length-12142-cov-5.947878_pt1 | contig 12142 bp, 12 predicted proteins | sample MGYA00375138_ERZ795054 | MGnify/ENA primary metagenome ERZ795054 (study PRJEB30183, sample SAMN05720215) | anaerobic digester metagenome | isolation source: active sludge of municipal wastewater-treating anaerobic digesters | place: USA | collected 2014-12-23 ...
CGACCCCGCGCGCGTCCCGAAGCTCTGCGAGATGGCGGACCGGCAGGTCGCGCGGGTCCGGGACTACTTCACGAAGCGCGACCCGAAGAAGCTCGAGAGCGCCGACTGGGCCGCCTTCGAGAAGAGCTGGAAGACGATCCAGGCGGACGCGCGCGCGAACCCCGCCCTCGTCCCGCCGACGATCACGTTCGAGAAGGAGATGACCCTCCACCTCGACGACGTCTCCGTGCGTCTCGACTTCTACGGCCATGCGCACGGGATCGCCGACACGATCGTGCGGGTCCCCGAGGAGAACCTGGTCCTGACGGCCGGCGTCTTCTACCCGACGAAGGTGCCGACGGTGGACGCCGTGGCGGAGAAGGCGACCCCGGCGGGCATCGACAACTGGTTCGTCGTCATGCGCGCCGTGCTGAGCGAGGCGAACGGGGAGACGCGCTTCCTGCCGAGCCATGGCCGGGCCGTCATGAAGAAGGGCCAGTACGAGGGCTACGTGTCGTACCTCGAGGGCGTATGGAGCGGCGTGAAGCGCGCGAGGTCCGGCGGGCGGACGCTCGAGCAGGCGAAGGCGGAGCTGCCGCTGAGCTCCTTCCCGGCGATCGCGAAGCTCCCGAACGAGGACCTTCGCGGTACGGAATGGGAGAACCTCGACATCCACGGACACAACATCGAGCGCCTCTGGAAGCTGCTGGACTCGCCCGCCTGACGGAACCCGAATCGGCGGCCGGCGTATCACCCGAAGGCCGAAGATGGAGACACGGGCCTCTCTCCCGCGGACCGGACCGGCGGACTTCCTCCTTTCGTGGGACCGCCTGGGCTTTCGCATCCTGGTCTTCGGCGGCCTCGGCCTCATGTGGGTCACCCAGGGAGTGCTCTACGGCCAGCCCTGGCCGGACCTCGTCCGCGTCGAGCTGGGAACGCTCATGCCCTGGGCGTTCCTGGCGCCGCTCGTCCTCGCGTGGGGGAAACGTGTCCGGATCGACCGGCTGGGTCTGGGGCGCTTCCTCGCCGCCCACCTGCTCGGCATGCTCGTCGTCTTCGTCCCCTACTGGGCCGTCCGCCGCGGAGTCGCCTTCGCCTGGGACGGCTTCGCGGCGGGATGGAGCGCGAGCCTCGTCGCCGGCCTCCTTCCGACGCGCCAGAACCTCCTCGGCAGCTTCCTCGGCGTGCCGTTCGCCTACTTCCTCATCCTCCTCGGCGCGGAGGCGATGACGCACGCGCAGGCCCGGCGGGAGGAGGAGGTCCAGGCCGAGCGCCTCGCGGGCCAGCTGGCCGAGGCCCGGCTGGCTCTCCTCCGAAGGCAGCTGCACCCGCATTTCCTCTTCAACGCGCTCCAGGCCGTCTCGACGCTTCTCCACCGCGATCCCGGGGCGGCCGACGGCGTCCTCCTGCGGCTCTCGACCCTCCTTCGGGTCATGCTCGAGACCGCCTCCGGCGCGACAGTGAGCCTCCGGACGGAGGTGGACCTGACCCGCAGGTACCTCGAGATCGAGAAGGTGAGGTTCGGAGACCGGCTCGCCTTCGAATGGAGCGTCGAGGAATCGGTGCTCGAGACGCCGGTCCCGAGCCTGGTCGTCCTGCCGCTCGTGGAGAACGCGATTCGCCACGGACTCTCGGCGAAGGTGGGGCCGGGCCGGCTCGAGATCTCGGCCCGCGCCGAGGGCGCGTCGCTCGTCGTGACCGTCGAGGACGACGGGCTCGGGGCGGCGACGCCGCTCCGGACGGGAGTTGGCCTCGCGAACACGCGCGAGCGGCTCGAGGGGACGTACGGCGCGCGGGCGGGGCTCGAGGTCGACACCGCGCCGGGGCAGGGACTCCGCGCCCGGCTCCGCGTCCCGCTCGCGGAGGGGCGCGCGTGATGCGCGTCCTCGTCGTCGACGACGAGCCGCTCGTGCGCGAGCGTCTCCGCGCGCTCCTCGCCGCGCACGCGGACGTGGAGGTCGTGGGCGAGCGGGGCGACGGCCCCGCGGCGCTGCAGGCCTGTCGCGAGGTCGCTCCGGACGTCGTCTTCCTCGACATCCAGATGCCGGGGCTGAGCGGCCTGGAGGTGGCGGAGACGTGGCGGAGCGAGGGCGCCCTGCCCGTCATCGTCTTCGTCACGGCTTTCGACCGGTACGCGGTCGAGGCCTTTCGCCTGCACGCCCTCGACTACCTGACGAAGCCGATCGAGCCCGGGCGATTCGCCGAGTCGCTGGACCGGGCGAGGGAGTACCTGGAGCCACGGAACCGGGCGGCGCTCGACGAGCGTATCCGGGCGATGCTCGAGGCTCACGAGCGGCGGCAGGCGGTGCGGCCGCACGTCGTCGTGAGGGAGCGCGAGCGCTATCTGCTCGTCCCGACCGCCGGCATCCACGCGCTGGAGGCGGAAGGGAACTACGTCTCGCTCCACTGCGAGCGGGCGACGCACCTCCTTCGCGACAGCCTCGCCTCGGTCGAGGCGAAGCTCGACCCGCGTCGCTTCCTCCGCACGCACCGCTCCTGGATCGTCAACCTGGACTTCGTGAAGGAGGCCCGGACGCGGGCCCACGGGAGCTGGGTCGTCGTGACCCGCGGCGGCCTGAGCGTCCCGGTCGGTGCGCAGTACCGCGAGTCGCTGCTGAAAGTCCTGGGCTAGCCGAACCGAGAAGGAGTCGAGATGAGAGCTTCGTGGATTCGCGTCCTGTCGCTGGCGGCGATCTGCTCGTCCGGCCCTGCCGCCGGTGCCGACGGCCCGCCGCCGCCGGTGGAGGTCGGGAAGATCGAGTCGGCGCGGCTGGGAGAGACGCGTGAGTACTGGGTGTCGCTGCCCGACGACTACAGGGACGGCGCGACGCGTTACCCCGTCGTCTACATGATGGACGGCGAGCTGAACTTCAACTCCGCGACGATCGGCGGGCTCCGGCTCGCCGCGCAGCTCGGCGACATCCCCGACTTCATCGTCGTCGGAATCCGGAACACCGACCGCGGCCGCGACGTCTTCCCGGAGGTGGTGACGTACGGGGACGGGAGCAAGGACGGCGGGCGGGCGAACGAGTACCTCGATTTCCTACGGGAAGAGCTGATCCCCCGGGTCGAGGCGTCGTACCGGACGAGCGGCTACCGGGTGCTCTTCGGCACCTCGAACACGGGCTTCACGACCGTCTACGCCCTCTTCCGCAACCCCACGATCGCCGACGCCTTCGTCGCGTCGAGCGCGACGCTCTCGGTGCCGTCGTTCCGCGAGAAGCGCGAGAGCCTCGTGAAGGAGTTCAAGGGAGGAAGGCGGCGGCTCTCGCTCGTGATGGGGGAGCGCGACCTCCCGACGGTCATCAGCCAGAACGGGGCCCTGAAGGAGCTCATCGACACCTCCGCGCCCGCCGGCCTGTCGTGCCGGCTCGCCGTCGTCCGGGGAGCGGAGCACGTGCCGGTCGACAGCCTCGCGGCGGGGCTGCGCGACGTCTTCGACGGCTGGAAAATCACGGAGCGGCTCACCGGGGAGACGTTCTCCGCGCTTCGCGCGCACGCGGAAGGGCGCCTCGCGAAGTTCGGCGTCGCCGGCGACCTGCCCGAGGGTGCGTTGAAGGACCTCGCCGAGTCGCTCCTCGCCGAGAAGAAGACCGCAGAGGCCGCGGAGGTCCTCGAGTACCGCGCCCGGGCGTATCCCACGGCCGCGGGTGCGCCGCCTCCCCGCGCCCGGTGAAGAGGGGCGGCGGGCGCCCGTAGCCGGACCGGAGGCGATCCGGCTCAGACTTTCACGACGCGGCTCTTCGAGAGCATCTCGAAGGCTCTCTGCTTCTTCTCGGTGAAGAAGATGAAGAAGGCGTCGACGAAGAAGACCGAGAAGACGAGCGGAAGCTGGCGAACGATCGCCTGGCCGAGCCCGATCGGCGCCCCGGATTCGCGGACGACGCGAAGGCCGAAGATGCGCTTGCCCGGGGTCTGCCCGAACCGCAGCTCGGCGAAGACGGTGCCGGCGGAGAAGGCCAGAATCGCCGTGAACAGCGCCCCGAGGACGATGCCCCCCTCGAGTCGGCGAGGGAGGAGCGCTGCGGCGAGCGTCGCGAGGAGCGCGACGGCGGCGAGGACGATGGCGAGGTCGACGAGCTTCGCCACGGCCCGGTGCAGCGACGGAGCGCTCACGAGCGGTACGGCGCTCAGGTACGACTCCGCGAGGGCCGTCGGGTCGCCGAGGTCCCGGAGGACGTCTTCGAGCAACGTGCCGCGGGCGACTCGCTCGGCGATGTGGCTGCTCAGCTCGAGGCCGATCTGCTCCCGATCCGGAACGGAGTCGGGCAGACGGGCGAGCACTCTCTCGACGAACTCGTTCGCGGTCGTCATCGGGCGTCCCTCCCGGTCCGGAGAAGTCTCGACATGGCCCTGGCGAAGGTCGTCCACTCGAGCGTGAGCGCGGCCAGCTCGGCGCGCCCCGCGTCGGTCAGCCGGTAGTACTTCCGCGGGACGCCCCGCTGCGGCGTCTCCCAGCGAACCGAGACGAAACCCGCCCTCTCGAGCCGGTAGAGGACCGGGTAGAGCGTGCCGTCGGTCACCTCGAGCGCTCCGCTCGTCTCGGCCGCGAGCTTGGAGACGATCTCGTACCCGTACGCTTCGGCGGGCGCGAGCAGATGGAGCACGATGAGCTCGAGCGAGCCACGCTTCAGCTCCCTCTCGATTCCCCTCCGCCCCTCGGCCCGCTCCTGCTCGTCCGCCACGAGTAAATGGTAACGCACGATATCTGGTTACGCAAGATATAAGGGAAAGCGCTCGACGAGGATCCCCGAGGGGCGCCGCCCTCGGCGAAGGCGGCGAGAATGGCGTCGTGATTACGGCGGCGTTCGCGTTCCCGCCCTCCGTGACGATGGAGCTCCCGGGATGGGAGCTCTCCTTCACCGAGCTCGAGCCGACCGGCGAAGGCGGCGCAGCGCTGGGTCGTGCCAGGCGGGAGGTGGCCGCCGCGGTGCGCGGGCGCCTGAGGCTCGAGACGCTCTCGGAGCATCCCGCGGTCGCGGCGCTCCGCCGCCTCTTTCGCCGCGCGGGGTGCGACCCGACGCGCTACCGGTCGGGCTCCGAGGCGCTCCTGCGGCGTGTGCTGAAGGGGGAGGATGTGCCGGAAGTCCACCCGCTCGTCGACCTCGGGAACCTCGTGGCCCTCGAGCTCGCCACGAACGTCTGCGTCATGGACGCGGAGAAGGCCGCGCCCCCGTTCGTCTTCCGCGCCGGCAGGCCGGGCGAGGAGATGCTGTCTCTGCGCGGGCCGTTCGACTGCGCCGGCAAGCCGCTGCTCGTCGACGCGCTCGGCCCCGCCGACGTTCCGATCACCGGGGCCGACCGGGTGCGCGTGACCGAGGCGACGCGATACGCCTGGCTCATCGTCTACCTGCCCGCCGGCGTGATCTCCCCGGAGACGGCCTCCGCGGCCGTGCAGCGCCTCGCCGGGCGGACCGGCGTGGCGCGCCTCGGCCGCCCGACAGGCCCGGAGAACGGGCACGGCGCCTGACCGCTCGAGCCCGGAAACCCGCCCGGCCGGGTGACGTATCGGGAAGGAGAGGTCCACAGCACTCGGGCGGAGCCCGGGAGTCGGATGCGGGCTCCGTCGATTCCGATTCGACAGGAGGACTCCCGATGCGCCTGTCCCGATTCGTCCTCGGCTCCCTGGCCGCAGCCGCTTCTCCGCTGATCGCCCAGGTCCCTCCGCTCCAGCTCCCCGCCGCCAGCCCGAAAGCGTCGGTGACGCAGAGGGTCGGGATGACCGACGTGACCGTGAGCTATTCGAGGCCCGCCGTGAAGGGCCGGAAGGTCTGGGGAGGCCTCGTTCCCCTCGGCGAGGTCTGGCGGACCGGCGCCGACGAGAACACGGCGATCTCGTTCTCGAGTCCTGTGACCGTCGGCGGGAAGACCCTGCCCGCGGGCACCTACGGGCTGCACACGATTCCGGGCGAGAAGGAGTGGACGGTCATTCTGAGCACCCAGGCGAAGGCCTGGGGGAGCTACAGCTACGACCCCGGGGAGGATGCCGTGCGCTTCGCGGCGGTCCCGCAGGAAGGGCCGCACGAAGAACGCCTCCTCTTCACGCTCGCGGACCCAACGGACCGCTCGGTCGCCGTGACGCTCGCCTGGGAGAGGCTGCGGCTCTCCTTCCCGGTGGAGGTCGACACGAAGGCCGTGGTGGTCGCGAGCCTGAAGGAGCAGCTCCGGGGGCTGCCGCGCTTCGGCTGGCAGGGGTGGAACGGCGCCGCCGCCTGGTGCGTGAGGAACGACACCGCCCTCGACCAGGCGGAGGCGTGGGTCGAGCGCTCGATCGGCATGAACCGCAACTTCACGAACCAGTCGACGAAGGCCGACCTCCTCGAGAAGAAGGGAGATGCGAAGGCCGCCGCCCAGCTGCGCGAGAAGGCGATCGCGACCGCGACCGAGCCCGAGCTGAACCAGTACGGCTACCAGCTCCTCGGGCAGAAGAAGGTGGACGACGCGATCCGGATCTTCGAGAAGAACGCGAGGGACCACCCGGAATCGTGGAACGCGTGGGACTCGCTCGCCGAAGGCCAGGCGACGGCCGGCGACAGGAAGAAGGCCATCGCGAACTATGAGAAGGCGCTCTCCATGACCGGGGACGAGGAGCAGAAGAAGCGGATCCGCGGCGAGATCGCGAAGCTGAAACCGTAGGGGATCGTCGATGTCCCGCCGAGGCCTCCTTCTCCTCCTCTTCGCGGGCATCCTGGCCGCTCCACCCGACGCGATCGGTCAGCCGCCCCCTCCCGGGCCGGTGAGTCCCGGCGGGGCTCTTCGGGCCGACGGAGACGTCCCCGGGGCCATCGCCGCCTTCGAGAAGAGGTACCGCGAGGACCCCGGCGACCGAAGGAACCTCCTCGAGCTGGCCGGCGCCCTGTCAATCAACAGGCGCCTCGACGACTGCTTCCGATTTCTGGCCCTCGCCGTCAGGGATGCGCCGACGGTCGCCCCCCTGATCGACCCCGACCTCGTGACGGCGCGGGAGGATCCGCGCTGGGAGGTGTTCGAGGAGGCGCTCGTTGCCCGGATCAACGCGGTTCCCGATCCTCCGATCAAAGACGTCGCCTACGCGCGGGCGCTCTGGAGGCTCGCGGCCTGGGACCAGGCCTTCTTCCAGGAGGTCGGCATCGCGGCCCGGAAGACGGGTACGAAGTCCTCCGTGGTGGAGGCGATCTGGAAGCTCAAGTTCCTGGTCCAGAAACGGAGCCAGGCCGAGCTGGATTCGCTCGTCGCGAGGAAGGGCTGGCCGCGCGCCGGCGAGGTGGGGAAGGAGGCGGCGATGGGGGCCTACCTCGTCGCCATGCACTCGAGCGACGGGGCGCAGAAGAGGTACCTGCCCGCGATCCGGGCCGTCTGCGAGGCCGGAGAGCTGCCCTGGGCGCGGTACGCGAACATGTACGACCGGAGCCTCTTCAACGACAACCTCCCGCAGCGTTACGGCACGCACACGCGCTTCAACGAGCGGACGAAGTCGGAAGAGCTCTACCCGCTCGAGGACGAGTCCCGGGTGGACGAGTGGAGGAAGGAGGTCGGGCTGCCCCCGCTCCGGGACGCCCTCGCGCCGCTCGGGATCGTCTTCGAGCCCCGGAGAAAATAGCCCGGGGCCGGACATCCCTCGCAGCCGTACCGGCTTCCGCCCTCAGTCGACGCTCGGAAGGCTCGACGCCTCGGCGGCGTCCTCCTCGCCTGCGTCGGCGTCCGTTCCGGTCGTCTTCGGCCGGGCGATGAGCCTCGCCCTCGCGAGCGCGGCCCGGCCGAACTTCTCGCGGAGCTCGTCAGCGGTCTTGGCGAGGCTCCGGAGCTTCTCCCGGCGCTCGTCGCCGAAGAGGGCGGCCTGGCCCGCGCCGGCGGGCTCGAGGCCGCTGACGCCGACGCCGAGGAGGCGGACGCCGCGCCCTCTCAGCGCGATCCGATCCCGGAAGAGCTCCCGCGCGGCCTCGAGGAGGACCTCGGCGAGATCCGTCGGCTCGGAGAGGGTCCTGGAGCGGGTCACGGTCTCGAAGTCGCCGGTGCGCACCTTGAGGTGGACGGTGCGGGCGACGAGCCCTTCGTGCCGTAGCTCGCGGGCGACGCCGTCCGCCCGTGCGAGGAGGGCCTTGTCGACGTCCGCCGGCCGCGTGAGGTCCTCGCCGTAGGTCCGCTCCTCGGAGATCGACTTCGCCTCGCGCCCCGGCTGCACGACGCGGTCGTCGCGTCCGTGGGCGAGGGCGAGGAGGTGCTCGGCGCTCCCTTCGCCGAGGATGCGCGCGAGCCGGTCCGCGCCCGCGCTCGCGACGTCGGCGATCCGCGCGATGCCATTGGCGCGAAGGCGCTCGGCCGTCTTCGGGCCGACGCCCCAGAGCCGCTCGACGGGGAGCGGCCAGAGCCGCGTCGAGACCTCCTCGAGCGGGAAGACGACGAGGCCGTCGGGCTTCTCGAGGTCCGAGGCGACCTTCGCGAGGAACTTGTTCGGCGCCACGCCCGCCGAGCCGGTGAGCCGCTCTCGGTCGCGGATCTCCCGCTTGATCTCCGCGGCGATTCGTCGGCCGTCGGAGAGGTCGCGCGCGATGCCGGTCAGGTCGAGGAAGGCCTCGTCGATCGAGAGCGGCTCGACGAGGGGGGAGTACCTTTCGAGGACCTCACGGATCCGGTGGGAGACCTCGACGTAGAGGGACATCCGACCGGGGAGCCAGACGGCCGAGGGACAGAGCCGCTCCGCGGTGACCGAGGGCATCGCCGATCGGACGCCGAAGCGCCGCGCCTCGTACGAACAGGTGGAGACGACGCCGCGGCGGCCGCGGTGCCCGATGACGACGGGCTTCCCGAGGAGCGACGGGTCCTCGCGCACCTCCACGGCCGCATAGAAGGCGTCCATGTCGAGGTGGACGACGACGCGGGGCGACGGCGGCCGGGGCACGGGAAGGAGCTTAGCGCCGGTAGGAGCGAGCCGGTTCGACGAGCGTCTGCGAGCAGCTCCTCGATGCGCCGCGGGCCCCGCGGCCTCCTCGCGAAGACGAGGAGGCCGTGGGCGGAGGAGCGCGCTCGTCGGCCGCCCTCCCGGGCGGACGCTACCGGGCGAGGGCGACGACGGTGGTCGGCTGCCGAAGGGCCGCCGTCGCGGTCGGCGCCGCTCCCGGGGAGAAGGTGTACCGGAAGTCGCCGATGGAGAGCGAGCGGACGGCCCAGTCGTGCGTCAGCGTCGCGGAGCCCGAAAGGTGGGCGAGCTCGAGGGAGTCGCGCCGCGCGAGCGTGACGCCGACGACCGCGGCCTTCTCCTCGTCGTAGACGCAGACGACCCCGCGATCCGAGACGCGGAACTCGTAGACGCCCGCGGGGAGCGCTACGCTGCCCACCTGGACGGCCTGGTCCAGACGAAAGAGGGCGGAGTCGTTGGCGGCAGCGGGAGCCGCGAACGACAGCGCGAGCGCGGCGAGCGAGAGCACCTTGCAAAGGGACTTCTTCATTCGAATGCCTCCTGTTTGTGCGTTGCCCGGGTCCGTAGGGGCAGGGTCCCCGCGCACCGAGCGGCGCTCGGGTCGAGGGCTGCCGGGGTTCTTGTCGGCTGCCGAATCCTGTGTCGTTTCGTCGCACCCGCGACCTTCTCGAGACACCTCCCTGGGCCGGAGGACTGGCCGCGCCGGGTGGCCGGGTGATCCGGCATTCCCGAGCGGGCTGTCGGCTGCTACGGACGACCCGGGAAAAGGTTCGTTTCGGGCTCTTCCGTGTGACAGGAGTTCACACGACCGGGGGGCGGCGCCCGCTCGAGGAGGGGCGCCGGGTGGAGACGCGCTACCATCCCGCCAAACTTGGAACGAACGTTCGTCCCCGATGAGGAGGCCCCATGCGACGTCACCTCGTGACGGCCCTGTGTCTGACGCTTCTGGCCCCTGCCGCGTTCGCGCAGAAGGCGCCGAAAGACGTCTCGGAGCTCGTCGCGCGGCTCGACTCGTCGAGCGCGAGCGAGCGTGCGAGCGCGGCCCGCTCGATCGGCTACCAGAAGGACGCCGCTCTTCCGGCGGTGCCTCGGCTCCTTGAGCTCCTCGCCGGCGACCGCGAGAACGAGGTGCGCGTCTCGGCCGCGGAGGCGCTCGGCAACATCGGGCCGAAGTGCGCGAAGACGGCGGTGCCGGCGCTCATGAAGGCGGCGAAGGAAGACAAGTGGCCGAAGGTCCGCTCCGCGTCGCTCTCGGCTCTCGGCGAGATGAGGGAGGCCGCGAAGCCCGCGATCCCGCTCCTCCGGGAATCTCTCCGCGACCCGGACGGGTTCATCGCGCAGGCGGCCCGGAACGCGCTCTTCCGCGTGCAGCCGGACGCCAGGGACGAGGTCGTCGCGATCGAGGACGCGACGCGCCCGAAGCAGAAGGGGAGCCTCTTCGACGACCTCACCCAGCTGCAGGCGGTGCTGCCGGGCCGCGCGCCGGAGGTCTACGAGCTCGCGATCTACCCCGGGTTCGCGCTCGCCACGACGGCCTGCGCCGAAGCGGGGTCGGGGCGCTGCCAGCTGAAGTACGAGGGAGGGGCCGTGACGGGCCCGACCGACGGGAGCGCGGACGACTGCGAGAAGAAGATCGCGCTCGCGAAGGTCGACTTCTCCGTGGTGCCGGGGCTGGTGAAGCAGGCGCCCGCCCTGCTCGGCGCGCCGGGCGGAGCGGTGACGATGGTCCAGCTGAGCGCCGGCGTCTTCTGCAAGAGCCACGGCTGGATCGTCAGCGTGAAGGACGGCGGGATGGTCCAGTTCAAGCTGAACGGGAAGGTCGACAAGGTCACGAAGTTCTAGTCGCGCACCGTCGGCGCCCGTGAATCAGGAGGGCGCCGCGGCCCTCGCCGGCCCGGGGAGCCGGCGAGGGTCGGCGTGGGCGAGCGCGAAGGTCAGTTCGCCAGTCTCCACTCGCCGTCCTCGAGCTCGAAGCCGAGGGAGAGCGTCGAGGAGGTGGACGAGACGGTCCCTGGCTCCGGCGAGCTCTGCGTGACGCTGACGAGGACGAGCGAGGCGCGGACGTCGTCCTCGACGACGATGTAGCCGCCGTCCTTCAGGCTCGCGGCCAGGTCGGCCTTCTTCGGAATGGTGCGGCGGCGGTAGGCCGCGCTCTCGGACCGCTCGCGCGCGGGCTCCGTCGCCCACTTCTCGCGCGCCTTCTTCGTGGCGAGCTGCATGAACGAATCGTCCTTCTTCGCGTGGAGCGTCTCGGCGTACTTCAGCGCGAGCGCGTAGACGGGATGCGCGCGCATCTCGTCGCCGTGGAATCGCTCCTCCTTTGCCGGCTCCTGCGCGTTCTCGATGGCCATCGGGCCGCCCGTGAGGCGCCACGCGCCCTTCTCGAGGGCGAGGTAGGCGATCCCCATCGCGCGGTTCGGGAGCGGAGCGCGGAGCTGGCCCTCGGCGCCGTAGAGCGTCAGCGTTCCGCCCTTCTTGATTCCTTCGGCGAGCGCCTTCGGGTCGGGCGCGCGCTCCTTCCGCAGGGCGGAGAGCTCCGCCTTCTCGCTCGACTTCTTCCAGTCGGCCTGCTCGGACGCGGTATAGAGCGCCATGCCCGCGTCGACCTTCCCGGCGCGGAAGTGCTCGGCGGCCTTCAGGACGACCTGGGTGGAGGGATGCTCGAACGCCGCCTCGCCCTCGAGGACCTTCGGGTCGTCCTGGGAGAGGGCGACCGTCGAGCTCCCGAGGCAGAGGAGGAAAGACGCGGCGAGCACCGCGCGAACGAGGACGTTCTTCATTCCGGGCTCCTTTCCGTGGATGATACGTGCTCGCAGAATCCCTCCCAAGGCGCTTACGACACGTCACTTGGGCGCTCCGTGGCGGACTCCGACCGCCCCCCGTCGGCCCTCGCGCCCGCTGCCGGTTCGTGCGAACCTCGGCGCCGCATGAGCAAGCACGACGTCGTTGTGGTCGGTGGCGGGATCAGCGGACTCTCGTTCGCGTTCGAGGCGGGCCGGGCGGGAAGGACGGTCCTCGTCCTCGAGAAGGACGCGAGGCCCGGCGGCTGTCTCGCGACGCGGCGTGCCGGCAGCGGCTACTGGTTCGAGCTCGGCGCGCACACCTGCTACAACTCCTACGCGTCGTTCACCACGCTCCTGGAAGCCTGCGGGCTGCGCTCCGAGGTGCAGGCGAGGGCGAAGACGCACCTTCGCTTCCTCGACGGCGACCGCCTCGTGCCCGGCTCGAACCTCGGAGTCCTCCTGAGGCTCTTCTCGTGGCCGGAGG
>ERZ795054.3544-NODE-3544-length-12142-cov-3.903285_pt1 | contig 12142 bp, 9 predicted proteins | sample MGYA00375138_ERZ795054 | MGnify/ENA primary metagenome ERZ795054 (study PRJEB30183, sample SAMN05720215) | anaerobic digester metagenome | isolation source: active sludge of municipal wastewater-treating anaerobic digesters | place: USA | collected 2014-12-23 ...
GTCTTGTCTTCGGCGGCGAAACGCAGGGCCTCGGCGTTCAATTCCAGATGGGAGATCGTTCGGGCCGGGATCAACGGACGCAACGCGCCGGACGGAACGATCCGGGCGCGCACCCCGGCCTTCTCCAGGCCGGCTTTCAGCTCCAGCGCCTCCGGCTCGGAAAGATCCTGCCCCACCAGGCCCCAGGCATGGCGCGCCAGGACGGCGGCGTCCTGGAACGGGATTTTTTTGAACTTGGCCAGGGCCGACGCCACCGCCGGCACCCGAAGGTCGTCGACACCGGCCAAGAGCACCGAACAACTCCGCGCGTCACCGCCCATCGTGCGCCCCTCGGGACGATGCACGTCCCGCCTTTTTCTGCAAACTCCTCAAGGCGACCGCCGCCGCCTGAAATCGTTCATTCAACGCCAACGCCTGACGGTAGGCGTTCGCCGCCTCGTCGATCTCCCCCGACTTCCGATACAGATCGCCAAGCTCGAGCCAGACCTGGGGCAGTCGAGGATTTATTTCCAGAGCCTTTCGGAAATGAGGGAACGCTGTCCTCCAATCCGCCCCTTGTTTCAAGAGCATCCCCAAATTGTAGTGCGCCTCCAAAGACGCGGGGTTTAAATCCAAAGCCGCTCGGTAATGGGAAACAGCCCCGATCAAATCGCCCTTTCTCGACAACAGCAGACCGATCTGAACGCGGACGTCGACGTCGGCGGGATCCAAATCGAGCGCCGTCCGCCACGCCGCCAAAGCCTCGACATCCCGACCTTCGCCCGCCAGAAGCATGCCCAGGTTATAATGAGGCTCCGCGGCGGTCGGCCGGACCGCGATGGCCCGCCCCAAAAATTCCTTGGCCTCCGCCGAGCGGTTCAATTCCATAAGACAGGTCGCATATCCATTGAGAAGCGTAAAATCGTTCGGAAGGGACGCCAGCGCCCGCTGATAATACGCCGAGGCATCGTGCGGACGGCCGGCCTCTTGAAGGATCCGGGCCATGTTGGCATTGGCGAAACCGAACCCCGGCCTTAATTCCAGCGCCTTTTGAAAAAAACCGGCCGCACGGACCGGGTCCCCTTCGTCGAGAAACATCCTCCCCAACACATCGTAGGCCACGGCGGACTTTTTTTCCACCCTCAGAACATGCGTCCAAAGGGAATTGGAATCGCGCCAAACCGGAATTTGTCCCCACGTGCGAACCCCGAAAAAGAGAACGAGCCCGGCCGCGCCCCAGAAAAGAAGGGCCCCCCGCCCGGGTTTTGAACGACGACTCCACCAAACCAGCCCCGCCCCGGCCAACAATGCCCAGGACAGGCAAGGGAGATACGTGTATCTATCGGCGGCACGGTAAGGAGCGATCAAAAGAAAATTCGTCATGGGAAGCAACGCGAGGACGTAATGCCACCAAGCCACCCCCACCGCGGGAAGACGCCGAAAAAAGACGAGGAGGGACACGGAAACCGCCACGACACCCCCCGCACAAAGGAAATAACCGCCGGGCGGACTCTCCAGATTCAGCGGCAATTCATACAGGGGCGATAACCCCGACGGCCAGACTGTCTTTGCAAGATAAAAAACCATCTGATAGAAAACGAGTCCCGCCCGGAAGAGAAGACCAAAATATTCCAACGGGGCCTTGATGTCCCGGTGCGCCAACACAGTGACATAGGCGATGGGCAACGCCAACAGGACATACGGTCCCTTTTCCTGCCAGACCCGGCGGGCCAAAGGCGACCAGCCCCAACCATCGGCTCCTCCCAAACGTCTTAGAGGATAGATATCCAACAAAACCAAGGTCAAGGGGAGGGTGACCGCGACGGATTTGGACAACAACGCCAACCCATAAAAAAACAACGACCATCGCCGATGCGGAGATACCCCCCCCGTCTCGTTTTCCTCGAACGCCCTCACGTGATAATAAATCGACAGCAGATAGAAGAAACCGGAAAGAACGTCCCTTCGTTCGGTTATCCAGGCCACGGATTCCACGCGGAGCGGATGGACGGAAAACAGCAGCGCGGCGAAAACAGCCGCCCAGGAAATGTCCCCGGCCCCCTCCGAAGAATCGCCTCTAAACCCCAGACGCAGAAGGCGGGTCGCCAGAAAATAAAAGACCGTTGCGTTTGCGGCGTGAAGAAGCAGATTCGTCAGATGATACCCGAAAGGGTTCATGCCCCAAAGGAGATAATCCAAACCCAGGGTCATCCACGACAGGGGTATGTAATGGCCCATATGGAACGTGGTCCACATCCAACGGAGTTGCGGCCAGCCGAGACCGCGATAGGAAAGGTTTTGGAGGAAGTTGGCGGCGTCGTCCCAATTGACGAAACCGTTTTTCAAAACCGGGAAGAAAACGACCGCCGTCACAAACGCCACCACGGTCGGCGCACCCCACCGAAGAATGAACTTATTAGGCATACCGGGAACGATCAAAAGGACCCTCCCCCGACGAACCGGAGAGTCACGAGGAAAATATCAATGGCTTTTCCATTGTTGCAACGCGGTCACGTCCGCCGCCCCCAACTCCTTCGCTTTTTCGGGCGTCAACTCCGGCATCATGGTCCAATGCAGGCGCGGCCCGTGTTTCCGCTCCAAGCGCAAGGCGCCGCTCGCCTGAAGTTCCTGCCGGGTGCCGCCGAGGGCCTTTTCCAGACCGACGTCCTCTTTCAATAGGAAAATAATGTAGATGTCCGCGTGTTTCTGGCCCACCGCCGACCACGGAGCGGTGCGCATCTCCTCTTTGTAATGCGTCCGGGCCTTGACGGTCTTTCCCGACGGCGTCACGAGATCGTAGACGGGATGCGCGGAACCCATGCGTTGCCCGCCGAAGAGTTTATAGGCCACCCACTCCCCCAGTTCGGTCTGAATGACGTGCTTGTGCAGCACGCCCATCTCCCGAAGTTTACCGATGGCCGAGACGTACGGTTCTTTCCGCAAAATATGCAGGACTTCCTTCAACTCAGGCTCTTTCGGCATATTCCTCTCTCCCCGATGCGTTATTTTCCCCACTTGTCCCTCGTCGAAATCAGGAAGCGGCCTTGCTCCTCAAGGTCACGCGCACGATCTCTCCCCTTTGAAAAAGCCGCATGGGCGGCCCCCACGTGCCCGCTCCGCGGGAAACCAGCATCTCCATGTTTCCGACGGTAAAACGGCCCGCGATCCGAGGATAAAAAAGACGGACGATGTAACCAAACGGCCAAATCTGCCCATTGTGCGTATGTCCGCAAAGCATCAGACCCGCCCCCAACTCCGCCGCCCGCGCCTCCAGGAGCGGGCTATGGCACAGGAAGATCACGGCCCCGTTCGGCCGCGACCCCAGCGCCTTCTGGAGAGGGTCGCCGACGACCCCGAACTGCCGTCGCGCCGAAAGGTCGTCCACCCCTCCCATGACCAGCCCCGGAGCCGCCTCCATCGCCGAATCCGTCAAAACACGGTACCCGGCGGCTTCCAGCAGCCGAAGGCTCCGTTCGCGGCCGGCGTATATCTCATGGTTCCCCGTCACCGCCCACACCCCCAACGGCGCCCGAAGCTCCCGCAGCAACGGCAACAGCGGCTCCACCTGCGACACGTCGCCGTCGACGAGGTCCCCCGTCACCGCCACCATGTCCGGCCGCAGGGATTCCACCTGACGAAGAATCCGGCGCAGCCAACGGTCCCGGAGCAAGGTGCCCAAATGAAGGTCCGTCAACTGCACCAGGACCTTGCCTTCCAGCGCCGCCGGAAGGCCCGCCAGCGGGACCTCGATGTCTTTGACAACCGGGGGACGCAGACCCTGAACCAGCGCAAAAACCGAAAAGAAAACGGCCAGGAGAAGGGCCGCCGAACGCACCGCCGGGACCCCGGAGGCAAACAGCCATCCGAAACCCGTCGCCACATCGGCGAAGAAGAGGAAAGCCAACGCCAAAAACAAGATCCCCATCCAAACGGCGCCGGCGACTTCCAGAAATCCCGCGAGGGAAACGTAGCCCCGGTGCGCCAAGAAACGGCCCAGGAAATACGCCGACCAAAGAAAGAAGCCGGCGAGCAAGATGGTTTTATGCGCTGCCGGAGAGTTCAGGCGCGGGAGGGTCCACAGGCGGGAAAAAACATAGAGATGCATGGCGGTCCATACCGCCAGCACGACGGACAGAAAAAACACGAACCGCTGGGTTTCGCTCAACGGGACCTCATGGAAAGAGGGCGATGGTCCCCCGGATGAAACGCGCACCGCCCGGAGGAGGGGCGGAGAGGGACGAATTACCGGAAAAAGAACCTCACGACAACGGCGCCATCGTCATGATCTTCCGGGCGATGTCCGAATGCTGGGCGATGAACTTCATTTCCTCATCCACCAGCGGCTTCTGGTTATGCACGTTGGCATAGCGCGCCAATTCGAGGATCCGAGAAGCTTCGGCGTCGTCCTTGAAAGCGATCTCCATCTTATCGTAGACGTTGCGAAACCCCTTGATGCCCGAATACTCGCCGACGGTGATCTGACGGCCGGTCTCGATGACCTCCGGCTCGCCGCGTCCCAACTCCTCGTATTCATAGAGCTCGTAGTTGCGACGGTCCTTGAGCGCCCCGTCGGCATGGATGCCCGACTCGTGCGCAAAAGCATTGGAGCCGACGCCCGGCTGATTGATGGGGATGGGGACGCCGAAGGCGTAGGAAGCGTATTTGCAGATCTTCCAGGCCATCTTGAGGTTGATCTTCTCGTCGAGTTGGTATTTCCCCTCGATGCCGCTGCCGTGCTTGATGGCCAGGATGACGGCGACGAGGTCGGCGTTGCCGGCGCGCTCGCCGATGCCGTTGACGCAGGTGTTGATATAGGCGTCCACCCCGGCGTCGTTGGCCGCCAGCGCCCCCATGACGGAATTGGCCACCACCAGCCCCAGGTCGTTGTGACAGTGCAGTTCGATGGGGCACTTGACCGCTTCGGCCAGCTGTTTGATGCGGTTGTAGATGGTCACCGGGGTATCGTATCCCAGCGTGTCGCAATAGCGGACGCGGTCGGCCCCCGCGTCCCGCGCGGCCTGGGCGAAGCGGATCAAATAGTCCATGCCCGTGCGCGAGGCGTCCTCGGCGTTGACTCCGACGGCGAGGGCGCCCTTTTTCCGGGCCAACTTCACGGCATCCGTCATCTCGGAGATGATGGAGTCGTGGTCCAGTTTCCCCTTGAACTTGTGCATGATCATCTGGTCCGAGGTGGAGATGGACAGGTTCAGATACTTGATGCGGGGCACGTGTTTGAACGTCTCCTCCACATCCTCTTCAATGGCGCGGATCCAACCGGACAGGCGGAGGTCCCCGAAGACCCCTTTTTCGGCCAACTCGATGTTGGCGTTCAGATAATTGGTTTCGTGATGGGTGACGGGAAACCCGAACTCCGACTGAAAAATCCCCATCTGGGAATCGTACAGGTTGATGATGGTTTTTTGCAGTTTGGACAGACAGATGCGGGAGGTTTGAACCCCGTCGCGATTGGTGACATCGATCAAGTAGATTTTCGGCATGACTTTCTCCCTCTTTCGGTCGTTCCGGCGAAGATGCTCCGTGGGACAAAAACAGCCCTTCCGGGCCGGAGGCCGCCTCCTAAAAAAGATATTTTAGCAAACCATGGGAAACGCTGTCTTCAAAAATCTTGGGCCCGGCGCGCGAAACGGGAAGCGGCGGCGACGGAGCGCGGAGATTAAGACCCGTTCGCCTCCGACCGTAACCTGCGCAGAAAGAACGCCACCTCCACCCTCTCGTGGTTCCGCCGACGCGCCCGCTCGAAACAGCGGCGCGCCTCATCACGGTTTCCCAACCGGAGGTGGCATTTCCCCATCTGCAGCAGGGGCTCCTCCCACGCATCGTCCCATTCGGCGGCGCGGGCCGCGAGCCGGAACGACAAATCCCTCTCTCCCGCGCGCCAAAGCCCCTCGCTCACCTGCAACAGCAGGATGGCCCTCCAGCGGGGCAAAACCTCGGCGGCCCACCAATCCCTCCCCAACAGCGCCCGAGACACCCGGAGGACTTCCCGCGGATTTTCCCGGTAGGCCGCCGCCACTTTATAGGGGATCGCGCGCGCGTTCGCGTTTTCCATTCGTTGCGCCCAGAATGCCGCGCCCCGCAGATACCGCTCCAACGGAAAAATTTCATCGCGGGCATACCGCTCCGAATAGGCCTCCCATATCCGCCGGGTATCGGCCGGGAAACGTCCTTGCTGCACGAACAACCCCGTCAGGGAAGACGCCGCCCAACGGGTCCCCGACCCGACCAGATGCTGGTTGTCCTCAAAATCCAGCCACCCCGGAATGCCGTCGGGAACGGCCTTCTTCAGGCGGGCCTCGATGTCCAGGAGCCCCACGCCGGATTCAATGGCCACGCGCCGGATGATCGCGTTCGTCCGGTCCGTGGCGCGGAAAATCTCCGGATCGAGATTCAACGCCTCGGTCAAATGATCCAGGGCCCGACGGTCGTTCCCCTCCTCGTGCTGCCAATCCGCCAGCTGAAAGTGCCAGAGCGCCGTGCTCCGCCGCGCGACCAGATCCTCCAGAAGGGCGATGGCTTCCCGACGTTTCCCCGAGAGGTGGAGATACCCGGCCTCCATGAAACGGGCGTCGTACAGCTCCCAGCCCGCAACGCCGGGCGGATACCAAAGGTTCGACGGAACCGTGCATAGAACGATCGCGACGTTTCGCCGGCGAGCCCGGCGCACCGAACGCCGCAGGAAGTCCTCGAATTCGCCCCAACGTTCGGGATCGTTGATCGCTTGTTCCATTTTCGCATGCAGTATCCATCGAACGATGCGACTGCCGCCCGCGAACGCGCCGATACGAAAAGACAGGGAATTCAGGGAGGGGGCCCGGTAGAAAACGTTGTGCCCGAAAAGGAGGACGACGACGTCCGGTGAGTATCGGAGCGACTCGTCCAAGCGCCGGCCGACATCCTCCAGGGTGCCGGCGGGGCTGCCGCAATTCATCACCTCGGCAATATCGGGAAGCCCGGCGAGCTCAAGCAACTGCCGGAGGCTCCTCCCCAGGGACACCGAGCTGGACTCCCCCACGACCAGGATCCGCGCCGACCCCGCCGGCTTATCGAAGAGGAACTCCTGCGGAGGCGTATAGGCATTTTTCCGCGGAACCTGGACGAGCCGCCACAGGCCGTCCCGAAAGGTCTTTTCAAAAAAGGCGCGCTGGTTGTCTTGAATGATCTCCAGGGATTCCGGCGACCAGACGGGGAGGTCCGGTTGGGGATAAAAAATCCGCAGCACGACCTCGGCGGCCAGAAACACGATCGCCAAAAAAAGGACCGTCCCGATGGAAAGGACCCATCGTCTCCTGAAAAACCGTCCCGCCGGCGCCGGGGACGGGGGAGGTGTCCTCTGATCCGCTGTCATGCAAAAAGCGCCGGATAGCTGTTTTCACGGCGGAATTCGACGGCCCCCGGGGACAACTCCGCGTCGTCCGTGGGCAACGGCCCCAGATCGCCGATGAGGCTCGCCACCGCGCCGCCGGCTTTCTGGAAAAATTCCGAAACATCCACGAGGACGGGCCGCACGCCGCGCTCCCGGACCTGCGCCTGAAGCGCCTCTGAAACCGTGTGGGGAAGGAGGAGGACCGGCTCGTCGACGTCCACCTGGAAAGCGTTGGCCGCGAACCCCTCACCGTCCGGCTCGGACAACCCCAGCAGACGCTCGCCGAACTGTTCCTTCAATCGCGCCCGGGAACTCTCCGAGAGGGCCGGCAGGTAGGCCATGAGGAACTCCCGGTTCTTGCCGAAAGGGCAAAGACAGGTATTGCCGCTGAAATGCGTCTCGCGGATAAGAGTCACCGGAAGCACCTTTTTCCCCCGCGCCGATTCCGCCAGCGCATCGAGGGCCGAAGGAGCGCTCTGGAACCCATAACAGCGCCGGAACGGCGGCCAGCCCTTCGAAAAAACGAAACGCGGCCGGCGAATAACGCCGGAAGAAAAAAGGAAACAGCCCTCGGACGACAAGAAATCGGAGCCGCCGCCGAAACGTTGAGGGAACGCCTGCACCGAAAAACCCATGGCCCGGAGGAACGCGGAGATGACCGCATTTTCAGCGGTCCGATTCGGAAGGCGGCTCAGATGATACCGCTTCTGCGAAAAAGGGGTGGCCGAATCCGCCCCGGCCAAAAAACCGGCGCTGGATGGAAACAACAGACCGGGGGCGCCGGCGGCGGGGAGGACGCCGATCTCCACTCCCAATTCCAAGAGGGTCCGCGCGAGCCGATGCCACTGTTCCACAGCACGGGAACGTCGGACGAATTTACGGACCCCCCAGCGAGTGCGCGCATGCGGGTTGTCCCCCGCCGTCCTCCAGAACGTCGTGGGGTCCCCCATCAAAACGCCGCGCTTATCTCCCATGTTTTCCCTTGTCCCCCATGCTCATGAAAATATCGCCATCCGATTTCCTTTCCCTCGAAACGCTCCCCCGAAACAGAACCGCCGCCGGAGGGAGTTCATCCCTCGGGCGGCGGATTCCTCAAAAAACTCCCGCCGGCGGCAAAGCCGCCGTCAAATCAGAACGGTGAACTGACGCAGTTTGGACTTAAGATACCGTTTGCCGGACGGAATCCGGGCTTCCAGGGAATGGGCCCCGGACCCGTATCCGGACCAGTCGAACCACCAGTAACCGACGCATTCACGGCACGGCAGCCAGTCCTTGCCGTCGATGGAAACCTCCACCCGATCGGTGGGAGAAGCGCCCAGACGAAATGTATAACAACCGCTGGTGAGGATTTCCCCCTCGAGCGGATAATCGATCTGGATGGAACCCTTCGGTGTCTTGGCGGCTTTGGGAGTGGTCGTGGAGGAACTGGCCGGTGCCGGAGCCGGCGATGCGGCGGCCGGGCGGTTCGTATCTTGAGAACTGAATTTTTTCTTTTTCATAACAAACGCCTCCAAAAAGGTTTTGCCTATTTTAGCACTTTTCGGAGATTTCGGCACAGCTTCGCCGCGGCCGCCATAAAAACAAAAGCGCCCGCTCCATTAAAGCGGGCGCCTCTCTCCCCCGAGAGATCTTTAAAAACAAGGGCCATAACACAAGCGACTCCCTCCGGTTCGCTCAGGTACGGCCCTTAAATCGGTGTTTCGACTTCCATTAAAAGAATACCCGTTCTCTGTAAACTGCCTTTTAACAGATTGTAACGAAGTTGTAAAAATAAGGGTGTGGTAGTGGGCTACTTTGAAATCCCATAGGCCAATGCCAAAACATCTTCGATCTCCCAGACCTTGTTCGTCACCTTTGCCGCCATTGCAGGGGTGACGCGCAAGGACGAGTGAATCCTACAGAAATTATAGTTCATAAAGTGCAAGGATACGGCCCATTGAAGGTTCTGAATCTTTTTAGAGAAGCCGTTTGTTAGCCGGGTGAAGCGGCGCATGCTCATACGCATGGTGAGATTCTGCCGCTCCACGCAAGACGTCGAAATATGGTCTGCGTCCGGGTTCCCGCTTACGTGCATGCTGTAGGAACTGACACATTCCCCAGGACTATATTTCCCCTCAGTCATTCCAGGCATTGCCCGATATCGCTTCACAATCTGCCCGTAGTTCGCATTGCGACCGAATGCCCCAAGAACGGCTTGCAGGTAGGTATTGTGGCCGTCCGTGGTGATTTGGACCTGATCGGAAACGCGGTCCGCAAGGTCACGCATAAAGGCATTGGAGGCGTGAATATCCCTTTGACCAATAAACCAGCAAGGGACTATCTTGGTATCCGCACAAATCGCCGTCCACGTCCAAACGCTTCCATATCCCCATTTGTCCCGCTTGCCTTCGGGAAGGTTCCTGTCTTTGGCGTAACAGAAAGACCATATCTCGTCGCACTCGATACGCTTGCAGGGAAGGTTTACGAGGGACTTCTGTTGATATTCCCAACAGGCCTTTCCCACTTCGCAGAGAATCCGCATAACGGTCTTCTTGGCAACACCTGTCATGCGGACGGTAGCCCGTATAGAGTTACCCTCCACCAAAGCCCCTACAACCATTTTCCGCTTTTCCGTCGAAAGTGTATTCATTGTGCTCACCTCCTCCCTATAAGTATACTTGACCGCTCAAGCATTGTCAAGAGATATTTTTATGCTTAACCGCTAAAGGACTTGACATTATGATGTTTGTGGGCTATACTAGATATACAGTTTAAGAATCAATAAAGTTTAGCAGGTGGGGAGTGCCTTCCGTCCCGGTCAAAGGTTGGGTTAGGCACTCCCCTTCGTTTTAAGCGGGCCTCCCACTAACTTAGGCCCTTCTTATCTTCTCATAAGATACCCCCCATCAAAGAATAAAATCAGTATTTAATGCGCATTTCCCTGATAATTTTTTCAGCCTCGTTTGATCCTTTATTCGTTATATTGTATTGAACTCCCCGTCGTTGTCCGGTTTTGTTGATTAGATTATCTGAATACAGCCCGTCCGCAACAACATCCAAACGCCTAAATCCAATTCCAGACTTTTTCATTGAGGCCGAAGTCCCCACAGCCGAAACCATCTCTTTTCCAAAAACATTTTTATATCCATAAAGAATAAGAAGCATGGAATAGCGTGCTTGGCTTAAATCATCACCTGCTTTCCCATCTGGGTGAATTTTTAGTGAAACACCAGTCGGGTCTTTTGAAAATATTTTTTCGTAATCTACGTTTGAAACGTTCCCGCTTGCTTTATTGTCGATAGGCTCCGCTTTGTCCCCATTTTCATTTTTTACGGGAGTTGCTTTCTCCACCAGCGCCGCAGGATTTCCTTGTGTTGTCTTATCAACAAAACTCATAAATCGAGCGTATTGGTCTTTTACGGTAGCCTCGTCACCTTCCGCCGAAAACTCAAACTGCCCTAGTTTTATTTGTATTTTATGAGACATATGCCACCCCCATGTGCTATATATAGGACTACAATACAATTGTAGTCAGTATACTGGCATATGTCAAGGCTTTATTTTATTTTTTGTTGCTGGAAATGACTATTTGCTTATTTTCTGTTTTTCCAACGTGATTCTGCTGCCTTCCTGGCTATTTCTTTCCGTCGGCGGGATGACAATTTCTCTGCTCGCGCCCGGCCCCCCCGGAGACCCCCGAGACGGCCCAAAGCAACAGCAGCAGCGTTTTTCCCTTCTGGTGTTATAGGCATTTCTATTGTGGCAGGATCAGTAGTGGCTTGTTTTACAATAGAAGCCGCTAGCTGATTAATGTCGGTGGGTTTCTTAATGCTTCTGCGCTCATGCATACTTAAATTATAGGCGATGCACAAAAAATGTCAAGGGCTATTTATCGGAAGTGCGTTATATTCGTTTTCAAAGTAGCCCACTACCAAGGGTGTGGCCGATGGGCCGAGCCGAGCTTAGGCCTGGATGGCCAACACTTTTTGAGCGGCGAGATATTCCTCGATATGGGCCGGCGTGGCGATGAAATACAAATCTTTCGTCAACAGAAGGAGGAACTCCACCAGTTCCTGGCGGGAAGCGGGCAGACCCTTCGTCCACCAAAGAGCGGGATCGCGGGTAATGATCCGGATGACATGATCGTCCGAAACGGGCAGGTCGAACCGGCCCAGGAGTTTCGCCACGTCGATGAGGCCGTCGGCCGTGAGGGCGTCCCGAGCGGCCAGTTCGTCCCGGGAGAAAACGAAGACACGCCCCGCGTTCCAGGCCGCCAGCAGACTCTCCACCTTGGCGGAGGGACGGCCTTGAGCCCGGAGTTCCCCCTGCCGTTTCTCAAGATGCCGTTTCAATTCCGTCGAGGTTTTGTCGCTGACGAGGACGGAGACGGTGGGCCAGGCGCGGCCGGCCGAATCCAGAACGGTTTCCCCGCCCCGCTCCGCGATCCCCTCCCAAAAACCCGGCGCTTCCACGGCCGGACCGAACGCGTCGGCCAGTTGCACCGCCGGCAGAAGAGAGAGGGCCGACGGTGTCGTCGGCAACGACGCCCCCAACCGTTCCAGCGTCTCCAAGGCCTTGCGCTGGTCCCCCGCGGCGTCATCGGGCGACAGCCGGTCGCGGAGAGCCAGAAGTTCCTTCAAAACCCGCGAACCGACGGCGCCGGCCAGTCCGGGGGCGACTTTTGCCACCGAGCCCCACGCGAGAGAGAGGCGGGCGACGAGAACCGGGTAGTCTCGTTTTGCGGGCTCCAAATCTTCACCGTAAGCGCGATGGATATCCGCCGCCCCCCCGGCCACGCCC
>ERZ795054.3545-NODE-3545-length-12137-cov-7.079871_pt1 | contig 12137 bp, 15 predicted proteins | sample MGYA00375138_ERZ795054 | MGnify/ENA primary metagenome ERZ795054 (study PRJEB30183, sample SAMN05720215) | anaerobic digester metagenome | isolation source: active sludge of municipal wastewater-treating anaerobic digesters | place: USA | collected 2014-12-23 ...
ACGTTGGCCCAGAAGAAGTCACCAGCGACGACGCCGCCCGTGACGTTGCACTCGAACGTACCAGCACCGGAGGTCGCTGCACCTGCCGTCACCGTGCAGGTAGCGTTCTCGGCGATGGTGCCGGCTGCACGAACCCACTGTGCCGTGCCGCCACGGGCGTCGTTGTCGTTGTTCGGCACAACCCAGTCGGGTTGCGGTGCGATGGTGGGGCCGACCGCGACGCTGCCTTGACCAAGTGCGTTGGTCACGTATTTCGCGTTCGAGTTGTAGCCGATGTAGTTCGTGTCGGCGGCAAAACGGGTTTCAGTCGGCGCTTCGACGTACGCGCCGATGGGGAACTGGATGACTGCTGCCGTCCAGGGGTTGCCTGCCGTGTCGGGACGACCTGCGGCATTGGCGATGTTTGCACCTGCTGTTGCCATCATTTTCTCCTTTCAAGAGAAACCGGGGGCCGGGACTGCGCCCCCGCTAATCTTATTCGACGATGATGCCATTGAACTGTGCACCGGAGCAGGTCAAGTTGCCAGCCCAGGCCAAGATCTGTACCGCAGCATCTTGGTTAACAGAATAGCGTTGGCCCGGTGAAAGTGGAACCATATTCCGTTGAGCATGAGGACGATACTTCAAAAATTTCGTGTTCAGGAAGTACATCGTCTTGGAAGGAACGCCGGCAGAGGTCATGCCGATACCACCGTCGAGAACCACATCGGCATCCATGTACTTCATGGACACGAAGCCGAGTTTGGCATCGCTGTCGGAGGTGAAACGCTGGATGTTCTGCAGGCTGGCGGTGAAGTAACCCCAGTAGGCATTGTCCATCACGACCAGATCGGGACGATCCTGACCGCGAACCAGACTGGCCCACATCGCATTCATCACGGCCTGGATGTTGGCAGCGGTGGTCGCCGCACCGTTGAAGGTGGAGGCGTCGAGCGACTGGTTCTTCCAGAACGTCCAGGTGCCACGGTCGATGCCGCCATAGGTGTTGGTGTTCACCGAGGGAACAGCAGCCTTCAGACCGGTGATTTGCTTGCCACCGGAGCCGGTGCCGTCCGAGTAGATGCCGGAGGCGATGAGGTTCGCCATCGTGGCTTCGGCGACCGACATGCGGGATTCGAGCAGGTCGATGATCTGCTCCTTGCCGGCGTTCTGGAGTTGCTCCAGGCCGGAGATGGTGACCGGGCAGGCAGCTTGCTTGATGTCGTACTGGGCCGCGCTGATGACGTCGGAAGCAGCGACCGGCAGGGTTTCGTATCCGCTGTAGTAGCCAGCATTGCCGTTGGGGGCGAATGACAGTTCTTCGAGGATGATGTTACCGCCGGAGAACGTCTTGATGTTGCCGCGCTGCTTCAGGCGGGCCAGCAGGGCGTTGTTGGAGGTCACGTTATCGGCGATCTGGCCGGTACGGGATTGGATGGTGGTCGCGATGATGTCGCTGATAGCACTGTTCGGGAAAGCCATGATTTGCTCCTAAGTTGGAAAGGATGGTTTTGTCGGGTATTCCTCAGTGGGACCGAAGTCTCCGAGTGGCTCACTCGACGCCGAGCCTAACAAGTTAGGGGCAGGTGGCAGAGGTGCTGTCCTGCGATATACAACGGGTACTTCATCTTCACTGTCCCGATGCAATGGGACAACTTGACCAACAATGGCGCGGAACAGTGCGTTACTCATACGCGGGCGTTGTTGAACGCTGCCTCGATGGAACCACGCAAGGAACCGTCGCCGGCATAAGCATTCGATCCGCCGGAGGCTGGGGCACCGTTGATGCTTGACGCTGCAACTCTGGCCTTTTGAGCCTGCTGATGCTGGGCGTTAGCTTGAATCATCTGTGTCTGCCTCGACTGTTGCCCCGATACACCGGGGTTGATCGCTACGGCCTTATTGTAGGCATCATCCAGCGACAATGCAATACCACGTCGCGATGCCACTTCAATCAGGTCAGCCATCTCGTCACGCACCTCGTCGAAGTACGGATACTTGGGGTCAAGCGCCATCTGCTCAACGGTCTGGGTAGCCTGCTGGACAACCTGTTGCTCGCGCTGCTGACGCTCCTGGTAGATCGGGGCCAGCGCCTGCTGGAGTTGCTGCTGGACGAGTTGGTTGACGTAGTTCGGGTCGAAGCCTTGCGGTTGCGCCTGCTGCGGCTGCATCCCGGCGACGATGGCGGCATCCAGATCCTCGATGCTGACCCCGTAGTCCTTGATCAGCTTTGCCATCATCTGCGCCTTGGACTGCTGGGTGCCGGTCGCCAGTACGAAGTCCGCCTTGAACAGTTCGTTCATCGCCTGGACAGGGGTCACCCCGGCAGATTGGATGCGGGCCATGTAGGGCGATACGACGTTCTGGATTTCCTGGATCTGCTGACGGATCGGCGCAGTTTCCTTGAGGACACGTTCGACCTCCATCTCGCGCTTGTAGACCTCCTGACGGACGTGCAGGGGGAGCGCGGCCCAGTCACCCTTGGCTTCCTTCTTCCAGCTGGCGGGGGCGCGGTCTACGCGATGTGCAGCCCGCTCTGCTGGAGTCTCACCCTTGTTCTCCAACGTCTTGCCCGGTTCACCAGCCACTTCTTCGACGCTTGGTGTATCGCCCGTTGGTTTCGCATCGGCCTCCACACCCGCCGCAGGCGACGAATCGGATGAGGACTCCTGCGGCGAAGACTCGACCGCTTCAGGAGCAGGGGAATTCTCGCTTTGAACGGGTTCGACATTGGTGGTTTCCTCGACGGTGGTTTCGGCAGACTCGATGGCTGACTCAAGTGCTTCGCGCATTGACGGCATGGTGGATTATCCTTTGAATTGACGCCACAGATCACTGCGGCTATTGATGACATCGGCGATGGTCTGCCGCGTTTCCTGCCGGTACGCTTCGGAGGGCGGGCCGGAATAGTAGGCAGGTTTCGGGGGAAGCCCCTTCAACTCTGCTGTAGGAACGACATGATGGCGCTTGCAATGCTCACGCATCCCAGCACGACCAGATACCACGCTCCCATCAACAGGAGAAACAAAATCAGGTATATCCCCCATAACGGCATGTGCCTGAGAGACATCACCAGCGTCACAAGGTAATACATCAACGCCCCTCTCATAGAGTTTTCCTTCAATCTGGACCCAGGTTCGCCTAGCCATTTTTCGGCTTCCTCGGCTTGCGGGCGGGCTTGACGGGTGGAGCCGGATCGGCAGGGGGCTGCTCTACCGATGCCTCGGGTAGTGGCTCTACCGGCTCCATTGACACGGCAGGCTCCCACCACATTTCGCCCGTATGGTTGTCGCACATCCTGCGACGACCGTGGCGTTCGCCCACGTTGATCAGGTAAGTGACATCAATTATCGTCATCGGAACGCTCCGCTTGTTGTTGCATGTTCATTTCGTGCGAATCTTGGCTTTGCACGGCCTTCTGCGTCGAGTCGCGGGCAGCAATCTGCAGTTTCATCTCGGCTTCGCGCTCCATCATCTCCATCTTGAGGGCGAACTCCTGCTGCATCTGGGTCAGTTTCAGGTTGAACTCCTGTGACATCTGCGCCAACGTCATCTGGTTTTCCTGTTGCTTCATCTGGATGTCAGCCTGCTGCTTCTGCTGATCCTGCTGCATCTTCATCTGGCCCTCCTGCTCCTTCATTTGCAGTTCGGCCTGCATCTTCTGCTGCTCGGGGTCGGGCGCGGGAGGAGCGTTCTTCTTGGCTTCGATCTCGGCGTTGAACTCCTTGATGTAGCGGTCGAAGATGCCCTCGATGTCCTTGCTGATGCGGAAGCCGGCCACACCGAACTTCAGCAATTCCAGCATCAGCGGGATTAACTGGGGCGCACCCTGACCAACCGTGGACGCCGACTGCAGGAAGGTGGCGACGGAGTTCATAAACTCGCTGCGCTCGTTCTTCTGGGCGGTGTAGTCGATCATCGCCAGCGAGTCAGCCTGGATATGGACGCGCCACTCCATGTCGTCCTCCGGCCCCTTGAGCAACTGGAGCGCCGGCACGACCAGCGGTTGATCCTCGGGGACCATGTTCTCGACGTTCGCCATCTTGGCGAGGATCATCGGGTCGAAGTGCTTGACCAGAATCTCGGCCTTGATCTGCAACACCTCCTGGGCGAAGCGGGTGACCTCGTCCTGCAACTTCTGGATGCGGACCGAGGCGTACTTCGACTTCAGTTCCTGCGCCCCGAGCGTTTCGCTGGCCTTCGACGCGCCACGGACGATGTCGCTGATGCCGGTCAGTTCGTAGATCTGCGCCTTGATCGCTTCACGGTGCGCCTGCAACTGCCCCAGCGCCTGCACCACGGTGTCCAGCGGGAGCCAGTCGATCTGACCCTTGACCCCACCCTTCTCGGCGAACATCGCCCAGTTATCCACAGGGATCAGGGTGTTGTCGTAGCCCTCGGTCAGCATCCGCTGGATACCCTCGGCGCTGCGGTCATAAACGCCGACCACCTTGCAGGCGATGACCAGCAGGCTGATGCGGTTGTTGACCTCGTCCATCTCGACGTACTGGTCCTGGATCAGCGCGTAGTCGGGCTTCGGCACGCAGGACGACGTGGTCAGGTTGGCGAACATCGGACGCGGGCAGGGTTCGAAGTTGTCCAGACCCAATGGGTCCGGCTTGACGTCCAGCAGTTCAGTGACACCCTTGGACATCCAGATCACTTCACGCTTCTCGCGATCCCAGATCTCGTAGACGCAGGCCCGCTTGAGCAGCACGTTGCGCGGGGTCGATGTGTCCGACACGATGCCCTTGGACGGCTCGTAGTCGAGCGGTATGCGCTTGCCGAGGTCTTCGCCGAACCGCTTGATCAGTTTGTCCCGGTCCATCGGCACGCGACGGGCGACCCAGCGGCGCTCGGCCCAGACGCGGCAGGGCGACCACAGGAAGTCCTCCCAATAGACGTAGTCGATGCAGGCTTCCTGATGGGTGATGCGTTGGAGGGGATTGCCCTCCTCGTCGGTGGGTACCGACACCCCACCGTTCTCGTCGGTGATCTCGGGCTGATCCTCCGTTTCAGTCTCCAGCCGGAGCCACGCCGTGCCGAGGCCGGGGATCAGCCGGTCGCTGACCGTCTGCCGCATCACCTGGTCGAAGTCGCAGGACGGCTCGGCCATGTCCTGCTCGATGCAACGCTGCAGGATGACGCTACCCACACGGGCGACGTCGTCGTTCATGTCGGCGAAGCGGCGGGACACATCGACGCCGGGGATCTGGGCGTAGAGGCTGGCCTCCAGAATGCCGACGTTGGTGTTGAAGATGTTGATCCACTTCTGGTTCGTTTCCACCGCATCGCGGTCATCGATGAACCGCTTGTTCACCCGGCGGGCAGACTCGTGGAACTTCTTCAGTTCCTTCTCGGCGAAGGTGATCTCGTCGGCCCATCGGTCGCGCTTGCCCTGCGGCGTCGCCTCCAGCTTCTCAAGGCTCTCGATGGTTCCCGACGTGGGAGTGGAACTGGCTGAAAACTGGCTGCTCATTTCGTGCCTTTCTTGGCTCTGAGTGCGTTGGCAAGGTGCTTGGCGGTATCGGCGGCAGAATACTCCTTCGCCACCATGACAGGGATGCCCACCTTCGCGGCGAACGCCGGGTTATGCGCTGACGCCGCCATAACCCGTTTTTGTTTGAGGGTTTTGCTCGGCATCAGATCCTCCTTCGCGATCCACGCTTCAGTTCGTTGTCCTCGAACAAGTCGGCGAGGGTCATCTCCTGCGTCGTGGGCAACGGCTTCCTCGGCGGTGCATCCGCCGCCGGACGGGCGAGGCTGGACAGCCGCCGGCCAATCAATGATAGCGCATCCACGCCGTCATCGACACCACTGCCGATGGCGTTGGGGAACATCAGCAGTTCGTTGACGATCCAGCGATTCCACGGGGCGCGCTTGAAGAAGATCGTGCCGCGCTTGAACATGCCCCGCAACGGTGCAGCGCGAGTCTCCTTGTCCTGCCCGCGCATCGGCAGGGTCTTCCACGGCACCGGTATGCCCCGCTCCCGCGCCTGGTTCGCCAGCAGCTGCACGTAGACCTTCGATGCGTTGTCGTCGTCGATCAGGCTCTCCAGCGGTTGATACGTATCGACCAGTTCGAGGTGCTTGCCGACGGTGACGTCCACCGATGTCCGCTCGCGCCACATGTCGGTCACGTACGCCGCTCCGTTCGCCGCGATGCCGACCACGGCATGGACGCTGTAGTCGCCCTTGTTGACCGAGAGCGCGAGGTCGGACACCAGGTACTTCGAGAGTGTCTCGGGGACGATGTCCACGATCCTGATCTCGTCCGAGGTGATCCAACTACCATCGTCGCTGGGCGGCTCCTGCTGCCACATCGTCTTCCAGATGAACTCGTCCTTCTGCAGGTCGGTGACCATCTCGGGCGTGTACCAGTCGGGCCACAGCCGCTCCCCGGGCGCGCGGCCCAGCGGGTCGTTCGTTCCCGCCAGCATGGGCAGCACGATGGTCCGCAGCCGCCGCGTGGGGTTCTCGGCGAACTCCTTCATCACGTAGCCGGCCATGTCGTACGCGGCGGTGCGCTGGCAGATGACGACGATCTTGGCCGAGGGCTTCAGGCGGCTCTTCAGGTCGGCCTTGAACCAGTTGTGGATCTTCTCCAGCTGGGTGGCGCTCTGCGCCTGCTCCCAGCCCGACACGGGGTCGTCCAGCACGGCGAGGTCAGCCCGGAAGCCGAGGATGCTCATGCCGACGCCCGCCGCGAGGAACTCCCCGTTACGGGAGGTTGACCACTTGCTCACCGATGTGCTGTCACGGGAGAGCGTGCTGTCCTCGAACACCCGCGTATGCTCGGGGGACGCCACCGTGTCCCGCACGCGCCGCGACCACTTCTCGGCCAGCGTGGCGGTGTGGCTGGCGAGGATCACGTTGTTGTCGGGGAAGTGCCCGAGGAACCACGACGGCAGGCAGTGCGAGGCGTACGTCGAGTTGTGTGTCGGCGTCATTGACCGACCGCACAGGAACAGGTGTGACGGGGAGTTCACCTCGATGCAGACGGTGTCAGCAATTCCGGCAGGCACCACATCAATGTAGGTGTCCGGTGTCCGGTACTGGTTGCGCGTCAGGATCGCCTTGCGCGGTAATCGCGCACTGTCCTTCAGGTAGAAACTGACCTTGTAGGCAGCCCCGTGGTCGATGCCGTTCAGAACTGCCCTTCCCTCCGACCATCCCGCCTTCACCCCGAGGGTACGAACCAGTTCGCGCACCTGTAGCGCCAGTTCGAGGTTGGTGTTGCAGAACGTCGTGCGCCCGCGCTTCCTGCACACCGTCCCATCGGTATCGACCAGCCCCTGCAGCAGTGCCAGCCGCTGTTCCCGCGAGGCCCGGAGGTACTGCGCCGGGATGTGCTTCCGACCATGGGTATTGTGGTGTGGATCGTTGATCAGCCCCATGGCGACGAACAGGTGGCGAACCCCGGTCACACCGAACAGATACGGTGCCGTGCGATCGGTGGTCGTGTATCCGAGCCGATGCAGTTCAGCACGCATCCACGGGCGATCCTCGTCCGAGGATGTGATCGACATCGACGCGGAGGTACCGTCACCCCCAACAGGTACGGGTCGACCGGCAACATGAACGACGGGAGGTGGGGCAGGGCGAGCGCAGCTGCACGGGTGATCATCGGGCGCTTGGCACGGCGACGATGCAGTTGATGGGTTTCCTTGATCTTGAAGACCTTGTGCTTGCCACAGAGGCGCACCAACCATTCATGGTCACGGTCGGCGATGATCGTGTCCCCACAGTCTGTTGTCACGGCGTAGACCGGACGTGCGCGATGGATCGGCGATACCCATGTTACCTCACACGGATGTCCGTTCTCGTCGAACACCTCATCACCAACCCGAAGGTCACCCATCTGCTTCCATCCGGTCGGCGTCGGTATCGGCGTATCGAGCGCGAGTGCCTTCGCCCCACCCGGCGGCAGGCAGATCACGCAGTCGTCCCACTCGTCGTTCAGTATGCCCCGCTCCAGTTCGTCGCAGATGTACCGGTGGTGCTGCGCGGGCGTTACGCCGACCACCCGTTGCGCGTAGTCGGCGAGGTGCTGCTGCGCGTCGGCGCGGCGGGCGATCTCGTCGGCCAGCAGTTGCTCGAGCGCGGTACGCGGCTGGGGAGCGTTCATGCGGCTTCGTCATTCTTAAGTAGCGGTATCCAGTTCTGTTGCACCTTCGGTGTAACAGGGTCGCGAATCTTTTCGGATATCGACTTCTGGCGGTTAATGTTTTCAATCTCCCTAGATAACCGCTGTACTTCAACGATCAGGAAATTGACGCGTGCCTCAAGGTTAGTGATGCGCTCGTTCTTGCTCATGCCGCCTCCTCGTCCAGTGGGTCTTCAGGGGTTACGTCGATGGTGTCGTCCCGCTCGGCGCGTTGTGCGAACGCCTTCGCCGCCATCTGTTTGAGGTCGGCCAGTGAGAGCTTCGTCAAGTCCTCTGCCGTCATGTTCGCGTTGATCGTGGTGCTGTCGATCTGTATCCGCTTGCTGTCCCCGTATCGTCGTGGCGACCACTTCTCCATCAGGTACGTCCGTGCCTTGACGCGGAGGGATGACCGCTGGACGTCCTCCATGATGGGTGTTCCATCCTCACCACCCAGCGCGTCGGCTATCGAGGTCAGTTCGTGCGCCATCGCTTCAGCGGCGATCTCGCAGGCTTCCTCGTAGCGGGCTTTCCTGGACGGATCGCGATTGATCCAGAAGAGGAACCGGCCCAGTTGGATTCCACGAGGGTCGTTCTGGATGATGGTCTGGAGCGACGTGCCACCCATGATGCGCTCGAGTGAGGACTCGAACAGGTTGGCGTACGTCTGGTGCTTGAGGAGGTGCGTCTGACGTGACGGCGTCGGACCAGGGTCATCCGGCGTGGGCAGTTGCGGATCCTGCATCCAGTGGGGCAGATCGGATAACGGGTGATCGCTCATGGTGACAGACGTGACGGGAATGGCCGATTGGGTTTCCATTTTGTCGTTATACGTCAATCGTTTGATCGTTGCAAGGTGGGGGTAATGCTTAAAGAATCTTTGATTACATAATCTCAAAAAATTTATTATTATAAAAATAGGAAAATTGGTGAGATTTCCAGTATCAGGAAGGCCCAAACTCTCGGGGGTGGCACCGGGGAAACCCAGGGGGTGTATCACACACTACTTGGATTTTCCCCGATAACGATTCTCATTCTCATTATTCTATCATCATATCTACGTGAGACACAGGTTATCTAATCAACACATTGCGACCGATACACATCACCGGCCAGGTAGCTGCACCCTGCTCTGCCGAAAACGCATCCGGATAGTTAATTTGTAGCTGCTGAAAACCTGTCACATTTGACGCAGATACAAACAATCATTGATAGTGAGATAAAGGATAGATTGATGCTGATGGGGCTAATAGAATCATTGATGACGCTGTTGTTCTGTCACATTTGACGCAAAACTACTTGAAAAAGAGGAAAATTGCCTAAAAAATAGGCGAAAATCTTCCACGTGTGACAGATGTTCCTTCCGCAGGAATAGACTTGTTGGGATTTATTTTATATGTAACGAAATAAATAACCCAAACACGCTACCCCCCCGATTCTGGGATTCTGTCACATCAGAAATATTTACACCCTCCTTAAATATTTGTGGTACTCTTAAAACTCAACAACATGGAGAACAAAATGGGACGCAACAGAAAAAGGTCAATAACTCACGGAATGATTAAAACGCAATGCAGAAACGCAATGGAAGAAGCAAAGCGTAATGTTGAACAACAAAACCCTGGAATGATCCTGCGCTGCTCTGACTGGTATGTGGTTGGCAACAATAACTCGATACCCTTTGGCGACTACCATTGGAAGGATCGCGCAATGCAAACACTCAACTACGGCCTTTGGACATGTGTGGACAAAGGCGCGACACTGGTAACAATCGAAGGAACAATCGACGTTGCCTCTGAGCAGCATCGCTTTACTATCAATCAACACACGCCCTACGCTGGCCGATGGTCTGTAACAATCTACGAAAAATAGTTGTTGACATCGTTCAAACAATCTTTTATCATCACTACATCGCAATACATCGCGACCTTTGACACTTTGACCTTTGGAGAATGAACCATGAAAACCATTACTACAATGATCGACGGCGATTACCCTGTTGCGCTTCAAGTAAACAACACATCAACACGCTATAGGGTTGTTTATGGAAAACAGGTGAAGTCGTTTTCCAACTGGGAAGACGCAGCGTATGAATACGCCTGTTGCGTTTTTCACTCCCTTGAATGCATGTCTTTGATCAACCGCGAGTTTTGACCCTTTGACCCTTTGACCCTTTGACCCTTTGAACCTTTGGAGATTTGACCATGAAAACCACTGTTAACGAATCCGCCTTCCTCGAAGCTTTCCGCGCATATGATCGCTTTGACCAGTTCGGTGGCCCTGCACTGCGTTCGCTCTTTGCCTACCTGGAAGACCTCGAACAGGATTGCGGCGAAGAACTCGAACTCGACGTTATCGCGCTGTGCTGTGACTACTCTGTGGATACCGCGGAAGACATCGCCGCGAACTACGGCATTGAAGCCGAAGACGGCGAAGACCTGCGCGAAGTTGTCCTTGACTACCTGAACGACAACACGACCGTGGTCGATGACGACTGCGATGGTCGGATACTCTACTGTTCTGCATTCTAGGCCGACTGCCGTGTTGCCCGTTTATCCCGTGGAATTCCTCGACTTTGATGAAGTCGTCACTTTGAACTAACTGGAGATTTGAAAATGCTCGCTCATAACGCACCACTGGCCGAACAACTTATTTATTGCCCGGACCAGGTATCCATTGAAACCCTGATCGAAATGGCCGAGAAGGCCGACGCGCTCGACGCATTCGTCGACAACTACGGCACGTTGGTGGAGGTTGAAGCGGAAATCGAAGAAGCACGGAAGTTCACGAACATCCACGAAGATTTCGGCATCAACACTGCCGTCGAGCTGGAAATGGAACTGCGTGCACTCGATACGTTGAAATATCGCGCGCAAGACCTGCTGGATGTAATGGATAACCCCACGGCACATCCTGATGACGTATCGCGCGAACTGAACGCACTGCGTGCCTTTCTGGAAGGTTTGAAATGAGTCCACTGCTCAAGGCCTGCAACATCCCCTCACGCGGTTACATTCTTGCGCTGACCCTAGGCGCTGCACTGGGTGCACTGCTCGCTCTTGGAGTTTGATATGGATACCCTTGCCCGCCTGATCGTTGTTTCAATCGCTGCTGCGCTCGTTGTCGGCGCTGTGGCAATTCATCCACTGCTGGGCTTGTTTCTCGGCCTGGTTCTTTTCCTGGGGTGAACCATGTACCTGCTGATTAACCTGCTGATCAACATCCTGCTGCCGCGCAAGTCTCGGCGCTGATCCCCACCAGACCAACAAAAAAGGGCGCTAGAAGCGCCCTTTTCCTTTTACCCTTGTCCTACCCTTCAACCTGCACCGCGAGCCAGGTAACGCGGGTCCCCTGCAGTCTCGAAGCCCCTGATCTCAGCCTGTTGCCGCACGCTGTCCTTGATCGCTTGCTTGACGGCAATAATCCGCTCACGCTGGGCCTTGAAATGCTCGACCAGGTTGGGATTGATTGCCCATACGGTTGACTTGCGGTTGTCCTCAATGATGGCCACCCATTGGCGAGCCTCCAGTTCAACCATCGTGTCGCGTACAAGTTGGTCAAGGTCGAGTGCACGCATATCGCCCCACTGCCGGCGGCCACTGCGTTTGATATCGGAGAGCGATACCGTGCCCTCGTTGGCAATCTGCAGAATGTGCGCCGTAATCCAGTACTCGTGCGATTCTTCGACCAGGCCGCCAATGTCCGCGTAACAGTAGCGGAAGCTGGGAATGATGAAGCCACGCACCAGGGCGATGACCCGGCGCATGATGTCGGCGCTGACCGTGGGGCTGTCGCGATCTTCGATCATGTGCAGCACCAGAGCCAACCGACCGGTCAGACCTTCCAGCTTGCCGAAGGCGGTCATGAACTCCACGGGCGAGCGTATGAGACGCTCATCGTGTTTGCTGACCTCATACCACTGCTGGAACTCACGGAACGCACTGTAGGCCGATTCTGATAGCGTGTAGTGGCGTTCACCCGCTGCGTGGATCTGCCGTACGAGATGATCCCA
>ERZ795054.3547-NODE-3547-length-12131-cov-7.141603_pt1 | contig 12131 bp, 14 predicted proteins | sample MGYA00375138_ERZ795054 | MGnify/ENA primary metagenome ERZ795054 (study PRJEB30183, sample SAMN05720215) | anaerobic digester metagenome | isolation source: active sludge of municipal wastewater-treating anaerobic digesters | place: USA | collected 2014-12-23 ...
CCGGGCTGAGACGCATGATTTGTATTTACCGAGTTCTGCTCCCATTTCAATCACCTTCACTGGAGTGCCGCCATTATGGCCTCGTTGATCGCCTCGTAGTTCGATACCACATCAAAGCTGAACCAGCTCCGCGGGCACTGGTTGTAGCAGGCACCGCACTTGATGCACAGGTCGCGCTCGCCCTGGGGTTTGCCATACTCGTGGGTAATGGCATTGACCGGGCAGGCTGATGCGCAGCTTCCGCATCCCATGCACAGGCCCTGGTTGATGACATTGGTCATCAGGTCACAGAAGCATGCACTGGTTCCTCTGTCTGCTGCCATCATGAGGGGCTTGAGGAAAGCCGTTGCGAGATCTTTCTGTTCCTTGGTTCCCTTGAGGAGCAGGTATGCCATGACGGCAACATTCCTGATCATCTGGGGGGTCGGTGCGCAACCGGGGATGTAGACATCGACCTTGATCAGGTCGCCGATTGGCAGGTATGCCTCGTGTGCCGGCTGGTTCTGCTGGCCACCGCGGGAGAACCGGGTGATGTTGCCATAGCAGGCGCAGCCGCCGAGTGCGACCACGATTGCCGATTTTTCACGGGTTTCCTTGATCTCTGCAACTGCGAGTTTGTCGTTAATACAGACTGAACCCTCGACGAATGATACATCAACCTTCTGGATATGCCTTGCGTCTGCAAGTGTTGGCATGTATTTCAGGTCAACGTACTTGTCGAGGAGCGTTAATAATCCGGCATAGTTGTCTGCTAATGCTACAGTACAACCGGTACACCCACTCAGGTGCGTGTAACCTAATGTAATCTTGTCTGCCACAGGCTTAACCTCCTTTTTTGTTTCTGTTGCTTTTGGTGCTACGTCAGCTGCTTTCTGGGGAGCCGCAGCTTTTGGCGGTTCCGGGCTGGCGTCCTTCTTGAACATTGATAGTAGTCCCATAATCCACTCCTATAGTTTCCAGTATCACCCGAATCGTCTTCGGTATTGCCTTCTTGAGTTCTTCAGAAAGCCCGAGTTCAAACTCCGGGGCGGTAACCCGTGCCGGCTGGACTCCGATGATTGTCACGTCTATCCGGTCTTTGATCCGCTGGAGCGGTTCGGCAAGATCCCATGAATGGGCATCACGATATGCGCCTGGCGGGAGATCTTCTACCCGGAGTTTGGTAATGGATCCGGGGGCTGCCCCATAATCAGCAATATCGACGATGACGAGCTTCTTCGTCACTTCCGGGTCGAGCAGGGTAAAAATAAAGTGCGGGCCGCCAAGGCCTGCATCGATTATCATCACATTGTCGGGAAGCGAGAGGTTCTCCATCTCTTCGATTACTGCCGGGCCAAAGCCGTCATCGGCAAACAGGGGATTTCCGCACCCTGCTACCACAATCTCAGAATACAGCATTACGGGATACTCACTGGATGAGCTTCTGAGCCACTACCTTGTTGTCCTCATCCACGACGATCATGTGGGTTGCACATGATACACAGGGGTCGTACCCGCGCATGATGACTTCGGCAAGCTGCCAGGGTGCACCCTTGAGTGCGGCGCTGCAGGTAGCGAAGTTCCAGGTGGTCGGGACGAGCATGCTGAAGTACTGGACCTTCCAGTCCTTGACCCGTGCAATGTGGACATCGGTGCCGCGGGGGGCCTCGTTGGATGCCCAGCCGAGGGAGCCGTCGCCGTCAGGGATGTAGTCTGCAACGACCTTGCCTGCTGTGTTAAGGGCGTCAATACAGTCCATCATCTCATACAGGCTGTCCTGGTATTCCATCTGGCGGGCAATGTTCTGGCCGCAGGTGCCTTTCTCATCATAGTTCTTGAATGTGACGAGACGGGCACGCGGGCCGACTTCTACGGGCTGGCCGTCGTACATCGGGATGCCGGTACAGGCTTCCATCTGGGGGTTGACCTTGGTGCCGAGCTTGGTGGTTCCACCAATCGGGTAGCGGGGCTCCTCAAGTGTGACATCCATCTCGCCCATGTACCAGTCCCAAGGCCGGACTTCCTTGAACCGGTTGATGTCCCAGGTGGGGCATTCGTCAAGGCTCGAGCTGCCATAAAATGCATGGGTTGCAAGGTAACCCTGGTTGTGGAACCCGAGGTTCTTGGGCATCGGAACTTTCATGCCACCGACATCGACGGTGTCCCGGTTATGGTAATTGCGTATGACCGCTATCATGAACTCTGACTGGGCGTGGGCAAGCACGAGTCCTTCCTTGGCAAGATCGTACATCTTGGTCTTTGCCTGCTCAGAAACGTTGCGGTACATACCACCGATACGGGTGTTCCGCGGGTGGATACAGTCACCGCCGGAGATCTGGCCGATGGTCTGGCCGATCTCACGGAGCCGCTGGATCCGTTTTGCTACGGTACGGACCGGCTCCTCTGCTGTGAACGGGTTGATCTTGGTCTCGGTACCCGGGATATAGTAATCGGGCAGGAGCAGGATGTTGTGCAGCGCAATGCTGTGCAGCCGGTTCGCGAGCTGAAGTATGTGACGGAGCAGTCTTGCATCTTGGGGGATCTCGCACTTGATCGATGCTTCCATGGCATCGGTTGCAGCAAGACAGTGTGCTATCGGACAGATACCACAGACACGGGACGCGATCTTGGGGACCTGCTCGGGGGTTTTTCCTACGGCAAGTTTCTCAACGCCCCTCACCGGGGTGATGGAGCACCAGTTACCCGTCTCGATGATACCTGCGTCATTGACCTTCAGGACGAGCTTGGAGTGCCCCTCATGCCTTGTGGTTGGGGAAATCTCTACAACTTTCGACAAATAGTATCGCCTCATTTATGTTGAGTTGTTCCTATCGCTGTACAAAATTATCTTAGATCTCTCATCTCTAGAGACAATTGACCGTACAATGTACGTTCATCAATATGTTCTACCATCCCTGTAATAACCTTTATGACATTACTTAGGAGAACATAAAAAAAAGATAATCCGGCTTTCTTTTCGATAATCGCCTCCAAAATTGGCATATCCGATATTTCCGCGGAAAAACGGCGCGAACTGATAAAAAACAATTGAAAATTTTCTTGTAATTATTTATCGTAATTTTAAAAAAAATTAACCGGTATTGTGCTTTTCTCCATTCAGTTCATCGGCCAATTCGGCAATTGTGGCCCTCCTTTCGGCATATGCATCATGCTGGTGAATACTCTCCTCGTTGGTCTGCTTTATCGTGACAACGGAATCACCCGAAAGGTACGCGAATTCCGAAAGAACTCTCTTGGCCATTTCCCTGACACAGTCCTCAACGAACCGCGGGTTTTTATGCGCGGCAAGTACCACCGATCCTTCGTCACCTCGCTTGAGTAATTCATAAATCCCGGCACTCATCGAATTTTTCAGGATTTGAATGATCTTTTCCAGGTCGACCATCTGATCATCGTCTGTTTCAATACACAGGAACCCTCTTCCCCGCTGGTTGTGGGTTGCCATGGGAACGGCTGAGAAGAACTCATCGATCTTTTCCTGTTCAAGATCCAGATCCTGCAGGACGCGCATTGCACGCTCTTTCATGATATTCTGGGCACAGGGGCATGCCGTCATCCCGGTCACTTCTGCGCCAATGCTTTTCCTGACAATCGGGGTGCGGAAAGTCCTCCGCGCAATTGCGCGTGCATGGACTTTGACCACTTCGTGACACGCGGTCTTGCTGACCGGAGTTTCGCGCTTGACCATGAACTCGCTGCGCATAAGCACTTCAGTCCTGTCGGCGTATTCGTGTCGGTCGAGCAGTTTCCTTGCTACAACGCTGCAGAGTTTTTCAATCTCGTTGACTTCCCCGTCAATCGCCTGCTGGAGTACTTCATCAATAACTTCGAAATTCCGGGAAAGGTTTGCCCCTTTCAGGCTTCCGGGCAGATCGACGTACACATCAAAATTGGAAATGAAGATCATGGGCCGTTTGCCATGGCGGTGTACCTCAACAAGTTTTTTCACGTTTTTAACACCGACACGGGTGAGATTGATACGGACGTCCGGTGAGGAAGCCTGTACATCAGGCAGTTCCCTTGAGAATGATTTGTCCTGGGCCTGATCTTTGTTCATGGTTTTAATAGGTCATCGCATCCTGGTGGTTTTTTGCTGTGCTTCTTTAGTTTTTTTATATAATATTTATGTGCTTTGTTGCTGATATCTAATCGATAGCCTATGTTAAAAAAATACTATGAAGCTGATGCAGATATCGGCGTGCTGAAAGGTAAACGCATTGCGGTGATCGGCTATGGTTCCCAGGGCCGCGGGCAGTCCCTGAACCTGAGAGACAGCGGGCTTGATGTCGTGATCGGTCTCCGGCCCGGGAAGAGCTGGGATGCTGCAGCAAAAGATGGCATGAAGGTCATGAAAGTTCCCGACGCGGTTAAAGGAGCCGATATCATCCAGATTCTCGTCCCTGATGAACATCAGGGAGCTATCTATAAAAATGAGGTTCTTCCCCATCTGAAAGAGAACAAGTGCCTCATGTTCTCGCACGGGTTCAATATTCATTTCGGCCAGATTGTTCCACCGACAACCGTCGATGTTATCATGGTAGCACCCAAGGGACCCGGCCGTATGGTTCGCCGCCAGTATGAGGAAGGCAACGGGGTTCCCGCACTTATCGCCGTTCATCAGGATTATACCGGAAAAGCACACAAGATTGCTCTTGCCTATGCCAAAGGTATCGGGGCTACCCGCGCGGTCGTGCTTGAAACATCGTTCCGCGAAGAGACCGAGACGGACCTCTTTGGGGAGCAGGCTGTTCTCTGTGGTGGCTGTACGTCACTTGTCAAAGCCGGATTTGAAACCCTTGTCGATGCCGGTTATGCACCGGAGATGGCCTATCTTGAAGTCTGCCACGAGCTGAAGCTGATTGTCGATCTCATCTATGAAGGTGGGCTTACCAACATGCGCTCATCCATCAGCAACACGGCGCAGTATGGCGACCTGACCCGTGGTCCTCGTGTCATAGGTCCGGAAACCTACGAGGCGATGCAGGAAATTCTCTCAGAGATCCAGTCCGGTAAATTTGCCCGTGAATGGATGCTTGAAAATATGGTCAACCGTCCCGTATTCACGGCATTGACCAGATCTGATGAAGGGCATCTCATCGAGGAAGTAGGGAAAGAAGTCCGTGGGTTAATGCCCCAGTTCCGCAGGTAAATCCCTCCGGAAGTACCTTCTTTTTTAGTTCCTGATGGTATTCCCTCAGGTTCATAAAAACAATTCCAACCGAGATTTTCTCTGGTTTTTTGGGGCGAAGAACCCTCCCGAGACCCGGAGAAAACCTTTTGGAGATGGTGAACCTTTATATTATACAATTATGACGGACCTCTATGAAAACCTCCTCAAACAGGCATATTCCAATATTACCGAAAAAACAGAATCTTCGGAGCGTTTTGTAGTTCCCGAAGCCAAAGCATACGTTGAAGGGAAAACAACTGTTCTAGAAAACTTTGCTGAAATTGCCGGAAAAGTTCGTCGTGACCAGGATCACCTAATGAAATTCCTTCTTGGTGAACTGGGAACCAGTGGTAAAATCGATGGAAACCGCGCTATTTTCAATGGTAAATTCGAGATATCACTCATAAAAATGATTATTAAGAGCTATGTTGAGGATTATGTCATCTGTTCGGAGTGCGGAAAACCTGACACGCGGCTGGTGAAGGATGACCGGGTCATGATCCTCAGATGCGATGCCTGCGGGAGCCATCGCCCGGTGAGGAAACGCAAAGCCAGGACCGAACCGGTATCAGAAAATCTTGAGGAAGGTACCGTAATGGATGTCGAGATCCAGTCCATTTCCAAACGTGGTGACGGTGTCGTGAAGATGGGCCGGTATATCATGTATGTGGCCAATGCAAAGCCGGGTCAGAAGGTCAAGATCAAGATCTCACGGATCTCGGGATCTATTGTCTTTACCGAGCGGGCGACAGAATAAATTGTTGCTCTTTCCTCTGCCGCGCCAAGTACCTTAATCCTTGGAACCGTTTCTCTTCTCGCTGCCAATTATGGCGGAGTAATGGTAGACGAAGGAGTAACGGTGTATGCAAATCCGAAATCGAAGTTTTGCTGTGTCGGGCCACCGGTCTTCACTATCGTAATTTCATAGGTGAAAGGTGCGGTATTATCATAATTGCTGTCATATCCCATCCAGCGCCCGTCTACAACGTACGTTAACGGCCCGACATCCTGAAGGGTAAATTCTTTTGTAGAGTCGGTGGCTTTTTCCATTACCATGAACGGTTTAATCAGACCCCAGTCAATACCACCTTTTATGTATGACTGATACCGGGGAATAAGTTGGGATCCCTGTAACTGGCCTGCCTGCTCAGTGAACACAGCATACCCCAGGACCGGCTTTTCTGACTTTATTGTAATCCTGAATTTATCCCTGGGATAAAGGAATTTGTAACCCATCAGGGTCTTGAAATCGTAAGTCTTGTAGGTTTTTGTCGTGAGAATGTCGGTATTGTGCAGGATTTGTTTCTCTACAGGAGCAGTTGTTGCTGCTGTTGTAACTATGGTGGTAGTTACCGGTACTGTCGTCGATTCGGTTGTTATTGCTGGCGGAACGGTCAGGACTGTTGTCGGTATGGTCGGGACTGTTGTCGGGACAGGGGTCGGGGCGGGTGTACCCAGATTAAATGTACAACCTGCGATGCAGACAGTTGCAACAAGAAGCATAGTCACGAGAAACAGGTATTTTTTCCAAATCATAGTAATTACGGCTTATTTTTTTATCCTGATAATTGTTATGGATTCTCTCCCTCGCGGGATCGATAGTATGCCCGGGAATTTGTATGCCGGCATCCTGAAAAAGTATCAAAAATGAAATCAGTTCTTTTTTAAACCTTTGATGAGCTCGTCACAATGGCCGGAGATACGTTTGCAGGCTTTTTTGATGAGGGGAATGGGGGTCTTCTTCCCTTTGGTGGTAACAAACAGTTCCGGGTCTGAAAACTGGAATTCGATCATATATCTGGCAATATCCACATCAGGATCGCTTAACAATTCCTCAATGAGAGCATTCATGAACGTGTGCCCCTGACCCTGGATGATGAGACGTGCCTTGTCTTTTTCGAGCTCAAGTACTTTTACAATCATGCACCTATGTTTGGGAACCTGAAAACTATTAAAGTATGGGTGGAGACGACCATCATCACCGGACTGACGGGACTTTCTCAATATAAGTGTCGGAGAAATCAGTGGAAATCAAAGATATCGCCATCGGAAGCGAGATGGGGCAGATCCCAGGGGAGAAGGTGGCTCTGGTGGACACAACGGAAATCTTTCGGCTTGAGCCTGTCCGCGAGCATACACGCATCAAGATAATTCATGTGTTTATGGATGGTTACATTCGAAGGGACCAGTGCGTCCAGCAGAAGCAGATCAAGATCTTCCAGCAGGTCAAGACTCCTTTTTGGGATGTCGATATTCGTGTCTGATGTAAACCCAATCCGTGATTTTATGGTTTCAAAAAGTAATCCGCAGGTAAATGCCGGGGGATGTTTAACCATAAAGGGGGTTATGGTGATGCCAAAGAGCCGGAACGGTTCGTAGGGTTTGATGATCCGTTTGTCAAACGTAAGAAACCGGAAGATCTCCGCACAATAATCCATGACAGGCTGGGTTGCGTATACTTCCGGGATATGCTGGACACGGTAAAATTCCCCAAATCCCATGAAGTGATCGTAATGTCCATGGGTCCAGATAACCGCATCGATATGCGGGGATCCGTACTGCAGCAGCTGCTGACGGAGATCTGGAGAAGAATCAATCAGCAGGTGAAAGCCTTCATTTTCAATAAGAAGAGATGTCCGGAGGCGCATTGTACCGCTTTCGTTCGCACGGGTACACTGAGGACATGTGCAACCGACCTTCGGTGTACCGATAGCATCACCGGTTCCGAGTAGGGTAATCTTCATTGTTATAACCAGTTAAGGTGCCGGATCGCTTCCCTGTTTTTCACCATATGAATTCCCTTTTCGATATCATCCGGATTGATGCTCTCACGTTTATCCATAAGCGCAGAAAGGATAGCTTCCTTGACCATCATACGGAGATCCGATCCTGAAAATCCCTCTGTCCGGGCGGCAAGCTTCTGGTAATCGACGGTACAGTGAAGCGATCCGGTCACTTTCTTCAGGATATTTTTCCGCATATCCTCATCCGGGAGAGAGAACTCTACCACCTCATCGAATCTGCGCCATGCTGCTTCGTCAAGCAGTTGGGGGTGGTTCGTTGCTCCTATCAGGACAACCCCATGTTTGACAAGATTCATCTTGTCGATATTTTTGAGAAGCGAGTTCACGGCTCGTTTCATTGCGCCGTGGTCATCCGCAACCCGGCTTTTTGCGACAAAATCGAATTCATCGATAAAGAGAATGGCAGGAGAGAGTTTTTTTGCCAGATCAAAGATGCGGTCAATATTCTTGGATGTCTCTCCGAGGAACTGCGATGTGATCATGGAAAGACGGACTTCAAGAATTGGCATGTGCATGGTCCCAGACATGGCAAGGGCAAGCGAAGTCTTTCCTGTTCCCGGGGGCCCGACAAAGAGAAGCTTTCCCAGTTCATAGATCCGGTGACGTTTGAGGAAATCCTTATGGGTAATCGCGTTCTGGATTTTACTGATGATCGCGAGCTGTTCGTGTGTGCAGACGAGGTCCTCAATTCTCTGCTCGACCTCGTCAGGAGCAAGGACAATGACCAGATCGAGAGCACCTCGAAGTTTCTCATCTTCACCGACGAGTTTTGAGATCCGCGTCTCCAGATAGGCCTTTGTATCCTCGTAGAGGGGATTTGCAGCACGGACGGTTTCATAGGATATTCCCAGGGAATCAGCACCCTCAAAATAATAAGCGAGCGCGGGGTTTCTTTCTATGATGGTCTTTCCCCCCTGCTTGAGGAACCACTGCGCAGCCGGCTCAAGCGCGGTAATGCGAAGACGCTGTCCGAACTCTTCATAGGAAACAAACGGATTTGCAGACATCTTCTGATGAGCATCCACTATACCCAGCGTGCGCTTGATCAATCCGTCACTCACATATACCGGTCTTTTAGCATCTGTTGCATGAACGATACTGAAAATATCGCGGCACGCGGGGGTCAGATCATTGATATCTAAATCGGGGTTCTGGTTGAATATCTCGGCTGTCAGCACGACTTCCATAATATGCAGGGCATCAGATTCTCCGGTCATGGCTGTAACCTTAATTATTCTTCTTGCAATTGAATAAGCCTATCTCACCGTGTCGTAACAATACACCCGTCAGCAGTAACAATAACGGTGTGCTCTGCCTGTGAAACAAGCGACCCGGGAATATCAGACAGAACCGGGTAGACATGGAGTATCTGCGAGCGGATGAGTGTCGGGAGTGTGAGATCCATTTTCTTCTCATTCAGCCAGCGTCGTGAGAATGGGAGTCCGTGGCGGTCCCTGATCTTTTCAAGTATCCCTCTGCCGGAGGGGGTTCTCGCTGGTTTTTGGGAGAGCTGGGAGTAAATTTCCCTGCGTGTTTTTTCCATTACGTGCCCGCTGCCGGTTGTTGCAAAAGGTTCAATTGCAAAGACCATCCCTTCTTCAAGAACCACTCCCCCTTTGACACCAATATTGGGAATGGTGGGCGACCGGTGAAGGATATACTGATCGAGCCCGTGTCCGGTAAGATTTGAGATCGGGCGGTATCCCCGCGTCTCAATCGCAGACTGAACCGCTGCGCCAAGTTCCCCGGCTGTTACACCAGGACGGACCATTCGGATCGCTTCTTCAAGTGCCTGTTCAGAAGCTTCTACGAGCAGGGAATTGATACCAAGATCAATGGTTGTTGCCGTATCAGCAATGTATCCGTCTATATGGACACCGAGATCCAGTTTGGCAACATCACCTTTGGCAAAGGTGCGGGTGTCCCCCGGTGACGCGGTATCATGCGCGGCGTCCTCATTTAATGAAAGGTTGAGGGGGAAGGCAAGTGACGCTCCCTCGTCTTTCACCCGAGATTCTATTGATTCAACGATATCCAGATAGGAAGTACCGATACGGATCTCCCTTGCGCCCTCCCGAAGGATTTTTGCGGCAATAAGACCTGCTTCCCGATATTTATCAAAGATTTCATCATTCATAGGATCAGGTCCTCGGAAAATGACGTGAAATTATCAAAGCCGGTCTTTGTAACGACTCCGATATCCTCCAGCCGGACTCCTCCAATACCAGGATAATACAATCCCGGTTCAATCGTTATTACGTTACCGGCTTCAAGCGCTTTTCCTGATGGTCCGACGGTTGGCAGTTCGTGCACCTGCAATCCGACCCCGTGCCCCAGATTATGAATAAAACCCCTGGTATCGCTGTCGTATCCTCGTTCTTTGAAAAAATCAACAACATTCTTGTGGAGATCTGCACCTGAGATACCACTTTTTATGCGGGAAATTGCCAGATGTTTTGCTTCTCTGAGCGCTGTATACATTTCAAGGATCTCTTTTGACGGTTCACCTTTGACAAATGTCCGGGTCATATCCGCGTAATACCCTGACTTCTCGTGTACCGGGAAAAGATCAATAATAATCGGTTCGTCTGCGCGGAGAGGGCCGGTACCCGTCATATGAGGTATTGCAGTATCCTCCCCGCATGAGACAATGGTGTCTTCTGCATTGCAACCATGTCCCAGCAGCTCGCAGTGCATAGTGTATTTTATACGTTCAGATGTGAGGGGTTTTCCATCCAGATGAAGGATCCCTTTTTTCACCGTGGAACATCTGATCATGGAAACAGCATGTTCCATGACAGCCTGTGTTGCATTCTGTACGTTTTTCAGATATTTTATCTCGTTACGGGTCTTTTTTGCCCGCATAGAGAGGACAGTACCTTTGTCAACCGTCACAGAACAGAATTCCCCGAGAGCGTTTGCAAGTGCCAAGGGAAAATTCGGGGGGACCAGTATTTTCTTTCCCACCTGTGCGGCAATCATCTGTGCTGTTGCCCGGAAAGGATCTTTTTCTTTTTTTATTATATCGGGAAGACCGGCCTCAGCCCGGGTCATGATTGCTGTTGTCCCTTCGCGAGATGCGCGCCCAACTTCCATCTGTGAGATGATAATGGTACCTCTCTCACCCAACGTCCTGAAATAGACAAAGGGATCACTTGTTGTAAAACGGGTAAGGTATCTCATATCCGCATCCCGCGAGTTGGCATATATGACATAAGCATCAGCGCCGGTTTTCCGTATTGCATCTGAAAGTGGATCCATCTTATGGAACAGTTGTCGTGAAACGTCAAGTACTTTTATTCCGGAGTTGACGTACCTGTGATGGATGAGAAAGCAAAAGCCAGGTTCAAATGGAAATTTTACCGTCTTACCGTAGAACTTAATATTATCATATTACTCGTCGCAATATCCATACCCGTTTTTTTACTTATTCACTCCCCTTATACGGTCCCGGTTATCATAGGACTGCTGGCCCTTGCCCTTGTCCTGTCTCTGGATTTTATCAGAAAATACCGGGAGACCAAAGCATGGCTTGATGATAACGCAGAGAAAGAGAACAACCATAAGAAAGAACCCGAATCGTAATCCCCCTGGAAGATGGCATTGCAGGTTTTGTATGATAAGAAAAATGAAGGATGAAATTGAACTTCTGAGTCGGCATCTCGAAGTAGCAAAAGCGGTTGCAGATCACCAGCCCATCGGCATTATGAAACTTTCCGAGTTGCTCGATCTACCTTCTCATCGTATCCGGTATTCCCTGCATGTGCTTGAGCAGCTTGGTTATATCCGTGCCTCACCCGAAGGGGCTGTTGCAACGCCTCAAACCCATGAATTATTCCTCCACCTTAACGAGGATCTGGATGACCTTATCCATCTGCTGTCAATAATGAAAAAGAACTGATTTCGAACATGGAGTACCCCCAGTCCTGATCTTTCCCTGGTCATCCTCATAGTTACCTTTAAAAGTACTTAGAAAGAATCTAATAAAGCACATTGATAGTGCCTCCCTAACTCAGTTGGTAGAGTGTCGGACTGTTAATCCGAATGTCACAGGTTCGAGCCCTGTGGGGGGCGTTCAGGGGCCCGTAGCTCAGTCCGGTTAGAGCGCCCGGCTCATAACCGGGCGGTCATGGGTTCGAATCCCTTCGGGCCCACTG
>ERZ795054.3548-NODE-3548-length-12130-cov-4.920745_pt1 | contig 12130 bp, 14 predicted proteins | sample MGYA00375138_ERZ795054 | MGnify/ENA primary metagenome ERZ795054 (study PRJEB30183, sample SAMN05720215) | anaerobic digester metagenome | isolation source: active sludge of municipal wastewater-treating anaerobic digesters | place: USA | collected 2014-12-23 ...
GGTTACGAACTGCGCTGTGCCGATCCGATTCCATTGGATATGGAGTACACCCGGGATCTGGGCTATTGCGCCGCCAAACACATTCTGGAGGGGGGCAATGCCGTCATGATCTCTCTGGAAGGCGGACATTTTCTCCCCATCCCCTTTGAAAAAATGATCGACCGGGAAACCGGACGGGCCAGAATCCGCATGGTCGATATCGAATCGACGCGTTATGCCATCGCGCGGCGTTACATGATTCGGCTTTCCCGGGATGATTTCACGGATCCCTACGATCTGGCAAAGTTTGCCGCCACGGCCGGCATCGCTCCCCAGGTTTTTCAGAAAGAATTCGGGTACCTGGTCGAAAACGAACCCTATCTGGTTTGTCGAGAATCGACCGACAAGGTCCCATGACCCTGTCTGATCTACGGAATTGACAATATCGCCATAAAATGGATCTGAAGAATTTTTTTTCATTCTTGACGCGAAACTTGGGAAAATACCCTTGCCCCCGGAGCCCAAGGGCGGATGTTTTTCTGACAGGAGTGATCACATGAGTGCTTCCCAGCGAATTCTTCTGTTTACGGGTGACGGCAAAGGCAAGACCACCGCCGCCCTGGGCATGGCGCTCCGAGCTGCAGGGCATGGCATGCGGGTCCTGGTCATCCAATTCATCAAAAACGAATCTCATACGGGTGAACGGACGGCCATTTCGCATCTGCCTCAGGTGGATTTTCTGCAGGTGGGACGGGGCTTTGTTCCCGCAGAAAGTGATGAAGCCTTTGTCGTGCACCGTGAAGCCGCCCGCAGGGGGCTGACGATTGTCGAGGAAAGGCTGAAGCAGGACTCTTATGCCCTCATTGTTCTGGATGAAATCTGCACCGCCTGTGCCTTGAATCTGATTAAGACAGAAGATGTCCTGCGACTGATTGAAAATTCGCCGCCCGAGGTCATCTGGGTCCTGACCGGTCGCGGCGCACCGGAAGCCCTGATTGAGGCGGCAGATACGGTCACCGTCATGGCATGCCGAAAACACGGTTTACTCAAAGGCTTCCCGGCACAAAAAGGTGTGGAGTACTGATTGCTATGCGGATACGAACACCTTTCAGATTGACCGGCGACAAGGCCACAGCAAAGCGTTGAAAGCGCGTATTCGCGTCTTGATGATTTTTATCGTTATATAACTCCGAAAGGCAAATGTTTCTATTGACAGAGACGCGTTTGGTGATAAACTTCAACTTCAGGAAATTCGGACAGCGTTCACGTGTTGTCAGGAGAATTCTCCGCCGTTAATCAAATCTCTTTTCAGAAGTGTCTTCGGTTTGGCAAAAGGTTAACCTGGTTCAAACCACTCTCGGGGGGCTGATTTAACCCCTCCTCCATTGCTGCTTTATAAAAAGGAATATCGAACAAAAACAGGGGCGTTCTTTTCCTGCGGGCATTCGCTTATGGCCCATTTTCGCTCGCAGGGAGGAGTGTTTTACCCCAGAAGCCATCACGGGGGGTGCTTCATGGCGATTATCGATTCGGCGGTTTATTGCGAGGACCTGATCCGTCAGTGCAAAATTGCGCTGGAGGCGATCGGAAACCTGAATTATGCCCTGATGAATCTGTATCAGGTCCCGTCCGGCGGGAGCCGATACGATACGTACAAGGCGGAAGTATTTGAACTGATATATGCTTTCCTTGGCCATGCCGCGCGCATTTCCTGGATGCTCTGGCCCGGTACGGAAGGGAAAATCGGACGGCACCGCAGGCGGCTGAAGAAGATTGAAGGAACGCCGAAAAAAGGTTCATTTCCCCAGTGTACGGTCCCCAAAGCGCTGGAAACATCCAAAACAAGGTCTTTGAAAATGCTGAGACGGGCGTATCCCTTCGCTGCGGCGTTGCAAAATGAAATATCGGGAGCCATGGAAACTCCCGCAGCCTGCCATATCATCGGATCACCGATCGCCGTCATGGATTGTTCGTCTTCGGCAGGCATGCGGATCTACGATCCGACCACCAGGGATTTTCATATGGACGGCATTATTTTTCCCCTGCAGGAAATCGCAGCAGCCATCGCCCTTTTATATTCGCATGCCCGCGTGGAAGAAAAACCATCGGCAAGGGTATCGCCCGCGGACACCAGGCGCCGTTTTAGTGACGTTCCGGGAAACGGTGTCAGGGAAGCGGTTCACCCTTGATCATTCAGGCCGGCTTAAGTCGGCGCCGGAGATGCATCCATATCGGTGGAACCGATCAAATCATGATGAAAGGAGGTATCGCGATGTATAAGAAAATTCTGATTCCCCTTGATGGGTCTCCATTGGCCGAGTGTGTTCTGCCCCAGGTCAGAAATCTGGCAGAAGGCGGCCTGGTGGGAGAAGTCATCCTGATCACTGTGGTGGAAATTCCTTCCGAGTGGGTCATCGAAGGCTTCGATTTCGTGGCCCTGAAAAACGCCAACTTCAACGCCGCCCAGGAATACCTGGCCAAAGTGGAAGGAAGCCTTTCTGCAGAAGGGATCTCGGTTCGGTCGGTGGTACTGGAGGGAAGGATTGCCGAAACGATAGTCGATTATGCCAAAGATCAGGACATCGACCTGATCGCCATGGCAACCCAGGGATACACCGGCTTGAAGCGGGTTATGTTCGGCAGCGTTGCGCTCCGGGTGCTACATGATGCCGATACGCCGATCCTCCTGATCAGACCGGAGACCTGCCGTAGATAAACAACGCTGAAAAACCCGGGGGCAGACGTTCTATTTCATGTCAAGATCGGTTCAGGACCGAGGTTTCAAGACATGAAATCGACAATATGCCCCCGGATAATCTGTCTCCATATCTTGCCTGGTCCGTGACTATTTCACAGGCATTCCACAACAGACGGGCATAAAGAATAACCTTTTCAAGCCCTTGCCTTGCTTGACGCCGCCGTAATCCTAACTTGACACAAGTGGCATCTTTTCCTATACTTCCTCCGCTAATGACCCACTGAGGCAAAAACCCTCAAGCTCTCTTCAAAAAACGACCTTTGATCATAAACATAGACCACACAAGGAGCGTTTCATGGCAAAAATCGATGCTTTTTTTCAGTTGATGAACGAACAGGGTGCATCCGACCTTCATCTTGTCGCCGGCCAGCAGCCCGCCGTGCGCATCAGGGGCGATATGGAGCGTGTCAAATACGACGTCCTGACCAATGATGAACTCCGGGCCATGCTCTATGAAATCACGCCGGAACATAAGATCAAGCAGTTCGAGGAAACAGGCGATGTAGATTTTGCCTATCAGATTCCGAACCTGGCACGCTACCGGGCGAACTTTTTCATGCAGCAAAACGGCGTCGCCGCCGTGTTCAGAGAAATTCCCAGTAAAATATCCACCTGCGCCGACCTGGGACTTCCACCCGTCATTGCGAAACTGGCCTCGCTGCCCCGGGGTCTTGTTCTGGTCACCGGGCCCACAGGATGCGGTAAATCGACAACACTGGCCGCCATTATCAACGAGGCCAACCGGCTCCGCAAGGATCATATCATCACCATTGAGGATCCCATCGAATTCGTTCATCAGAGCGAAAACTGTATTGTCAACCAGCGCGAAGTGGGCATTCACACGCGAACCTTCTCTTCGGCTCTCCGGGGGGCGCTGCGCGAAGATCCCGATATCATTCTGGTCGGTGAAATGCGTGATCTGGAAACGATTTCTCTGGCCGTTGAGGCGGCTTCTACAGGACACCTTGTTTTTGCAACCCTGCACACAACCAATGCCGCCCGAACGGTTGACCGCATCATTGAAGTTTTCCCTGCAGGGGAACAGTTACAGATCCGCTCCACCCTCGCCGACGGTATCCGTGCCGTCATTTCCCAGGTTCTTTTTAAGCGGATCGACAGGAAAGCGCGCTGCGTAGCCCTGGAAATTATGATTGCCAACGCGGCGGTGCGCAATCTCATCCGGGAATCGAAAACCTTCCAGATTCCTTCCATGATGCAGGCGGGGAAGAAATACGGCATGCAGCTTCTGGATGATGCCATCCAGGATCTTCTCGACAAGGGCTGGATCAGCGCCGACGAGGCCTACACGAAAGCAAACGACAAGGGCCGTTTCCGACCCTTCCTGAGAAATCCGCCGACAGACTTCACGGAAGCCTAAACGGATAAGCTTTCCGAACAGCCAGGGAAAGACATCATGTCGATCTTTAAAGTTTGTCACAGCGATAAAAGATTTTAAAATGGGGACGTGCCCCGACCAAGGTGAGGTGTCAAGATGAGAAAACAGGAAATGGATTATCTATTTACTCAGATGCTCGATTCCCATGACAATATTTCGGACTTGAACATCACGGTCGACAAGCCCCTGCAGGTGGAAAGCTCAGGTCAGCTCTTGCCCGTGGAAACCGATCCACCGTTCCCCAAACTGACGCCGTTTCAGACGGAAGTGTTTGCCCTGAACCTGATCGGTCATGACCGGCGACTGACCGACCACCTGCTGAACCATGGGTCATGCGATTTATCTTACGAGCTGCCCGGCAAAGCACGCTTCAGGGTGAACATTTTTTCACAGCGGGGGAATTACTCCATTGTCATGAGAAAAATGGAATCCCGCATCCCCACCATCAAGGATTTCAATCTGCCCGAAGCTTTCGACAAAATAGCCAAGGAAAAGAATGGTATCGTCCTGGTCACCGGCGCCACCGGCAGTGGAAAAACCACCTCCTTGGCCGCGGTTCTGAATGAGATCAACAACAGTCAGTCAGTCCATATCGTTACGCTGGAAGACCCTGTCGAATTCTCCCACCCACACCGGATGTCCACCTTCAACCAGCGGGAACTGGGCGCGGATTTCGACACCTTCGCCAACGGCCTGCGGGCTGCCTTGCGTCAGGCGCCAAAAGTGATTCTCGTCGGCGAAATGCGGGACAGGGAAACGGTCGAGATCGGTCTGTCTGCTGCAGAAACGGGGCATCTCGTTTTAACAACTCTGCATACGGTGGATGTGGGAACCACCATCAGCCGTATTCTCGGCATGTTTTCCACGGAGGAGGAAAACCAGGTCCGCGTCCGTCTGGCCGATACCCTGCGGTGGATCGTTTGCCAAAGGCTCTTGCCGAAAGTCGGCGGCGGCCGGGTGGCCGCGTTTGAGGCCTTGAGCACAAGTTTACGCGTGAAAGATGTGATCCTCAACGGTGAATCGGAGGGGAAGACCTTCTATGACATTATGGAGACGGGCAAAGCGTTCGGCATGATCACCTTTGACGAGTTCATTGTCAATCTATACAAGGATGGTCTTATCACGGAAGAAACGGCGAAAGCGTATGCGTCAAACCGCTCCGTTGTCGGTCGCGGCATCGATTCCGTCAAGAGTGAAAAGGGTGAAAAAACCACCACACTGGGCAAGCTGCAGGTAGACAGTCAATACGGAAAACCGAAGGGATGGCAATAAAAATGGAAGAAAATAAAGACCTTTTGGGCGAATTGCTCTGGTACGACTATGATGATGCGGATAAACCTTTCGATTTTATCGGCACGGACACCGAAACGGCACTGATCTGCGTGACGGATGACGCAATCCGTGAAAAAATCACCGGCGACCTGACAGCCCGTGACTTCTATATCACAGAAGTCAAGACTGCCAAAGAAGCCGTGAAAAAGATGCGTTTTCACCTCTACACACTCCTGGTAATCGATGAGAATTTCGATACGGCCAACCCCGACAGCAATGACCTGCTCCGTTACCTGGCGATCCTGCCCATGTCAATCCGCCGGCGTATGTTTGTGCTCATGCTCAGCAACCGTTTCCGTACGCTGGATAAAATGACCGCCTTAAATCATAGTGTCAACATGATTATCAACACCCAAAATATCAAAGACTTCATGACCCTTATCACCAACGGCATGGCGGAAACCGAGGGTTTCTACTACACATTCACGGAAATTATGAAATCATCGGGGAGAATTTAAAGGCAGGGTCAAGGTAAATCGTTTCCGTTAAGTATCTCCGACACCATATCCTCGCGTCCGATTGCCGTGCAGGATGCGGCCAGATGCATAAAATAAAAAGGATTCCTCGGATCGGCCTTGATGGCTCGCCTGAAATATTGAATCGCTGCTTCATGATGACCCGCTCGGGCCAGGCTGTTGCCTAGGCGGTTGCAAAAAATTCCCTCCGAAGCCGGATCAAGCATAAGCGCTTCGCGCAACATCTGCTCGGCTTCGCCGACGCGGCCCATGGCAATAAGCAGATCCGCCAGATCAAGCCGCAGAAGGGAATTCCGGTTCCCTTCCAGACATTCCCGCAGGAGCGCCTCCGCCGGAGCGGCATGGCCGGCCTTCATGAGAACATCCGACAACCTGCAGAGGAAAGTCTCCCGCTTTTCCGGTTCAATTTCGACCGCCTTTGCATAGGCCTCCCGGGCCTGCTCCAGTTCTCCCGCCGCCACGCAGGCGTTGCCCAAAGAGCAGTATACGGCAGACGCATCGGGTTCCATGGCAATCATTTTCTGAAAGATTCCGATGGCGTCGGCATACCTGCCGGTCCGCTGATAGGCATCGCCCAAGTCTCCTAAAAGCGCAAAATCATCCGCCTGCGCTTTTACGGCTCGCTCACAAACATCGACCAGCCGCGACCAATCCCCTTTTTCCTTATAAATCCGGACCAGTTCATCAAAAGCGAACCCGCTGAAAACTTTACCGCTCAATTCCCGCTCGAAAAGTTCGCGGAAAGATTTTAACGCCTCATCCGAATATCCGCCGTCATGGCAGACCCAGGCCAGGGCGAGAAGATAGGAGTCTTCTCCCGGGTGTGACCTGACCAGTTCCCGGTACAGGACAATGGCCTCTTCATAGCGGCCTTCCCGCGCGAGTGCTTCGGCCCGCGCTAATGTCGCATCGGTGTTGGGATAATCATCCATAGACTATCAATAAAAACAAAGATTTACCGCATAATGGCGGTTTTAGATTCACTGTAAACGGCAAGCCTCCTTTGCCTTACAAACTTGATGTAATCTTAAAACCGGCGCCGGGGGTATATTCGATGAAATCGATATCAATCGGCTTCGCTTTTTCATAAAGCCCCTGATCCACCAGGAAAGTAACACCATGAATCGCGAACACCGCGTCACCATCGCCGGCTGCATCATCCAGAACCAAGCCCAAAGCATTACCGCCGGCAGCATCGTCAAGGGTTATGCGAACTTTCTTTTGCGCCTCCATCTGCTGCATGAGATTCATCAGAAAATCAATCGCCTTATCCGTTACCGTCAACATATAGCCCTCCCTTCATGGCCGCTTAAGCACGAACCACAATCGTATTATCCATCCCTCAAGGTCTGCTCCCGATTAACACAGCAGAATCTATCTGCCGGGTCTTTCATTAAATGAACAGGTTCAGCCGCATGACAAAATCAACAGGAGCAGGATCCTTCCTGCTTCAAGCTGGACGTGATTTTGAAACCACCTCCGGCGCCGGTACCGGCGAAATCAATCCCGATGGGTTTCGCTTTGTCGTAAAGTTCCTGATTCACTAAAAAAGTAATCCCCTGTTTTTCAAACACCGCATCGTTTTCAAGAGGTTCATCCAGAACCAATCCTAATCCGTTGCCGCCTCAGGTCTCCATCATGGCCAGGCGGATCTTCTGGCCGCCCCCCATCTGCTCCATCATCTGGGAGAGAAAACTGATTGCATTATCCGTAACTTCCAGCATCGCACCCTCCTTCACACCAGTTTTTCATTTCGGCGTAAACTATAACATAATTCGTTTTTGTCAACCGGATTTTATCTTGCGATCGAGGTCCGATACAGCCCTTGACAGAAGCTTCTTTCCTATTTATATCCATGGTCACCGGTATTTGATCGGTGCTGTTTGAAAACGCTCATCGTGAGGTTCGACCCCTTTTATGTTCGATTACGCATCATACCTTAAACGCCTGCAGGACGGAGACGCCGCCATCAATCCGTTTCTTACCTTCATGGCCATCCGGCAGGAGGCGATCAGAGAAGGCTTCGCCCGGTTCCGCATGGCCGTCAAACCCGAATACCTCCAGGGGGCGGGACTCGTTCAGGGAGGCATCATGGTGGCATTGGCGGACGAAACCATCGCCCATGCGATCATGACCGTACTGAAAGAAAATGAAGGTTTGACGACTTTGGAACTCAAGAGCAACTTCCTCGCCCCGGTGAAGGACGGCGAATTAATCGCCGAAGCAACGGTTTTCAAAAAAGGGCGGGCCATCATCATCGGCGACTGCCTCATCCGGGACGACCAGGAACGCCCGGTCCTGCGCTGCTCGGCGACTTTCCTCATCGTCAATGAGAAAGTCAAATCCGTCAAGAAGCACGAAGAACCGCCCGCCAGTACCCCGGCGCCCCGGAAGGATGACGGCCGGCAGACCAACCTGTTTTGACCAAGGAGGCCATGGCCATGTCCCTGAAAACAACACAAACGACGGCAACGTATTTCCCATCGCCCGGTCCGGCCCATAGCCGGGCGGTCCTGGAGGCGGCGGCAATGCGTGCGGAAGACAAAAAAATTGATCTGGTTCTGATTGCAACCTGCAGCGGAAATACGGCTCTCCTGGCGCGAGAGATCTTCCCACCTGAGGTACGCATCATTGCCGTGACGCATGTGGCGGGCTTCGCCGCCCCGAACACCCAGGAGTTGACGCAGGAAAACCGTCAGGCCCTGACAGAAAAGGGCATTCCGATCTTCACGGGCCAGCACGCCTTCGGCGGCGTCGGGCGGGCGGTCCGTAATAAGCTGAACACCTACCAGGTGGATGAAATCATGGCGTATACCCTGCGCACCTTCGGCCAGGGAACGAAGGTGGCCGTCGAAATCGCCCTGATGGCCGCCGATGCCGGCCTGGTTCGGACGGATCGGGATGTGATTGCCGTCGGTGGAACCGCGGAAGGGTGTGATACGGCACTGGTGGTGCAACCCACCAATAGCTATCGCTTTTTTGATTTTAAAATCCGGGAAGTGATCTGTAAACCGAGTAATTTTTAGATGATTTATTTAATGATTTCAAACAATTGATTAACATGACTTTTAGAAGCAACGGTTGAGGGAAACATGGGGTTGCTATTTCGCCAATTGGAAAATTCTGTCATCCCGGGCTCCGACCCGGGATCCATTTCCAGCACGTAACAGCCTGCGAATGGATGTCGGATCAGGGTCCGGCATGACGTTTTGGGTATCTGATCACCGAAGTATGACGTGACGAACATGATGAAAAGGCGATGAAAACGAAAGACACCGCTTTCAATCAACCTTTCAAGAGCGCGGAAGACAGGCTGCGGAACGTGAAGGTGGCTCCCGGTGGGAAACCTTCCGCGACCCGCGTTCGGTCCGATACCCGTTCACCGCAGGATGATGATGCCCTCTTTCACACCGCCATGGCCGATGTCGTCCCCCTGGCCGGAGACCGCCGTTATCCCCGCCATCCGGTCGAAGACGGCCCCGTCCGGCGGCCGGATGCGCATGACCGGGAAGAAACCCTCACGGCTTTGCGTCGCCTCATCAAAAGAGGAGAAGGTTACCGCGTCTCGGACACCCCGGAGTACATGGAAGGAACGGGTTACCGCCTGCCCCTGGAATGGGCCCGGCGGCTCCATCGTGGAGATTTTCCCGTTCAGGCCCACATCGATCTCCACGGCTATACGATCGCAGCGGCCAAGCCGGCCCTGGAGTCTTTTCTGCTGGAAGCGATTGCATCAGGGAAACAGTCCATCCTGATCATCCACGGCCGGGGGCTTTCCTCGCCGGGGGAACCGGTCCTGAAAAATCTGGTGAAAGACTGGCTGACCCGCCGCTCATGGCGGAAATGGATCATCGCCTTTGCCAGCGCCCGGCCCTGCGACGGCGGCGCCGGTGCCACCTACGTCCTCCTGCAACCCCATGCCGCCCCGCTGCACCGCCGGTTCCAGTACCGCTCCCGCAAGTCCCGCCGCGCTCATCCTGTTGAAAAAATGTAGGGCGGGCTCTGCCCGCCCTACTCTGCTCCCGCGGTTCCCAAACGGCACCATTATTGGGGAATGGTCATTTCGACAGCAGGGATCTTAATTTTTTAGAATGCCGTGCGGAACGCATGTGAGGACTCTTCTTCCTTATGTCATCCCGGGATCCATTTCCAGTGCCTGACATCCTGCGAATGGTTGCCGGATCAGGGTCCGACATGACTTAGCAGAAGGAATCCGATCACTCTCTTGCCGGTGGACTTCCTGTAATTACCTGAAATGCCTCACAATAGTCGCCCATTCCAGAGAGAATGCCACGATACCGGTTCAGTCCCTTGACCGCCTCGTCATAGGCCACGGTCGATACCTGGGAGGCATGGCAGCGGATCGCCGCTAACTTGAGATCGATCCAGGGGGTCACATCATTATAATATGTAGGGGATACGATGGGCGTCCAGACCTCGTAGGCCAGGACGTGTTTGACCGCCCAAGGTTCTGCCCCGCAGTCCTGAAACCAGGGACCGCCCGCCCGGCGGACCGCCTCCAGGCCAAGTTCATGGGTCACCCGGTGGTCCCGGGGGCCCTCCTGGGCATGGGGCAGGTAAACCACATCGGGTTTCCTCTCCCGGACAAGGCTGACCAGGGTGCGAATGCATTCCGGAGCAAAGTCGAGATAACCATCCGGAAAGCGAAGGAAGATCAGGTCCTTGACTCCCAGGTGTTTTGCCCCCTGCCGGGCTTCCCCTTCACGGGTGGTCTTCAGTTCATCGCAAGGAATAGAAAGGCTCCCTGCCTCGCCGGAGGTCAGGTATACAATGACCACCTCATCACCCGCCCGGACATGGGTGGCAATCGTCCCCCCGCAGCCGATCACCTCATCATCCGGATGGGGCGCAAAAACCATGATTTTCATAATCATCCCTCCGTAGTAGAGCTAGGGAACTTCTTAAGAGGTTTTCCCCATATTCGCAATGTCTTTTTCCAACAGGGCAAGGGATGGACCGCAGTTACCCAAAAAACCACAAAGAGGGTCGCGGCCATTATTCCAGACATAGATGAGGAATCTTATTCATTATTTTCTGTTGACACTCCAGCTACCCCGACTTACGCTACCTCCGCCTACGGGGGATTTCCGCTTTCCACATCAGCACGACAGGCCGAAAGGCTTTTAACTATACTGCATGAATTAAGTGTTATGTCCCCTGGATACCCCGAATTCGGAGGATCTATGAGAGTTTCCGATAAAAGCAATTACAAGAAAACCGGTGAGTTGCCCATCCTTACATCATGGATGTTGATTAGTCCCCAGAATTCATTAGCACAAAACCTGTCTCTGCGAACTTCCGAGGTTCCCGTTGGCTCAGAATAACCACTCCATGCCCATGGCCCCGAACAATGTTACTACATCATTAAGGGAAGCGGCCTTATGACCATAGAAGAAGAGACGAGAGAAGTCTCTGCGGGCAACGCGCTTTATATACCATCCAACAAGCTGCATGGTATCAGGAACACCGGAAACGAAGTCTTGGAGTACTTGACGGTCAACTCGCCTGCACTTGATCGAGAGTATGGAGACACTCTGGGCCCACGAAGCCGAATCAGGGATAGCGTGCTTTCAGATGGCGAGGCGGGTTACATTACAGTCACGGGAGGATTCAAAAAAAGGGGCCATGAAAACGGCATGAACCCGATCACGTTCCTATCGGGCCAATCCCTCTTATGCCAGGTGTTGCTGTTCCATAAACGGCAGGGTCAACTGCCGGGTGTGGGATTTGCGGAGGCAGCGGCGGCAGGCGGGGTGGCGGCGGGACCGGGCCAGGCAGGCGTCCAGATCGACGAAGTACTGGTGGCTTTCACACCAACGTATTTTCTCGCCCTCCGCCAACTCCGGCAGAATTTTCTTCTTTCCCCGCATTGACTCCCGTCCTGTTTCCAGCATCGGACCGCTCCCTATGATCAAACAAACAACGGTGACGCTTACTCCTTAAAATTCTTCGTCGCTTCACTCCTCTGAGTGACGTCGACCAAACTTTTCGCCATTCCGGCGGAGGCCGGAATCCATTTCCAGAGTGTTACTCCCTGCGAATGGATGCCGGGTCGGAGCCCGGCATGACACTGTTTATCATCCTGAACCCCTCCCCGTGGTCATCCTGAGCGAGGCGAAGGATCTCTCTTTTCCTCTGAAACCGAGATTCTTCGTCGCTTCGCTCCTC
>ERZ795054.3550-NODE-3550-length-12124-cov-4.438396_pt1 | contig 12124 bp, 6 predicted proteins | sample MGYA00375138_ERZ795054 | MGnify/ENA primary metagenome ERZ795054 (study PRJEB30183, sample SAMN05720215) | anaerobic digester metagenome | isolation source: active sludge of municipal wastewater-treating anaerobic digesters | place: USA | collected 2014-12-23 ...
GTATCAATGCCGACTCCCTGACCGGGGCTACCGGTCTTGCCGGCGTTGAGTGCAACGGAGTGAACTTCTTTGCTGCTGAATGGGGTTCTGCCGGGCACCGCACCCTGTTCAAGCTGACCATGACAGGGCAATATGTGGACAGCATTTCCACAGCCTTCACCGGTTCCACAACAGCCGGGCTGCGCGACCTGGCCTGGGACGGCACATACTTGTATGGAGGAATTGCCACCAATGCCATTTATTGCTTTGACGTAAACGGCACCTACATTTCCACCATCACCTCCCCGACGGCCGTGCGTGCCATTGCCTATGATGAGGTGAGCGACGCCTTCTGGGTCAACAACTTCTCCACCAACTTCATCCTGGTCAGCCGCACCGGTGTAGCGTTGGATACCATCGCCACTCCCCCGAGCTGCTATGGAGCCGCCTATGACAATGTAACGGCTGGCGGGCCCTACCTCTGGCTTTTCACGGGGACGTCGTCCGCAACCAACACCTGTGCTGTGGAGCGTTTCAGCATCGCCACGGGCCTGGGAACCGGGGTTACGCACAGCGTGAGCGGAGACCTGGGTGCGGGCATTTCAGGCGGTTTGTTCTCTCATCCCAACATTGTGCCCGGCAAGTTCACCCTGGGCGGACTGATGCAGGGGGCACAGGACATCTTCGGATATGAGATCGGTACCATCGCCACCCAGACATACTGCGGGGCCGCCGGTGGCTGCGACGAATACATCTCCAATGTAACCCTTGGCAGCATCAACAACAGCAGCAGCTGCAGCGGGTACCACGATTACACCAACCTGACTGCCTCTGTGAATCTTGGGGTTCCCTTCACTGTGACGGTTACGAACGGTATTCCCTATACAGGGGACCAGTGCGGGATGTGGGTCGACTGGAACCAGAACCAGAACTTTGCTGATGACGCCCCGATTACCGTGACCGGTGGGCCCGCCATTTTCACTGCCACCATTACCCCTCCGGCAACGGCCACCCTGGGCAATACGCGGATCCGTATCCGAATCACCTTTACGGGAACATATGGCCCTTGCGACACCACAACCTACGGCGAGGTGGAGGACTATACCCTGAACGTGAGTGCCCAGTCGCTGGTTGACGCTGGTGTAGCCAGCATCACCCCGGTGGGGCCCAATGCCGGGAGCTATCCGGTGACGGTGACCATCAAGAACTATGGGCTCGATACCCTTACCTCGGCCAACATTGGTTTCAATGTGAATGGGGTAGCTGGTACGCCTTATGCCTGGACAGGATCCCTGCTCCCACTGGCAACTTCAGCTCCCATTGTAATTAATTCTGCTTTCGCCTTTGGTCAGGGTAACAATACCATCACCGCATGGACCTCCCTCCCGAACGGCGTGGCCGACGGCAATACCGCCAACGACTCGGCCAGCTGGACCGGGTATTTCTATGGAGCGATCTCGACCTTCCCCTACACCGAGAGTTTTGAGAACGGCATGGGGAACTGGCAGCAGCCCACGACAGATGATTTCGACTGGACCCGTTCCAACGCTCCGACACCATCTTCTCCCACCGGTCCGGACCTTGCCTATGACGGATCCTGGTACCTGTTCACTGAATCCTCCTCGCCGCGTGTGGTTGGGGATGAGGCCTATCTTGACTGCAATTTCAACCTGGCAAGCCAGCTCCACATGAACCTGAAGTTCTGGTACCACATGTATGGCGCTTCCACAGGTACGCTACACCTGGACGTGCTGGTGGATACGGTATGGAACCTCAATGTATGGAGCATGACCGGGGACAAGGGCAACCAGTGGTTCGAGGCTATGGTACCCCTGGATTCCGTGGCCTGCGGTCACGCCAACGTGACGATCCGTTTCCGCGGAACAATGGCAGCCGATGGCACCGGCACCGTCTATTGGGGTGATATGGGACTGGACAAGATCAGCATGGAAGTTCCTCAGGCCTCCGACCTGGGCATCTTTGCCATCAACGATCCCTCCACAGGCCCGTTGACATCCAGCGAACCGGTGGAAGTGGTCATCCGTAATTTCGGACTCAGCGCCCAGTCGAATTTCACCGTATCCTATAATGTAAATGGCGGGACTGCAGTGACGGAGACCGTGGCCGGTCCCCTGGCCGGGGCTGCCGACCTGGTCTATACCTTCACCGCCCATGCCAACCTGGGAACCTCCAATACGACCTATGCCATCAAGGCCTGGACCAACCTGAGCAATGACCTGAACCATGCCAACGATACCGCGACCAAGTCGGTGTTCAACAACTATGGCCTGTACTGCGCAGCCAGCGGGGGTGGGGACGAGTTCATCAGCAATGTTACCGCCGGTACAATCAACAACACCACAGGAGAACTGGGGTATACGGATTATACCAGTCTGTCGACCAATATCACCATGGGCAATCCCCTGACGGTCACCGTGACCAACGGCAATCCTTATACAGGCGACCAGTGCGGCATCTGGGTTGACTGGAACAAGAACGGCTCTTTCTATGATGATGGCGCCATAACGGTAAGCGGACAGGGAGGCGGTGGCCCCTATGTGGCGAACATTGTGCCTCCTCCGACGGCTGACACCGGTGATGTGAGAATGCGTGTCCGTATCACCTATACCGGAGCGCTGGATCCCTGCGGCACGACACTGTATGGTGAAGTGGAAGATTATACCCTGCATGTTATGCCGAGTGTAGCCAATGACGTTGGGGTTGAAACGATCGATATGTTCCCGATGTATGGGGCAGGTGCGATCGTGCCCAAGGCCACGGTGCGCAACTTTGGTTCGGCTGCACAGACCTTTACGGTGACCATGACCATTGGAGCATACACGAGCACCCAAACCATCACCAGCCTGGCTGCCTACATGGCACAGCAGGTGAGCTTCCCTGTTTGGACAGCCGCAGCAGGCTCATACAATGCCCAGGTTTCGACGACCCTCACAGGCGACATGGTTCCGGGTAACGACAGCATGAGCATGCCGATCATGATCGCTTCGGGATCGACCCAGCCGAAGGGACTGCTGGAGGAATTCACCAGTTCGACCTGTGCCCCCTGTGCCAGCTTCAACAGTGGCACCTTTACCCCCTGGCTCAGCACCTATGGTGACTCGGTAACCCTGATCAAGTACCAGATGAGTTGGCCTTCCCCGGGAGACCCCTACTATACTGCCCAGGGTGGAACCCGTCGCACCTATTATGGTGTGAACGCCGTTCCTGACCTCTATTGGAATGGTGCCGGTTCCCAGATGAGCACCGCAGGGTTGACAAGCCAGTTGACTACCCTGGCTACCAAGATGACCTTCTGGGACATCAGTGCCTCGGCAACGGTGACGGGCAATGTTGTTGATGTGACCATGACCATCGATCCCTATATCTCAGGGACCCTGACGGCACATATGGTCGTGGTGGAGAAAACTACGACGGGTAACGTCATGAGCAATGGAGAAACCTCGTTCAAACATGTAATGATGTGGATGATGCCTTCGGCCAATGGTACCCCGGTGAACCTGGTAGATGGACAGACGTACACCCTGACTGGATCCAAGGATATGTCGACCACCAATGTGGAACAGATGTCCGACCTGGCAGTGGTGGTCTTCCTGCAGGACGATGCCACCAAGGAGGTGGTACAGTCGGAGTATGCTGAGATCGTGGTTGGTGTGAATGAGATCGGTGCTGGTGCATTGCGCCTCTATCCCAATCCCAGCAGTGGGATGATCATGGTCGAGGGTGCAGAAGGGGCACTGGTGAGGGTATACAATACCCTGGGCGAACTGATCTGGAGTGAGGCATCCTTCGATGCGGGGATGATCGATCTGAGCGACCAGCCTGCCGGCAGTTATGTGGTACAGGTGACGACAGATCGGGGTAATGTAACCCGAAAAGTGATGCTGATTGATTAAGACTTTTTAGCGTGCTATCGTAAGGAGCTGCCTCACCTGGGGGTGGCTCCTTTTCATTTGGGAGGGACGACGTCTGTGCCGGGGAGGGACGACGTCTGTGCCGGGGAGGGACGACGTCTGTGCCGGGGAGGGACGTCGTCCCTTTTCGTTACCTTTGCCGGCCAAATATTGATGCCACATGGATTTATCATTCACACAGATTGTCAACACAACCCTGATCCTGTTTTCAGTCATCGATATTACCGGCTCTATTCCCCTTATCCTTGACCTGAGAACCAAGGCAGGCAACATCGATTCAGGGAAAGCTACTCTGGTAGCCGGAGGCATCATGGTCCTTTTCCTCTTTGTCGGGGAATCGATACTCAAGCTGATGGGCGTTGATCTGGCCAGCTTTGCCATTGCCGGCTCATTTATTTTGTTCTTCCTGGCGCTGGAAATGATCCTCGGGGTAAGGCTCTACAAGGATGTGGAACCTGATACGGCATCCATCGTGCCCATAGCCTTTCCGCTGATCGCGGGCACAGGAACACTGACCACCCTACTCTCCATCAGGGCGGAGTATGCTACAGAAAACATCATCGCTGGTGTCCTCATTAACCTTATCCTGATCTATATCGTACTCAGGAACACGGAGCGCATCGGTAAAGTACTGGGCAAGAACGGATTGAGCATCCTGCGAAAGATTTTCGGCATCATTCTGCTTGCCATTGCCATCAAGCTCTTCAAAACCAATATGTTCTTCTGAGCTGACGGAAATAGTGCTTATCATCATTCACGCCCGGAATGGACTATAGGATAGACGTCGTCCCTCTCACGGAATGGACTATAGGATAGACGTCGTCCCTCTCACCGGAGATCCGCCCCTTCCCTGATCCGGCATACCCGTATAGGTCGATCGTACCACTTGCAGGCGTATTGATACAGTAGCTCGAACTTCGCCGGATCATACTGACGGTCATCCACGAGGTAAAGTTCCCGCGTTGTGAAGCCCTCATGCTTGCGTACCAGCATCTCTCCCCGATCCTGATTGATGTAGAAAACATCCGCCTCCTGAAGGAGGTAGTTGTTCTTGAATATATAAAGCGGTGATCCCTCCGCAGCCCGGGCCACTCCTCGAACCCCATCCAGATACCTGGCCTCTGCAGCAGCCCTCTCCGGAAGAACAAAGAAATTGAAGGCCACACGGAATAGAAGAAAAGCCAGGACGGTCAACATCAGCCGATGGGCCTTCCACTTCAATAAAAGTATAGAGATCGCCAATAAGGGTACCCAGATCGTCATCAATTTCAACCATACCAGCGGATCCCGGCCCATAACACCTATAAGGGGCAGGATTGGCAACATAAATGTACCTGCCAGGACAAAGAACATGAAGGTCCATTCCACGGCACGAATCTGCCAGGCGTTGGATCCTTGCTCTTTCTCCTGTGTGTAGAAGAAGGCAAAGATCATAAGGACCAAAGGCACCATCATGAAGAAATATCGAGCGAATACACCAGGACTTAACCAATAGACACTAACATTCGCCAGGAAAATGACTCCGCAGTACCGCAGGAAAGGATGCCGCCCTATGCGCTGAAGGCTCCCTTTCCTGATCAGGGTAATACCCAGCAGGGTCCAGGGAGCGAAGTGATATATCCATTCAAAAGGGAAACTCACAAAATGTTCCAGGCTGCGTTTCAATCCATGCTGCATGCCTGTTCGCTGGGTGGACTGATCCACAAGCACAGTGAATAGTTCTCCGAAGGACAATTCATTTCTTAATGAATAGAAAAAGTAGTAGGTCACAACCGGTATCAGGAGAACCAGGATTCCAGCGGCATGCCTCCAGGAAAAGAGCATCCGGAAGCGGCCCTCCATCCAAAAAAACACGCTCAGTGTGATACCCTGGAAGACGAGGGCAGGCAAGCCCTTAAGGAAGAACGCCGCGGCGGTCAGCGCATAGGAGACCACGAACATTCCCAGGAACTTCCTGCGATGGAAAAGATGGTAGATGAGCATGAAATTCCAGAAGACCACCATCCCATGGGTGATGTCGATCAAGCCAAGAAAACTGTCGAAGTACAAGATGCGGCCGGTAGTGACCAATGCAAATGCCAGAAATACAGCAACAGGCCGTGTGAATTGTTTGCTGGCATAATGAAACACAAGGAGGCCGAATCCCAGCAGTGAAAGGACACTGACCAAACGAAGGCTGAATTCAGTATAGCTTCCGGAAAGCTCCGAACTGAGCATAACCAGCCAGTTGAACAAGGGCGGTTTATTCAGATAGGGCTCACCAAAGGTGGTCGGCGTCAGGTAATCCCCTGACAATTTCATTTCCTGGGACACCAGGATACGGATGGCCTCATCATTCACCGCAAACAATGGATTGACCCCCAGGTTAAGGAAAAGGGCCGGAATCAGCAGGACCAACCCAATGACGGGTAGCCAGTTAACTGCATCGGACTCGCGGTCGACAATCCATCCTGAACATCTTACCATAGGGTGCGGAGTTGGCTGGGTGCAATTTACTACAATAGACCGCTGGCGAAAGGCATTGAGGCCAGATTCATCCGGCGGTCGAATTACCGTTGATTCATAGGCTCCTTCCAACATTTGTTTAATCTTTATTACTTTTTATTAAACAATAGCTTGGAAACTTCGTTTAAATCACAACTAATGCATCAAAGAAAAACACATGAATGGATCTGCTATATACCCCGAAGTCAGGACCAACCCTAACGGGAAGGCGCATGCCTGGAAATCCACGCCTCTTAATTCCTCATACGACATAGATATTCTGGGGGATGATCACCTCATGACCGGGAGCGAGACTCCCCTGAGGTCAGATGCATTCCTGCTTACCGAGGATGAAAAGATCAGGATCATTGAAGGTCATTTCAGGGAGATCATGCATACCCTTGGACTCGACCTCACCGATGACAGCCTTATGGGCACTCCCAGACGCGTAGCAAAAATGTATGTCAAGGAGATATTCAAGGGGCTTAACCCGGAGAACAAGCCTGGGATTTCCGTTTTTGAGAACGCCTATGGATACAACAGGATGCTGGTTGAGAAGAATATCAAGGTGAAGTCAACCTGTGAACATCATTTCCTGCCGATTCTTGGTAAGGCGCATTTAGCCTATTATTCTTCGGGCAAGGTAATCGGTCTGTCTAAACTGAACCGTATTGTGGACTATTTTGCCAGGAGGCCCCAGGTTCAGGAGCGAATGACGATGCAAATTGCTGAAGAATTGAAGAAGGCATTGAAGACAGAGGACGTTGCTGTCTTGATCGAAGCCTCACATCATTGCGTGATATGCCGCGGGATAGAAGATGAAGGGTCCACCACGGTTACTTCAGCCTATGGCGGCAAGTTCAATGAAGCGGGAATCAGGGAGGAGTTCCTGCGTTATGTGCAGCTGGACATGAGCTGAGCGAGAGTCCAGTAAAGAGGAATAGGGACGACGTCTGTCAGCAAGGGACGACGTCTGTCAGCAAGGGACGACGTCTGTCCGTTAGGGACGGCGTCTGTCCGTTAGGGACGGCGTCTACCTTCACCTAAGGAAATCCCGGTCGAGCAAATTGTACTTCAGGATACACCATATTGCACGGAAACCATCCCTGGCCCCGATCTTTTTACCCTCATCGTATGTCCTGCCATAATAAGATATGCCAACCTCATAAATCCGGATCCCCGGAAAACGCGAGATCTTGGCTGTAACCTCAGGCTCAAAGCCGAACCGATGTTCCTTGAACCTGACCTGCTTGAGCAGGCTGGCATCGAAAAGCTTGTAACAGGTCTCCATGTCCGTTAAGTTCAGGTTGGTGAACATATTGGACAAAAAGGTCAGGAACCTGTTGCCGATCGTATGCCAGAAGAACAGTATACGATGCGGCCGTCCACCGGCAAAACGGGAACCATACACCACATCTGCAACGCCATCGACCACTGGTCGAAGCAAGAGGTTGTACTCCCTGGGGTCGTATTCCAGATCGGCGTCCTGGATCACGATATAGTCCCCGCTGGCCTCTTGTATCCCGCGGTGAAGGGCTGCCCCCTTGCCCATGTTCCTTGGCTGGTCGAATAATTTGATATCCTCGTCCGGACAACCTGCGATGTACTTTTGTATCACCTCTGCGGTGCCATCCGTGGAATGGTCGTTTACAAGAATGATCTCCTTACGGAACTCCCCGATCAATTCCACTCCTCGCACCTTATCCAGGATCTGGTGAATGGTCCTGGCTTCATTATAGGCGGGTATGATCACTGTAAGTTTCTTCCCCTTCATGATGTAAAGTTCACAAAATGAACACTAATAACAGGATACCCCATCGGTATTCTAGTCATAATAATAGACCCGCTTCACCCGTGAAGAAATCCCCGTCAATATCTCATAAGGTATAGTCCCGGTTCTCAGCGCCACCTCTGCTACTCCCATCCCTTCCCCAAAGATGACAACCTCATCCCCTTCTTCCGCATCCATTCCGGTCAGGTCCACCATGCACATATCCATGCATACCTTACCAATTACAGGAACCCGCAATCCCCTGATCAGCATCTGCCCTGCCCCATGGCCGAGGCGCATATCCAAACCATCGGCATAGCCTACAGGGATGATCCCGATCCTGCTTGGCCGCAGGGCCTTCCATTCCCGATTGTAGCCAACCGTATCACCCTCCGGTATCCATTTGATCTGGGAGACGACTGATCTCAGCGTGCTCACATTTTCAAGAAAAACCTGATCGGACGGAATGGACGCGACACCATACAATCCAAGTCCCAGCCTGACCATGTCAAACTGATAGTCAGGAAACCTGCTGATGCCCGCAGAGTTCAGCACATGCCTGAGGAAATCGTAGTCGAGCCCCTGGCGTAGCTGGTCACAGGAGTTGGCGTATATTTCCACCTGCTCATGTGTAAAGGCATCATCTGTTGGATCCTCACTGGAGGCCAGATGCGTGAAGACGGACCGGACCCTCACCCTTTGGTCTGCCTGGAGCTTAGCCCTCAGCAAGCCGATCTCATCGGGAAGAAAGCCCAATCTGTGCATTCCACTGTCCACCTTAATATGTATGCCCACCGGCAGGGGAATATCTGGATTACGGTCAAGGCCCATGAGGAGCTCGTCCAATATCCTCATTCCATAAACCTCGGGTTCAAGCTCATAGCGCAGGGAAGGGATGAGGCTTTCGATATCCGGGTTCATCACCATGATGGGTAAGCGCACCCCTGCCATCCTCAGTTCATAGCCTTCATCCGCATAGGCCACTGCCAGATAGTCCAGTTTATGGAACTGCAGGGCCAGGGCAACTTCCTGCATTCCTGAGCCATAGCCAAAGGCTTTCACCATGGCCATCGTCCGGGTTCCTGGAGAAAGCAAGGATTGATAATACCTCAGGTTATGGACCAGGGCATTCATATTGATCTGCAGCACAGTCTCATGGGCCTTTCGTTGCAAACGTGCCGCAATCCTTTCAAACCCGAAGGAACGGGCACCTTTTAGCAGGATGAGCCTGTTCCTGAAATCCGATATCCGCAACTGACCCAGAAAACTCAGGGTATCAGGGAAATACATCGTTCCCTTGGGCAGCAACTTACCGAAACGCGTGATCTCTTCGCCAATAGCAACAACATGCTGAATACCACGGGCGGAAAGCATACCGCCGACTTCAGCATAAAGCGTTTCACCAGGTTTGCCCGTCTGCAGGATATCTGAAAGAATAACCTGGCGTTCCCGTTCATCCTGTTGCTGCATGAGCTGGTCCAGGGCTATTTCCAGGGACATGAGGTCAGTACTGTAACTATCGTTGATCAAGGTACACCCATTGACCCCTTCCTTGATCTCCATCCTCATTTCGATGGGCTGCAGACGTCCAAGAAGCTCAGGGAGCTCGCTCGCTTCCCTGCCCAGCAGCAGCAGCAAGGTGGCCACAGTCAGGACGTTTTCCAGGGAAGCGTCGTCCCGGTATGGCAAATCCAGCGCAAGGGTATGCTTCCCGATGATAGCGTGCAGGAGAGTGCCCCTGGCCCGGGATTCCATGCTGGTCACCCGGATGGTATTCCCCTTTCGACCCCAGCTCACATGCCTTGTTTCGGGGCCAAGGGCGGACCGCATGCTTGCTGCGATGAACTCATTATCGGCCGGATAGACCACAGCCCTGGCATGCCGGAACAGCAGGAGTTTTTCTTTCAGCTTTTCTTCCCTGGACAAGAAATGCTCATCGTGGGCCGGCCCAAGGGCCGTAAAGACCCCGATGTCGGGTTGGATCATCGTTTCCAGCCGATCCATCTCGCCCGGTTTGGAGATTCCGGCCTCGATCAGTGCGATCTCATGGTAAGGCTCGATCTGTAGCAAGGAAAGGGCCACTCCCAATTGTGAGTTGTAGCTCCTTGGGCTCCTGCCGATAGCACTGATTTCATGCAAAGACTGGAAGAGCCATTCCTTCACTACGGTCTTTCCGTTACTCCCGGTGATGCCTACCACTTTGCCCCGGAAATGGGCCCGGTGGTCTGCTGCCAACTGCTGCAGGGCAAGCAAGCTGTCTCCAACCAGCAGTACATTGGCCGGTCCGGGCAGGCGTACCTCCTTCGAAACCAAAAAATTTCGTACACCCAGCCTGTAGAGGTCCGGAATATGGTCATGTCCATCCTTATGTTGCCCGGGTATGGCAACAAACAGGGTACCCGCTGCGATGGTCAGCTTGCGGGAATCGTAAAGTAAACGGGTGATGGTGGTTGCATCACTGGAGGCGTCCAGGATCCGGGCCGAAATGATCCGGGCGATGGCATGGATTTCGAGTGCGGCCAAAACGCTGTCAGCTTGGTTCAACAGGCCTTACCGCTTATCCAGGGCATTGGCCTTGAGTTCATCATGAAGTGTCCTATGATGAAAAATGTCATATGCCAGATAGATGGCTTCTCTCATGGAATCAGAACTGGCCTGGTCTTTCCCTGCAATATCATATCCAGTGCCATGGGCCGGTGAGGTGCGTACCACCGGCAGGCCAGCAGTATAATTCACCCCTTCATGGAAGGAGTGCAGCTTGAATGGGATAAGGCCCTGATCATGATACATCGCCAGGATACCATCGAATTTCTGAAACGCCAGGGACCCGAAGAAGCCATCGGGAGGATAAGGTCCGAACACGGCCATTCCCTTTTCGAAGGCACGGGTCACCGCCGGCAGGATGATTTCCTTCTCCTCACTTCCCAACAAGCCGTCATCACCGGCATGTGGATTCACCCCCAACACCGCGATCCTGGGCTTTTCAATACCGAAATCACGGACCAGGCTTTGGTTCATGAGCTCTAATTTGCGCATAATCCTATCCGTGGACAGGGCATCGGGTACGCTGCGCAGTGGTAAATGCCCGGTTACCAAACCAACGCGCATTTGGTTACCAATCATGAACATCAAATGTTCCTCTAGGCCGAAAGCGTTGGCAAGATATTCGGTATGACCGGGAAAGCTGAAATCAGCGGATTGCACGGTGTGCTTGTCGAAGGGGGCGGTAACGATGGCTTCCAGGTGGCCTTCCCGGAGGTCCTTCAGGGCCATTTCAAGTGAGAGCACCGCCATTCTTCCCGCTTCTTCCGACGGGAATCCCAGTTCCACCCGGATCTCCTGGTCGGTGATGTTCAGAATGTTGACCCGTTTATTGGTCGCCTCATCCAGATGCCTGATCCCTTGAAAATTTACATCGCAGTTTCTCAGGGTCTTGCGGTGGTAGGAGGCCACCTTGGTGGATCCATACACCACAGGAATGATGTTATCGTACATCCGCTGGTCCGATAATGCTTTCAATATGACCTCATAGCCGATCCCATTGACATCTCCGTGGGTAATTCCAAGCCGGAAGCGCTTTTCCCTTGACATGATCAGAGCAGAATTATATGATTAGCAAAGATAGTCTGTTTATTTCCGTGCCAGCAGCTGCAGGAAGCGGGTCAGGAGCCTTACGCCGGATCCGGTACCTCCAGTACCCGAGTATTGAAAAGGCTTCTCAGTAAAGGCGGTGCCGGCAATATCGAGATGGATGAAGGGGTAGTTGGTGAAGCGTTGCAGAAACTTTCCTGCAGTGATCGCGCCGGCTTCTGCACCTCCGATGTTTTTCATATCGGCTATGTCCGACTTGAGCATCTCATCGTATTCCTCCCATAGCGGAAACTCCACGATGCGTTCCCATGTATGGTTGCCCGCCCGGATCATCGGCGCACTGGCGTTGCTGGCGGCGACAGTGCTG
>ERZ795054.3552-NODE-3552-length-12123-cov-10.328389_pt1 | contig 12123 bp, 6 predicted proteins | sample MGYA00375138_ERZ795054 | MGnify/ENA primary metagenome ERZ795054 (study PRJEB30183, sample SAMN05720215) | anaerobic digester metagenome | isolation source: active sludge of municipal wastewater-treating anaerobic digesters | place: USA | collected 2014-12-23 ...
CTGGCCGCCCGCCAGTGGCGCGAACAGGGATTGGATGTCGTGGTGGGCCTGGTCGAAACCCACGGTCGCCCGGAAACCGCCGCGTTGCTGGAGGGCCTGGAAGTGTTGCCGCGCAGGGAAATTCCCTATCGGGAGCGGGTGCTGCGGGAGTTCGATCTCGACGGCGCCCTGGCGCGGCGGCCGGCGCTGATCCTGGTGGACGAGCTGGCGCACAGCAACGCGCCCGGTTGCCGCCATCCGAAGCGCTGGCAGGATGTCGAAGAACTGCTCGAAGCGGGCATTGACGTTCTGACCACGGTCAACGTGCAGCATCTGGAAAGCCTCAACGACGTGGTCGGCGGCATCACCGGCATCCGGGTCTGGGAAACGGTCACCGACCGGGTGTTCGACCAGGCTGATGAGGTGGTGCTGGTTGATCTGCCGCCCGACGAACTGCTGCAACGGCTCAAGGAAGGCAAGGTTTACCTGCCGGATCAGGCCGAGCGTGCGATTCAGAACTTCTTTCGCAAGGGTAATCTGATCGCCCTGCGCGAGTTAGCGCTGCGGCGCACCGCCGACCGGGTGGACGACGAGATGCAGAGCTACCAGCGGAGAGACGGCGGTATACCGCCACCCCGCCGCGAGGCATTGCTGGTGTGCGTCGGTCCCGGCGCCGGAGCGGATGCGCTGGTGCGCGCCGCCAGCCGGCTGGCCGGCAAATTGGATAGCGAATGGCACGCCCTGTACGTGGAAACGCCGGCGCTGCAACGTCTGCCCGAGGCCCACCGGCGGGCGATTCTCGCCACCCTCAAGCTGGCCCAGGATCTCGGCGCTCGCACCGCCACCCAGGCCGCCGCCGATATCGCCTTGGCCATCACCGAATATGCGCGCCAACACGGTTTGGGCTGGGTGGTCGTCGGTCGCAGCCGACCGGGCCGCTGGCGTGGGTTCCGACAACCGCTCGCTGGGCGACTGGCTCGACTGGCCCCGGATCTCGATTTGCTGGCGCTGGCGCAAGAGGACTTGCCCCGGCGTTCCATCAGCCCGACCGCCAAGGCCGAAGACGAAGAGCGAACCGTGCTGCCGGCCACAGCGCAACGCTACGGCGCGACGCTGCTGGTCTGCCTGGGCACGGCGCTGGCGGCGACCCCGCTGCTGCCCCATTTCGACTTGGCCAACATCGTCATGCTGTTTTTGCTGGCGGTGGTCGGCGTGGCGGTGCAGTGGGGGCGCGGCCCGGCGGTGCTGGCGGCAGTCGTCAACGTGGTGGCGTTTGACGTCCTCTTCGTGCCGCCGCGCTTCTCGCTCGTGATCCACGACTGGCAATACCTCCTCACCTTCGCGGTGATGCTGATTGTGGGACTGATCGTCGGCCAGTTGACCGCCCGGTTCCGTTATCAGGCCCAGGTAGCCAGCGCCCGCGAGGAGCGCGCCCGCTACCTCTACGAGATGTCGCGCGAGTTGTCCGGGGCGCTGGCCGCCGAGCAGGTGATCGAGATCAGCGAACGCTGTGTCGAGGCCAGTTTCCGGGTCAAGGCGCGGTTGTTGCTGCCGGACGAAGCGGATCGGTTGCAGCCGCCACCGGTGCGGCCCGGTAAGCCGAAAGTGGACCTCGCCATCGCGCAATGGTGTTTCGACCGCAACGATCCAGCCGGCCTTGGCACCGACACTCTGCCCGCCGCCTCGCTGTTGTACCTGCCGCTCAAGGCCCCGCTGCGCACGCGCGGGGTGCTGGCGGTCGCGCCCGAGCAGCGGCGCCTGCTGATGATCCCGGAACAGCGCCGGCTGCTGGACACCTTCGCCGCGCTGATCGCCATCGCCCTGGAACGGGTGCATTTTGCCGCCGTCGCCCGCGATACGCTGGTGAAAATGGAGGCGGAGCGGCAACGTAATTCCCTGCTGGCGGCGCTGTCGCACGATCTGCGCACGCCGCTGACGGCGCTGATCGGGCTGGCGGAAACGCTGGCGCTGGAACTGGCCGCCGAGGAGTCTCCCCACCAGGAATCGTTGACGGCGATCCGCGAACAGGCGGTGCGAATGGCGCTGCTGGCCGACAATTTGTTGGATATGGCCAAGTTGCAGACTGGCAGTGTCCACCTGCGCAAGGACTGGCAGTCGCTGGAAGAACTGGTCGGCTCGGCCGTGCGGATGCTGGAACAGCCGCTGCGGGAACATCCCTTGCGGCTGGCGCTCGATCCGGAACTCCCGCTGGTCAACTGCGACGCGGTGCTGATCGAGCGGGTGCTGGTGAACCTGCTGGAAAACGCCGCCAAGTACACGCCAGCGGATACCGTGATCGGTGTAACCGCCCGCGCTGAAACCGACTGGCTGACGGTCGAAGTCTGGGACGAAGGGCCGGGTCTACCGGCTGGACGGGAACAGGCTCTGTTCGAAAAATTCACCCGGGGTCACGTGGAGTCGGCGGTGCCGGGCGTCGGTCTTGGGCTGGCGATCTGCCGGGCGATCATCGAAGCCCACGGCGGCCAAATCCGGGCCGCGAATCGGGCCGGCGGCGGCGCTTGCTTTACGTTCACGCTGCCGCTGGAACCGCCGCCGCCCGTCGAAACCGACCTTGAATCCGATCCGGAGCCGACATGATCGCCACGTCCGAATCTTCGCTAACCGTTTTGATCGTCGAGGACGAACACGCGATCCGGCGTTTCGTGCGGATTGCGCTGGAGGGGGAAGGCTATCGGGTGCACGAGGCTGAAACCTTGCGGCGTGGCTTGCTGGAAGCCGGCACGCGCAAGCCGGATTTGATCATTCTCGATCTGGGTCTGCCGGATGGCGACGGCGTGGACTTCATCCGCGATCTGCGCGCCTGGAGCGGGATGCCGGTGTTGGTGCTGTCGGCGCGGGTCGAGGAGCACGACAAGGTTAAGGCGCTGGATGCTGGGGCCGACGATTATCTGATCAAACCGTTCGGGGTGGCGGAACTATTGGCGCGAGTCCGGGCGGTAAGCCGGCGTCATGTGCGCGAGCCAGGCGGCAGCGCCGTCATTGCCTTTGGCGAGGTGGGCGTGGATCTGGAGCGTCGGCAGGTAACGCGCAATGGCCAGCCGGTTCACGTCACGCCCATCGAGTTTCGACTACTCACTACGCTGGTCGCCCAGCCTGGCAAAGTGCTAACCCATCGGCAACTGCTGCGGGAAGTTTGGGGTCCGGCCTATGTGGAACGCAGCCACTACCTGCGCATCCATATGGGCCATCTGCGCCAAAAATTGGAAGTTGACCCAACGCGACCGCAACATTTTCTCACCGAAACCGGCGTCGGTTATCGGTTCTGTTTGAATTGACGCTGCTCAAGGCGGGGTTCCCAATGTGTCAATCCGGCTGCCGGGCGCGGGTTTTTTATGTGCTGTTCTTGCATTGGATGGCGCATCTCAGCCATTATACTGACTGACCAGTTAGTTATTATAACAACGATCACCATCGCGAGGTTTTGTCATGAGTGGCCCATCCGTTGCGCCCGACGGCACTGTTGCGCTGCCGGCGCGTCCTAAACATCTCCGGCGCAAGGAGGCGCGACCGTCAGAACTGACCGCGGCGGCGTTGGCGCTGTTCGTGGAAAAGGGCTTCGCCGCGACCCGCCTGGAGGATGTGGCGGCGCTGGCCGGGGTGTCGAAAGGGACGTTGTACCTGTATTTCGACAGCAAGGAGGCGTTGTTCAAGGCGGTGATTCAGGAAGGGATGGTGCCGGTGCTCGAACGCGGCGAAGCCTTACTGGCGCGCGAGACGGCGGATCCGGTCGCCTTCCTGCGCGAACTGTTGCTGGACTGGTGGGAGCAACTCAGCAAGACCCCGATTGGCGGGGTGCAGAAGCTGATGATGGCCGAAGCGGGCAACTTTCCCGAAGCCGCCCGGTACTACCAGGAAGCCGTGATTGACCGGGGCCAGGCGCTGGTGCGGGCCGCCCTGCGACGCGGCGTCGAGACGGGGGCGTTCCGTCCACTGGATGTCGAGATGGCGGTCAGCGTGGTCATCGCGCCGCTGCTGCACGAGGTGCTGTGGCGGCATTCGTTCGCAAGGCATTGCGCGGCCTCGACCCTGAATAGCCGCCGCTTTCTGGAATGCTACTTCGATCTGCTGTTCCAGGGGTTATGTCCCGGCGCCGGCGCGGGGGAGGAGAGGCCATGAAGCGCGGGTTGCTGTTACTGCTGGCGGTCGGGCTGGGCGCGTGCGCCAAACCCGAAGAAGCGCCGCCGCCGCCCCGGCCGGTGCTGGTGCAGACGGTGCAGTCGTCGCCTACGACGGCGGTCAATGCCTATAACGGCGATGTGCGCGCCCGCCACGAAGCAGATCTTGGCTTTCGCATTGGCGGCAAGCTGATCGAACGGCGGGTGGATGTCGGCGCGAATGTGCGACGCGGGCAGGTGCTGGCGCGGCTGGACCCGCAGGACGCGGCTCTGAGCGCCCGCGCGGCGGCGGCCCAGCGAGCGGCGGCGGAAACCGATCTGGCGCTGGCCCAGGCTGAATACGACCGCGCACTGAGCCTTAAGGCGAAAAATTTTATCAGCGACTCGGTGCTGGACGTGCGGCGCTCTGCACTGGAGGCGGCGACCTCACGGCTCCAGCAGGCGCGCGCCCAGTCTGATCTGGCGACCAATCAATCCGGCTACACCACTTTGACCGCGGATCGGGACGGGGTGGTGACCGCGATCCTGGCGGAACCGGGGCAAGTAGTGGCGGCCGGTCAGCCAGTGGCGCGCATCGCCCAGCCAGGCGCCCGCGAGGTGTTGATCCACGTCCCGGAAAGCCGGATCGCCGGGCTGCGGGTTGGCGGGGCGGCGCAGGTGCGGCCCTGGGCGGCGGCGGAACGGGTTTATCCCGGCGAGGTGCGCGAAGTCGCGCCTGCCGCTGATGTGGCGACGCGCACCTACGCGGTGCGGATTGCCGTGCCCGGCGCCGACGAGGCGTTGCCGCTGGGGGCGACGGCGAGCGTGGTGATCAGCGGTGCAGTCTCTGAAGTGATGCGATTACCGCTGCCGGCGGTGACGCAGCAGGACGGGCGGTCGGCGGTCTGGGTGGTAGACGCAGCGTCGGGCCGGGTCGAACCGCAACCGGTCGAGGTAGCGGCCTGGCAGGAAGAGAGCGCGCTGGTCGCGGCTGGCGTGACGCCGGGCGAGCGGGTGGTGGTGGCCGGCGTCCATAAGCTGACGCCGGGGGAAGTAGTGCGGACGGTGGACGCCGCCGCGCCGATTGCTTTGGACATCGCCCGATGAGCCGCTTCAACATCTCGGCCTGGGGCCTGACGCATTCGTCACTGACCCTGTATATCATCATCTTACTCACGCTGACTGGCCTGCTTTCCTACACCCGCCTGGGCCAGTCCGAGGATCCGCCCTTCACCTTCAAGGTCATGGTGATTCGCACCGACTGGCCCGGCGCCAGCGCGCGGGAGGTCGAACAGCAAATCACTGATAAGATCGAGAAGAAGTTGCAGGAAATCGCCGAGGTGGATGTGATACGCAGCTATTCCCGGCCCGGCGAGTCGCTGGTGTTTTTCATCGTCCAGGGTTCAGTGCCCGCGCGCAACCTGCCGGAAATCTGGTATCAGGTCCGCAAGAAGATCGGCGACATCCGCTATACCCTGCCACAGGGCGTGGTCGGGCCGAGCTTCAACGACGAGTTTGGCGATACCTACGGCAACATCTTTGCGCTGATTGGCGAGGGGTTAGCCTACGCCGATCTCAAACGCTACGCTGAAGCGATCCGCAGCGAGTTGCTGCGGGTGCCCAACGTGGCCAAGGTCAACTTCATCGGCGAACAGGCCGAGCGCGTCTACCTTGATCTGTCCAATACCAAGCTGGCCACCCTGGGCGTGGCGGTCAGCGAGATTGTCGCCGCGCTGGCGCAGCAAAACGTGGAGGCCGCCGCCGGCTTTTTTGAAACCGCCGACGAGCGCATTTATCTGCGGCCGAGCGGCCAGTTCAGTGATATCGAGGCGATTCGCGCGACCGTGATTCGCGTCCGGGACCGCAGCTTCCGGCTTGGCGATGTGGCCGAAGTGAAGCGGGGCTACATTGATCCGCCCCGCGAGCGGATGCGCTTTATGGGCAAGGAGGCGCTGGGGCTGGGGGTGTCCATGCGCGCCGGCGGCGACATCATCGCGCTGGGTCGGGCGCTGAATGCCGCCGTGGCGCGGATTCAGGCCCAGTTGCCGGTGGGGGTGACGCTGGCGCGGGTGGCCGATCAACCCCGGGAAGTACGCCGCTCGGTCAACGAGTTTATCAAAGCGCTGGCGGAGGCGGTGACCATTGTTCTGGCGGTGAGCTTGTTGAGCCTGGGGCTGCGCACCGGCATCGTGGTGGCGATCATCATTCCGGTGGTGCTGGCGGTTACCTTTCTGTTCATGCGGCTGTTCGACATCGGTTTGCACAAGATTTCGCTGGGCGCACTGATCGTTGCCCTCGGCCTGCTGGTGGACGACGCCATCATCGCGGTGGAGATGATGGCGACCAAGATGGAACAGGGTTGGGAACGGGCGAAGGCGGCGAGTTTCGCGTACACCTCCACCGCCATGCCGATGCTGTCCGGCACCCTGGTGACGGCGGCGGGGTTCCTGCCTATCGCCACGGCGGCGTCGAGCACCGGCGAATACACCCGTTCGCTGTTCCAGGTGACGGTCATCGCCTTGCTGGTGTCCTGGGTGGCGGCGGTGTGGTTCGTGCCCTATCTGGGTTATTACCTGTTGCCCGATTTCGCCCGCCGCAATAATCAACCCTCGCGGCTGGCGCGGCTGGCCGGGCGGTTCTCGCCCCGACTGGGCGCCTGGCTGACCGTGCATCCGGGCCGTGGCCACGAGCAGCATGATGAGTACGCCATTTATCACACGCGGTTTTATCGTGGGTTTCGGGCGGTAGTGAACGGTTGCGTGCGACATCGCTGGCTGGTGATCGTCACAACCCTCGCCCTGTTTGTCGGCTCTATCATGGCGTTCCGGTATGTGCCCCAGCAATTTTTTCCCGATTCGACCCGGTCCGAGTTGCTGGTGGATTTACGGTTGGCCGAGGGCGCGTCCTCAGTGGCGACCGACCGGGCGGTGCAACGGCTGGAGGCGCTGCTGGCCAAGGAGCCGGGAGTGGAGAATTATGTCGCCTATCTGGGGACGGGCAGTCCGCGCTTCTACCTGCCGCTCGATCAGCAGCTCACCCAAACTCATTTCGCCCAGTTCGTGGTGCTGACCGGGGGGCCGGTCGAGCGCGAAGCCCTGCGCGCCAGGCTGATTCAACTTTATGCAGAAGACGCTTCCGGGGTGCGCGCGGTGGTTACCCGGCTGGAGAATGGCCCGCCGGTGGGCTTTCCAGTGCAGTACCGGGTGAGCGGGCCGGACATTGGCGAATTGCGCCGCATCGGTCATGAAGTGGCGGCGGCGCTGCGCGATGATCGCGCGCTGTCCAACGTCCATCTCGACTGGGAGGAACCGTCGAAAGTAGTGCGACTGACCGTGGATCAGGACAAGGCGCGGCTGGTGGGCTTGTCCTCGCGCGACATCGCCGACTTTCTCAACACCACGCTCAACGGGCAGACGCTGACCCAGTTCCGCGAGGGCATCGAGACCATCGAAGTCACGCTGCGCGGCGCGGGCGCGGAACGAAAGCACTTGTCGCAATTGGCCGATCTGGCGCTGCCGGTGCGAACCGGGCCGAGCGTGCCGCTGGCCCAGGTGGCGACACTGGAATACGGGTTCGAGGAGGGGGTGATCTGGCGGCGCAACCGGTTGCCGACGGTGACGGCGCGGGCGACGCTGTATGGGGGGACGCAGGCGGCGACGGTGGTCGGGCGGTTGGCGCCGCGCATCGAAGTGATTCGGGCGGCGCTACCGCTGGGTTATCACCTGGAAGTCGGCGGCACGGTCGAAGAGAGCGCCAAGGGCGGTCAGTCAGTCGCGGCGGGCATTCCACTGTTGATCGGGGTGGTGCTGACCGTGCTGATGCTGCAATTGCAGAGCTTTTCACTGACGGCGATGGTGGTCCTGACTGCGCCGCTGGGGATGATTGGAGTGACGGCGTTTTTGCTGGCGTTCAACAAGCCGTTCGGATTTGTGGCGATGCTGGGGACCATTGCGCTGTCGGGAATGATCATGCGCAATTCGGTGATTCTGGTGGATCAGATTCGTCAGGATCAGGAAGCGGGGCGTGGAGCGTGGGAGGCGATTGTCGAAGCGACAGTGCGCCGGTTCCGGCCGATCATGCTGACGGCGGCGGCGGCGATCCTGGCGATGATTCCGCTGACGCGCAGCGCCTTTTTCGGACCGATGGCGGTGGCGATCATGGGCGGCCTGACGGTGGCGACGCTGCTCACTTTGTTGTTTCTGCCGGCGCTGTATGCGGCGTGGTATCGGGTCAAGCCCACTGAGCAAGCAACCTGAACTTGACATTCTTAACCGCCGCTACTGGCGGCGGGAGGGAAATACCGGTCGTCGTGGATAAGGATTGGTGCGGTCGGCTGCATTGCAGTGTTAAAAGCCTGTGCAAGGAGACTAAACTAAGGGATCAACCACCAAAAGCCGGTGGAGCGTCCTCACGCCTTCCGCCGCATCTACCGACGAGCGCGACTCAATGAATGACCAGAACTATGATGTCATCGTAATCGGCACCGGTCCAGGAGGCGAAGGGGCCGCTATGAAAGCCGCCAAAGACGGAAAGTCGGTGGCGGTTATCGAGAAACACCACCTGGTCGGCGGCGGCTGCACGCACTGGGGTACGATTCCTTCCAAGGCGCTGCGGCACGCGATCAACCGGATGCTGGAGTTCAACACCAGCCCGGTGTTCCGCTCTGCGCTCGGCCATGCCCTGAAGCTGTCCTATCCCGATTTGTTACGTTCCGCCGAATCGGTCATTGCCCGCCAGACCGCCATGCGTCGGGATTTTTACGAGCGCAACCGGGTTCGGCTCTATCATGGCCATGCCAAATTCCTGGACTCCCATACGCTCGAAGTCTGCGCCAGCGCGCAGCACGAACCGATGGTCCTGACTGCTGAAGCCTTTATCATCGCCTCCGGTTCGCACCCGTTCCGGCCCCGCGATATTGATTTTAATCACCCGCATATCTTCGACAGTGATACCCTTCTTAGCATGTCCACCACGCCCCGTTCCATTCTCATCTATGGGGCCGGGGTGATTGGCTGTGAATACGCCAGTATCTTCCGTAACATGGGGTGCAAGGTAGACCTGGTGGACACCCGGTCGCAACTGCTGTCGTTTCTGGATGACGAAATCGCTCATGCCCTCAGTTACCACCTGCGCGACCAGGGCGTGATGATTCGCCACAACGAGGAATACGAAGCGGTCGAGGGTCTGCCGGACGGTGCGCTGATGAGCTTCAAGTCCGGCAAGCGGATCAAGGCGGATGTGTTGCTGTGGGCCAACGGCCGCACCGGCAACACCCAGAACATGGGGCTGGAAGATTTGGGCATCGTCCCCAACAGCCGTGGCCAGATCAAAGTAGACGACAACTATCGTACTGCCCTGCCGCATATCTACGCGGTGGGCGATGTAATCGGCTATCCCAGCCTGGCCAGCGCTGCCTATGATCAGGGCCGGTTTGCCGCGACCCATCTGTTGAGCGGCGTCTGCGATCATCATCTGGTAGATTATATTCCGACTGGTATCTACACCTCGCCGGAGATCAGTTCGGTGGGCCGCACCGAGCGGGAATTGACCGAGGCGCGGGTGCCTTACGAGGTGGGCCACGCCTACTTCAAAAGCCTGGCGCGCGCCCAGATCACGGGTCGCACGGTCGGGATGCTCAAGCTGCTGTTTCACCGTGACACCCTGGAGATTCTGGGCATCCACTGTTTCGGCGACCAGGCGGCGGAAATCGTCCACATCGGCCAGGCGATCATGACTCAGCGGGGCGAGGCCAATACAATCCAGTACTTTGTCAACACCACGTTCAATTATCCGACCATGGCTGAGGCGTACCGGGTCGCGGCGCTCAACGGCTTGAATCGGCTGGCCTGAAACAGAGGAACTCTCATGGACATCACTCCCTATCTTAAATTGATGGTCGACAAAAGCGCCTCTGACCTGTTTTTCTACGTCGGCGCGCCAGTCAATATTAAAATCGGCGGCGTTGTGCGCCCCATCGGCAACAAGGTGCTGGGAGCGGGGCAGGTGCGCGAAATCGCCTATTCGGTCATGAAAGATGATCAGATCAAGGAATTCGAGCATGAGTGGGAACTCAATTTCGCCATCCCACTGCAAGGAGTTGGCCGCTTCCGCTCCAACGTCTTCAAACAGCGCGGCGAAGTCTCCATGGTGATCCGCTACATCAAGGGCGATATCCCGCAAGTGGAAGAACTGGGCTTGCCGACGCTGCTGCGGCAACTGGTGATGGAAAAGCGCGGTTTGATCCTGCTGGTGGGCGCGACCGGTTCGGGCAAATCCACCACGCTGGCGGCGATGGTGGATCACCGCAACGCCAACTCGCCAGGCCATATCATCACGATTGAAGATCCTATTGAATTCACCCATCAGCACAAGAAATCGGTGATCGGCCAGCGCGAAATCGGCATTGACACCCACGGCTATGAGAACGCCCTGCGCAGCGCCATGCGCGAAGCGCCGGACGTGATTCTGGTGGGCGAAGTCCGCGAACGCGAAGTGATGAAAAAAGTGCTGACTTTCGCCGAGACCGGTCATCTGGTGTTATCCACCCTGCACGCCAATAACGCCAACGGCGCGCTGGACCGGATCGTCAACTTTTTCCCCGAGGACGTCCGGCCGCAGATGCTGCTGGATTTATCGCTGAACCTGCGCGCCATTGTCTCGCAGCGACTGATTCGTGGCCTGGATGGTAGTTTGGTGCCGGCGGTGGAAGTATTGCTCAACACGCCCTACATTGCCGATTTGGTCCAGAAGGGCAAGATTGATTACATCAAGGACGCGATGGAGCAATCCACGGAATCGGGCACGCAAACGTTTGATCAGTCGCTGTTCAAACTGTACCGGGAAGGCAAGATCTCCAAGGATGAGGCGATCAAGAACGCGGATTCCAAGAACAATGTCGGCTTGAAGATCCGGCTGTCCGAAGGGATGGAGGCCGGTGCTCGGCCATCGGGCAACCTGGCCGATCTGGCTATTCACGATGAAGACGAAGACCGGGGGCGGTCATTTGGCTAACCGGCGCATTGCTGCTCGGCGCATGGCGGAGATTGCGCCGTTTCACGTTATGGCGTTGCTGGCGCGCGCCAAGGCGCTGGAAGCCGCCGGACGCCCCATCATCCACATGGAAGTGGGCGAACCGGACTTTCCGACTGCCGCGCCGATCATTGCCGCTGGCCAGCGGGCGCTGGCGGAGGGCCGCACCCGCTACACCGCCGCCGCTGGTCTGCCGGAACTGCGCCAGGCGATCAGCGACCACTATCGGGAGCGGTATGGGGTTGCGGTTCCCGCGCGGCGTATTCTGGTCACTCCCGGCGCTTCGGGCGCGCTGCAACTGGCGACGGCGGTGCTGATCAACCCCGGCGACCGGGTGATGCTGGCCGATCCGGGTTATCCCTGCAACCGGCATTTCGTGCGGCTGGTGGAAGGTGAGGCGGTAGGAATTCCCGTTGGACCGGAGACGGGTTACCAACTGACCGCTGAACTGGTTGAACGCCATTGGGACGAACGGACGGTTGCGGTGCTGCTGGCCTCGCCAGCCAATCCGACGGGTACGGTGATCGCGCCCGAGGAGGTGGCGGCCATCGTCGCTACGGTCGAGGCGCGCGGCGGGCGAGTGATCATGGATGAGATTTATCATGGGCTGGTCTACGGTGCGCCGGTGCAAACCGCGCTGGCGTATTCGGAACAGGTATTCGTCGTCAACAGCTTTTCCAAATATTACGGGATGACCGGCTGGCGGCTGGGCTGGCTGGTCGCGCCGGACGACGGTGTCAGCGATGCCGAGAAGCTGGCGCAGAACCTGTATCTGGCGGCGTCCACCCCGGCTCAATACGCGGCGCTGACAGCGTTCACGTCGGAGGCGCAGGCGATCTTCGAGGAACGGCGGCGGGAATTTCAGGCGCGGCGGGATTTTCTGCTGCCGGCGCTGCGCAAGCTGGGGTTTGACATCCCCGTCACCCCGGATGGGGCGTTCTATCTCTACGCCGATTGCAGCCGCTTCACTGACGACAGCTACGGGTTCGCCCTGCGCCTG
>ERZ795054.3560-NODE-3560-length-12076-cov-4.204392_pt1 | contig 12076 bp, 5 predicted proteins | sample MGYA00375138_ERZ795054 | MGnify/ENA primary metagenome ERZ795054 (study PRJEB30183, sample SAMN05720215) | anaerobic digester metagenome | isolation source: active sludge of municipal wastewater-treating anaerobic digesters | place: USA | collected 2014-12-23 ...
ATCCGTGGCATTCACCCCGCCCCAGCCCCAACGGCCCTCCAGGGCCGGGTAAACCGTGTAGTCCATGGTGTCCAGCCCGTGGAACCAGAAATAACCCCGGTCGTCCGTAAGCGTACTGTCAATGATCGGGGAACTCTTGACCTGATCCATCAAAAACACCGTAGCCCCGGCAATCGGCGTCTGCCCGGCATTGGCATAACGGATGCGCCCGGCCAGCGAAGCACCCGGATGCGCCACTGTCACCAGGAAAGCTTGGGTGGACGCACAGCCATGGCCATCGGCAATCTGCAGGCCATACCACAGCGAAGCCGGAGGAACCGCCTGCACGCTGGCCGTGCCATTCCCCAACAGGGTGCCCACAGGCGACCAGGCATAGCTCAGGGGTGCCTGTCCGCTTACCGCCGTGGCGCTCATCGTGGCCGTATCCCCCGGCTGAATGGTATCCGTGCCCGAAAGGCTGAAGGAAGGCGCGGTGTACAGATGTACCATCACCGAGTCCACCGCCGTGCAGCCCTGCGCACTGGTCACCGTAACATGGTATCTGGTATCCACTGAAGGACATACTGTGGCACTTGCTGTTGCTGTTGCTTCGGACCAAAGGTAGGAGACGCCTCCGGTAGCCGTCAGCGTGGCGCAATCCCCCGGACAGATCCACTGATCCGCCCCCGCATCGGCCAGCACCTGCGGATGTACGTTCACCGTGACCGAAGCCGGGGCAGTACATCCGTTGGCGCCGGTCACCGTCACGGTATAGGTTGTAGTAACCTCCGGACATACTGTTGCTGTTGCACTCGCTGTTGCTCCTGCATCCGACCACAGGTAGGATGCCCCGCCCGAGGCGGTCAGCACCACGCATTCCCCCGCACACACGGTAGCCACCGGAGCAATGGAGGGGGCAGGCACAGGCAGTACCACCACCTTCACCTGGTCGGTGGCGGTGCAGCCGTTGGCAGAGGTCACCGTCAGCGTATAGGTGGTGGTCGTCAGGGGCGAAACGTTCACGCTCTGGCCCGTCAGGGCCCCGCTCCAGGAATAGCTTGCTCCTGCCCCGGCATACACTGCCGACAGGGACGTCGTCCCTCCCTGGCAAAGGGTATCATCCCCCCCGGCATTGGCCAGGGGCAGAGGGTTGACCGTGACAGTAACCGCATCCGAAGCCGTGCAGCCGTTGGCCGAGGTCACCGTTACTGTATAGGTGGCCGATGCGGTGGGGCACACCGTCCAGGTAGTCCCGGTATAACCCGTACTCCAGCGATAGGTCACTCCCCCGCTGGCCTGAAGCACAGTACAGGAACCCTGGCAGACCGAAACATCCGCCCCGGCGCTGGCCACCGGAAGGGCATGCACCGTAACCACCGCCGAATCCGTATTGCTGCATCCGTGGGGGTCGGTATAGTCATAATACAGGGTGTAGCTCCCCACCGGGGCTGCCGCGGCATCGAAGCTGCCGCCGGCCACATACGGCCCGCTGAAAGTGCCCCCGGCCGGGCTGGCGCTCAGGCTGATCAGGCCGGAACCGGCACAGGCCGGCGAAAGGTCAGGGAAATCCACCACCGGCAAGGGGTACACCGTAACCGTGAAGTGCACACTGTTGCTGCAGCCCGTCACCGGATCAGTATAGCTGTAGCTCAGCGTATGGGTGCCCACGCCAGCACTCTGAACATTGAACACGTTACCACTGAGATGGGCCCCGGAATAGGTGCCGCCAGCGGGGGAACCGCCTGTCAGGATCAGCACCGGCTGATCTATGCAAACCGAAGTATCAGATTGTGAGACCACCGGAAGGGCGTGAACGGTCATCAGGATACTGTCTGTGTTGGGACAGGCCAAAGAGTCGGCCACTTCGTAGCGGACCCAGTGCGTGCCTACCCCGGCAAAGGCCGGATAGAAGGAACTGCCGGCCACCCCGGTGCCCGAATAGGTACCCCCGGCAGGGGTCCCGTTCAGGTTTATGCCGGCATCGTCCACGCAGAACTCAATCTGCGCAGAAAGCAGATCGATCGTATTGCGTGGCCCATTATATTCTGCAGCGCCGATGTCCACTGTATCGTGCATCACACGCACCTGACCGTAGAAGTCGGTAGCCGGCAGATCAAGGCCGGTAGTATCCGGGGTGCCTGCGTTGATCATCGGGGAACAGGGAAGCAGGCGGTAGTCCTTGCTCACAGGATTAGAGAACAGGGGATCCAGATCGATGTTCCCTGTCCCTGCAAACCCACCTTCGATGTTGGAATACCTTGTCAATAGAACATCTACAATATCGGCGAGCCAGATCGATGGAAAATTCACCGCTGTATTACCCCAAACAATACTGTTGGTGAGGACCGCTACATTTCCGTGGTTGTATGTCAAAATCCCGCCAGCCGCCCACGATGCGGAATTGTTAACGATCGTATTGTTGATCAGCTGAGGATAGGAAAGGTCACGGATATAGACACCACCACCAGCATAAGCAGAATTGCCTGAGATCAGATTGTTCTGAACTTTTGGATAGGAACTGTAGACGATACGAAGGCCTCCGCCATAACCAGCTGCTGATGTTTGATTATCCACCATGCTGTTATTCCATATTTGTGGACTACTGCCCGAAGAGACATCAACGCCTCCGCCATACATATTCGCAGCGTTGTGCCAGAACCTGTTATGGCTGATCAAGGGATGAGCGTTGGTACTGATGGATATCCCTCCACCTTCTTCAGCGTAACAATTCTGTACCAGGGAGTGGGACAGCCTGGACTTGCTGAAATTATGCCAGTATATGCCTCCGCCAGGCTGACCGGCGTTTTTCGCGAACTCAACAATTACGTATGAGAGCAGCGACGAATCGTTACTCAGGGGTGTTGACACAAACCGGATTCCACCCCAGCCGCCATGGCTATTGGCACTATACCCAGCAGTGTCAGCAACAGTGAACCGTATGCTATCTCCTATGGAGCCCTCAGCCAGGATGGTTCCCTGAACATTCATGGCATAATGTCCCATGAAGAGCACGGTCACCCCCGGATTGATGGTAAGCGTGGTGCCATCGGCGATATCCACATCACAGTGCACATACACGGTATCAGAGGACCAGGTGGTATCCGAGGTGATCGGGCCACCAAATATAAGATTGCTCTGGGCTTCATAGGCACCCATATCGATGGCGCAGGAGTATATTCGGGCATTGCCGTCCAGGTCGGTGGCAGGCAGGTCGAGGCCGGTGGTATCCGGGGTGCCGGCGTTGATACAGGTTGAGATCGGATATAAATGATAGTTACCATTAAGCGGATTAACGAACTGTGGATCGGTATCCAGGTTATTGGCCAATCCCCCACTATAGTTTATCCCCGAACCCGGACCGCTGAAATTCCCGGATCCCCCTTCAATATTGCAATACCAGAAGGACGGATCGCTGGTTGCACTGTTGATGTACACGGAATTCCCTGATACCGAAGAAGTATTACCCCATAGAATGGTGTTCACCGCATGGGGACTACCCGTAGCGAAGTATACCCCCCCTCCATTCTGTGCATCATTCCCTGAAATGGTATTGTTGGCCAGGGTGTCTGAGAAGGATGAGAAATATATTCCTCCACCAGATGTTGATGCCTGGTTGTCTACGATGGCATTGTTCGCGAGCCTCAGACTGGCTGTGGCAATCCTGATCCCTCCGCCAGTACTTGCAGAATTCTCACGGATTATATTGCCGGCAATCTGCACAGCACCTCCCGAGGACACATATATACCGCCACCCGCCGAAGGCGAAGTATTGAGTTCAATGAGGTTGTCCAGGATTCTGGCTTCGCAGGTAGGAAGATAGAACCCTCCGCCGAAGATGTCCGCATTATTCCCGGAGATCACATTCTGCGTGATTATGGGTTCACTGTCGAGGTAACAATAGATGCCACCACCGCCCCGGGTTGCCTGGTTGCCAGAGATGGTATTACCAAGGATGCGAGGACTGGAGCGGTCGTAGATATGAATCCCGGCGCCGTTATACGCCTGATTACCGCTGATATTGTTGTGTGATACTACCGCATTGCTGATGTAGAGACGGATCCCACCGCCCCAACCGGGATCCACCAGGTGGGCAGCGCAATTTCTGATAGAGGAATAGCTGATCCTGAACTTATCCGTACTATCTACGAAGATACCGCCTCCCGACACCTTTTCCGCCTGGGTGATCACACAATAGCTCATCAGGGAGCTGTCATTGGACGAAGGATCAATGCGGTCAAAAGTCAATCCCTGCCATTTACCGCCGGTACGGGTGAAACGTATGCTGTCACTGGCCGTCCCCTGGGCAAGCAAACGCCCTTTCACCTTCAGGTACAGGGAATCCATGAACAACACGGTCACCCCGGGTTCGATGGTCAGGGTGGCACCGTCGGCAATATCAACATTACAAGAAATAAAAACTGTATCGGATGCCCAGGTAGTATCGGATACAATCGGCCCGCCAATAAAGGGCAGTCCTGATGCTTCGTAGGCCCCCATATCAATATCACAAAAGAGTACCCTTGGATTGCCATCGAGGTCGGTGGCCGGCAGGCCAAGGCCGGTAGTATCCGGAGTGCCGGCGTTGATACCAGGCGACGAGTCGAGCAGGTGCAGATCGAAAATGGCTGTATTTGCAAACAAAGGATCTTCATTACCGTCACCGCCTGGACAGTCAGTGCAAGGACTATACCCTCCCTGAATGATTGAGTGGCTAACAAAAGGGTTGGCGGTTGTATTCGAGATGCTCACCCCACCGCACCAAACAATAGAATTGATTATCGAAGGAGCACAAGATGTGGCTAGTGTTGTAGACCAATTTGATATTCCATTTGCAGCGTTTGAAGCTATATTACCGAAAAAGCTATTATTGACAATGGTTGGATTACAAAGTTCACCATTGAATGAAACATTCAGGATTGCTCCCCCATTGCCCGCTGCATTGTTGTAGAACAAACAATTAGTGATGGTTGAACTACTGGTATCATCGGTTGCCCAGTTGTTCAGGGCCCCGCCATTCTGATCAGCACTATTGTCGTGGAAAATGCATTTATCAATTATTGATCCGGCATCCTTATTCAGCAGGCCGCCGCCAAAGAATGCCCGGTTTTGAGTAAACGTGCAATTCGCAACGATCGGGGAAGAGGCTTCAATGTACATCCCACCGCCACCATTTTGATTCGCCCCTGGAGCGTCGGAAGCGTAACCTTCTCTGATAGTAAACCCGTCAATGATGGTTGCACTATCCAGGTAATACGCCTGCACAACGTGGTATGCATTATTTGCTTCGGTGGCATCTTGTTGAATTTCACCACTAAGTACACTTACGTTTATTTTCCAATCCCTCTGATCTCTTGAGGTTTCAGTACCGGCAAATCCCCCGTATACATCCACTCCGTCGACCAGACTGAATGAAGCAGTCCGGTCATTGTCGGTTTGAAGAACACCTTCATCGGGGTAATGCGTACCGGCCGCAACCCATATTTCACCTACAGAAGAGCAGGAGGAAGCCAAACTGAGTGCATCCTGGAGATCAGTGAAAGCGTCCGACCAGCTGGTACCATTATCTGCGCCGGAGGCATTGCCATTTACATAAGCTATGTTTCCTGAGGTTACCCCAGCCGTATTGAAGATATTGACCGACTCGAATTCGCTGTACTGGATATTATACACGCCGGATATGACAATGGAACTTCCATCGTCCACAGCGCAATACCCCTGGGCATCCACATTGAGCGTATCACTTCCGTCGCCCCCATTCAGAATTAAGTTTGGGATAAATGCACCTGTACTGTTAACCATAACTTCATCGTCACCTGAGAATGCGTTTAGCACACAATTCGACGAGGGTGTAGCAAACGTGATGGACTCAAATCCAGGACCACTGAGCAGGGTACTGCCTGATCCTGCATCGCTAAAATTATATTCATCGCTACTGTTGAGTCCATTAATAATCAGATTAGTGTAAGGACCCAAAAGAGAAATAGGTTCTAAACCTGTGAATTCAAATATGCTGCCGTCCAGGTGGACCATCCCGTCATTCTTGTTGATGAGGTCATACCTGACCTCTGTCGCGTCTTCGCAATGAAAGGAAAGTACATCCCCGACAGTCCCTGGCCTGTTACCCTGTCCGAAATACCGGATATGCCATTTTTGGCTGGCAAAGGTTTTGGAATAATTGATAAGAAGGTGGTCGTCACCCTCACTTCCGTATACATCAATCTTCCGCGAAGGGATCTCGTTGAGCGGAATGGAATACTCCTCCATATCTTCCTCAATAATACCAGCTGACCCATTCCGTTCCTGTTTGCCAAGTAGTAAACGGTTACCCTCAAGCCGGAGATCCATCAGATGATCGGCCGTGCTGACTGAAACAGGACGAATGCTCCATATTCCATCTGTTGAGATCCTCGTACTGAGACTGGGAGCATCCGACTGGGCATACAAGCCCGTTGCTAAAAGCATGAGCAATCCAGTAATAAGCGTTAGATTTTTTTTCATCGGGACCGGTTTTGGCTTTACGTTATGCAATGTAGCCGTTGTTCTGTTCAGAAATTAACAGAATGTGCATTCTGAACAATCTTGCAGCCAGTGATTATGGAATCTGATCGAACACCTTGGATGGATAACAGGAACAACAGGCACAAGCTTACTGTTTGGAACAGGGTCACTGATCGCTCCATCGGCAAGATTTTTGAAAAGGTGAGACTTAGGGCTGAGTTGCTGTAGGCAATTATACAGGGATTATCTGGACTAATTCTAAATAAACTTGTTAAAGAAATGTTAATCAATACGGGAAGAATTGCTTTAACATATTCCAGGATATCACGGTTTCCCTCATAAACACGACCTTTGCAGGCCAAAATATCCAGTTGCCTTGACCATGCCCAGGGAAAGAAAAGGAAAAAGTGAAAAGATATCATCCACACTTGAGATGCCCTTCCAGGTGATCGAAGTGAAGGATCTTACTGACTCAGCATATATCGTCAGCATCACCAGAAACGCTATGCCGTTCACGGCGGGTCAGCATATCCTGCTGGGTGAAGCGGGCAGCACGCAGATGAGGGAGTACTCTGTCTACAGCGGAGAAACCGATGAGCACCTTGAGGTACTTGTTCGTGAGGTAGAAGACGGCCTGGTTTCCCGACGCCTGAAACGGCTTAAGCCTGGAGACACATTGCAGGTTGAGCCCCCGGTGGGTTTCTTCACCCTACCCCTCGCCCGCCTGCCCCACGACCGCTTCCTGTTTATCGCCAGCGGCACAGGCATCGCGCCCTTTCACAGCTTCATCCGAAGCAATCCCGACCTCGACTATACCCTGCTGCACGGCGTGCGCAAAGCAGATGAAGATTTCGGCGCCGACGACTACAACCACCGGCGGTATATCCAATGCACCTCCCGCGACCGCAACGGTCGCTTCTACGGCAGGGTAACCGATTATCTGAAGAAATACCCCCAGCCCGACTTCGCCATGGTGTACCTCTGCGGCAATTACGATATGATCCTCGAAGCCATGGATATCTTACGAACCCAGGGATACCGGGAGGAACAGATGGTGGCGGAGGTTTATTTTTGAGTACTTAGAGTACTTGGAGTACTTAAAGTACTTAAAGTGTTTGTAGTGTGGTGGACCTGATGGAAGTAATGCTTATAATCTATCAAATTCTTACAGAATTTTTAGACGATATTCTGACATGAACAACAAGGAATTTGGAAAGGTTCTCGAAAATCGCACGAAGGAATTCGCGCTTATGGTTTTCAGGCAGGCATCGACCTGGCCAGATTCAACCGAATGGTGGGTGATTAGAAAGCAGATTACAAGATCAGGAACCAGTGTAGGGGCAAATTACAGGGAAGCTAACAGATCAAGAAGCAATGTCGAATTCTTGAGTAAGATCAGGATATGTGAGGCTGAGGCTAATGAGACAATATACTGGATAGAGCTCGCACAAGAAATTTTGAACAAGGAAAGTCCTCATCTTATGGAACTGCTCTCAGAAGCAAAGGAATTACTGGCGCTGTTTACTACTATTGGCAACAGCCTGAGAAAAACCTAATCGATCAACAATCCTAACTCTAAGTACTCTAAGTACTCTAAGTACTTTAAGTACTTCATATTTGAAAGCAATGCGCTACCACTTAATTACGTTGGGTTGCCAAATGAATCTCTCCGATAGCGAGCGGGTGAAGACGGTGTTGGAAGACCAGATGGGCTATTTGTGGACGGATAATGAAGATGAGGCAGGGCTGCTGGGGATCGTGGCCTGCTCGGTGCGGCAGAAGGCCATCGACAAGGTATATTCGCGCATTGCCAAGTGGAACAAGGCGAAGCGCAAACGCAACCTCATCACGTTCGTATCGGGTTGTATCCTGCCACAGGACAAGGAACGCTTCCTGAAACTCTTCGATATCGTATTTCCGATGAGCGAACTGCCGCAGCTTCCGGAAATGGTGAGCCAGTACGGCGTGGTGAATCCGGTGGGTATACACAGCATCAATTCCGGAAACCTCGCCAACCGCAACATCCGCGAATTCTGGAACATCGACCCCCATTATCAGTCGACCTTCGAGGCTTTTGTACCCATTCAGAACGGCTGCGACAAGTTCTGCACCTTCTGCGCGGTGCCCTATACGCGGGGCAGGGAGGTATCCCGGCCCTCAGGAGAAATCGTCCAGGAAGTTAAGCTGCTGGTGGACAAGGGCTACCGTTCCATTACCCTCCTCGGGCAGAATGTTAATTCCTATGGCCTTGACAAGCAAGGCGAGGAGCTGGGCTTCGCCGGGCTACTGCGGGAAATTGGAGAATACGGACGTAGGGAAGGCAAGGACTTCTGGCTCTATTTCACATCTCCCCACCCCAGGGATATGACCGATGAAGTGATCGACGTGATCGGGGAATACGACTGCCTTGCGAAACAGATCCACCTGCCGGTGCAGTCGGGCGACGACCGGGTGCTGGTACGCATGAACCGCAAGCATAACATTGACCGCTACCGTAGCATAGTGGAAAAGATACGGTCGACCATACCCCAGGCAAGCCTGTTCACCGATATCATCGTTGGGTTTACCGGGGAAACCGATGAACAATTCGAAAACACCCGGCGGATAATGCGGGAGTTCCGCTACAATATGGCCTATATCGCGATGTACAGTCCACGGCCGGGCGCTGCCAGTTCCCGTTGGGCGGATGACATCCCCCTGGAAGTAAAAAAGCAGCGCTATCATCTGCTTTCGGAAGACCTGGCAGAAGTAAGCCATAGAGAACTTCAAAAACTGATCGGGCAAACCCTGAAAGTACTGGTGCGGGGAAGGGACCGCAAACCGGGCTATCTTAGCGCACTGACCGAAGGACGGCTTATTGTTCGTTTTCCTTCGGATGACCTGGACCTGATCGGTCAGTTTGCCCAGGTCAGGTTCACCGGGGCAGCCGAATTCAGCGCGGAAGGCGCATTAGTGGCTAGTGGCGGGTCTGCCTTCGGCAGAGAGTGGCTGGTGGCGGGTCTGCCTTCGGCAGACAGTGGCTAGTGGCTAGTGGCTAGTGGCTAGTGGCTAATAAAAAATGAGTGCTGCATGGGATACATAGTAACAATTACAACATACAACATACAACATAGAACATAGAACATAGAACATAGAACATCACCCGTAAGATCCGCGGACGCGGCCGCCGTCGACGCTGAAGGTCTGTCCGGTGAGGTAGGCCGAAGCCGGGGACAGCAGCCAGAGTGCCAGGGAGGCGATCTCGTGGGCTTCTCCCATACGCTGAACGGGTATGTTCCCGATCAGATCCCGGGTGACCTCCTCAACATCCAGCCCCTTCATCTCCGCTGTTTTCCGCAGCACCCGGTCTACGGCAGGGGTAGCATGATAACCCGGGGCGAGAACGTTAACCGTAATCCCCCGTGGAGCCACCTCGTCGGACAAGGTCTTGGCCATGCCCACCACAGCCATCCTTAAGGCGTTACTCAACACCAGGCCCGGCACGGGTTGCTTCACCGAGATGCTCTCCAGGAACAAGACACGTCCATAACCGGCGGCAGCAAATCCTGGGATGAGTTCCTGTACCAGGGCCACCTTCCAACGGAGCAGGTCAAGGTAGGCCTGATCCCAATCCGCTATGGTAGTTTCAAGAAATCCCCGTGCCGGAGGGCCGCCAGCATTCAGGAACACCCCATGCAGGGGAGCACGTCTCACCACATGCATCAGTTGCTCACGCACAGCGGCATCCCGTAGGTCGCCGACCAGGCATTCCACCTTACCGGGCCAGGCTGCGGAGAGTTCGTCGAGCAGGGCGGCCCGGCGGGCATTCACGATCACCGATGCCCCTTCCGACAACAAGGCTTCGGCCACGGCGCGTCCCATGCCCGAACTGGCCCCTGTGACCAGGAAGCGATGGGTACTGATCTTCAGGTCCATAATGGATCCTTTAAGTTAAAATAACTAAAATATTACACGGATGAGCCGCCCGGTCGCTGGGGCTTGTTGCCGCGGTGGTGCCGGCTTTTCCCGCCTTTGCCCGGCTTACGGGAGCCGGAAGAACGGGGTCCGCCCCTGCGCCCCTCACCGGAGGCCAGATTTGGGGCCTCGCCCAGGCCTTCGGGCAGCGGCATGCGCCGGATGCTGGTACCGATCAGGCTCTCGATGCGCTGAAAGGCCCGGGCCTCACGTGGACTCACGAAGGTGATCGCCAGACCGGTGTTCTCGGCCCTTGCGGTACGGCCCACCCGGTGCACATAGTCTTCGGCATCCTGGGGCACGTCGTAGTTGATTACCAGGTCGATGCCATCGATGTCGATACCCCTGGATAACACATCCGTCGCAATCAACACCTTGAGCTTGCGGTTTCTGAAATCGAGCAGCACCTGCTCCCGCTGGGCCTGCTCCAGGTCGGAGTGTATGGCGCTGACGCTCAGGCCGGCCTTCTGCAGCTGGGCGGCGATGACCTTTACATTGCTCTTGGTGGCAGAGAACACCAGCACCGTATTGAGCTCCCGATTGGAGAGCAGCTGACGGATGAGTCCCTGTTTCTGCTCGTCGTGAACCGGGTACACCGCCTGCAGCACCCCTTCGGCCGGGCGGGTCAGGGCCAGGCTCACGGTACGTGGGTTATGCAGTATCGCCGCAGCCAGCTTGCGGATATCCGGAGGCATGGTAGCGCTGAACATCAGAGTCTGCCGCTCCTTGGGCAAATGGGAGATGATGTTCATGATATCATCTACAAAGCCCATGTCGAGCATACGGTCGGCCTCGTCCAGGATCAGGTAGCGCACCTTACTGAGGTCCACATAGCCCAGGTTGAGGTGGCTGATCAGGCGGCCAGGCGTGGCCACCAGCACATCCACGCCACGGATCATGGCCCGCTTCTGGACATCCCATCCGGCGGATTCCCCCCCGCCGAACACGGCGATGGAGCTGATGCCGGAAAAATAGCCCATACCGTTCAGCTGCTGGTCAATCTGTTGCACCAGCTCACGCGTGGGTGCGATGATGAGCGCTTCCACGGCAAACTCCTGGTCAATTGAGGTGATGACATTATGGATAAGAGGTAAGAGAAAGGCTGCGGTCTTGCCGGTACCCGTCTGCGCCGTGGCGATCAGGTCGTCACCCTCCAGGATGATAGGGATTACCTGTTCCTGGACCGGCGTGGGTGTTTCGTAACCCATGGCGTCGATGCCTTCATTGACGCGGGGATCAAGGTTAAAGTCAGTAAATTTCACAAATTGGAATTGAGAGGACAAAGATAGCGCTTAGCACCCTGGCTTTTACCGATCATATGCTTTTGAAGATGCGAGCCAGGGACTTGCCCGGGGCGTCCATGCGCAGGTCGAGGAACCAACCGAATGGCGTTTGGAACACCTCGTATCCTGCATTCTCCAGCCGGTCCTGCAGGCGGTGGAAGAGTTCCCTGGTGAAGGCCGGGCTGGCTTTGGATTCAGACAGATGGGCGAAAGAATGCAGTACCACGCGATTAGTCTCGTTCTTCCCCGCTGCCCATTTAAGGTTCTTAAGGACCTTCTTCTCCACCTCTGAAGCCTCCAGTGGATCGGCTTCCTCTGCCTGGATGAAGCCAACCACCGCATCGCGGATTTCCACAGTGCCC
>ERZ795054.3561-NODE-3561-length-12073-cov-4.797387_pt1 | contig 12073 bp, 8 predicted proteins | sample MGYA00375138_ERZ795054 | MGnify/ENA primary metagenome ERZ795054 (study PRJEB30183, sample SAMN05720215) | anaerobic digester metagenome | isolation source: active sludge of municipal wastewater-treating anaerobic digesters | place: USA | collected 2014-12-23 ...
GACCGCCACTTCGAGCAACCCGGCGCTTGTTCCCGACGCCAACGTCACCTTGGCCGGCGCGGGCACGGATCGCACGATCACCTTGACGCCCCTTGCCGAGAGCGCCGGCACCACAATCATCACCCTGACGGTGAGCGATGGAAGAGCGTTCGCCTCGACCCAGTTCACGCTGACCGTGACGGTCAACCAAACCATCGCGGCGCGTGTCGTTGGCCGGCACATCTTTTACAATCAGTCGCGCTGGGACGAGCGGAATGCCGCGGCCAACGCGCTGGACGACGCGGCCATTGCCACGGACAAGACAGCCCTTCTTCCGGGCCAGACGGCGACCTTCGCCAACTACACCAGCTACAGCAGCGGCATCAACGGCATCATGGTGGATATCGCGGGTCTCGCCGGAACTCTCACGCTTGCAGATTTCTCCTTTCGAGTGGGCAATAACAGCGACGTGGCGACCTGGGTCGCCGGGCCTGCGCCATCGCTTGTCGCGGTGCGCCCGGGCGCGGGCGTCGATGGGGCCGATCGCGTCACGCTGATCTGGCCAAACTGGCCCAGCGCGGGGTCGATCGCCAAGAAGTGGTTGCAGGTCACGGTGCGGCCGACGCTCAACACCGGATTGGCGACCAGTGACATCTCCTATTTCGGCAATGCACTGGGGGACACAGGCAACTCGACAAGCGACGCCAAGGTCACCCTGGCCGACCGCGATTTGATACGAGCCAACTTCACCCAGGCTGCTGGATCGGGCGGTGTCGTCTCACGATACGATATCAACCGGGATTCGAAAGTTTCCAAGACAGACGCGGACATTGTCTCCCAGAACCTGGACAGCGCGTCAACCGGTTTGGCGCTGATCACCGTGCCTGTCGGGGAGCGGGTACTGGAACTGGCAAGCACGGTCTCGCTCCAGGCTGTGCGGAGCATGGCAGAAGACTCTGGCTGCGACATCGCTGCTGAATCAGTCGCTGAGAGCGATTCTCCTGTCCGCACGCCGTCAATTGTGCTGCACGGCAACGCGCTGCAACTTCGGCATCGGACGATGCCCGGTCAGCGTTGCCGGTTGCAGTCAGCGCCCAGGCTGACCGGCCCCTGGACGGACGTGCCGGAGTCCGATCGTGCGGCTGACGGCGAGGGGAACATCCAGATCGAAATCCCCACTGCCACCGAGGCTCACGCTCAGGGCTTTCTGCGGTGGATCGAGATTCGACCGCGTGCAAACCGATAGCGAGGCGGGCGCCTCGCTGGACAATGCAGTTGACCATACGGTCCGTCGAATCCAGGGTCCGGCGGTGCGGTGATCTCATGACATACGCATCTGCCATCCAGTTTCTTTACGGTCTGCAGTGGTTTGGCCTGAAGCTGGGCCTCGAGAACACGCGGCGCCTGGCGGCATTGGCGGGCAACCCGCAGGAGAGGCTCCGCTTCATTCACGTGGCCGGCACCAACGGCAAGGGTTCGACCTGCGCCATGATCGAGGCGATCTACTCCGCGACAGGCCTGCGCGTCGGCTTGTTCACGTCACCGCATCTGATCAGCTTCCGCGAGCGCATCCAGGTGAACCGCGTTTCGATTTCCGAGGCGGATGTTGTCCGTCTTGTGCAGCAGGCTCAGCGGTATCTGCGGGGGTTTCCGCACGATCATTCGCCGACGTTTTTCGAGGTGGTGACGGTGATGGCGTTGTGCTATTTCGCCGAGCAGGGATGCGATCTGGTGGTGTGGGAGACTGGCATGGGCGGGCGCCTGGATGCCACGAACATCGTGACGCCCGTGGCCAGCGTCATCACGAACATCGAGTTCGACCATGAGCGATGGCTTGGCAGCACGCTGTCGAAGATCGCCGCCGAGAAGGCCGGCATCATCAAGCCGGGCGTGCCGGTCGTGACCGCAACCGATGCTCCGGAAGCGCTGGGGGTGATTCGGGCCGCTGCCGGTCTGGCCCAGGCGCCCCTCGTGACGGTGGGGATCGAGGAGGTCCGGACACCGCCGCTCGATACGATCGCACTGCCGCTTCCGGGCGAGCATCAGAAGTTCAACGCCGCGCTGGCCCTCGCGACCGTGCGGGCGCTGAGCTCGCGGTTCCCGGTGTCGGATGATGCTGTGCGTCGCGGCCTGGCTGCTGTGCAATGGGCGGGGCGCCTGCAGAAGATCCAAACCGCCCCGGATTGTGTCACTCTCCTGGATGGCGCGCACAATCCCGCCGGCGTCCACGCCCTGGAAGCTGCCCTCAACCTGTACTACCCTGATCGCCGCCCCGTCATGATCTTCGGCGTGCTCCAGGACAAGGACTGGTCGGCGATGTGTCATCGCCTCTCGCCCCTGGCGCAAGCCCTCTATCTGGTGCCCGTGACGAGCGCGCGCAGCGCCCGCCCGGACGACTTGCGGCTGGCTTGCCAGGTCACCGCCGCCCATCTGCCGATCCAGATCTGCGCGTCGATCGAGGAAGCGCTCGAGTTGACCCGCGACGCCCCGTTCCGGTTGATCACCGGCTCGCTCTACCTTGTCGGGGAAGCCCTCGAGAAGCTGTCTGGAGAGTCCGCGCCGGCGGTGGGCGAACGGGCTCTGAACGAGTGGACGCCCGGCTCGATCGGCGCCCGCAAGCCCGATGGCTAGCAGCACAGTGTACAGGTTGTTTCCTGACGGCCCCTTACCGCGGCACGAGTTTCGTCAGATCGAAGTTGAAGATAAGCTGGACACCCGCAAGGAAGACGAGTGCGTAAATCACCTTGAAAAAGCCTTCTTCCGAGAACTTTCTGTTGAGCCACACGCCCAGCCAGACTCCGATCGGGACGACCGGCATCAGGAGGGCGCTCGATCGGAGGGTGTGCCAGTTGATGATTCCCTCGGACGGCACCCATGTCCAGTCCACCCAGTCGCGGTCCAGGCAGTAAAAGGGGAGCTTGATCCAGTTGATCCAGGTGAAGACGAGCACGGTGGTTCCGACGTACATCACCTTGGGCAGACGCTGCGGGATCAGAAACATGCTCACCACTGGCCCGGCGCCATGGGCGAAGGTCGATGTGATTCCCGATGCGATCCCGCAAGGGATTCCAACCGTGTGACTGGGCTCGAAGGCCCCCTCCGCCCTGAACACGGCCTCCTTGACCAGTTGAAAAGTCACAAAGGCGACAGCCAGGAGTCCGATGGCAAGATTGAGTTCGCGCGCCGAGAACCGCCCAATCAACTGCACGCCGATTACGACTCCCACCACGACGCCCGGCAGCAGGTAGAGCAGATTCTTGCGTTCCCACTTGCCCCAGTAATGGTACATCGAAAAGAGGTCGCCGGCGCACAACAACGGCAGGAGAATGCCAATCGCGTCCCTGGGGCCAAAAGCAAGAACGCAAAGCGGCGTCGTCAACATGCCCAGGCCACCGCCAAAACCGGCCTTGGAAAGACCGATAAACAGCGCGGCCAGTATGGCGACGGCAATCCGGACATGTTCCTGCACGCCGCTCGTTTAAGGAGCGCTCGCCGCTCTGTCGAGTGCGGAATCCCGGACGGGCGTGCGGGAGATCCGTGTGTCTGGAGGTTGTCGGTGGGAATGGAGTCTGCGCCGCGTGGGGGCACGCGGCCAACAACATCGGTGTCCGCCCCTTTGTAGGCCCGGTCCCCTGGCCCGGCGTCTGCGCCGATGTCTGTCCTTGCGCCGCGTGGGGGCACGCGGCCCGCAGCGGGAGTCTCCTTCTGTTGTAGGCCCGGTGCCCTCACCGGGCGACAGAACACCGACAACGACCAGATGCACCGGCGGGAAATTGGATTGTGCAGGAATAGTTTGCGTGACGATGCCGGCAGGTTCAGTATGGCCTTAACAACCACGAAGCCATGAATCATCGACTCTCCGATTGTGCCGAATCCCCATCCCCGTTTACCCGTCGCGCCTTTATCAGGTCCACCGCCCGGGGGGCGGCTTTGTTGAGCGCTGTTCCGTATGTGGCTTCGCCGACTGTCCTGGGCGCCAACGATCGGATCGGCGTCGGATTCATCGGTGTGGGCGGGCGCGGCATGAGCCACGTTGCGACCGTTCAGAAGCTGATTCAGGACGGGGAACGGCTTGCCATCGTCGCCGCCAGCGACACCTACGGGCACCGATTGGACGAGGCGTGCCGGATCACGGGCGCCAGGAAGTACCGACGGTATCCGGATCTCCTGGCCGACCCCGAGGTGCAGGTTGTCTGCGTCGCCACGCCCGATCGGCTGCATGTGCCCCAAGCCCTGGCGGCTATCCGCGCCGGCAAGGACGTCTACTGCGAGAAACCGATGGGGCATTGGACCCAGACGGCGCTCAGCCGCGAGTTTTACCACGAGACACAAAGGCTCAAGCGGATCGTGCAGATCGGCAACCAGGCGAACTCGAGCCCCGAATGGCGCATGGTCGGCGATCACATCCGCCAAGGCGCCATTGGACGCCCGCAACTCGTGCTGGCCGGCTTCTACCGGGACGGCGACTGGGGCGAGCGCATGCCGATCCCGGACCGCACGGCCCAGCCCGGCCCGGATGTCGACTGGGACGGCTTCCTGGGCGACGCGCCCAAGGTGCCGTTCACCGTCGATCGGTTTTTCAGTTGGCGGAAGTACCTCGACTATGCGGGCGGGCCGTGCACGGACCTCTTTCCGCATGTCTACACGCCCTTCGTCAGCCTGCTCGGCCTGAAGTTCCCGTCGCTGGCTGTGGCCTCGGGCGGCCTCTTCAAATACGACACGTACGATCGCGAGGTGCCCGACACGTTCAACATGTGCCTCGATTACCCCCAGAAGCTCAGCGTGGTCATGGTCTGCACCCTGGCCAACGAGTACCAGACCGATCCGTGCATTCGGGGTGACGAAGGGTCGATCGTTCTCCAGACCGACTGGTCTTCGGGCGTCGACAGCCTCACGATCATTCCCAAGAAGGGCGAACGCCAACAGATCAAAGGCGGACGCAGCGACACAACCCGCGCCCATTGGCAGAACTTTCTCCACTGCGTCCGAACGCGCGAGAAACCGGTCAGCGACGTCGAGTTCGGTTTCCAGGTCCAGGTGGCGTTGAACATGGCCATGCTGGCGTTCCTCGAGAAGAAGGTGGCGCGGTTCGACGTCGCGAAGGAGGAGATTCTGCTTGGATGAAGACCATGACTCATTCGCCGCAGCCGCGGAATGGCGCCGCCGGCAGCGGCTTCACGCTGATCGAGTTGCTGGTGGTCATCGCCATCATCGCGATTCTGGCTGGCATGTTGTTGCCGGCTCTGTCGCGAGCCAAGGAGAAGGGCCGATCGATCAGTTGCGTCAATAACCTCCGCCAAATGCTGGTCGCATCCAAGGTCTACGCCGATGACAACCAGTCGCGCTTTCCGTGGACATTCTCACTCATAGGCAACCAGTTGGACCGCAAGGCCTGGTTCAACTACCTCCAGCCCTATCAGCAAACCACAAACCTCCTCCGCTGTCCCACCCGCACGCAGAAGTTCAAGGAATTCCTGGCCGTGTATCCCACCGACCTCGCCGACCAGGCCGTCTCGAACTACGGCGCCAACTTCCGGCTCGGCGGCTGCGATTGGCCTGGAGTCTGGGATAAGGCCCAGTGGCCTGCAATCCGGGATACGGACGTCAAACGCCCCAGCAGTGTGGTGCATATCACCGACAGCGCCACCCAACCCCTGCGCACCAGAGATCCTCTCCAATGTGTCACCTCGGCTTCCAAGGAGAAGCCGGGGGCCTGGATCGTCCACGACCCGGAGGCCGATGAACCGTGCACCGGCTGTGTCACTTCGCCCGGCGACCCGAATTGGGGCGGACCCCACCTCCGCCACAACGGACGCAGCAACGTCGCCTTTGTCGACGCCCACGTCGAGAGCCTCAAGGCTCAGTCCTGGTACTGGGGCGGCACCCCGTGGCTCAAGCCAAACGAGGGCGGGAATTGACCCGCGGACGAGCCCGTCTACTTCGACTTCTTCGGAGATCCGCGCAGCACGGCGATCGTCCCCGCGAAATCGTGCGAGAAGGGGAGAACTCCCTTCCCGTCTGAGGCAACACTGGCGATTCCGATGCCGTTGAATAGAGTGCCTCCACCGAGACCGAAGTCGTCTTCGTCCGTTTCGGCATTGTCGGGGAACGCGAAACGGCCCGTGCCTTGGGGGAGGATCGTGAAACTGCCTCGATATGTGAATGGTTCGTTCAGCTTGAAGGGGCCATCCGACACCAACTCGAATGTGAGCAGCAGCATGTCGCCATTCGCCGCATAGCACTGAGAAGTGCCCATGCAGGTCAGTATGCCGGTCTGCGAGTTCTGCTCGAACTCGATTGCCGAGTACTGCTGAGTCCCCCTGCCAAGGTGACTGGAAATCTCATTGACCGGTTCCATTCTATCATACGCGACAACAAACTCTCTAGTCGTGACGGAGAATGGGATCTCGCCCCAAATTGTTCCTTTGTAGGGCACCAGATCGCCGGCGGCAGCCGCGAGGAGCGAACCGGCCAGGAGGAAACCGAGAGTCGTTGAGGCATAGAACTTGGTGAATTCGGAAACAGGATTGGTCTTCATGTCATGGTTTTTGATTACGCGTGAATGCGTAGAATGATTCATTTATTGAGATGCCCATCGGTGTGTCAACAGTTTTTGACAGTTCATCTCAGTTGAGCCTGTGGTGTTGAACTAATCGAAGGTCGAGATCACTGTGTCAACGTTTTTTTACAGTTCATTCCGCGCCCGCGACCAGACTTGAGCAGAAGGGCCTCAACAGATCCGAAGGCAACGCAGGTCCAACTCCCTGCTTCTTGGTTTCCTTCGTTTCCTTCTGTGAGAAGAGCCGAAGGAAACGAAGGAGGCGAAGAGCGACGTCGGGGGAATTGAGTTTGCGTTTCGAGGGATCTCCCCCATCTCGGCTTGAATGAGCTCAGGCGCCTGTGCCGGGGGGGATGGCTTCCTTGGGTCTGGCGCACAGCCCGCTGATCACACCCGGCGACAATCGGGCAAGATGTGCCGGAGGGCGGCTGGGTCGAAGGCCAGCCGCGCCACACCCGAACGGCCCGCGTGCTGCGTGCCTCTCCACGCGGCGCAATCCAGATTGTCGGTCGCGTGCCTCCACGCGGTGCAAGGAGGGTGTGCCAAGGGTTTGCGCTCGTCGGTGCACCGCGCGGTGTCTCTTCCCGGCCATTCGTTCAATGGGCGCTTTGCTCTGTTTCTGTTGCCGCGGTTTCTCCCCGAGGCAGTTTTCCTGTTGGGGCTATTTTCTTTGACAAGCCGAGGGTTTCAGGTGTACACAGACCATGTCACATCAAGCCTATGAAAACTTCCTGCGTGTTTGCCTTGGCGGCGCTTTGCGTGGGCGTCGCAACCTCATGCCTGGCCCAGACCGGTCCATTCGATCCGGATCAGTGGCCTGCAACAGTAGATTCCAGCAAGGTCGTTCATTACGTGGTCACGGACGGCGGTCTCGAGCCGCCCGATGTTTATTGGACGGGGAATCTGAACATTCTCACCGGGGGCGACCAGGTGACTGAGGATTTCGCAATTGGCGGTCACACGGGCAAGAAAGTGACCGGCAGCTATCTCAACGTCGCCGACATGGACTACTGGGAGTGGGCGGACGAAGAGTTCATCGACATCCTGGTGCAAGTCTACGGCGATGCGGCTGTTTTGAACGCCAACGGCCAGCCGCGCAACTTCAACTTCCTCATCGGAACCCTGCCGAATCCCTATTTGAGCTCTCCCGCTGGCGGCCAAATCCCGGTCGAGGCGAAGAACAAGCGCTGGAACTGGGTGTTATTCCGGATTCCCAATGGCATTCGCCCCGACGGCGAACGTTTCTGCGGCTCGCTCTCGGCCGAGGCCCAGGGGGCCACGGGAGCCGGCGGTGTCAATGGCGGGACGATCCGCATGCAATCGGTGCCCGAGTTGATCGTCCGCGTCATTGCGTTTGGCCAGGAGGGGGCCTTTGGCACGCCGGAAGACATCAATAAGTTCCTGCCGGCGGAGACATGCGATCCCGAGCCCGAAACGAATCTCGCCGGAATCGACGTCGCGGCGGGGACCAACAATCACATGCAGGTGCTCAACGACGGCGATCAGACCGTGACGTACGCCGAAGAGGTGGGGCCTGCCGGCGACAAGCGCCGAGCGGTTGTGCCGGACGGCCTGTATCTGAATTTCGGCATTACGGACAACTACCTGGGCTTGCCGTGCAACGACCCGCGCACCGTCAAGGTCTGTGTCGATTTCTACGATGACCCGGCTTTTGCCGGCCTCGGGGTGGTGTTCGGTCCGGAAGCCTATGCGACTGACGACGCGGGAGGCGTCGGATTCGTCGCGGCCGCCAATCGTCACACGATGGAAGGGTCAGGCGTCTGGATCCGGCGTTCCTGGACGGTGCCGGCCGTGAATCTCAAGGGCGTGAATGCGGGCACGCTCACCGCCGGTCCGCGCTTCCTGTCCATGAACGGTCAGGTGGCGGTCTCACGCTTCGAATTGGCCGTGTTGCGTGTGGGCGACCATCCACTGGCGGGTCAGGACCCGCTTGAGACCTGCTACGAGGATCCGAACATCTGCAGGGGCGTGTACGGGGACTTCGTCGAACTGGACTTGGGCAAGGATATCAAGAACGGACTCGATGTCGGCAGCAGCGGCGGCGACCAGGAGATGATTGTGGCCGAGGCCGGCCCGGCGGGCGATATTCGCATGGCCGTGCGGCCGGCGCGCGAGGACGGCACCCCGGGCTTTCAGCATCAATACCTCAACTTCGCCATTACCGGAGAGGCCTTGGGCCCCAGTTCCCAACCCCCGGCCCGACTGGCCATCTGCGCGACCTATTACGACGACCCGGCGCTGATTGGTGTCCAGTTCAAACCGGAAGTTTACCAGACCGTGCGCAACGGTGTTCTGACGCTTGCGTTCCCGGATGACAGTTACCTCGTCACGATTGAAGGCACCGACACGTGGCGGACGGCGTATTGGGAAATCCCGGACATGAAGTTCAACGGGGTGAATCAGGGCCCGCAGGCGGCTGCCCGGTTGACAGTCTCGGGCAAGGTCTTCTTCACATCGGTGAAGTACGCCGTGATCCGGCCTTGCGGCCCGAATGCGGGGGTGAACCTGCTCGAAAGCTGCAAGCCTGTGCTCGATGTCCCGCTCGCCATCGAACGGGTCGGGACCGATGTCACGCTGAGCTGGCCGGCCGCGGCGACAGGGTTCGCTGTGCAGGGCGCATCGGGCCTGGCGGCTCCCGATTGGGCTGTGGTGAACGCCACGGTCGAAGTGATCGGGGACCGCAACGTGGTGACGCTCCCGGTCAGCGGGACGACCATGTTCTTCCGGTTGGTTAAGTAAAGGCTTTGCACACGGTTTTGGGAGGCGCAGCATTGCCGGATGAATGTGCCTGCGCTTGCCCAATTCCCAGTTTATCGCCCGCGTCGCCTGCGCCAGTCCGCTGTCCTGAGGCGGCTGGTGCAGGAAACGACGCTCGACGTCGAACGCCTGGTTCTGCCCCTCTTCGCCCGGCCCGGTCGGCGGGTGCGGAATCCGATCGGGTCGATGCCCGGGGTTTTCCAGCTTTCGACTGACGAGTTGGTGAAGGAAGCGGCGGCGGCACATGAGCTGGGCGTGCCGGCCGTGCTTCTCTTCGGGATACCGGCGCGCAAAGACGCCCGTGCGTCGGAGGCCTACGCGTCAAAGGGGATCGTGCAGTCGGCCGTACGTCTCCTCAAACGCGAACTGCCGTCGCTCCTGGTGATCACTGACGTCTGTCTGTGCGAATACATGAGTCACGGGCATTGCGGTTTGGTTGAAACGGGCGGGCGGCATGCCGGCCGAATTCGGAACGATCCGACCCTGGCACTCCTGGCGCGGGCGGCGGTGAGTCATGCGGACGCCGGCGCCGATATTGTCGCTCCGAGCGACATGATGGACGGCCGCGTGCGGGCGATTCGAGCGGCGCTCGACGGAGCGGGATTCGACGACACGCCGATCATGGCCTACGCGGCGAAGTATGCCTCGGCTTTTTATGGCCCCTTCCGTGAGGCCGCGGAATCGGCCCCGAAGTTTGGCGACCGGCGCAGTTACCAGATGAACCCGGCCAACGCGCTCGAGGCGTTGCGCGAGGTGGCTCTGGACATCCAGGAGGGGGCCGACATCGTGATGGTGAAACCTGCGCTGGCGTATCTCGATGTGCTTTACCGCGTCAAGACGACGTTTGGATACCCCACGGCGGCGTACGCCGTCAGCGGCGAGTACGCGATGATCAAAGCGGCGGCGGCCAATGGCTGGCTTGCGGAGAAGGCCGTGACGATCGAGAGCCTGCTCGCCCTGCGCCGCGCGGGCGCGGACATCCTGATCACCTACTGGGCGCCGGATCTGGCCCGGTGGCACCGGGCCGGCGACATCTGACGGGCCGTCTAGAGTTGCGAGACGAGGATCACGATGAACCCGATGATCAGCACCACAAGAGCAATCCCCACGTAGAGAAACAGCGTGTTCGCTCCGGCGCTCTTCCTGGCGAAGGGGGATCCGACCTGGCGTCCGCCCTGTTCGAGTTCGGTGAGTTTGACTCCGCCCGGGAGCAGTTGTGTATGGTCTTGCTGTCGCTTGGCGGGAGGCGGTGGAGTGCCGTCGTCCAGGCGGATATCGACCGACCCGAGGCGCATGACCTGGCCCGGTTTGAGGACGGACTCCTTGATGGGCTGGCCGTTGATGAATGTGCCGTTGGTCGAGTTGAGATCTCTGACCACCACCTCATTGCCGCGCACCAGGATCTCGCAGTGATGGCTCGAGATCGACGGCTCGGCGATCTGAAAGGCGTTGTCCTCCATCCGCCCGACAGTGGTCCGTTCCCCTTTGAGCTCGAAAGAGGTGCCCGCGAACCCTTCTGTGAGGACGACAAGCTTGGCCATAGGTCGGAATGTCTGGACGGATTATTCCGACAAGGCGAGCCAAGTCAAACGGTTTCTGTACGAGCTTCGTCAGCAGTGCATCCGTAGTGTGTCGGTTGGAATGGAGTTTGCGCCGCGTGGGGGCACGCGGCCTACAACATCGGTGTCCGCCGCTTTGTAGGCCGGGTCCCCTGACCCGGCGTCTGCGCCGATGTCTGTCCTCGCGCCGCGTGGGGGCACGCGGCCTACAACATCGGTGTCCGCCCCTTTGTAGGCCGGATCCCCTGACCCGGCGTCTGCGCCGATGTCTGTCCTCGCGCCGCGTGGGGGCACGCGGCCTACACCGGGAGTTTCCATCGGAGGCAGGCCCGGTGCCCTCGCCGGGCGACGGAACACCGAGGGCAACCAGACGCACCGCTCGATCAGGGCGGAAAAAAAAGAGGCCGGAGCGTGAGCCCCGGCCTCGATGCGACTGCGTCCAAACGCAGTGAATGCTACTTCTTGATGCGCCCGAACATGTACGGCACACCGGCTTCCGGCGTGAACGTGTACGGGCTCGTGGCGGTCACATCCTGCCACGGTCCGAGGATGCTCGTCGCGGCTTGGAGGGTTCCACCGTTGGTCCACGAGATGGTGATCGTGCCGTCGGTGTTCTTGGTGACGGTGATCTCCGGCTGGCCGGCGCACGGGACGATCTCGATCGGCCATGTGCCCGCGGTTGCGGCGTTGGCGAGGAGGACGCTGCCAGGGAAGTGGACGTCGTTGGGCGCCGATCCGAACACCCAGTGGTAACCGCCGCCACCCCGCTCCCAGAAGAGGGTGCGGATGGTGTAGGTGCCCTGGGCGAGGGTGATGGCCCCGACCGTATAGCTGTCACCCGTGTTGGCATCGAACTGGATGCGATCGCCGTTGATGATGCCAAGGCCGCCATTCGCGGTCGCCACGATGCGGTCCCAGGTCTGGCCGACGATCTGGAGATAACCGCCGTCGTCGCCCTGGAATCCGAAGTAATAGGTCCCGTCGGCCGGGATCACGAGCTGCGCCTCGCCGAGGGTTACGACTTCCTCTTCACGGGGGAAGGGACCAATGCCGAGCAGGCCGTTTTCGGAGTGGAGCATCACGTCCTTGTCGCCGAGGTGATTGGCGACGAGGGTGGGGATGCCGATGCCGAGGTTCACGACCTGGCCGTCCTGCACGAACGTCGCCGCCTTCGCTGCCAGCTGATCCCTGCTCCAGG
>ERZ795054.3562-NODE-3562-length-12073-cov-4.011316_pt1 | contig 12073 bp, 8 predicted proteins | sample MGYA00375138_ERZ795054 | MGnify/ENA primary metagenome ERZ795054 (study PRJEB30183, sample SAMN05720215) | anaerobic digester metagenome | isolation source: active sludge of municipal wastewater-treating anaerobic digesters | place: USA | collected 2014-12-23 ...
TGGCATGGTCCGGTGGGTTCGAGTCGGTGGTTGCTCGGTTGGGAGCCCCGGCCTTGGCCGGCACCGCACTCGAGGTTGGGGGCGTCACGGAAGGCACGCCGCCCGGGCCGTCTCGGGGCGGGATCACCAGTCGTTTGGCCAGGCCGAAGTCGGTGACGCGCGGCTGGTCATGCTGGTCAATGATGATGTTGGCGGGCTTGAGATCGCGATGGAGGATGCCCTGCTCGTGGGCGTAATGCACCGCTTCCGCCACCGTCTTCATCCACGACACGCTGCGCGTGTGATTTGAAATCTCAAATTTCGAATCTGAGATGATCGACGCGAGGTTCTTCCCCTCGATGTAGTCCATCGCGTAGAAGAGCTGCCCCGCGTGCTCGCCGACCTCGTGGATTGCCACGATGTTCGGGTGCTGGAGATTCGCGGCGGCTTGAGCCTCGGCGCGGAACCGCTGCGCCTGGTCGCGTCCGGCCAGCCGTCCGCCCAGGACCAGCTTGAGCGCGACGACGCGGTCGAGGCTGAGCTGGCGGGCCTTATAGACCACGCCCATGCCGCCGCGGCCGACTTCATCGAGTAGTTCGTAGTCTCCAACACGCAGGGGAGCAGGCCCGGGGGCGGGCGGGGCGGCTGGCTCGGAGGGTTGCCGCAACGCGGTCAGCCCCGCTCCGAGCAGGCAGGCCGGGCACAAGCCGCGCGGCGCGTTGGCCCGCAGCGGTCGACCGCATTGTTTGCAGAAAGGACCATTCATGCGCTTACCACCGCCAGCAGGTGTTGCAGTTCCTGGTCCGCTTCCTCGCGCGACGACACCGTGTGCGCGATCTCCCTCAACAAGAGCTCGCGATAGCGCAGGCGCAGCCGACGCACGGTCATCTTCAGCGCTGCCTCGGTCGTGCCCAGCGTGTCCGCCAGCTCGGCATAGGACGCCGCGTCGGGGTCGCCGATCAACCTGTCTTTCAGGCGATCGAACAAGCTGGTCTTGCCCTCGGCAACCAGTTCTGCTTCGAGTTGGTTCAAGACCCGGTTCAACAACGTGTCCGCCCAAGTCCGGTCGAACAGCGCCTCGGGCGTCAGGGGCGACAGAGCGTCCGCCTGGTAGCGGGGCTCCGACCCGTCCCGTTCCCAGGAGAGAATGCTGACCCGACCGCCCCGCTTGACGGCGTGCTCGCGTCGCCAGCAGGTCACGATGAAATGATCCACACACGCCCGCAGAAAGACGCGGAAACGCCCTCGGTGCGGCGTCGCGGTGGCCAGGGCCTTCGAGGTCAGCAGGTGCAGGAAGAACGATTGCGTCAGGTCCTCCGCCTCGATTGCGCTCTGGCCGCAGCGGCGGACATACGCGTAGACGGGGTACCAGTACGCCCGACACAACGCGTCCAGTGCGGCCGCGGCGCCCGGCGCGGCGGGGTCGCCAGCGGCCATGACAAGGCTCCAATGGGTTCGCTGGGGCCAATCGGGGGAGGCACGAATCTGGGCCTCGGGTGGTCGTCGATTCGACATAGCCGCATGTGGGGAGGAGATGGGCGTTTTGTACCGCAAGTCTCCCCGAATTGTCGAACCTATTTCGCCCCTGCCTGTCCAAGCCCAGCGCCAAATCATGAAGACGAAAGGGCTGGAGGGGGGACGGCTCGTCCCCCGCCAGCGCGAGTGAAGACGGTGTTTCTCGGCGACGGGCCGTCGCCGCTCCACTCCATGAATTGGCCCTGGTGCAAGGCGGTGCGTTGACAAGTTGTCCGTGGGAGCGCGAGCGCGGTTGGGCGCGCAACGCCGAGGCTGCGGCCCATAGGCTCTTCGGGCGCGCCGCGGTCGCTCCTCTCCGCAGCCGCGCGTTTGGACAAAGCCACACAGCACGACGCCTTTCGCGTCATTCCTGCGATCCCTATTCATGGCTGTTTGGGCTGGGGCGACATCGCCCCGCATTTTCTGCTACGCAAGGTGGATGGGCAGGTAACAGAAAGAGTGGAAAGCAGTTGAACCAGGGCGATCAAGACTCGACGGCGCGTGTGCGGCAATTCACCATGACGACGCGAACAATGCACATGTCGAAAATCCTTACGTCCATTGGCGTCATTGCACTGGTGGCGTGTGTCGTGCGGCCCGCGGCGCAGTCGGCGCCCGAGCCTGCGATCGCGGGCGAATCCAGAACCAACGAGGTGGCGGAGTTGCCGCCCATGTTTGTGACGGCAACGCGGACCGAGCAGGATCCGTTCACACTGCCCTACTCGGTCAGTGACGTGTCTGTGGCGGATATCGAACATCAGATGCCCCGAACCACCCCCGAAGCGCTGCGCGAGCAGCCCTCGGTCATGCTGCAGAAGACCGGGCATGGTCAGAGTTCGCCCTATCTGCGCGGGTTTACCGGGTTCCGCACGCTGATGCTGATCGATGGGATTCGGCTGAACAACTCGACCTACCGGGACGGTCCGAACCAGTATTGGAGCACGATCGACGTGTATTCGCTGGACCGCCTCGAGGTGGTGCGCGGGCCCAGTTCGGTGCTCTATGGCAGCGACGCGGTGGGCGGGACGGTGAACGCGATCACCCGAGGCCGGCGCGACGATGGCTCGGGTTTCGATTGGAACGGCGGGGCGCTCTATCGGTTCAGTTCGGCCGAGGACTCTCACACCGCGCACCCGGAAGTGAGCGCGCAGTACAACGAGAAGCTCGGCGTGCATGTGGGCGGGTCGTACAAGAGCTTCGGCGACCTCCGAGGCGGCGGCGGCGTGGGCCGCCAGCCGAAGACCGGTTACGACGAATACGACTTCGACGCGAAAGCCGAGTACTTCCTGGCGCCCAACTCGCGACTTGTCTACGGCCATCAGACCGTGCGGATGGACGATGCGTGGCGGACGCACTCGACGATTTACGGCGTGCTTTGGGAGGGGACGACGCGGGGTACAGACCTCAAGCGCGCCTTCGACCAGGATCGAGATCTCGATTACGTGCAGTATCATGCGGACTCGCTGGAGGGGTTTGTCGACGAAGTCCATTTCAGCGTGTCGCGCCACTACCAGGGGGAAATCGAGGATCGGGTGCGGTCGAATCGCAGGCAGGAGCTCCAGACCGTGAATGTGGACACGCTGGGGGTCTCGATGCAGTTGGAGAGCCCATCGCCGGTGGGCCGATGGGTCTACGGCGCCGAGTATTATCGGGATTGGGTCGATTCCAGCTATCGGGCGTATGACGCCGACGGGAGCCTGGCGGCGGTGCGGGTGCAGGGACCGGTTGCTGACGATGCGACTTATGACCTGGTGGGCGGGTACGTGGAAAACCAGTTGCCGTTCGCCGACGAGCGTCTGGTTCTGACCCTGGGCGGGCGGTACAACTTGGCGCAAGTGGACGCGAACAAGATTCGCGATCCCTCGAGCGGCGAGACCTTCTCGATCGAGGAATCCTGGGATCAGCTCATCGGCAGCGGGCGTCTGCTCTTCCATGTGGATCCCGAGCAGCACCTGGCCCTCTTCGGCGGGGCATCGCAGGGATTTCGCGCGCCCAACCTGTCCGACCTCACCCGGTGGGACGCGGATTGGGGCCAGGAGATCCCGAGCCCGAATGTCGAGCCGGAGACATTCTTGTCGCTGGAAGGCGGCGCCCGCGTCCAGTACGAGCGCGTTCAGGCCGAGGCGGTCTACTTTCACACGCTCTTCGATGACATGATTGTGCGGGTGCCCACGGGTGAAATGGCCGGGGCGATCCCGATTGTGATCAAGGAGAACTCGGGCGAGGGCCACGTGCACGGCGTCGAACTCTCCGCGAGTGTGAAGGTGCACCGCGACTGGACACTGTGGGGCAACTTCACCTGGATGCGCGGCGAACTCGATCGGGAGGACCTGGGCGGCGTGACCATCACCGAGCCGTTGAGCCGGCTTATGCCCATGACCGTCAACTCCGGCATTCGCTGGCAGCACCCGAAAGGGCGGGTGTGGGCGGAATTCTCGGCGACATTTGCCGAGGAGCAGGATCGGTTGGCTGCCAATGACAAGCTCGACACCCAGCGCATCCCGGTCGGGGGCACGCCGGGCTACGCCGTCTGCCATCTGCGGGCGGGCTGGAACCCGTCGCGCAATGTCAGCCTGATCGCCGCCCTCGAGAACAGCACCGACGAGGATTACCGCATTCACGGATCCGGGGTGAACGAAGCAGGGCGCAATTTCGTGGTGACCGCCCGGGTCCAGTTCTGACGCGGACTGGGGCTGGGCGTCAGTCGCGCAGGTCGGGCAGGAACCAGGCCACGATAGCCGTCGGCAGGAAGATCGCCCCGGCGACGATGAGGGTGATCCGGTAATCGCCCACCTGGCTGAAGAGCCCGAAGACGACAACCCCCAAGGCCGAGACGCAGCGTCCGATGTTGTAGCAGAATCCGGCGCCGGTTGTGCGGAGCAGTGTGGGGAAGAGCGGCGGCAGGTACATCGTGTAGAGGGCGAAAAGCCCCTGAAAGAAACCGGGCACCGCCAGCAGGTAATAGAGCTGCTCGTGCGGGCGCTCGATCAGATAGCATCCCATCATGCCCAGGAAGTAACCGAGGGACATGCCGGCGATCACCGGGCGATAGCCGAACCGCCGGGCGAGCCAAGCCGCGACGAAATTGCCGGCAATCGAGGCGACAATCACCAGGTAGAGAATGCGCCGGCCCCAATCCCCTTTCTCCTGGTCGCTCAGGCCGATGACGTCCGGAAGGTTCTTGAAGTGGATCTGGTTCCAGAACAGGAATGCCCAGTGCCCGCTGAGGCCCAAAGCGCAGACCGCAATCACCAGCACGGTCGTCCGGCGGACCTCGCCGCGGAAGAGGTCGCGGACGACCGGCAGCCGCTGTTTGGCTTGCGCCTTGGCGGCAGTCCATTCCTCGGTTTCAGGCACGGCGCGGCGGATCCAGAGCACGAGCAGGGCGGGGGCGATTCCCACAACGAACAGCCACCGGGGTTGTGTCGCCACGATTCCCGACATCAGGAAATGGGCCAGGATGGCGAGAAGGATGCCGACATTCACGCCTGTCTGGAGCACGGCCGCCACCCAGGGCCGCCAACGCCGCGGCCAGGTCTCGGCCAGCAGCGAGGCGCCCACGGCCCACTCGCCGCCGATGCCCAGTGCGGACAGGAACCGGAACAGGCAGAGCTGCCACCAATTCTGGGCGACAGACGAGAGGCCGGTGAACAGCGCGTAGGTGAGGATCGTCAGGCAGAGTGTCCTGCTCCGGCCCAGGCGATCGCCAATGCGTCCAAAGAAGCCGCCTCCCAGCGCCCAGCCCAACAGGAAGGCCGCCTGGATGATCGAGGAGTAGTAGCCGACTTGCGGATCCTTGGTGCTGACAACCCCCAGCAACTGGGCGACGAACTGGGCGTACACCAGCGTGTAGAGATGCATGTCCAGCCCGTCGAATGTCCATCCCAGCCATGCCGCGATTCCCGACTTCCACTGCATTGGCGCGATGTCACCAAGACGACGGACGGGCGGCGCTGACGTTCCCAGGTCCATGCGAACGCGGACATCGTGACATGTCCCGCGCGCCGGTTCAATCCCTTGTGTGGACTGGATCGATCAGCATTTCGCGGACTGCCGGGTGCTGGCTGCTGGCGACCTCGGGAGGGCTGCCGAGCGACCGCCACCGACCCTCTTCAATCAGGGCGAAATGCGTGCCCAGCGTCAGCCACGGACGCAGGTTGTCGGTCGTGACGGCGATGGCCGCGGGGGCGGGCAGGGCAGGGTGGCGAGGGTGCTGGAGACGGGCGAGGAAATCCAGCCACCAGCGGATCTGGGATGTGGCCAGCCCTCCCAGGGGATTGTCGAGGAGCAAGAGGGATGGTCGCAGCGCCAGGGCGCGGGCCAAAGCGACTCGCTGGCGCAGACCGCGGTTGAGAATAGCTGGCCGACGTTGGGCGTGCGGCGCCAACTCGGTCCAATCGAGCAGCCGTTCGACCTCGGACGTGACGGCGTCGAGCCGGCAGCCACGATGGTAGCACAGCGGCAAGGCGACATTCTCGGCGACCGTCAGTTGGTTGAAGGGGCGTCCGCCGTCCGCAAAAACCAGTCCAATCCGGTGTTCGGGAATGGGCAAAGCGGCCGTGGCCGTTCCTGCCGCGCTTGGGGCGGACACGGATCGTGTTCCCCGGCCGGGCGCGACCAGGCCCGCGGCGACCTCGAGGAGCAGGCTCTTGCCGCATCCCGGCGGACCCGCGATCACCCAGAACTCCTGGTCCTGGACGCGCCAGTCAACCCCACTGACCACGGTGATGTCGGGGTCCTGGCGGGCGGGGATGCTGACGCCTCGAAGCTCGATGAGGCTGGCCGGCATGGGTGTCACATGAGCAGGTAAACGACGATGAACAGCGCGTCGAGCGCGACGCAGGCGATGAGGCTGGTCACCAGGGCCCGGGTCGTGGCAGTCGAGACTTCAGCAAGGAGGAGCGGTTGGGCCAGGCCATGAAAGCAGGTGACCACGGCGAGGATCCCGCCGAATGCCATCGTCTTGAGCGCGAGGAGCGCAAAGTCCTGCCATGTGAGTGCGAGGGCCAACTGGCGGAAGTATTCGCCGGGCGTGAGGGGGACGTCCTGGAGGAAGGCGAAGAGGTAACCGCTGAAGACCGCCCCGAGGATGAGGTAGGAGCTGAGCGTCAGCACGCCGATGGCCATCCCCAGCACCCGGGGCACGACCAGGTAGTGGATCGGGTCAATCCCCAGGGCTTCGAGCGCCTCGACTTCCCCCAGGGCGCGGGTCATCCCCAACTCGATGACGGTGGCGGTACCGACGCGCAAGAGGACGACCATCGCGGCGATGAGCGGTCCCAGTTCGCGGACGACCACGGTCACCATGACCGTGCCGATCAGGTCCTGAGCGCCGACCTGGGTCAGAAGGGCCACCGTTTGTCCGATCACCACAAAACCGAGGGCGGCGGCCAGGAAACTGATCATCGGGAGCATTCCCAGGCCCGCCCGCGCGATCTGCTCGAAGATGAGGGGATGCACCACAGCGGACGCGGTCTTGAACTTGGTCGTGAGCACGCCCAGGCTGATCAGGGCGAAAGCGAGCATCTTGTGGCTCGCATCGATCCAGCGGAGCATCCACTGTCCAACGAAATTCGTATAGGAGCGCGGGAGGGGCGACTGCAACACCGCCTGCCACGGCAGCCCTTTTTCCCGGTTCAGAGGAGGCGCGGCGGGCATACAGAGCAATCACCGGGATGCACAGCGATCGGGGTGTTCATTGGGCAGTCCGGGGCGCCTGCCAGCGAGGGCGGTCGCAGAGGAAGAGTTGGTCGGGGGCGTATTTCTGGCGGGCGTGCCGCAGCGGGAACTGTGGGGGCAGGTTGGTTCTGGTGAGGACTTCGGTTGCGAAGCGCGACCAGGCGTGATCCGGGCTCTGGAGAATCTGGCTCAGGAACCGGGCGTCGGTGGTCAGGGGGGTCAGGTAGAGCCCGACGATCGGTTGCTGTTCGTCGTTGATGGCGTAGAACGAGCGTGTGGCGTCCAGGGTGGTCCAGACGCAATTGCGATTGCCGTACCACGCCACGGCCCAGGGCACGTCGCTCATCATCAGTTCCTTCGATGTCAGGAAGGAGGAGGTCTCCTGGATCCACGGGGGCAGGTAGGGCGGATAGGCGAACGGGTAGGTCCGCGGCGGCAACAGCGCGGTGATGAACTGGCTCGAAGTGGCGGTGAGGAAAAGGACGATGACCAGGTAGCGCATCTCGACGATGGCGAGATCGAATTGATCGAGCAGCACGAAGAAGAGCGCCGTTCCGAACAAGGCGACGCCCGGCAGCAGCAGGATGAGCAGGTTCTCCGTGTTCAGGAGCAATGTGTCCTGGCTCAGGTGCGTGTGCCCGCCCGCCTGCACGAAGACGAACACGACCAGGCTGATGATGAGGAAAGCGCGGAGCCGACCCAGACCCGGATTCCGGAATCGAAGGAAGAGGCTCACCAGGAAGAAGGCGCCAATCCAGCCTGCGCCGCCAAGCCGGGGCAGTTCGTTTTGGGAGATCTCGCCCACGTAGGTGAAGATCTTGCGCAAGATGTCCCGCGGTTCAACCTTGGCCAGATCTGGCTGCAAGGACCGTTCCAATCGGGTGTCCGGGAAGGGAAGCGTGTCCTGGAAGAGGGCGAACCCCGGGACGCCGAACGGGGTGCCGCTGACGGCGTAGTTGCGCGCGATCCATGGTCCGAAGATCACGAGGAAGGTGGCGGTGATCAGCGCGAGAGTCAGGAGGCGGCGCTTGCCAAACCAAAACCAGGAGCAGATCAGAACCGGCGCCAGCAGCCAGGCGAACGCGTAGCGCGTGAGCGCGCCCAGCGCGATCAAGCCGCCGATCACGACGCTCTGGCGGACAAACCACCCGGTCGGTCTGGTCTCGTCCCGGCACCCGTGCTCGGCCGTCGCGAGAGCACTGAGCAGGGCTGTGAGAATGAGCATCAGCAGGTTGGTGGACAGGCCCGACACCGTGAATCGCCAGAGGATGTCCGATCCCAACAGGACGAGCACGGTCACGACGGCGACGGGCACGTCGAAGAGGCGCCGCGCGAGCCTGTAAACGAGCCAGAGCGTCAGGAAGAACAGCGCCTGGTTGAACAAGGCGATGATCACCTCGGGTTGATACATCCAGAACTGGGGCATGACCTCGAATCGAAACGGCGCCACGGCCATCAGACCCGCCAGGATCGCGGGATAGAGGGGCGGGTTGGTCAGATCCGGATGCGCCTGCCGGGCCAGGCGGGCGTCGAATCCCTGTCGGCTCTGAAGCAGGCCGATGGTGAGCGGGCGAATGCATTTGGTCGTGTAGCCTTCGCCCTGGGAGAGATTGCGCGCGAGTTGGGCTGCCTCCATCGCTTCCGGCGCGCGGAAGTTCTGGAACTCGTGGACGTGGTACCAGACGGTCAGGGAGACGAGCAGCAGCAGGACGACGAGGGTGCGCAGGGCCCAAACGCCCTTGCCCACCTCGATGTTGTGGATGATCTCCTGGATTCTCATGGATCTTAAAAGCCGCCGAGATGGTAGTCGTGGAGTTTTCGATGCAGCGTGCGCCGGCTCATGCCGATCTTCTTCGCGGCGAGCGTGCGATTCCCGTGATGCTCCTCGAGGGCGCGCAGGATCAATTGCTTCTCCGCCTCCTTGACAGTCAGATCTTTGCTCTCGATCACGGATTTGGCGGAGGCGCCGGCGCCGATGCCGCCCCCCTGGCCGCGCACGTTTATGGGCAGATCGCGCAGGCCGATCCTCTCGCTCCGACACAGGGCCACCGCGCCCTCGATGGCATTGCGGAGTTCCCGCACATTGGCCGGCCACGAATACCGGACCAGGGCCTCCATCGCGTCGGCGGTGAAGTCGGTCACCGGCTTGCCGTAGTCCTTGGCGATCTCGCGCAGGAAATGCAGCGCCAGCAGCGGCACATCGCCCGGTCGTTCGCGCAAGGGCGGCAGCCACAGTTCGACGACCCGCATGCGGAAGTAGAGGTCTTCCCGGAACGCGCCGTCGCGGACCAGGCGGGCCAAGTCCCTGTTCGTTGCGGCAATCAGGCGCACGTCGACGCTGATCGTCTTATTCGAGCCCACGCGCTCGAAGGTCCGCTCGCCCAGCACCCGCAACAACTTGACCTGGGTTCCCGCGTCTATCTCGCCGATCTCATCCAGGAAGAGCGTCCCGCCATTGGCCTGCTCGAATCGTCCGAGCCGCCGTTCGTGGGCTCCGGTGAACGCCCCTTTCTCGTGGCCGAACAGCTCGCTCTCGAGCAGGGATGGGGCCAGGGCGGCGCAGTGGACAGCGACCAGCGGCATGCGGCTCCGTGTGCTCAGCCGGTGGATTGCTTTGGCGACCAGTTCCTTGCCCGTGCCGCTTTCCCCCTGGATGAGGACGGTGGCGGGGGTTGGCGCGACCTGCCGCACGATGTCGAACATTTCGATCATGGGAGGCGATTGGCCGATGAGATGTTCCAGGCCGAATCGTTCGTCGAGCTGGATGTGGAGCGATTCGTTCTCGACCTCGAGTTGCTGGCGCTTGAGGGCGCGCGCGATGCGCATCTCAATCTCCTCGAGGCTGATTCCCTTGCGGATGTAATCGTCAATCCGGTTTTCGCTGAAGGCGCGGCTCACCAACTCCTCGGATCCGTACGCCGTCATGAGTATGCAGATGGGCGGGCGCGTGAGCCTTTTCGCGCGATCCACCAGCTTCAGACCATCTTCCCGCGGCAGCCGGTAATCGGTCAGAACCACGTCGAACCGCTCCCGCTCCAGGAGATCGGTCGCGGTGGCGACGTCCTCGGCCAGGTAAACCTCGAAACGATCCTCGAGTGCGGCGCGCAGCCCTTCGCGCGTCGGCTTTTCATCGTCGACAATCAGCAGCGTAGGTTTGCCGTCCATATCCGTCCGTCTATTTCAACCACAGCCGTCCCGGACTGGCCACAGCAAATTATCGACATCTTCCTCTTGACAAAAACGGCCCGCTTGACTAACTGATCAGCGTCTATCCTAACCCAGGCTGAAAGGGAAGTTCATATGAAGCGACTGCTCGTGGCGGTGGCGGTTCTTTTGGCGGTGGCGTGCGTGAGGGCGGAGGTATTTGAAGTCGACCTCTGGAATGGTCTCCTCGTGGGGCAGCAAGAAGCCCCGGCCAACACCAGCGCCGCGCAGGGTGGCGAGGTCGGCCTCGGAATCCGCTACAACAGCGAGTCGAATGAACTCATGATCAACGTCGCTTACGGGATGTTTGGCTGGAATCGCCTCGAGGGCAACTACACTGGGTCGGGCATTTACGCGGGGGAAATCGGCGAGAACGGCGACTTGGTCTTCGATCTCAAACCGATTCAGGTGAGTCTCAACCCGAGGTACGGCTTTTTCCAGGGCACTTTCGTTCTGCCGCAGGCGTATGAACTGACGCTGTACCAGGGCGGGCTGTACATGAACATCAAGAGCGCCATGTATCCAAACGGCGAGATCCGCGGCCAGTTGGTCATCCCCGAGCCGGGCACGATGGCCCTGCTGGGGCTCGGGCTGGGCGGCCTTTTCTTCATGCGCAGAGCACGTGCCTAACCCCCGGGTTTTACATTCTCGAAAAGACAGGGGCGCAGCAGTGGCTGCGCCCCTTGCGTTGAATCCGGTCTGACACCGCAGTCGCTGCGGTGGATACGTGTGAACACCGATATGGAAAGCAGTGCTGAGACACGGCCGCTCGAGACGCTTCGCGCTTTCGACCTCGCGCGGCAAGGTTGGGTTGTGGCATTTGCATTGTTGAGTGTGTGCGCGCGGCCGCTTTTGGCCGGAGGGGCATCGGTCGACGCCTCGACAACCGACGCTCCGTTGCTGCGTTTCCACGCGCGCGAGGCGGTCGAAGCCGTCGGATGGCAGAAGGAGGCCCGCGCGCGTCTGTTCGCCCTGATGATGGGCGGGGATCGCCCGGATCGAGTGCCATTGCAGCCGGTCGTCCTGCGCGAACTGGAACCTGCCAACAGCGCATCCCGGTTGCAGGAGATCAGGCTGCGGACGCTGGATGACCGCACTGTGCATGCGTGGATCGCTGTTCCTCGGCGGCCCACGGCGAAGGTCGGTGGCGTCCTGGCATTGCACGGGCACGGCGGCACCGGCGAGAAGATCGTGCGCGGCGAGGGACCTTACGGGTACGGACGGACCCTGGTCGAGATGGGCTACGCGGTGGTGGCGCCGGACATCGGCCAGCATGACCTCCAGCACACGAACTGGAGTCTCATGGGCGAGCGCGTCTGGGATGCGCTCTGTTGCGTCGATTATCTCGTCACGCGCCCCGAGGTGGATACGAACCGTCTGGCCGTGGCCGGACTCTCTCTGGGCGGCGAGACGACCATGTACGTGGCCGCGCTCGATGAGCGGCTGCGGTTGGCCTGCAGCAGCGGTTGGCTCACCACGGTGGACAATATGAAGCGCGGCCACTGCCCATGCTGGAACTTCCCCGGGCTCGCACAGCATTTCGATTTCTCCGACATCTTTGCGCTGGTCGCCCCGCGTCTTCTCGTGGTCGAGCTTGGCGAGCAGGAGCGCGCGCCGGGCGGGTTCCCTGTCGAGGTCGGCCGGAGGGCCTTCGAGCGCATCCAAGGCGACTACGCGGTGGTCGACGCCAAGTCCG
>ERZ795054.3563-NODE-3563-length-12072-cov-5.637680_pt1 | contig 12072 bp, 10 predicted proteins | sample MGYA00375138_ERZ795054 | MGnify/ENA primary metagenome ERZ795054 (study PRJEB30183, sample SAMN05720215) | anaerobic digester metagenome | isolation source: active sludge of municipal wastewater-treating anaerobic digesters | place: USA | collected 2014-12-23 ...
GGCGACGCGGCCGGCGGCGAGCGGCCCCGGCCGAGCTACGGCGCGGCCAAGCGGCGGCCCAAGGAATAGCGATCCGGTCTTGACGGGAGGGGCCGCCCTTTCGGGGCGGCCTCTCTCTTGTTCCGACGCAGTCCAGCGGCGCTCGGCGCCCGCGCCTGGTCGGCGGCGCCTAGTCCTCCAGGTCGAAGACCCGGGCGTCGAACCAATAGCCCGTCCTGGAGGCGAGGTCCAGCTCGGCGCGGACCATCCGCGTGTGCCCCTCCTCGATCTCGAGGAAGCGGGCGAAGAGCTTCCCCTCGTCGCCCGGCAGCTCGGCCGCCAGCCTCTTGTAGAAGGCGGTCGTCTCCTCCTCGGCCTTAAGGGCCCGTGCCATGGCCTCTTCCTCGCCTCCCAGAATCCGGCCTTCGAGGCTCTTCCCGCCAGCGTCGCGGCCGGCCAGGGGCTCGCCCGCGCGTTTCGCGGCCGCCTCGAGGCGGGCCGGGTCGGGAAGGTTCGAGACCAGGGCTTCGGGGACGATGCCGCCCTTGGAGCTCCACTCGTGGAGCCGCCTCTCCAGGTAGTCCACATGGAAGGCCTCCTCGCGCCCGAGGAGCTCGAAGAAGGTCCGGGCCTCGGGGCTTCCCGCCGCCTGCGCCGCCTTCCTGTAGAGATCGCGAATCTGCTCCTCGTAGCCGAGGGCTTCCCGGAAAGCCTTGTCCACGGTCATCTCGAGCCTCCTGCCATGCCGGTCTCACTGTATACGGTAAGCCCTCGGGGCCGAAGGCGCAAGGGAAGCCGCCTGCCGCGCGCGCCTGTTTCGCTTGGCGAAACGACGTTCCGGAAAACGCGGCGGCGCGTCCTCTCGGCGGTTCACGAAAGGCAGAAAGGCGTGCTAGAATGGGGCCACGGCGAGCAGCCTCAAAAGGAGTCAACATGTCCGAGCGGAAGATAGTCGAGTGCGTCCCGAATTTCTCCGAGGGCCGGGACCGCTCCGTGATCGACGCCATTTCCCGCGCCATCGCGGGCGTCGCGGGCGTCTCCCTCCTGGACGTCGACCCGGGCGCGGACACGAACCGCACGGTCTACACCTTCGTCGGCGAGCCCGAGGCCGTCGCCGAGGCCGCCTTCCGCGCCGCCAAGACCGCCCACGAGCTCATCGACATGCAGAAGCACTCCGGCGCCCACCCCCGCATGGGCGCCCTCGACGTCTGCCCCTTCGTCCCCGTCTCCGGCGCGACGATGGAGGACTGCGTCCAGCTCTCGAAGCGCTTCGGCGAGCGCCTCGCCCGCGAGCTCGGCGTCCCCGTCTACCTCTACGAGAACGCGGCCAGCCGCCCCGAGCGCCGGAGCCTCGCCGACATCCGCGCGGGCGAGTACGAGGCCCTGGAGCTGAAGCTCGCGAAGCCCGAGTGGAAGCCCGACTTCGGCCCCTCGCAGTTCGTCGCCCGCTGGGGCGCCACCGTCACCGGCGCCCGCGAGTTCCTCATCGCCTACAACGTCAACCTGAACACCCGGGACAAGAAGCTCGCGAACGAGGTGGCCCTCACGATCCGCGAGGGCGGCCGCGCCGCGAAGGACGCGAAGGGCAACACCCTCAAGGACGCCGCCGGCAACACCGTGAAGGTGCCCGGCCTCCTCAAGGACGTGCGCGCCATCGGCTGGTACATCGACGCCTACAAGTGCGCGCAGATCTCCATCAACCTCGTCAACTACAGGACGACGCCCCTCCACGTCGTCTTCGAGACGGCGAAGGCGGAGGCCGAGAAGCTCGGCCTCCTCGTCACGGGCAGCGAGGTCGTCGGCCTCCTCCCCCTCGAGCCCCTCCTGGACGCGGGCCGCCACTTCCTTAGGAAGATGGGGAAGAGCGAGGGCGTCTCGGAGACCGAGCTCGTGGAGACGGCGATCCGCTCCATGGGCCTCGACTCCGTCGCGCCCTTCGAGCCTTCGAAGAAGATCGTCGAGTACGCGGGCCGCCAGCCGGCCCCCCTCGTCTCCATGAAGGTGGCCGATTTCGTGGACGAGGTCGCGAGCGAGTCCCCCGCCCCCGGCGGCGGCTCGGTGGCGGCCCTCTCGGGCTCCCTGGGCGCCGCCCTCGCGGCGATGGTCGCCAACCTCACCGTCGGCAAGAAGGGCTACGAGGCCGCCTGGGCGGAGATGTCCGCCCTCGCCGTGGAGGGCCAGCGCGTGAAGGACGCCCTGGTCCGCGCGGTGGACGAGGACACGGCCGCCTTCAACGACCTCATGGAGGCCATGAAGCTCCCGAAGGCGACGGACGCGCAGAAGGCCGCCCGCGACGCGGCGATGCAGGAGGGCTACAAGAAGGCCGCGGCCGTGCCCCTGGAGACGGCCCGCGTCTGCGTCGAGGCGATCAGCCTCTGCGAGCGGGCCGCCGCGAAGGGCAACGCCAACTCCGCCTCAGACGCGGGCGTCGGCGCCCTCCTCGCGCGCGCCGGCGCCGAGGGCGCCGCCCTCAACGTCCTCATCAACCTCGGCTCCATAACTGACGCCGCCTTCGTCGCCGACCTCAAGGCCAGGGCCCAGGCCCTCGTGGCGGAGGCCGAGGCGGCCAAGGAGAAGGTCCTCGCCCTCGTGGGAAAATCGATAGGCGCCTAGGGCCTGGCCGGGCTATACTGCCGCCGTGAAGCAAGGCGCCGAGTACCTCGCCACCGTCCTGGCCCGCGCCGCGGGCTCGGTCCACCTGCCCCGCGCCCTGCGCGGGGCGGGCGGGCCCTTCCTCCTCCACGTCTCGGACCCGCCGAGCTCCCTCTATCCCCTCGTCGGCCGACTCCTCGACGCCCTGCGGCCCGCCTGGCTCCTCCTCACGGGCGACCTCGCGGACGAGCTCAAGCTCGAGCTCTACCCGGCCCTGAGGCACCGCTACGCCGCCCGCCTCGCCGACCTGCGCGAGGTCCTCCTCCCTCGGCTCGCGGCGGCGCCGCGGGGGGGCGAGCCGGGCCAGGGCCTCCGCCTCCTCGTCTGCGCCGGCAACCACGACGACGCCCTCCTCGTGAGGAGCCTCTTCCCCGAGGCCCTGGTCGTCGGGGACTCCCTGCGCTTCCGCGCCGGCGGCCTCGACTGCGCGGCGAGCCACTGGGCCGCCCGCGCGGAGGAGACCGGCGCCGACTACCTCTTCTACGGCCACGACCTCTCGAGGCCGAGCGGGGAGGAGGGCCGCCGCCGCTTCCTGAACGGCGTCTCGTCCATCAACGTCGTGGACCTCGGCTCGGGCGGGGTCTTCCACCTGCCCTATCCCGCGGGGACCGACGCGAAGCGGCTCCTGCGCCCGAAGATCGGTCTGTAGCCTCCCGTCTTCGCGCGGGAGGCCGGGGCGGGCCCCGAGGCGGACCCGCGAGGAGGAAGGATGCTTTCGTTCATGCGCGGCGGGCCCCGCCTGCTCGTGGCCGAGTCCCCCGACGGGGCCCTGGCCGACTGGCTCGGCCGCCAGGGCTCGGAGAGCCCGAGCTTCGAGGAGGCCTTCGACGCCGGCGACGGCGAGAGCTGCATCGTCGGCCTCGTGGACTCCGTCGGCGTCCCGGTGCGCCTGGCCGACGTGCGCCGCCTCTTCCTCGTCCACCTGCCCGTGGAGGATCTCCTCCTCAGGATGCTCTCGGACAAGGCGCCGGGGCGGGGGAGGGTCAGGATGGCGCCCCGCCTCCTCGTCATCCGAGGGGCGGGCGACCTGGGAGCCGTGGTGGGCCGCATCGAGGACGAGATCGGCGCCTTCCCGGGCCGCTTCCTGGACCTCGTGGACGAGGCGGAGGACGGCGTCATCCTCTCCGTCACCGCGCGGAGCCTGGAGTCCAAGGTCGCGCTGGCCGACCTCCATCCCGTCTCCCTCCACGTGCCCCGCTCCGCCCTGGAGCCCCGGGAGCTCGAGCGCCTCCTCCGCCTCAACGGCCTCAGGTACCTCAACGCGGGCCTGGGGGATAGGGACTGGTACGACCTGGAGATCAGGGTCTACGACCGCTACGAGGCCTACGGCATCCAGCTCGAGCGCATCCTGCGGATAGCGAACGCCCTGGAGCTCGGCCTGGTCCTGGGCGAGTCCTGGAGCAAGGACAGCCCGCGCTTCCTCATGTCCATCGACGTGTACCGAATCCGCCTCGCGAGCTACATGGTGCCCGAGCGCGTGAAGGGCTTCCTCCTCGGCCTCGAATACCTGGACGACGGCCTCAGGGTGGGCGACTACGACCTCATGCGCGGCGACCGGAAGGTCCACTGGTCGGACGCCGCGGTGGAGGGCATCCGCGACCGCAAGGAGCTCGGCATGCGCTTCAGGCGCGAGCTCCTGGGCCTCCTGCCGCAGGCCGACCGCGAGGCCCTCTCCCTCCTCGAGGACAGGCTCCGCGCCTCCCGCGTCGACTAGGCCGCGACTAGGCGCCCTCCGCGGCGCAAGGTCTCCAGCCGCGGCCAAGCCCCCGCCGCCGCGCCGCCCCGCCCGCCGGATGGATATGCGGCGGGGCGGAATATTTATGCGCATTTGGTCTTGACCAACCGAGCCTCTTGTCCTTATACCTTGCGCATGATCGATTTCCGTTAGGGAGGCTCCCTGAATTGAAAGGTTCTGACGTCGCCGTTTCGGCGCTTCGGAAGTCCTTCGGCGGCTTCGAGGCCCTGAAGGACGTTTCTTTGGAGATCAGGAAGGGCGAGTTCTTCTCCCTTCTCGGTCCCTCGGGCTGCGGCAAGACGACCCTCCTCAGGGTCATCGCCGGCTTCGAGGATCCCGACACCGGCATCGTGGCCATCGACGGCCGGGAGGTCAACGGCCTCCCCCCCGACAAGCGGCGCTGCAACACCGTCTTCCAGAACTACGCCCTCTTTCCCCACCTCTCCGTCTTCGAGAACGTCGCCTTCCCCCTGCGCCTCCGGAAAGTCCCGAACCGCCTCGTCAAGGAGCAGGTGCGGCGCCACCTGGCCCTCGTCCAGCTCGAGTCCCACGCGGGGAAGAAGCCCTCCCAGCTCTCCGGCGGCCAGAAGCAGCGCGTGGCGATCGCCCGGGCCCTCATCAACGAGCCCTCCGTCCTCCTCCTCGACGAGCCCCTCTCCGCCCTGGACGCGAAGCTCAGGCAGCACATGCTCCTCGAGCTCGACCAGATCCACGACCAGGTCGGCATCACCTTCATCTACGTCACCCACGACCAGGCGGAGGCCCTCTCCGTCTCCGACCGCATCGCCGTCATGGACGGGGGCCGCGTCCTCCAGGTGGGCAGCCCCCAGGAGATCTACGAGAACCCCAAGTCCGAATTCGTCGCCCGCTTCATCGGCGACACGAACCTCTTCAAGGGCCTCGTCGTCGCGCGCGAGGGCCCCATCGCCCGGGTCGAGGCGGAGGGCTACGGCCCCCTCCTCGTGGAGGCGAACGGCGAGGCGCCGGTCGGGGCCCGGGTCACCGTCGCGGTCAGGCCCGAGAAGCTCAGGATAGCTTCGGCCCCGCCGCCCCGCCACGCGGAGGCCAACGTCTTCCGCGGCGTGGTAGAGGAGCCCGTCTACTCGGGTTTCCAGACGAAGTACCTGGTCCGCGGCTCGGCCTCCGCGGCCGGCGAGGCCGAGCTTGCGGGCTCAGGCCCGAGCTCGAGCCTCTCGGTCCTCAGGCAGCACGCGCAGTGGTCGGAGGGCGTGCCCGACATCCGCTGGAAGGACGAGGTCTACCTTTACTGGAGCGCCCGCGACGCCGTCGTCGTGGAGACGGACGCGCGCGGCGGCAAGCCCCCCGAGGCCGAGGCCCCGCGGTGAGCGCGAAGCGCAACTACGGCGCCCTCTACGCTGCGCCCCAGGGCCTCTGGCTCCTCGCCTTCTTCGCCGCCCCCCTCGCGATCATCGTCGCCTACTCCTTCATGAGGAAGGGGCTCTACGGCGGCGTGACGGGCGAGCTCTCGCTGGACGCCTACCGCGCCCTCGCGAACCCCTCCCTCCTCGCCGTCGCGGCCAGGACCCTCGCGGTCTCCCTGGCGGCGACCGCCCTCACCCTCCTCATCGCCCTGCCCTGCGGCTACCACATCGCTCGCAGCCGGAACCAGGCCCTGAGGCTCTTCCTCGTGATCGTCCCCTTCTGGACGAACTTCCTCGTGCGGATCTACGCCTGGATCGCGATCCTGGGCAACGAGGGCTTCCTCAACGACTTCCTCCGGGCCCTCGGCGTCGTGGCCGATCCCGTGCAGTTCCTCTACAACCAGTGGGCCGTCGTCCTCGTCCTCGTCTACATGTACCTGCCCTACGCGATCCTCCCCCTCTTCTCGACGATCGACAAGTTCGACTTCACCCTCCTGGAGGCTGCGCGCGACCTGGGCGCCACCAAGCCCCAGGCGATGGGCCGCGTCCTCCTCCCCAACATCCAGGGCGGCGTCGTCACGGCCGTGCTCTTCACCTTCATCCCGATCTTCGGCGCCTACGCCGTCCCCCTCCTCGTCGGCGGCAAGGACTCCTACATGCTCGGCAACATCATCGCCGACCAGGTGACGAAGACCAGGAACTGGCCGCTGGCCTCCGCGATCTCCATGACGGTCACCGCCCTCACGGGCGTGGCCGCCCTGGCCTTCCTCTACCGCTCGCGGAAGCCGGCCCCCGCCCCCCTCGAGGGCCAGGGAGGCGCCTCGTGAAAGCCAGGCGGAAGCTCTCCTTCTCGGCCCTGGTCTACTGGTCGACTATCGCCTTCCTCTTCCTCCCCCTCGCCGTCCTCCTCGTCTACTCCTTCAACTCCTCCAAGAGCGGGACCTGGACCGGCTTCTCCCTGGTCTGGTACGAGAAGCTCGTCTTCGGCTCGCCCGAGCTCTGGAAGGCCTTCGCGAACAGCCTCGTCGTCGCCCTGGGCTCGGCCTCGGCCGCGACCCTCCTCGGCACCCTCGCGGCCGTCGGCACGAACCGCTTCCGCTTCCGGGGCCGCGCGGCCGTGCAGGCCCTGAGCTTCGTGCCGATGATCCTTCCGGAGATCGTCGTCGGCGTGTCCCTCCTCGTCTTCTTCGCCGGCGTGGGCCTCAAGCTCGGGATGGCGACCGTCCTCATCGCGCACACGACCTTCAACCTGCCCTTCGTCTTCCTCCTCGTCTCCGCGCGGCTCGAGGAGTTCGACTCCTCCATCGTGGAGGCGGCGCGCGACCTCGGGGCGAACGAGAGGCAGACCCTCTTCCGGGTGATCGTGCCCATGGCCCTGCCGGGCGTCGCCTCGGGCTTCCTCACCGCGGTGACCCTCTCCCTGGAGGACTTCGTGATCACCTTCTTCGTGTCGGGGCCCGGCTCGACGACCCTCCCGCTCTACATCTACTCGATGATCCGCTTCGGCGTGTCGCCCGTGATCAACGCGCTCTCCGCCGTGATGGTGGCGGGCACGATAGCCCTCGTGTATCCCTTGCGCAATTTCCTCAAGACCTTCGCCGCCCAATCCTAGGGGCGCGAGAGTCGCTTCGCCGGAAGGCGGCCCCTGGGGCCGCCGGCGCGCCGGAACGGCCGCCACATCCTTCACGTCAAGGAGGTCGTCATGAAGACTTCCCCCAAGGTCCGCGGCTCCGCGGCTCCCCGCTCCCGCAAGGCCAAGGCCGCGGCCCTCGCCGCCGTCCTCGCGCCGGCCCTCGCCCTCGCGGCCTGCTCCCCCCGGCAGGAGGCCGGAGCGCCGAAGAAGCTCTACATCTACAACTGGACCTACTACACGCCGGATTCCGTGATCGAGAAGTTCGAGAAGGAGTACGGAGTCGACGTCGTCTACGACTCCTTCCCCTCCAACGAGGAGATGTTCGCGAAGCTCAAGGCCGGCGGCTCCGACTACGACATCGTCTTCCCCTCGGGCGACTACGTCTCCATCATGGCCAAGGAGGGCATGCTCGCCCCCCTGGACAAGGCCAAGCTGCCCAACTTCAAGAACCTGGACCCGGCCGTCCTCGCGCGGTGCGACTTCGATCCGGGCAACGCCTACTCCGTCCCCTACTACATGGGCGCGGCCGGCGTCGCCGTCAACAAGGCGAAGGTGCCCGTGTTCGAGAGGAGCTGGTCGATCTTCGGGAGGAAGGACCTGGCGGGCAAGATGACGATGCTCGACGACATGCGCGAGGTGCTGGGCGACGCCCTGGCCTACTCGGGCAAGTCCGTCAACTCGGTGTCGGACGCCGACCTGGAGCTCGCGCGCCGCGTCGTCGAGAAGGAGTGGCTGCCCAACCTCCTCAAGTTCGACGCGGAGGCCTTCGCGAAGGGCTTCGCCGCCGGCGAGTTCTGGGTCGTCCAGGGCTACGCGGAGTCGATCTACGCGGAGATCGATCCCGCGAAGCGGGGCGACGTCGAGTTCTTCATCCCGAAGGAGGGCGGCCCCATGTACATCGACTCCATGGTCGTCCTCAAGGACTCGAAGAACAAGGACCTCGCCCACGCCTTCATCGACTTCATCCACCGGCCGGAGATGTACGCCGAGTTCGTCGACGCCTTCGGCTTCCCCGCGACCTGCAACGTCCCCGCGCGGGCGCTCAAGAAGGGCGACGCCTGGTACACGGCGGAGGCCCTGGAGCCCTGCGAGCTCAAGGCCGACGTGGGCGCCGGCCTGGAGAAGTACAACGCGATCTGGCAGGAGATCCGCGTCGGGAAGTGACCGCGCCCCGATGAAGCGAAAGGGGCCGCCCTCGCCGGGCGGCCCTTTCTTTTCCAGCTCATCGCGTTTCGCCGCGCCGCGTTTCGGGACTCGGTCCCGCGGCGGGCGCGGCTCCGTCGCGCGCGGCCGGCCTAGCGGCCGCCGCTCACGGCATGTCGTCCAAGCCGCCGGCGTTCGTGACGTCGGCGAAGCCCGAGGCCTTGAGCATCTTCGCGGCCATGGCCGAGCGAGCGCCCGAGGCGCAGTAGAGGACGACGGGCTTGTCCTTGGGCCCCACCTCGTCCAGGCGGTTGCCGAGGACGTTCACGGGGATGTTCCGGGCTCCTTCGTAGTGGCCGTCGGCGAACTCGTCGGGAGTCCGCACGTCGATGATCGCCGCCCCGGCCTTGATCTTGTCCTTGATGCTGCCCATGTCTGTCTCCTTGGGTGTGGGTGTTCCGCCGCCGCTACTCGGCGGCTTCGCGGTAGCCGGGCTCGAGCCGGAGGCTCGTCATGCCGCCCGAGATGTACCTGAGGTTCTTGAATCCGTGCTGGACAAGCTGGCGGAGGGCGACGTGGCCCTCGAAGCCTGCCCTGGAGACGATGAGGATCGGCCTTTCCCCGGACAGCTCGCCCAGGCGGTCCCTGAGCTCGTCCAGGGGGATGTGGACCGAGCCCTCCGCGTGGCCGCGGCCGTGCTCCCCGTAGGTCCTGACGTCCAGGATGAGGGCCTCCCCCGAGGCGGCGAGGCGGGCGGCCTCGGCGGCGGACAGGGCGGGCGAGTAGCCGGAGAGCTCGTTCTCCGCGGCGAAGGCGGCCATGTTGAGGGCGTCGTTCGCGGAGTTGTAGGGCGGGGCGTAGGCCAGGTCCAGGTCGGCCAGGTCGTGGACGGTGAGCCCGCCCAGGATGGACGCCGCGACGACGTCGATCCGTTTCTCCACGTCGGCCTTGCCGAAGGCCTCGGCTCCCAGGATCCTCCCGTCCTTCCTGTCGTAGACGAGCTTGAGGGAGAGCTCCTCGTAGCCGGGCATGTAGGAGACATGGTTCCCCTTGTGGATCACGACGGCTCCCGCGTCGAAGCCCGAGTCCCGCGCGGCCTTCTCCGAGAGGCCCGTCATCGCGAAGGTGTAGTCGACGGCCTTGAAGACGCTCGAGCCCAGGGCCCCGCGGAACTTCGCCGTCCCGCCCAGCGCGTTGGTCGCGGCGACGCGGCCCTCGCGGTTCGCCGGGCCGGCGAGGGGGACGCGGACCTTCTTTCCGTCGACTATGCGGCTCACCTCGATCATGTCGCCCGCGCCCCAGATGGAGGGGTCGGCCGTGCGCAGGCCCTCGTCCAGGGCGAGGCCGCCCGAGGGGCCTATCTCCAGGCCGGCGGCCTTCGCGAGCTCCGTGTTGGGCCGCACGCCCGCGGAGACGAGGACGAGGCCGGCGGGCACCGAGGTCCCGTCGTCGAGGAGGGCGGTCTTGGCCGCCGCGTCGACGGACTTCACCGAGCGGCCGACCAAGACCTTCGCCCCGGCCTCCTCGAAGGCCCGTCCTATCATGGCGCCGAAGTCGCGGTCCGCGGGGGGCATGAGGTGGTCGGTGAGCTCGACGACGCTCACCTTGAGGCCGCGCTTGAGGAAGGCCTCCGCCGCCTCGAGGCCTATGAATCCGCCGCCTACGACCAGGGCGCTCTCGGGCTTCTCCTTCTGGATGTAGGCTTCGATCGCGTCCATGTCGGGGATGGTCCAGAGCCTGAAGACGTGGGCGGCGTCGGAGCCGGCGATGGGCGGCATGAAGGGCGTCCCGCCCTGGGCGAGGATGAGGGAGTCGTAGGGAAGCTCGGCCTGGCCCTCGGGGCCGCGGACGCGGAGCTTCTTGCCGGGCCGGTCGATGGAGAGGGCCTCGGTGTTTAGGAGGACCTTGACCCGGTAGCGGGCCTCGAAGCCCTCGGGGGTCTGGAGGATGAGCTGGCTCCGCTTCTGGATGTCGCCTGAGAGCCGGTAGGGGAGGCCGCAGTTCGCGAAGGAGACGTAGGGCCCCTTCTCGACGATCGTGATCTCGGCGTTCTCGTCCAGGCGCCTGGCACGGGCGGCGGCCGTGGCTCCGGCGGCCACTCCGCCGACGATCAGAAGTCTCTTGGGCATTTCGTCCTCCTTGTTGCAGGGTTAATATATATTGAAAAACATATATTGTCAAGAAGGCGGAGAGAGCCCCATATCCGAAAAAGCGGGCCTCCATGGCGAGACGCAGGAGAAGGCCGCGTCAAAAGAAGACGTCCGAGCTTGAGCCTCCCTGCCCGTCTTCATTAGTATAGTCGGCATCATGAGAAAAGGCAGCGTCGAAGGATCCATCCGTTCCCGCCGGGGCGAACGGGCCTGGATCTACGGACTCGGCATCCTCACCGGCGTCATTGGCGGCCTCGTCGCCGTAGCGTACCGCGCGCTCGCCGCCTGGCTCGAGGGCCGTCGCGGCGGCTTCCTTTCGCGCGCGGAAGGCGGCTTCGCCCTCCGCGCGGCCCTGTGGCTCGCCGTCGTCGCTGCGGCCGGCGCCCTCACGGCCTTCCTCGTCCGGAAGCTTCCCCACATCAAGGGATCGGGCATCCCGCAGGTCCGGGCGACGCTGATGCGCCGCATCTCCCCGGATTGGAGGCTTGAGCTGCCGGCGAAATTCTCCGGGGGCGTCCTCGCCCTCGGCGCGGGGCTCTCCCTGGGGCGGGAGGGTCCCTCCATCCAGATGGGAGCCCTTGCGGGCTCCGGTATAGCCCGTGTCGCCGCCAAGCCCGAGCTCGAGCGCTACCTCGTCACGGCCGGCGCCGCGGCGGGCATCTCCGCGGCCTTCAACGCCCCGCTGGCCGGCGTGCTGTTCTGTCTCGAGGAGCTGCACCGCAACGTCTCGCCCGTGATGCTCACCTGCGCCATGGCCTCCGCCTTCGCGGCCAACGCGGTATCCTGGATCCTCCTGGGCAACGCGCCTGTCTTCGCCCTTGGCCTGGGGCCGAGCCTGCCCTTGCGCCTCTATCCGAGCATCCTCCTCGTGGGCCTCTGCGCCGGCCTCCTGGGAAAGCTCTTCAACACGGGCCTGCTGCGGGGCCAGGTCCTCGCGGCTCGGGCCGTCCGAAGCGAGGCGCTCCGCGTCGCGGCCGCCTTCGTCGCGGCCGGCTCCGTCGCCCTCGTCCTGCCGGCGCTCACGGGCGGCGGCCATCTCCTCGTCGACGAGGCCGCCGCCGGCGGCCTTTCGGTCCGCGTCCTGGCCCTCCTCCTCGCGGGGAAATTCCTCTTCACGATCTTCTGCTACTCTTCGGGCTCGCCGGGCGGCATCTTCCTTCCCATGCTCGTGATGGGCGCCCTCCTCGGAGGCATCTTCGGCCAGGGCCTGGAGGCCGCGGGCCTCGCCGAAGGCTTCGGCCCCAACTACGTCGTCCTCGGGATGGTCGCCTTCTTCACCGCCGTGGTCCGGGCGCCCATCACCGCCGCCATCCTCATCAGCGAGATGTCGGGCAGCTTCGCGCATTTCCCCGCCCTCATCCTCGTCTCCGTGGCGGCCTCCCTGACGGCCGGCCTCCT
>ERZ795054.3572-NODE-3572-length-12044-cov-6.554759_pt1 | contig 12044 bp, 7 predicted proteins | sample MGYA00375138_ERZ795054 | MGnify/ENA primary metagenome ERZ795054 (study PRJEB30183, sample SAMN05720215) | anaerobic digester metagenome | isolation source: active sludge of municipal wastewater-treating anaerobic digesters | place: USA | collected 2014-12-23 ...
GAAGGCCGAGCAGCGGTGCGATGAAGACAAGGATGCAGGCACAGAAGTTGATGGTCAGCTGGAAGAGAATGAACCGCTGGATGTTCTCGTAGAGGGATCTCCCCCACCAGACTGCGCTCGTGATCGAGGGGAAGGAATCGTCGAGCAGGATGATATCGCTTGCCTCCCGGGCAACCTCTGTCCCGGCAATACCCATGGCAAGGCCTACATCCGCGTGCTTGAGGGCCGGTGCATCGTTTGTTCCATCACCGGTGACCGCGACAACGGCGCCGTTCCTCTGGAGCGCTTCCACGAGCAGGAGTTTGTCCATGGGCTCGGCCCGGGCCATCACGTCGAGGTCCGGTGAAGCCTGTGTCTGCTCGTCTTTTGAGAGAGCGCGGAATGCAGGACCGGTGATCACGGTTCCTGACTGCAGGATCCCCGAGTCCTGAGCAATGGCCCGGGCAGTTTCCGGGTTGTCACCCGTGACCATCCGCACTCTGATACCTGCATGCCGGCAGGTCTCAACCGATTCCCGGATATTTTCCCGGAGCGGATCGCGTATGCCGACAAACCCGTCCCACGTGAGGCCGGTTTCCTGTTCATCGCCATTCACAACTTCCTTGTGGGCAAAGGCAAGCGTCCGCATGGCCCGGGCAGCGAGCGTGCTGACCCCCGAAAGGTCCGGTTGTTCAATGCACAGCGCAGCGAGGATCTCCGGGGCGCCCTTGACCAGCAGCCAGTTTTTATTGTCCATGTGGACGACCGTGGACATCCGCTTCCGGTTACCGTCGAAGAGGTATTGCCTGGTCACGCGGGTCTCTGCCCGGAAATGCATATAGTCCAGCGAGTGCTGCCGGAGCCAGCGGAGCAGTGCGCCTTCCGTGGAGTTGCCGATGACCATGATACGGCCTTCCTTCTCCTCGAGATGTGCCGTCCCGTTCACCGCGGCATTGAGCGTTATCCATTGTATCGGCGTTTGCGGGAGGTCCCGGCTGTTCTCAGGCTTTCCGGCCGAAGACTCGGCAACTTCCATCTGGTTCTTCGTGAGTGTGCCGGTCTTGTCCGTGCAGATGGTCGTGGCCGAGCCGATCGTCTCGCATGCGATGAGGCGGCGTACAAGGCAGTTTGCCCGCGTCATCTTGCGCATGGCAAGCGAGAGCGAGAGGGCCACGCTCATCGGCAACCCCTCGGGAACGGCGGCGACAACGATCACCACGGCAAGCATGAAATAATGGAGGACATGGTTCGCGGTATCGATATTGATTCCCGTCACTTCTCCGACCATGAACCCCCGGATGAGCAGGGTGCTGCAGATGAGCACGGCCATGAGATACCCGAAGCGGCTGATGAGGTGTGCGAGCGCCGTGAGTTTCTGTTCAAGCGGGGTTTCGGTGGCATGGTCGATGCCCAGCGATGCAGCAATAACACCCATCTCCGCGGCATCTCCGACAGCGGCTGCAACCATCCGGCCTTTTCCCGCGGTTACGAACGTGCCTTTCAGGACGCGGTCCGCTTCCATCTTGCCAGCTGGTTCGGTTTCACCGGTAAAGGCCGATTCATCGGAAAAAAAGTCATAGGCCGTGATCATCCACCCGTCGGCAGGCACGGCGTCCCCAGCTTCGAGCAGGATCAGGTCGCCGACCACGATCTCCCGGGACGGGACCGATGTCGGGTGCCCGTCGCGGATCACCTTGATCGCAACATCGTCACGGTGCGCATTCAGCACATCGAATTCCCTGCTGCTCCGGTACTCATTGAGGAACGAGATGCCGGTTGCGAGGAGGATGGCGATGATGATGCCGAGCGTGTCAAGGAGGCCGCTGCCTTTGACGAGCGAGACGATAGTGGAGATACAGACCGCAAAGAGCAGGATCCGTATGATCGGGTCATTGAATTTTTCCAGGTACTGTTTCCAGAATGGCTCCCGTACCGGGGGGGTCATGGCATTGGCGCCGTACTTTTGGCGGAACTCCGCGACCTGTCCGGTGGTCAGGCCGTTCGTTCCGGTCAGACTTTTCAGTTCATCGAGTGAGAGCATTCTTCCGGGATCCTTGCGATGATTTTCCTTTCGGATCGCAGCATTGTATTGGTTGTGCGGGAATTATAAGGCATTACATTAGGGAAAGGCCGGGGCTGAACAGAAGTTCTCATAGAAATGAGTCCGGATACTGCCCTGGCAGGGCCGCTGGAGAGGTTTCCCGGGTCGGGGAATCCCGGTATGGCAAGAAAAGACATGGTTTATTCAGCCCTCGCAGAAACTCATATGAACCGATCGGGTACATACCCGAACCATGAAAATTATAGGTATAGTCACATTTCAGCGACTAATTTCTCTCTCTGATGGAGCCCCCTTGCGCCAGCCCTGCCCCCGTTGGGGGCTCATGGCGCATGCGATTCTTCTGTATTAGCGGAAAGCCTGATCCTAGTAATACAACGTCATCGCAACCGGGGCGCCATAGCGGCGGGGCGAAGCCCCTGGAGCGTCAATGCGCCCCGTCCCCCTCCCTGTGGGGGACTGGTGGCGCAAGAGGGGGGCACTATTTCAAACGAAAACGGTTTTCACTGGAGCACATTGGTGTTTACTTCCCCGGTATCTCCGGATCTTCACACCCTTTTGCATTCATGGAACGGATCATCTGGATCACAACCGATGCAACCGCCAAGAGCGAAATGCCGATGATCGCGTACACAAGAAGACTGAAATTCTCCTTGACGATCGGGAGGCCGCCGAAGAAGTACCCGATGAGGGAGAACGCACAGACCCACAGGACTCCCCCGACGATATTGTACGAGAAAAACCAGCGGTAGTTCATCTTCCCGACTCCCGCAAGGAACGGGGCGAACGTCCGGATGAACGGGACGAAGCGGGCGATGATGATGGTGAACCCGCCGTACTTCTCAAAATACCGGTGGGTCTCGTCAAGGTGCTCCTTTTTTACTATACTCCACTTCCAGTCAAGGACTTTCATACCGATCGTATGCCCGATCCAGTAGTTCACCGAATCACCGAGCACCGCGGCAATGATCAGGGAAACGATAAGGACCTCGATGTTCATGACACCCGCGCCGGCCAGTGCACCGGCAACAAAGAGCATGGAGTCGCCGGGAAGGACCGGTGTCACCACAAGGCCGGTCTCGCAGAAGATGATCACGAAAAGGATCAGGTAGGTCCAGAACCCATAGGTCCCAATGATCCCCGGCAGGTATTTGTCGAAGTGCAATACCATATCGATGAATAAAAAAGGCAGATCCATCTCCATTTATCTTGGCTTCAGCCCTGCTTAAATGAATCTGCCCTGAGGCCGGTTCAGGACTCACGCAACCGTTCAGATACTCCGGTTCTTCTCGAGCCGGAAAAAATGGAGCGTGCCCAGAAAAGGATAAGATTTTTGATGAAAAATCCTCCTATGTTATCGTGTTATGAGAAAGCATCAGGACGGGCAGCCTATGGCTGCTCATGCAAGGTAATCCGCAAGCACGTTCTCGTATAATTTTCGGACAGTTGCCTCTGTTGCTGGCATCTCCTTGAAGCCGGTTTATTTTCGTGTTGCGCTGATATCTCCGGACAGGTAATCAAGCCGGTACCGGCTCTGTGAGAAGAAACCGCCCTTTTGTGCATAGTACCACGAGAGCTATTCCTGCCCTGTCTGACCGGGATTCAGGATGAGGAGCCCGGCCTTCATCAGATGAGAGAATTTTGTTGTATACTGTGTGAAGGATTCGCAAGGGGGGGCTGGAAATCCCGGTGGGAACCATGCCCCCGCCGGGATAGGAAAAAAATCCGGGTTGAATATAAAATCGTGCAATTAATTAATCGGATTATCAAACAATCTACCCAAATACTCGCAACCGGTAATAAAACGGAGAGCCCGCTGGGAAGATACAAATGACAATCACAAAAAGAGCGATAAGAGCAATTTCCCTTCTGCTGGCAACAATATTGATGGCGCCGGCTATCTGTGCTATGGTTATGGTCTCCGAAAATCCCCTATCGGCATCAGATGACACCGGCTTGCAGGCCCCTTCAGGTATCGCTGTGGATACCCGGGGGAATATCTACGTAACAGACACCCGGAGTGACAGCATATGGAAATATTCTCCTACAGGAGCAGTGATAACAAAATGGGGTTCCCGTGGATCCGGTGAAGGACAGTTCAGTGATCCGCTGAATATTGCCATTGACAGCCAGGATTTTATCTATGTTACCGATTTCTTCAACAATCGCATTCAGAAATTTTCCTCATCTGGCACTTATATCTCCCACTGGGATTTCCTTAAGGGTGCCCCGGGCATATGCCCCACCGCTGCGTCTCCTTCGGAATGCTGGGAAACGCATTCACTCGGGGGATTAGCAGCGGGAACTGATGGAAGTCTGTACATTGCTGATCGATCCAATTACAGTATCTACAAGACAACTCCTGACGGGAAATTTCTGGCAAGAGTAGGATCTGAGGGGGCAGAAAAAGGACAGTTCAACAATCCTTCAGATATTGCTGTTGACATGGACGGGAATTTTTTTGTTGCTGATTATGGAAACAGCCGTGTCCAGAAATTTTCCGCCAATGGCACCTTCCTGATATCCTGGGGATCGAGGGGAACCGGCGATGGACAATTCTTGTCACCCGGCGGAATTGGTGTTGACCAGAATGGGTTTGTCTATGTTACCGATACCGGGCTCCACCGTGTCCAGAAATTCACGAATTCGGGAGTGTTTGTCACAAAATGGGGAATGGAAGGGATAAAAGACGGGCAGTTCTCCTATCCCCACGATGTTGCAGTTGATGGCAACGACAACGTTTATGTCACAGATTTTAACAATCACCGCATCCAGAAATTCACCGCGGACGGATCGTTTCTTCTAAGCTGGGGTGAATCTCCCCATGTTCCTGAAAATCCCTCATCAACTTCAGAATACACAGGTTTCCAGCACCCTGCAGGTATCGCTGTGGATACCATGGGGAATATCTATGTGACAACCTACTCCAGCATATGGGAATTTTCTTCCTCGGGGGGAGTGATAACCAAATGGGGTTCAGGTGGTTACGAAGAAGGAAGGTTTGATAAGCTGGTGAATATTGCTATCGATAATCAGGGTTTTATCTATGTTACCGATCTTGGGAACGATCGCATCCAGAAATTTTCCTCCACAGGCGCGTATCACTCGCAGTGGGATTATTTTGAGGGTGCCCCCGGTTGCCCATCGACAATATTCAATGATTGTTCGTGGCAATTGCGTGATCTCGGGGGTATAGCGGCAGGAAATGACGGAAATATGTTCATCGTTCAACCGATAAACGGAATTTTCGTCAAGGTATCTCCTGAAGGAAAATATCTGGCTGAATGGAATCTCAAGGGAACAAACAAAGGATACAAAGGAAGAATTGAGCCCACTGACATTGCTATTGACAGGCAGGGGGATATTTTTGTTGCTGATTTTGCAAACAGCCGTGTCCAGAAATTTTCCGCCAATGGCACCTATCTGACCTCTTTTGGATCAAACGGAACTGGCGACGGACAATTCTCCAAACCTTATGGAATAGGTGTTGATCGTAAGGGTTTTGTGTATGTTACCGATACCGGGCTCCACCGTGTCCAGAAATTCACGAATTCGGGAGTGTTTGTAACAAAATGGGGCACGGAAGGGACAAAAGACGGGGAGTTCGCGGAGCCCCGTGATGTTGCAGTCGATGGTAATGACTATGTCTATGTCACGGATTTCGACAGCAACTGTATTCAGAAATTCACCGCTGAGGGGTTGTTTCTTATGAAATGGTGTGGATCCCCGGAGCCCTCTTCTCGACAGACACCCATACTCCTGAAAACTATTATCCCGAATCCAAACCTGACCCCCCGGGAACGAGATGATGGAATTACTATTAATGTTTCACAATTTCTCGCACATATGAATGAAGAACTACATTGGGGATTCTCCGACAACCAAATCCGTCAACAGTCTGAAAAACTGCAAAAAACGCTCGAAAAAAAATACGTGATTGAAAATACATGGGTCCAAATCAGTAATTTTTCCCGGTTCAGTCTAGATCTCAAGGACACAATCGGGATCACTGAAGAACAGCGGATTTCCCTCCTGTATTATGAGCAAAAAGAAATGGGATACCGCATGGCTTACATGGAAATACCCGGATTTAAATCCCCTGAAACACCCCATTTCGTTATCAACGGCACGGTGACAGATGCTGAAGGCCGGCCGGTCCCTGATGCAGTTGTGAAGTTTGAATCGGACTTGGTTGTTGAGAAGACCCTGATGAATTGGATTGCTGAGGATACCCGGCTGTCATCAACAACCCGTACCGGCACGGACGGTACGTATCACATCAACGTTGCGTGGGGAAATAAGCAGAACGCCAGTGTAACAGAAGAGGGATATCTGAATTATACCCGGTCAGGAATCAACCTGACCAATGAGAGTAATACTATTGACTTCCAGCTGACCCCGCTGGCCCGGGCAACTCCATCAACTCCGGGCTTCTTGTTTTTCCCGGTACTCACTGCAATCATGCTGGCCTGGCTGATTGTTGAAAGGAAACGATAAAAGGAACTAAAAAACTCTTTTTCTATTTTTATCTCTGCCTGTACTTTACCTGACCGGACATTGATGTCTCACACAGGTTGATCCAATTCCCCTTTCACGTCACGACCGCCTTCCGGAACCGCCAGTACGCAAAGGCAAACATGATCGCGGAAAAGACCACGAGCCCGCCAAATGCCCATGCTATGTCCATGGGCGTGTATACGTAATGTTTCCCGAGAGAGATGAAATCCGGGCCGATCGCGAAGTACCGGATACCGGTGATGAGCAGGGTCATCGGGTTATAGACCGAGATGATCTTCAGGATCTCCGGGAACGTGTCGATCGGGTAGAGGGCGTTGCTTGCAAAGAAGATTGGCATGGTCAGGAGGGTGATGACACCCTGCAGCCCCTCGGGGCTCTCCATGGAGATAGCGATTGCTGCCGAGAGGAAGAGAAACCCGAGTGCGAACATGGCAACAAAGGCAAGGATCCCGGCAACACCGATGGCCGCCTGGAGCGGGGTGAATCCGGCAAAGAATGATGTCCCGATGAGGATGCCGAACGCCATGATAATGACAGCCTGGATGAACGACTTGGTGACACCGGAGAGGCCGATACCGAAGATGATGTGGTTCCGGTTCATCGGGCTGGCCAGGATCTCCCGCATGAGCCCCCAGTTCTTATCGAACAGGATCACGATCCCGCCAAAGAGGCTTGTGAACAGCGTCGTCATCGCGATGATCCCGCATCCCATGAAGGTAAGGTACCCGACCACGTGGGAACCGGCAGGAGCCGGCAGGCCGGCGGTCAGGGTATCGAAATTGCTCGACATGGCGATACCGAAGAACGCAAGCCAGAGCGCCGGCTGGAGGAGCGAAGAGACGAGCAGGGTCTTGAACCGGACGAATCTTATCATGTCGCGCCAGAAAATAGTCATGAACCCGTAGGTCATGTTACCGCCCTCCCGCCCGCGCTTCATCACGGATCTCTCTTCCGGTATAGAAGACGAAAACGTCATCCATGGAGGGTTTTTTTAAGTTGATGGTGGAGATCTCAATGCCGGCATTCCGGAGGGAATCGATGATCGCCGGCAACACCCGGGTCCCGTCCTCGCTGACCATAAGAACGAATCCTCTGGTTTTCACTTTGATATCCCGGATGGATGGCAGGCTCTTTAAAAGGAGAATCGCGGTTTCATTATTATTGGTCTCAAGGTAGATGATGTCCTGGCCAAGGGTGTTCTTGAGTTCCCAGGAAGTGCCGGTGACAACGATCTTTCCATGATCGATGATGCTTATGCGGTCGGAGAGGTGGTCCGCCTCATCCATGTAATGGGTGGTGAGGAAGATGGTTGTGCCTTCGCTGTTGACCCCCCGGATGTACTCCCACATCCGCATCCGGGTCTGCGGATCGAGTCCGATGGTAGGTTCATCAAGGAACAGGACTTTGGGCCGGGTCATCAGTCCCCGTGCGATCTCGAGACGACGTTTCATGCCTCCACTCAGGCTTTTGGTGCGTTCGTCTCTCTTGGTGTCAAGCTGGACCAGCTGCAGGAGTTCGTCGATCCGGGCTCTCCGTTCTTTCTCCGGCATGTTGTAGAGCCGGCCGTGAAACTCGAGGATCTCAAAGACCGTCATGTCCCGGTCGAGCGTGATATCCTGGAAGACAATACCGATCGATTCCCTGACGTTCTGGGGGTCATTGCTTACATCGTATCCGGCAACGGTTGCCGTACCTTCCTGGAGGCTGAGCAGGGTGATTAAGACGTTGATTGCCGTGCTCTTGCCGGCCCCGTTCGGGCCCAGAAACGAGAAGATCTCTCCCTTCTTCACCGTGAAACTGATGCCATCGACAGCCCTGAAATCCCCATACCGGTGCTGGAGGTTCTCGACCCGGATGATCGGAGGCTCCTGTTCCGCATGTTCCATACACTCACTATTCAAAAAACAAGGTATAAGATTACTGGGATCAGGACCGGCCGGGTAGTGCAGAGATCCGTTTTCGGCCTTCCTGCCATGCTCATCCCGTCACCTGTCGCAACCGGACTGGCGGGAACCCGCTCTCATCGGCATAAAGGAGAAGAGTACCGGGGCGATTTTGGATTTTTGGTCTGGCCTGCTATAGGTATATGACGGCAGAGAGCCAAAGATACCGGCAATGGTATATGAGCCCGAGTTCCGGTACAAACAGTGTCTCATCATCAGGAATGATGTGAAGATGAGCTGCGGCAAGAGGTGCGCACAAGCCGGCCATGCATCAATCGGTGCTTATAACGGTGCCGACAAAACCCTCCAGAAGGCATGGCTTGCAGAAGGCCAGAAGAAAGTTGTCCTCAAGGCAAATGACGAACGGACCCTTTTCGAGCTCAAGGTGCTGGCAGAACGGGCCGGAATCTCAACATCCCTGATCCAGGACGCCGGGATGACCGAGATCCCTCCCGGTACCATCACCGCGCTCGGTCTCGGCCCGGCAAAGAGCGGGGATCTTGATAAGATTACCGGTCCGCTCTCCCTCTTATGAAACCAAGCACGTTCCCGCTCGAGCGCGACCTCGGGATCCACTGGTATGCAAGCGATGCGCGGGGGATCGGTGGCAGGCTCCGGACAACTGCCGAGGATTTTCTTGTCGAAGAGATACCGCTTGAAAAAAAACAGACTGACGGACCTTACCTGATCTGCCGGCTGACCAAGAAGAACTGGGAACTCCAGCACGCGGTCAAGGAGATTGCAAAGCGGCTCGGGATCAGCCACCGCCGTATCGGCTGGGCCGGCACAAAAGACCGCAACGCGGTAACAACCCAGTGGATCTCTCTTTACAATGTCACACCCGGACAGGCTGCCGCGGTGAACCTGAAAGATATTACCCTTGAACCCCTCGGCCGGTCAAACGAGGGGCTCTCGCTGGGTGACCTCAGCGGGAACCGCTTCAATATCGTGATCCGGGACACGGATCCACAGGATCTTGCGGAAAATGTCCAAAGTATTTCAGAAACGGTTGCAGGAGGGGTGCCGAATTATTTCGGGATCCAGCGGTTCGGCGCCATCCGCCCCGTGACCCACCGGGTGGGGGAATGGATCCTGAAAGGGGACTATGAGCAGGCTGTCCTGACCTACATTGGCATGGAATTCCCCAGAGAGCCGGAAACGATCAGAAGCATCCGTGCAGCCTTCCGTGCAACGCGGGATCCCGGTCCGGCTCTTCATGCCCTGCCGGTCCAGATGAATTACGAGCGGGCTATGCTGCACCATCTTGCTGAACGCACGGGTGATTATGCAGGAGCGCTCCAGGTGCTTCCGCCGAAGCTGCTCTCCATGTTCGTCTCTGCATTCCAGTCCTACCTTTTCAACCTCGCCCTGAGCCTACGGCTTGATGACGGGTATTCTCTTGACGACCCCCGGCCGGGCGACGGGCTCCTGTTTGCCAATGGCCGGATGGACACGGTCACGGCATCAAACGCCGCTTCCGCGAAGATTCATCTGAAGAGGGGACGATGCCGTATCGCGCTCTTTATGCCGGGAAAAGAAAACCTTATTTCCGGCACCCGGGGCCGGCAGGTGACCGAAGCGCTCCTTGCAAAATACCGTATCACGCCGGAAGATTTTGAACGGGCATCCCGGTTTGTCCGGACCAGCTACGAGGGGGCATGGCGGCCTGTTGCTCTGAGAACGGAGATTCAGTCAGCGGTCGAGGGGGAGAACCACCTGCGCCTGAAATTCTCCCTGCCCCCCGGCCATTATGCGACAACCGTGTGCCGGGAATTCATGAAGGCAGACCCGGAAAGGATGATCTAGACCGGGATTGTGCCAGTTTCTTGGCCCCGTCAATCGCGTCATTCAGGTTCCCGAGTTCATCGATCACGTTGATCTTTACGGCGTCGGCCCCGCGGATCACCCTTCCGTCTTCGATATCGGAACGGGCAATGACCCTGCGCGTGGTCACATCAACGATGAAATTTTCAAAACTGTCCGTCACAATCTTCTGGGCATACTCCTCCTCCTCATGACTGAGCGGCCGGGAGGTTGATCCCATATCCTTTTTGCTGCCGGACTTGACGATACTGACATTGTACCCTTCTTTTTCCATCCAGCGGCTGATATCCGAGAACTTCCAGATGACCCCGACCCCCGCGGTGAACGTGTCCGGGTTTGCGTAAATCCTGTCCGCATGGGCGCTCACGTAGTATGCGGCCGAGGTCCCCATATCGCCCATGGATACCACAACAGGTTTTTTTGTCCTGGCATATTCCAGGTCGCCGATGATCTCCTGTGCTGCCGCGGGGGTACCCCCCGGGCTGTTGACCCGCAGGACAATCGCCTCCACCATCGGGTCATCAGCAGCATTCCTCAGTTCCCTGCCCACCACTTCGCTGCCAATGGTTTCGGCATCATACGCCTCGCCGGTCACCATCGTGCCTTCCATGCGGATAACAGAAACACCCTGCGTATCCTCATGCGAGAGGAGATAAAACGCCACCGAGGCTCCGCAGACAAGCAGAAGTCCTGCAATAATGATCAGGAACCACTTCAATCCGGCACCATACCCGGGTGCCCCCTTCAGGGAACCCGACGGCGAAGCAGGCGTGACGGCAGGGACCGGGGCAGCGCGGGGTGGGGGAACACCGTCAGGTCCCGTCGTCCTGGCCGGGTCCGTGGGTCCGGGACTCTGTGCAGGCTCCGATACCGGAATTACTGGCAGCTCGTCCCCGTCCATGGATCAGACCTCGTTGTACAGGACATCAAATTCTGATACAAGGTTGCTTCCGCACAGGTAGTAGTTCTTGAGGGTGAGCCGGATCATCTGGTCTTCCGTATCGATATGCATGCCCCCGACAAGGGACGGCGTATCAGAACCTCCGACGATGAAGGGCAGGTGGATCAGGCGGATCTCGTCCACCAGCCGGTCGTGCAGCATGTGCCAGTTCAGGGTGGGGCCTCCTTCGATCATCAGCTTCCTGACGCTGAATTTTTCCCTGAGGATCTTCATGAGCAGCGGGAGTTCGACATGGTTTTTGCCGGCAACAATGACATGTGCCCCTTTCTTTCTGATCGCCTCAACCCGGTCCTCCGGTGCGGCCTCGCAGACACCAATCGCGGTCGGTGCATCGTTTTTCAGCACGTTTGCGTCAAGCGGAAGATCGGCCATGCTGCAGGGGATCACCCGGAGCGGGCTTTTTCCCCTGACATACCGTACCGTGAGGAATGAGTTGTCGATCCGGATGGTGTTGGCGCCCACCATGATGGCGTCGTATTCTGCCCGTGTCTCGTGGAGCAGGAGTTCGGTCTCATGCGCCATATATTTCATCAGGATCTTTGACGAGGCACCTTTTTTTAAGGTGAGTTTTCCGTCTGCCGTTATCTCTGACATCATCAGGACATGGGGCCGGTCGGTGTTCTGTGTCATTACTGTTCTTCTCTCCGTTATCATTGGATGGGGGATATAAATAAAGTGATGATAGTGAAGGTAACAAATTTTTAATGTCCTATCCCGAAATGATTTCCCAAAATAATCACGAATATGAGCAAGCCCACCC
>ERZ795054.3574-NODE-3574-length-12042-cov-4.955201_pt1 | contig 12042 bp, 10 predicted proteins | sample MGYA00375138_ERZ795054 | MGnify/ENA primary metagenome ERZ795054 (study PRJEB30183, sample SAMN05720215) | anaerobic digester metagenome | isolation source: active sludge of municipal wastewater-treating anaerobic digesters | place: USA | collected 2014-12-23 ...
CCGTTTCCATGAGAAAGAGGCGATTAACGGAGAGACCATTTATGCGATTGAAAGTACAAAGTATCCTGGTTGGTACTTCTCCCACAATGGCCATCCCATCCAGGGCGCAAACCTGCTTTGCCTTGAGGAGTTTCCCGATGTTGACAGGGCTCCCGGATTCAGGGTTTATAAGCCGGAGATACAGGTTCTGGAAGGTGATCCCAGTGTCCCGCACGATGCTGAAATCGGAGGAGAATAGTCTGATCACACCTGTGAGCCCGCTTTCTGTTCAGAAGATCAGGGTCATTGCAATATATTTCACAAGCAGTCCGCTTACCGTACAGACAGCTGTGCCTCTGACAGGATGCCGTATCATGCCGGCTGCAAGTGATATGACCGGAGAGGAGAGAGGAAGCGCATTGAAAAGAAATATTGTGAAATTCCCGTACTTTTCAATCTGTGCCTCAGCCTTCTCATAGCGCTTCTTTCCAATCAGGTTATTTATGAACCTGTCACTGACGCCAAGGCCGATTGCATAATCAATTGACTGCGAAAAAAGTGCAGTCCCGATCGCCACCGCATTTATGGCAAAGACATTTATCTCACCCTGAAGATAATAGACAAAAGCCACCTCCACAGGCATGAAAAGGAAAAACAGGTATCCGGAAGCGTTGACAATTGCAAAGGATAGCAGCCCTTCGTCGCGCGAACCGTAATAGATGTCACGCCCGACAGTCAGTGAGGCAATTGTAATTGCTGTAACAATCAGGAGGGAGGAAATGACAATTTTGGCAATGTCACGTCTGGCAAGTCTCATTCATGGCATTTGAGTCACTAAATGTAGTGATTTTACAAGGATGTCAAAAACATGTTCAAAGAGAATCTACCTTCAGGATTCCTGATCTGTTGAAAGTGACCCTGTACATTGTTAATTGGCTCTCCCCGTCAAACTTCAGGTCTATAACAAACGTGAGATAGTAGACCTTCTGACCGCTTAATTCCTCAAAGCTGTCACCGGCCAGCATCCTGAACGGTATCTCGGGATTGTCCATATTGTGAATGAAGTTCGATACATTGAACCTTATTATGTCATTCACACCGGTTATAGTATAATGTGTAAAAATTCCGTCAAGTGACGGCCTGTCGAGCTTCATGAGCTTCCTGTAAAGCACCACCTTCTCCCAGCCATTGACGTGCTGGGCTTCAAACGCAAGCGATTTGCCGCGTATGCTGAGTATATCAGCGGGCACTTTTTCAGATGAGACAAAATCAAAGCTCTCCTTACACCAGCCGACTGATTTGTCCGGGGTGACTGATATCCTGGTCTTATGATCAAAGAATATCTTCTTCAGCTTCCCTGCGAAGTAATACCGTGTAAGCTCCTTTATACGGTCCTTGAGCATGTAGCTTATTACAAGGGCAACGAAGAGCGGTATTGTGAGGTTTCCGTACTTCTGCTGGAATGCAAAGGCAATTGCAGTTGCAAAGATCATTGCAAATCCGGCGGCAATACTGTAAATGAGCTGTTCAGCAATGAATCCGTCCTTTTTCTTTCTTGTTGCCAGGAACAGCTGACTCTCGAAGAGCTTCTTCAGAACACCCCGCCTGTAGATCAGTTCCCTGATCTCCTCCTCACCACGGTTCTCAGCAACAGGAAAGCCCTTCGATTTCCTGTATTCAACCTCCCCCTGGATGAGTTCTGTCAGCATCGGACCGGTCTGGGTGTACAACTCCGGATAGAGCCTCCTGATCTCATCGGCCAGCATAAAGGTATGTTGTTCAATCAGATTGCTCATGAATTCATCACCGAGCAGGTACAGTGAGAACAGGTCCCTGCTTACTGTAGGCACCGCAATTATTTGCCTCAGGCTCCTGTAGTTCAAAAGGATATCGCGTGAGCTCTGCAGGTAATTCGTAATAAGATAATCACGATCCTCAGTCTCAATGTTCCGTATTGTGTGTTCACGATGATCACGAAGCGAGGACTTGAGAATTGAGTTGAACATCTTGATCTGGTGCTCATATTCCCTGGCATTACCACGTGTAGGATTGGCTGCCAGTGCGTTGAATGAAGCCTCGAGATAAACAAACGGCGACTTTGTCCGGTCGGCAATATCACGGAGAAGGAACTCAGGGGTGATGAGCCTGATATTCGACTTCAGATCTTTGTAGAAATCTGATTTGTCATAGGTTTGCCTGTTGATATCCAAACTGTTAGGAATGAATATCCAGGTATTTACCTCGAAAAGGTTCTCCTTCAGTTTTCTCCTGGTAGAGTACCCGAATTTAAGTTCGAGGGAGAACTTGTCATGTATTTTGACGTTTTTTTCGATCATCGCCGGTTATGTCAGAACAGGCCGAATACACCATTTGGCGTGATGCCAAGGAACCTGAACCATGTTTCCCCTGCAATAATGATTAGCAGCCAGGCGATTATCATCATTGTAATACCGAATTTGAATGCGTCGGAAATGCTGTACTGGTCTGTCTCATATAGCAGTGCAGCAGGTTTGCTGTTAAAGGGAAGAACATAAACGTGTTCAATCATGAATGCAACCGGAAGTGCAAGACTGATGACGCTGAAACCAAAACGGTTGGCAACCCCGATAGCTATTGGAATGAAGATCATTGCCCTCATCGTCTTCGACTGGAAGAGCAGGGCGCTGAAGACCATGACACCCGTAAGAAGCACGTACAGGAGCCAGAAGGGAGTTTCCTGGCCTATGCCCATATGGTCGAAGATTGCATTGACGGTTATTGACGGCAGGTCAGTGTAGTCAAAACCTGAGCCGAGAGTATATGCACCTGCTGAGAAAAGCATAAGATGCCATGGTACATCCACATCATTCCACTTCACAATTCCCACCCTGGGCAGAAGGGCAATTACAGCCCCGACAAACGCCACTGAGGTGGCGCTTATCCCGTGCAGGCGGTCGGTAGCCCAGAATCCGAGAATGAGGACAAATAAGACGATAGCCTTGATCTCCTGGATATCTATTTTGCCCAGTCTCTTCAGCTCTTCGCGAAGCCTGTCCATTCCTCCTTCAATCTGCGGGAGTCTTTCACCGGGAGCGAGAGGAAAATATACCTTCATGGCAATGATGTATCCAATGAACATGAGACCTACCATGATCGGAAACATCGCCATCATCCAGTCACCGAAGAACACCTTGCCCCCGATAGCTCCGCCGATAAGTGCAGCAGCCAGCAGGTTGGCACCCGATCCTGTCACGAAAGCACCGGCTCCGATATTGATATTCAACAGGTTCTGCAAGACAATGCTACGCCCGAAATTATTCCTTGTACCCGAATGTGCTCCGTATATTGAAGCTATCACCATGAAAATGGGCAGCAATATTGCCGCCTTTGCAGTTGTGGCTGAAATGAATGCAGAGAGCACAAGGTTTATCAGGATGAAACTGATAAAGATTGATGACGCACTCTTCCCGAACCTGATAATGAACCACAGTGCAAACCGTTTTGCCACACCTGTTGCCACAAGCATGCTGGCAAGCACAAACGACATTATATTCAGCCACATGACTGGATGACCAAGCTGAGCCAGAGCTTCTTTCTCTGGCAGCACTTTGGTCAGAATGAGGCTAATTATGATTATAAGGGAGGTCAGGTAATTTGGTATGGCCTCGGTGATCCACAGAATGAGGGCGGCAACAAAGATTGCCAGCATCATGATATTCGTCCGCATGAAACCCTCAGCGCCCAGGGTCTCATAGGCTTTTTTTGCTGCAGAGGAGATAAGTCTCTCCGGATCAATGTCACTCAGGAATGGTATCCTTATGACAAATGCAAGGAGAATAAAGCTTATGATTGCGAGAGGAACTCCGGCAATTGCAAGCCATTTCTCAAATTTGCCTTTTGATCTCTTCGGAAGCTTTTCAACCCTGTAGTTTTGCATGTCAAGCGGATCAAACACTCCGCTTTCATTTATCTGCTCTTTTACGGACGAATTCATGATCTGACTGTTTTTCTTACCAGCGTTTGTAAGGATTTTTCATCAACATTGAGTTGTAGTACCTGGCATCACCTGTCACCTCCTGGCCAAGCCATGCCGGTTTTACAAATGCCTCATCCTCAGACGACAGTTCTACTTCGGCGAGCACGAGGCCCTCATTGTCACCATAGAACACATCCACCTCAAACGTATGTTTTCCTGAGATGACGAGGTGCCGGGTCTTGTCAATCACTCCGGGCTCGCATATTGCAAGGAGCTGTTCCACCTCTGCCACGGGGATCTCCTTTTCCCACTCAAACCGTGATGCCCCTGAGGCGCTCCCGATACCCTTGATTGTTATGTAACCCTTGTCACCCTTTATTCTTACTCTCACCGTCCTCTCGGGCACGGAGCTGAGGTAACCCTGGGTGATCCTGGTTGCCTTTGTAGATTCTTTCATGAAGTCACCTGTAACCAGGAACTTCTTTTCTATTTCAAGTGCCATTTTCTTTGATTCTTTTGGTTTTAGTTTGCCAGGGGTTTATTTATCATTCCGATAACCCTTTTTATTGCCTGCAGGTAGTTGATGTTCTCCACACCCTCGAGGCCGATATCCCTGACTGTCTTCTTTATATCCTCAACCTCCGTTGATTCGGAGTTGATTGTATAAACTTTTGCGCCGTTTATCAGGACAGCTCCGTATTCGCAGATTGTATTGTTGACCATGTACCCGAAACGCTGCTTGTGCACCTTCACTGCCGCCAGGTCGGGATGAGCGTAAACAATTTCAATGAATTCATCATAGGTGTATTCATCTTTTGTCAGTTTGGGCATGGTTACCTGGAATGCCGGGAAAACCTCATTTTCAAGCATTGATGCCTTCATCGGGAACTCGCCCTTCATCAGCGGATTCCACTGCTCGAGGCCGTCAACCGTCTGCACGTAGGTTTTAATGTCCATCTTGCCGTCACGTATCTTGGTGTTGTTGATGTCATTTGTCCGTGACAGAATATATATCTCATCCGAGTATCTCTCCCAGACTTTTTCCGGGACCGGCATTGAAAGACGGGCCATGCGGGAAGCAGCTTTTGCAAAGTCCTGCCCGAATGACCTGAATTCATACCTGGGTTTGGAAATCTCACCTATCTTAAGTTCTTCTTTTGCCATTTGGATTTGGATTAGTATTTATACATTGTTCCGGCTCTTCGGCCATATCGGCCGACAGCCTTTTTACACTTCACAGGATAAGGTTATCACCGGCCTGTTCCGGCCGGTGATAACCATTGTTACCGGTTAAAGTGTGGCTGAATTGTTGTTTGAAGCTCCTTTGGACCTTGCAAGCAGAATAAACTTGGTTGCTGAGCCGTCGGGTTTCCTTCCGTATGACTGTTCTGTAGCCAAAGCGGGAATTACAAAGTCATCAATGACGAATCCCTGCGGTGTCTCCAGCCATACTTCATCACCTCCTGAACCGAGGCCGAAGTTTGATCCTGCAGGATTGGCCGTTGCAGCGTCATCAACAACGAATACATAAAATCCTCTTGCAGGAAGTGTTGTTCCTGCCGGAACTTCCATTTTAGGTTTCGTGCCTGCCTGGCCGCCGTTGTCATATATTTTGTAACCGGAGATATTAACCGGTACGTCAGAGTCATTGTAAATCTCAACCCAGTCGAGCTCAGGATCAGCGCCCCTTGAATAGGCTTCATTAATTACTATAGATGGTGCCCCTACAGTATACGCATTCGTTGATGCAGGTGCATCCGAGGGAAGGGTCCCTGACAGTCCTGACACATTGGAAGCACTTACATAATACTGGACGGTTGTTGAAGGTGCCTGTGGCGGAATCTTGCCGCTGTACTGGTAGTTGGCACCAGCCGTCATTGCTACTTCGGTGAAAGAGCCGCTGCCCGCCTTGTAGATAAGCTTGACATCAGTCACTCCCTTCAGATCTGTAACCCTTGCAGTCACTGTTACCTCATCGGTTGTGCCAGGGGACTGTGGTGTGATTAACATGTTCGAAATGGTGGGGGGACCCACATATACCTCATCCTCCACGCATCCTGCTGCCAGAATGGCAAGAGAGGCTATCAGCATAAATAAGTACCTGGTTTTCATATTGTAATCATATTTTATTCTTGTGATTAATTAATTTGTTTAAGTCTGACTGTTAAAAGTCGATTTCACACCGGATCCCCAGAAAGCTGAAGTCCTCACCGGCTTTACCGGCAGCATCAATAACCTGTGCAGGGTCTTTCGTCAGATTTCCGTCAATGTCATGACCGACGAACAGTTTGCCCTTGCCGGTTGCATACCTGTCATGATTCAGGATCGCATAGTTGAGCATGATCTTCACATTCTCATTGGCATGCCAGTTGAGGCCGATTGTGTAGCCGTCGGCTGCGCCGCCCATAACTCCTTCAAGCCTGCTGTTGAGGTCGATATAGTCATATCTGAACGCTAGTTCAATATCTCCCCATTCCTTGCCTCTTGTCGGCTGTGTAAACTCACCTGCTGCAGCGTCATAGTTGTGCTTTCCTCCAAACAGCAGCCAGCTTCCGTAAGCATAAAAACCGCCGAATTTTTCTTCGCCTCCGTTTGCTTCAAGTGTCACCTTGTTGGAGATGTACTCACCCTGGAACCTTAGTCCCTTGTAATGAGCTGCAAGCTCAAGCCCTCCCATAAGGGCATGGTCAACATTTGCAATATCATCAGTGTCGAGATATTTTTTTCTGTTGATTGATGTCAATGACCTGGTGCTGTATCTGAATGATCCTGGAATTTCAGCATCGGTTGTCGGAGTGCGGTATGACCCTGCAAATCCTAAATGCAGTCCTAAATCCGGGTTGGCATAACCGGGCATAAGAACGATCCTTCCTGTGTAGGAATAACCCTCATCCACTCCAAAATCCTTGTTGGCGTCCTCGGAGAATGTTCTCTCCTCCAGGCCTCCGATATTCTGGAAGCTGACGCTACCAAGGGCCAGGAACCAGTTCTTGTAATACGAACCCATGATTCCGATGTGCCTTGAAGGCCCGAAAGTGGCAACAACGTTTGCCCTCTCGATAAAGGTGAGATACCTTGATGTTGTTGTGGTCTCCATCGAGAAAGGCTCCTTGAAGTTACCAACCTGTATCTCCAGGCCGTCACCTTCCGAATGTTTGTTGAAGCTGTACTTAAGGTATGCATCCTTCAGCTCCAGCTCGGAGTTGGAGATGTCCATGTCAATCTCACCGTACCAGTGTTCCCCGAAAAGGGTTTTGAAAGCCATACGGGCCCTGCGGATCGACGTTCCGTTTCCAATCGGATTATAGGTGTCGCCGAAGAAAACTGCACCGTCAGCCTGTACACGGATGTCAGTCCAGACACGCGATTTCTGGTCTTTTGATTCAAAAACAAGGACACCGTTCCGCCTTTCGACGTTCAACGGGGTTCTTCTGACGGCAACGCCGTACTCATTGTACCGGACAGTGTCTTTGTCCTGCCCCGAAACCATGCCGCCGGTTCCCGTGAGCAGGGCAAACAACAGCACAAAACTGAAAAGTTGTGGTTTTTTCATAATTGGTTTATTAAATGTTATTTATAAAGTGAGTTAGATTGGCTCCCCTGTCAAGACCGAGTTTCTTTCTCAGCCTGTACCTGTTGATCTCCACGCTTTTAGGTGAAATGTTCAGGAGCGTGGCTATTTCTTTTGAAGATATGCCCAGGCGTATCAGAACAGCCAGCCTGACCTCATTTGACGAGAGATCGGGGTAAAGCTGGGCCAGCCGACCCATGAAATCCTTGTGCATCTTCTCTATACGGATGTTGAAGTCCTCAACTTTATCGGCAAAACTCATCCTCTGCCTTATTTCAACATCCAGCTTTTTGAGTTTTTCGTCCTTTATTTCGTTTCTTTTTTCGTTCAGGAGCGACCTGAGGTCTTCACTTACCTTTTCGAAGTACTCCTTCTGCTCAACTATGTTCATTGCATAGTTGATAAGGTCTTTCCTTTTGTTTTCAACCTCGTTCTGCAGGTAGAGATTCTCAACCTGTACCGACCTTATTTCTGCGTTTGTCAGAGCCTGCCGGGCAATTATGTTTTCCTTTTCCCTTTCAAGCAGTTCCTTCTCTGCTGCCAGTCGCTTCTTTTGCTGACGGAATGTGTAGGTTATCACGGCTGACAGGAGTGCAAGAACAACCAGTGAGATACCAGGCCATATAAGGTTGATGTGCCTGGTTGTCTCAGCCACCGTGATTGCAGCATCGGTCTGGGTCACCGGGACGGAACCGGTTATACTGATATCAGTTCCAACATTAAGGTTGAAAAGGTTTTTCACAAAGAAGAGTGAAAGGAATGAAAGCAGTCCAGCAGCAACAGGTGTAAGGATCCAGCCCATCACTATCCCTCTTATTGTTTTGAATTTTATTTCATTGACACCTTTAACAAGGCCAATGCCGATTATTGACCCGACAATTACCTGCGACGAGGAGACAGGTACCAGAGGGATGGCTGGAAGTCCTGCACTTTTCAGCGCCTCATAAAGGGCTGTTGATGAAAACAGGAAAAGGACCACTGCCTGAGATAAAACGGTGACGATTGCAGCTTCGGCTGATAATGCCATTATACCTCTGCCAACCTGCATCATGAGGTCTTTGCTGTATGTCAGGATTCCTATAGCTATTGCAATGCCGCCCAGCAGGAACAGTACCTGAAGACCGTTGAGGCTGAACAGGCCCAGATCGATGACTATATCCGGAGCCGACCCGGCGAACACTCCCATCACGTTCGCTATATTGTTGGCTCCCAGGCTATAGGCCCCGAAGGCTCCGACAACTATAAGCGCCCACTTGATGTATACATCAAGAATTACAAGGTGTAACTGCAGTCTCCTTAGCAGTGCCCTCAGAAGAATATAGAAGATTGCAGAGAAAACAGCCCCGATTACCGGACTGGCAACCCAGGTTGTTACAATTGTAGTAAGAAGCCTGGCATCTGTTTTATGCCCGGTAAAAAGATTCCACCCTATTATTGCGCCCACAATTGCCTGTGTTGTAGAAACGGGAAGGAGGGCCCTCGTCATGAGAAAAATTACAATTGCAGCAGAGAGAGCTACTGTGAAAGCGCCGGCAAGTGCATCCACCGCACCGAGATGGCTGAGAGTGTTTGTGGTTCCGCTTCCCTGGAGAGTAGCTCCTATAATTACAAAAATTCCTGCAACGATCGCAGCTGTCCGGAACCTGATCATTTTCGATCCTACGGCAGTCCCGAAGATGTTGGCCGCATCATTGGCTCCCAGTGACCATCCCAGAAAAAGCCCGCTTGTCAGAAAGAAGAAAAACACTCCTGATCCTTATTATTATATTGTACGCTTGATTGCCATAATCGAAAGAAGATCTGCAACCTTCTCTGCCGTGTCTGATACAGTCTCAATATGCAGGGCGAAATAACGCAGATGGAATTTTTCGCTCAGCCTGAGACCAGTCATCTGCCGGAAAACCTTTCGCTTGATAACATCAGCCAGCTTGTCTGCCTCCTTCTCATAGAAATACACTCTGTGAATCAGGTCCTTTACTGTCTCTGGTGCTCTGAAATAAGCCCTTGCTGCAGGTATGACAGTGGAAACTGATGAAACACATATATCAGTGAGCAGGATAAGGTCCTGATTAAGTTCTGCAGGGATATTGGGCACTTCAACATCAAACTGAAACAGATTTTTCTTTGCAGTATCAATAATATTGTCCATCTCCTCAAGTAACCGCAGAATGTCACCCCTGACCTCAGGCATCAGCGAGTGGGTGTATAACCTGTTCTCAATGTCCCGGCGCAGATTGTCAGCATCCGCCTCCAGCTTGGCCATATTCGCAATGTTGTTGTTAAAGGCATCCTGGTTCCCGTGCAAATAATTGCGGACACCCTCCTTGAAAACCAGCACACCCTCATCTACAGTATTGAAAAATGCCTCAATCGCATTGATTACACTTGCAGCGTTCCTGAAAAATGCCATATCCTACCACTATTATTTAAGATCAAAGGTAAACCTTATACTTTACAAAAACTGCTTTTCCCAATATAGTTTGGTCCGGCTCGATTCTAAGTAATGTAGAGTCAGGTAAAATATGTATAGTGCTGATAATATGATTTATAAAATGAATGTTATTATGTCTATGTAGAGTATTTAAATTATTGTAATAACAATATATAGAACTCAGGTATAGTTTACTGACACAACCTTAAAAGTGCATTAAGCCTCTACAGCTGATTCCTGAAGAAAAAAAAGCGATACATGACGGACAAGAGAAAAAAATTGTATTTTTACAGCACAAACATGAACGCAAACTACAAATACAACTATTCATTTTATTTTTTCTTTTACCGCAAGGCAAAGGGGACTGAATAGTTGTATATCTGTATAAAAGATAGAATATGATGAATAAGGTCCCGTGAAAGCGGGACTTTTTTTTTGCCTTAACCGGAAATGAAAAGAAAAAAGAACAGTATCAGCGTCGCTATCCAGGGTGTCAGGGGCTCATTCCATGAAATGGCTGCAATTGAATACTTCAGGGACGAAGAGGTATTGACAGTACCGTGTGAAACCTTCGGCGATCTGTTCATGGCCGTCAGGGAAGGCATGGCCGATTTCGGCATCGTCGCCTTTGAGAATTCGGTGGCGGGCAGCATCCTTCCCAATTACGATCTGCTGCTCCGGTCACGGCTGCCGGTGACGGGGGAAATCTGTATCAGGATAAGACAGAACCTGCTGGCACTACCGGGCCAGCAGCTTTCTGATATCCGTGAGGTTCACTCTCACCCGATGGCCCTGCAGCAATGCTCTCATTTTGTGAATGAAATGCGGCAACAGGGAGTAAAGGTGGTGGAGGCTGCAGACACAGCTCTCAGCGCACGAATTATCAGCGAGGGCAGACATTACGGGTCCGGTGCCATTGCCAGTACAAGTGCCGCTGATATGTACAGCCTCACCGTTCTGAAGCAGGAGATAGAGGATGACAGCCTGAATTTCACCCGTTTCCTGATCATATCAGGCAGCGGTATGGCCTCTGTCGAAGGCAGAAAACCGGCAGGATCCGATAAGGCGATGGTATGCTTCTCCCTTCCGCATAAGGTAGGCTCGCTGTCCCAGGTGCTTTCGGTACTTGCATTCTACCAGATCAGTCTTACAAAGATCCAGTCGCTGCCGATTGTAGGAAAACCGTGGGAATACATGTTCCATATAGACCTGATTTACAGCGATTACAACAGATACCGCCAGGCACTTGATGCGATACGTCCGCTTACTGAAGGGCTGGAGGTAGTAGGTGAATTCAGACACGGGCACATGCCTTACGAAACGGGAAGAAACTAGTCAAACAAAAGAGAATATGGATAATCCGCTTATCAAAGCAGCATCACGTACCGGACTGGTGAACGAATATTATTTCTCGGCCAAGCTGGCGGAGATTGCCCGCATGCGGCAGGAGGGGGCCGATGTAATTAACCTGGGCATCGGTAGCCCTGACATGGCTCCGGCTCCTGAAGTAACTGCCGAGCTTGCACGCAGTGCTTCAGTGAGCGGCAACCACGGTTACCAGAGCTACAGGGGCATACCGACGCTGCGCAAGGCTTTTGCAGATTGGTATTTAAGATTTTTTGGTACAGTGCTTGATTCGGATACTGAGATACTTCCGCTTATCGGCTCAAAGGAAGGCATAATGCATATCAGCTTGGCCTTCCTTGACCCGGGCGATGAGGTGCTGGTGCCTGATCCCGGTTACCCCGCATATGCTTCAGCCACCAGGCTGGTTGGCGGGGTGGTCAGGAAGTATGACCTCACAGAGGAGACCGGCTGGTTACCTGACATCAGAGCCATTGAGGCAGCGGGTACTGATAAGGTTAAGATTATGTGGATCAACTATCCCCATATGCCCACCGGGGCAAAAGCAACGCGGGAGCTGTTTGGTGAGCTTGTCAGCTTTGCCCTCAGGAACCACATCCTGCTCTGCAATGACAACCCCTACAGTTTCATACTCAACGGTGACCACCTGAGCATCATGTCGGTGCCAGACGCAAAGAGTACGGCTATTGAACTTAACTCGCTCAGCAAATCGCACAATATGGCAGGCTGGAGGATCGGTAT
>ERZ795054.3575-NODE-3575-length-12041-cov-7.108126_pt1 | contig 12041 bp, 11 predicted proteins | sample MGYA00375138_ERZ795054 | MGnify/ENA primary metagenome ERZ795054 (study PRJEB30183, sample SAMN05720215) | anaerobic digester metagenome | isolation source: active sludge of municipal wastewater-treating anaerobic digesters | place: USA | collected 2014-12-23 ...
GTGCCCACAATACGCAAGCCTGGCGCGGCTAAACGCGCGCGATGCGTGATATTCCTGGACAACTCGGGATACCCGGTGTACAGTCCAAAAACTAAAATATCGATACGTTGGAAGAGATAGACATGGCCACGAGACCTTTGATCATGAAGCTCGCGAGGAAGATCAGCATCGAGTCGCTGACCTACACCGGCATCACGGCGAAAGATCCCGAGTACCGGATCCTGGACCCGGTCGTCACGGACGAGATGGCCGCCGTGGGCCTCGGCCTCAAAGTCAGGAAGTACCTCACGACGCCCGAGGTCGCGAAGAGCGTGGGCAAGCCCGAGGCCCACTGCGCCGAGCAGCTGTGGAAGCTCGCCGACGCCGGCGTCGTCAAGGTCGCGAAGGGCAAGGACGGCCAGGACACCTGGTTCCTCCCCATCTGGGTTCCGGGCATCATGGAGTGCATGGTCGCCAACAAGGCGAACGCCGAGAAGTTCCCGGTCCTGGGCGAGTGCTTCGAGGAGTACACGCGCAGGCGGACGAAGATCCTCGCGCCCAACCTGCCTGTCGGCAAGGGCCTCATGCGCGTCATCCCGGTGGAGAAGGCCATCGACGGCGAGACCGTCGCCCGCAGCTACGAGGAGGTCTCCAAGTACGTGGAGAATGCCTACATGCTCGCGGTCTCCGACTGCACCTGCCGCCGCTCCCGCCGCCTCATGGGCGAGGGCTGCGGCCACCTTGAGACGGACATGTGCATCCAGCTCGACGACGGCGCGGAGTTCTTCGTCCGCACCGGCAAGGCGCGCCAGATCACCAAGGAAGAGGCCTACGAGATCCTGAAGCGCGCGGAGGACAACGGCCTGGTCCACCAGACGCCGAACCTGGACGGCCCCGGCAACACGCTCGCCATCTGCAACTGCTGCGGCTGCTCCTGCTTCGCGCTCCGCGTCGGCGAGTACTACAACGCCTTCGACTTCAACCGCTCCAACTACGTGTCGAAGATCGACAAGGACAAGTGCGTCGCCTGCGGCCGCTGCGTGGAGAACTGCCAGGTCAACGCCCTCAAGCTCGGACAGAAGCTCTGCTCGAAGACGCCGGTCGTCACGGAGTTCCGGCACCTCCACCCGAAGGACAACGTCTGGGGCCGCGACAAGTGGAACCCCGGCTTCCGCACGTCCCGACAGAACGTCGTGGAGACGGGGACCGCGCCCTGCAAGACCAACTGCCCGGCGCACCTGGGCATCCAGGGCTACGTGAAGCTCGCCTCCCAGGGCAAGTACCGCGAGGCCCTGGAGCTCATCAAGCAGGATAATCCCTTCCCCGCCGTCTGCGGCCGCATCTGCAACCGCCGCTGCGAAGAGGCCTGCACCCGCGGCGAGCTGGACGAGGCCGTCGCGGTGGACGAGATCAAGAAGTTCATCGCCCAGCGGGACCTGGACTCGAAGACGCGCTACGTGCCTCCGATGCTCAACACGATCGGCAAGCCCTACCCCAACAAGGTCGCCGTCGTCGGCGCCGGCCCCGCGGGCCTCTCCTGCGCCTTCTTCCTCGCGCGGCAGGGCTATCCCGTCACCGTCTTCGAGAAGGAGAAGAAGCTCGGCGGCATGATGACCCTGGGCATCCCCTCCTTCCGCCTGGAGAAGGACGTGGTGGAGGCGGAGATCGACGTCCTGCGCGAGATGGGCGTGGCCTTCAGGACCGGCGTCGAGGTCGGCAAGGACGTGACGCTGGACTCGCTCCGCAAGGAGGGCTTCGAGGCCTTCTACGTCGCTCCGGGCGCCCAGGGCGGCCGCAAGATCGGCGTGCCGGGCGAGGAGGCCGCGGGCGTCGCCGCCGGCGTCGACTTCCTGCGCGCAGTGAACCTGGGCGAGGGCCCGAAGCTCGCGGGCAAGGTTCTCGTCATCGGCGGCGGCAACGTCGCCGTCGACGTGGCGCGGACCGCCGTCCGCTCCGGGGCGGCCTCCGTCTCCATGTTCTGCCTGGAGACCCGCGACATCATGCCCGCGGCGGAGGACGAGATCGAGGAGGCCGAGGCCGAGGGCATCGACATCCAGAACGCCTGGGGCCCGAAGGAGATCCTCGCCGAGGGCGGCAAGGTGAAGGCCGTCGTCTTCAAGAAGTGCGTCGCGGTCTTCGACGCCGAAGGCAAGTTCGCGCCCCGCTACGACGAGGCTGAGACCCGTACCGTGGACTGCGACGCCGTCCTCCTCTCCGTGGGCCAGTCGATCCAGTGGGGCGCCATCCTCGCGGGCAGCAAGGTCGAGCTCAACCGCAACGGCACCGTGAAGGCGGACGCCTTCACCTACCAGACCGCCGAGCCCGACGTCTTCGTCGGCGGCGACGCCCTCACCGGTCCCCGGTTCGCCATCGACGCGATCGCGGCCGGCAAGGAAGGCGCCGTCTCCATCCACCGCTTCGTCCAGCCGGGCCAGAGCCTGGTGATCGGCCGCGACCGCAAGGCCTACAAGGAGCTCGACAGGAAGAGCGCCGTGCTCGGGAGCTACGACCGGGCGCCCCGCCAGAAGCCCGAGGGCGGCGCCGCCGCCAAGGCCAAGGCCACCTTCCGCGACCTCCGCGGCACCTTCACGGAGGAGCAGCTGAAGAAGGAGACGGAGCGCTGCCTCTCCTGCGGCGCCACGATCGTCGACGAGTACATGTGCGTCGGCTGCGGCATCTGCACCACCAAGTGCGCCTTCGACGCGGTGCGCCTGGTCAGGCGGAGCGACGTGGCGGGCGTGCCCTTCGAGAAGGAGGTCCTGGGGGTCATGGTGCCCAACCTCCTGAAGCGCGGCGGCAGGATAGCCTTCAAGCCGGTCGCGAAGCTCTTCGCGAAGGGCGCCGAGTAGGGAACGGCCGCCGGCCGCTAAGGCCGGGATAAAAGAAAGAGCCAGGCGCGCAGCCTGGCTCTTTTCTTTTCTTGCGGGCGGAGGCGGCAGCGCCGCCGGCGGCGCGATCAGCGTGTCAGGGCAGCGCCGTCAGGGCCGCTTCCCCCGCGAGAAGTGGAGCTCGCGCATCCCCTCGACCTGGTCGCAGACGGGCTTCAGGTGGCAGGAGGCGCAGTCCATCACGAGGTCCTTGAGGACGTGGTCCAGCGACTCGGTGATCGCCTCCGCCCTGGAGGCCAGCCTCGCGAGCTCGCCGTAGGGGAAGCCCGGCAGGGTGACGAAGACGAGCTTGGCGGCCAGGACCTGGGGCCGGGCGCGGTAGGCCTTGAGGTAGTGGCCGCCGACCTTCGCGAAGTCGAGGCCCTCGCGGAGGGCCGCCCTGCCCACGCGCACGGGCTCGCGCTCGCTCGCGGCGGAGATCCGCGCCATGTAGCCCCGGGGGCTCACGCGGTAGCGCGTCTGCTCGATGCCGCGGATCGCGGCGTAGGCCGCCTCGCCCTCGCCCAGGCCGCCTTCGGCCACTCGCACGAAGGCGAGCCTGGCGTAGGGCGCGTCCTCCTTGATGTCGGGCAGGTCGGGGCCGTAGAGCCAGACCTCGTCCCCGCCCACGAGGGCTTCGCTGGAGCTGAGGCCGAAGGCGCTGGCGGCGGCGAGGCTGCCGCCGCCCAGCTCGTAGGCGCTCTCGCTCCGGAGGATGAGGGCGCCTTCCCCCGCCTCGGGCCAGGCCTCGCCGGGCGCCGCGAGGCGGCGTCCCGGGAGGCCCTCGAGGAGGGCGAGGCTCTCCTCGATGAGCCTGTCGTAGAGCCTCATCCCTAGAGCCGTCGGTCCCGCTTGAGCTTCCCGTAGCGCTTGAGGAAGAGGGGCTGGAGCCTGGAGGCCGCCTTCATGTCCAGGTTGAGGAAGTAGACCACGAGGGAGAGGAGGAAGAGGGCCAGCGCGACGCCGGCGACGATGATGACCGCTTTCATGCTATTCCCCTTATGCCTTCGCCGTGGCCAGGCCTTTTTGCCTGGCGTACTCGGCCGCGCCGAGGGCGCCCATGAGCTGGGGGTCGACGGGCAGGTCCACGACCTTCAGCTTGAGCACCTTCTCCAGGGCCTGCTTGAGGCCGTCGTTCTTGGCGCAGCCTCCCGTGAGGGCGATGCTGTCCGTGGCGGCGGCCTTCTTCGCCATGACGAAGCAGCGCTTGGCCACGGAGAGCTGGATGCCCGCGGCGATCTCGTCCATGGGCTTGCCCTCGCCGACCAGGGAGATGACCTCGCTCTCCGCGAAGACGGTGCACTGGGCCGTGATGGGGATCACGTTCCTGGCCTTGAGGGAGAGCTTGGAGAAGTCGGAGAGTGGCATCTCGAAGGCGTGGGCCATGGCCTCGAAGAAGCGGCCGGTGCCCGCGGAGCATTTGTCGTTCATCGCGAAGCCGAGCACTGTGCCGTCCCTGTCCACGGAGATGCCCTTCACGTCCTGGCCGCCGATGTCCAGGATGGACTTGACCTCGGGATCGACCACGTGCACGCCCATGGCGTGGCAGCTGATCTCCGAGATGTTCTCGTCCGCGAAGGGCACCTTGTTGCGGCCGTAGCCCGTGCCGACGAGGTAGGCGAGGCCCTTGGCGTCCTTGAGGCCGGGCACCTTGGCGACGGCCTCGTCCAGGGCGGCCTGGGCGCTCAGGACGGGATTGATGCGGCTGCGGCTCGTCACCGAGGAGACCATCGCCCCCTTCTCGTCCACGATCACGCATTTGGTGTAGGTGCTTCCGGCGTCGCAGCCGGCGAAGTAGTTCATGTCGTCGTTCTCCTTCCGTCGTCTCGCCTACCAGGCGTTCGAGTCGTCGAAGTCCTCGAGGCTCGGGTCCAGCGGCGCCTCGCCCATGACCGCGCGCATGTAGCGGCTCACCTCGCCGCGCATGTCCTTGCGGGAGGCCGCGCGCGGGTCCATGAGGCCGTGGGTGACCCAGACCAGGTGGATGCCCCGCTCGCGGGCCTGCTCCTCGAAGATGCCGTGGTAGCCGGCCATGGCCTTGCAGCCGATGTGCTCGTACATGATGACCATGTCGGCCTTGAAGCTCTCGCAGAAGCGCCACAGGTCCTTCACGCCGACCTCGTAGCCGCCGTTGGAGCGGTTGCGCATCGTCATGTTCTGGTAGAGGTGGGCCATGTCCAGGAGGGCCTGCCTCTCGTCGCCGATCTGGAAGATCCGCGTGGAGGTGAGGCTGAGCATGTCGATGAGGGGCAGGATGCCCCAGCAGTTCTGCAGCCAGAGGGGGAAGGCCGTGTAGTACTGGGCCTGGACGCCCCAGAGGATGGCGCGGTGGCGGACGACGGGGGCGCAGAGGCATTTCTTCTCGTAGCCCTCGAGGCCGAGCCTCGTGATCTCCCGGTCGGCGTCCAGGAAGCGCGCGTCGCGGCCGCCCGCGACCTGGTAGGTGGCGTCGCGGTAGAGGGCCACGTTGTTGCCGATGACCTGCGGATAGGGCGAGCGGCTGAGCTCCAGCCACTCGAGCATCTGCTTGGTCTCCTCGTTGAAGACCTCCATGCACTTCCAGTAGTTGTCCCAGTCGAACTTCTCGCCGGTCTGCTCCTCGATGAAGCGGATGGCGTTCATGATCTCCTCCGCGGCGTAGTCCTGGACGGAGTCCTGGGTGTGGCGGATGGGGACGGGGAGCTGGAAGGTCGGGATCCCGTAGCGCCTCGCCTCAAGGCCGTTGCCCATGAGGCTGCCGTCGCAGGTGGTGTTGCACTGGACGGCGCACTTGCCGATGTGGGGGTAGTCGTCGTCGATGGCCACGCCGAGCTCCGCGGCGGGCATCGGGCAGACGTCCGCCGGTATGCCGAACTCCTGGGCCACGTCGATGTAGTGGATGACGCCTTCCTGCGTCATGGTGGAGCTCGTGTAGACGGGCGGGATCTGGATGCAGACCATGTGCAGGTTCGGGAAGCCGTTCATGATCTGGCTCATCATGTTCTCGTCGAACACGACGATGCTGTCGGACAGCTTCTTGTCGTTGCCGATGAGGGGGTCGGCCTTGAACATCGTGGTCATGGTGTCGCACATGTGCGCCACGATGAGGTCGAACTCCGTGTGGGCGATGCGCAGCTGCGGCCCGCGCAGGCCCTCGGTGTGGCGGTCCAGGAAGTCGGGCACCGCGAGATAGTTCGCCATCCAGCGGTAGCGGAAGAAGCCGCGGATGTTGTTGAGGTTCATCATGAAGCCGATCATGGTCTTCCAGATGAACAGCCAGCGGGTGTAGTCGTACCAGGTGTCCCTGAGGCCGCGCCACTCGCGTCGCGCGCGGGTCTTCCCGCCCTTGTAGACCTTGCCTATGCGTTCGCTTCCCATCGCCTTGCTCATCGCTTCGCCTCGCCCTGGATCTTCTTGATTTCCACGCTCTCGACGAAGGCCTGCACGCGGGTGCGCAGCTGGGCGTTCGTCCCCACCACGTAGGGCACGTCCACGGAGAGGACGGGATAGCCGAATTCCTCGCGCATGATGCGGCTGGCCGCGGCCCGCTCGTAGCCCCAGTAGTCGCAGAACTTCATCTGCTCGTAGACGATGCCGTCGGCGCGGTACTCCTTGGCGAGGGCGTCCACGTAGGCCTTCCGCTCGTTTATCTTCGCGGTGTCCATGTAGCGGGGGCACTGGCCCTGCTCCAGGTACTGCCGGCAGATCTGCGTGAGGACGTCCTCGCCCTCCGTGAGGACTATCTCCTGCCGTCCGGGCAGGGAGCCGAAGCAGAAGCGGTCCGCCACGACCAGGGCGCCCGAGTCCTCAGCGAGCTTGACGAGGTCGGGGCTGTCGAGCTCCGAGCCCGCCATGACCACGCGCGCCCGGTAGGCGCCTTCGGGCGCGGGCTCGCGGGTCTTGAGCTCCTCCAGGGTCTCGCGGAGCTTCTCCACGAGGAGGTCCTTCGGGCAGCAGTAGGTCGCGGTGCACAGGACGTGGAACTCGTAGCCCGTGATCCGGGGCCTCTCTTCCTTCCGGAGGTCGCCGATGGCGGTTATGAGGCGGCAGACTTCGTTGTGCCGCGCGACGGCCTCGCGCAGGGCGGCGTCGGAGGTATCGACGCCGAACGTGTCGCGCAGGGGATCCAGGGCCCGGAGGCGCATCTGCTTGACGTAGTGCCGCAAGGCCGCGTCGCCGGACTTCATCGGCACGTCCGCGTAGGAGACGAAGAACTTCTCCTTGTCGCAGAGCTTCTGCAGGTCGATGTTCTCCACGCAGCGGTTCATCTGGGCGCAGGCGTCCGGCGCGATGACGCAGTCCAGGAACTTGTAGCCGCCCTCGATGGCGCGCTCCAGGATGGCGCGGCAGCACTCGCAGAGGAGGCTGGTCATGTAATAGGTGCCCATCTCCATGGAGCCGGTGCGCGGCGCGCGCAGGCGGACGCCGAAGCAGCCCGGGAGGGAGAGGAGGACCTCGGGGACGAGGCTGCAGACCGAGCCCACGGCGACGCGCCCCTCGGAGGCGGCCTGGCGCACGAGGTCGTTGTTGGCCTCCTGCAGGAGGTTCTCGAAGTAGTACAGGTGCTTAAGGTCTTTCATCTCTCGCAAACCTATCCTTTCAGTATGCCTATGTTGCGGAGGGCCTCGCGCGCGCCTCTCGTGATCTCCGAATCCCCTGGCAGGGCGAGCACGCTCTTCCCCTCCAGGTCGAAGGCCGCGAGAGCGGGGTCGCAGCCGACGCGGGCCACGAGGGGGACGCCGCCCGTGTCCAGGAGGTCGGCCGCCGCCGCGTCGGGCAGGCGGTTCGCGACCGCTCCCACCTTCTCGTACATGACGAGCTCGTCGGCCACCTTGCGGATGGCGCGGACGACCTGGGCTCCCTTGCGGCTGGCGTCGGTCACGAGGAGGAGGTGGGTCACTTTCTCCATCACGCGGCGGTTCACCTGCTCGATGCCGGCCTCGCCGTCGACGACCACGTAGTCGAAGTTCTTCGACAGGATCCCGATGACCTCCTTCAGGTAGGAGTTGATCCTGCAGTAGCAGCCCTCGGCCTCGGGCCGGCCGACCGCGATGAAGGCGAAGCCCTCGGCCTCCACGAGGGCGTCGTAGATCCGGTACCGCGCCTCGCCCAGGAGCTCGACGGCCTCCTTCGTGTCGCCGTCCTCCACGGAGGCGACGACGGCCTTGCGGATGTCGTCGATGGTGGTCTCGACCTCGATCCCCAGCGCGGTCGAGAGGCCGACCGCGGGATCGGCGTCTATCGCGATGATCCTCTTGCCGGGGAAGGCCTCCACCAGCGATTTCACGATGGCCGCCGCGAGCGAGGTCTTGCCGACTCCGCCCTTGCCCGCGACGGCGATGATTTTGGTGACGCCTTCCGCGGTTCCTGTTCCGCTAACCATGAATTTCCTCTTGGAATTATGCCTATTCGCCCGCGGCTTCCCTGTTTTCTCGCGCAGCATCGCCGGAGGGGCAACCCACCGTACAGTCGTCTTTTGAAACGTCAAGCAAAATTTATAGATATGTTGAGCGATGTGCGACGCCGTAGCGGGGCCGCGGGGAGGAAGTTGTGTTTGCGTGACGGATGCCGCGCGGCGCGTCGGTAAAAGCCTGCGGCGGCTCTCGGCGCGCCGCGCCGGCCTCTACGGCCGAGCCGCGCCGCGCCTCATTCGGAGAACTCGTCCTCCACCATGCCGGCGAGCTCGTCTACCAGGTCGAAGATGTACTCCGCGTCGCCGTAGGCGCTCTGCGCGTAGACGAGCTCCGCGGTCTCCGCGTCGATGACGCGGCAGGACACGCGGGCCTGGCCGGCGACGAAGGAGACGGAGCCGAGGAGGACGAAGCGCGCGCCGGCGACGCGGCCCGCGCGGGCCGCCGTCGCCTCGTCGACGACGCCGGAGAGCGAGAGCGCCTGCTCGGCGAGGGCCTTCTCTAGCTGGCGCCGCTCGACGGGCCGCAGGACTCCTCCGCGGAGCAAGGCCTCCGCGACCGCCTCGGGCGCGTCGGTCCTCAGGCTCTCGTACTCGGGCCCGCCTCCCTTGAGCTCGAAGTCGAAGACGGCGACGAGGTCGCCGCCTGGGCTGCCCTCGGCTTGCCCCTCGCCCGCCTCCTCGGGGCCTCCCGCGCAGGAGGAAAGGACGAGGAGGGCGAGAGCCGCGGACGCGAGGAATTTCCCTTTCATGGACGACCCCCTGTGGACCCGGCCGCGCCGGGCGAGGATCCCGCGCGGGCCCCTCGGCCGGGCCTGCCTTAAGCCTAGCGCCGCTGGGGGCTCCGGTCAAACGCGGCCCTGCCTCTCGGGGCCTGGGCCTGGGCCTCGCCGAGGGACTCGCGGGCGACGCGCGGCGCCGCGGGCGACGCGCGGCGAAGGAGGCTCCTTTCGAGGGCGGCCCTAGCGCAGGCTGAGCAGCGCTACGCCGACGATGGCGAGCACGAGGCCGGCCGCCCTGGCGAGCGTGACCTTCTCCTTGAGGAAGATACGTCCCAGGAGGACGGTCGGCGCCGGGTAGAGGGCAGTCACGACGGCCACGAGGGTGAGGAGGCCCGAGCGGGCCGCGAGGAGGAAGAGGATGTTCGCCCCCATGTCGGCCAGGCCCGCGACCGCCGTGGCGGGGCCGTCGCCTTTCTCCAGCCTCGGGCGCGAGCCGGAGGCGAGGAGGGCCGAGAGGGCCACGCCGATGGAGGCCGTCCTCGCGGCGACGAGGGGCCAGAGGCCCGAGGCCGGGGAGGTCCTGGCCGCGGCGACGAAGAAGCCGCCGAAGCCGAGGCCCGCGAGGACGCCGAAGGCGAGGGCCCTCCTCGACTCCCTCCGCGCGGCGGCCTTGTCCGCGCCCTGGCCGTCGCCGCTTCCCGAGCCGAGGAGGATGACGGCGGGCAGGCAGAGCGCCGCTCCCGCGAGGGCCGGGCCCGAGGGCCTCTCTCCGAGGGCGAGGCCGAAGGCCATGGGCACGAGGGCGCCCACGAGGGCCGAGGATGGAGAGACGATCGCGACGAGGCTGGTCGCGAGGCCGCGGTAGAGGAGGAGGAGTCCCGCCGAGCCCGCGAGTCCGGCGGCGAGGCCCCAGAGGAGGTCGCGCGGCGCGGGCAGGGGCGTCCCGGAGGCGGCGATGAAGGAGAGTGCCAGGGCGAGGCCGAGGATCTGGGAGAGGGCGACGACGGAGAGGACGGAGGACTTTCTCGCGGCGTAGCCGCCCGAGAAGTCCGCGATGCCGTAGGCGAGGGCCGAGAGGCCGGCGAGGAGGAGGGCCATGCCCCATTCTGGCACGGCCGCGCCGTCCCGGGCTACTCGGTCACGGCGACGCGGCTCCCGCCCGTGACGGCGAGGAGCCTCTCGAAGGAGACGGGGACGCCAGTGGAGTCGGTGCCCGCCGCGGGATAGACGGTCTCGTAGGCGGCCAGGCTTTCGTCGAGGTGGACCGCGACGCCCTCCAGGGCGAAGGGGCAGACGCCGCCGGGCGGGTAGCCCGTGACGCGGAGGGTCTCCTCCGCGTCGGCCATGCTCGCCTTGGAGCCGACCAGGGCCTTGAGCCGCCCCGAGTTCACGCGCCGGTCGCCTGCGCAGACCACGAGGTGGTAGCTCCCGTCCTTCGCGCGGAAGAGGAGGGACTTCGCGATGCGCCCGACCTCCACGCCGATGCGCGCCGCGGCGAGGGGCGCGGTGGGCGTGGAGCCGGGCTCGAACTCCAGGGCCTCGAGGCCCGCTGCCGCGAGGACCTTGGCCACTTTCTCGGGAATCATGGGAGGATGGTGGCCCCTCTGCCGCGGCCCGTCAAGACGCGCCGGCCGCGGGCGGCGCGGGCCGTGGACGGCGGCGCCGCCGCGCCGACTGTCACGCGCGCCGCGGCGCCGATCGCTGCGCGGCCCGCGGGCTCGGCCCAGGCGCAGGAGCGCCGAGGCGGCGCGGCCCTCAGGCCGCCGGCCGAGCCGGGACGCTGAAGCGGCTAGGCCCTCGGCCGGCAAGCGGCGTGGCGGCTAGGCCCCGAGGCCCCGCTTGCAGAGGAAGTCGCAAAAGAAACAGATGTCGGCCGTCTTCCCGGGGAAGGCGAAGCCCTCCGCCTCGAGCCGCTTCCTCACCTCGCCCAGGCCCGTCTCGTAGCAGGCCCGCACGCGGGGGCTCGCCGCGGCCCGCGCGAGGACGGCGTCGACGCCGTCTCCGGGGATTCGCCCGACGACGAGCTCCTCGTTCTCGTTCGCGAAGCCGCAGCAGACGGCGACCTTGCCGTTCGGATGGACGTAGAGGACGTTGCCCGGCCCCGCGCAGAAGTCGTCCGTGAACCACTCCTTCGCCGACCAGGGGCCGGAGGCGGGCGTGCCTCCGGCGCCGGCTGCCTGGCCGCCCGCCGCCGCTCCGTCCGCCGCGCCGGGCTCGCCCGCGGCGGAGTAGGGGATGCGGACGATGTCGACGCGGAGCTCCTCGCCCTCGGCGGCCGCCCGGGCGCCGCGGCGGCCCGCGCCCTTGGCCGGGACGATGGCCTCCGGCTCGCCGCCCGAGAGGACGAGCTCGCCGCCCAGGGCGGCGGCGACGGCGCGGAAGATGTCGAGGAGGGGGCCGTCGTCCGGCGAGACGACGGAGGCGATCTCCACGCAGTCGCGGCGGCCGAAGGCGCGGTGCGCGGCCTCGATGAAGGGGAGGAGGCGGCCGGCGGTGGAGCCGTGCCAGCGGTCGGCGGAGAGGCCGATGGTCCCGTCGAAGCCGGCCTCCGCGACGCTCCCCAGGGTCTCCTCGAGCTCGGCCTCGTCCCGCCACCAGGAGCCGTTCGTCATGAGGCGGTCGAAGAGGAGGCCCAGGGAGACGGCCTCCGCGCAGAGCTCGCGGAGGAAGTCGGGCCTGAGGAAGGGCTCGCCGCCGGAGAAGCCCAGGCGCCCGACGCCGCGCTCCGCGGCCTCGCGGAGGAAGGCGACCGCGTCGGACGCCGCGAGCTCCTCGGGCACGCGGGCGACGCGGCAATGCGCGCAGGCCAGGTTGCAGCGCGCCGTCGGCGCGAAGATGATCTCCTCCGGCTTGAACATGGGCACCCCTCGCCGGGCCGCCGCTCGCGGCCGCCCGACGCCAGCAGGATAGCGCGGATTTGCGGGAAGTTGAAGGAGCGCCTGGGGAAGGCCGTCTGCGGCGCCTGGACGACTGGGAGCGGTTTCCGAGGAGGGGCCGCGCCAGGCGCCCGCCTTCGAGCCAGGCGCCGGGCTCGGCTTCGTCCGCCTGCGCGGCGCGGTTCCGTACGCCTGCGCGGCGCGGCCC
>ERZ795054.3576-NODE-3576-length-12040-cov-6.557614_pt1 | contig 12040 bp, 8 predicted proteins | sample MGYA00375138_ERZ795054 | MGnify/ENA primary metagenome ERZ795054 (study PRJEB30183, sample SAMN05720215) | anaerobic digester metagenome | isolation source: active sludge of municipal wastewater-treating anaerobic digesters | place: USA | collected 2014-12-23 ...
CCGGTGATAGTCTCAATATCGAAAAGGTGAAGCGGCAGATGATTGCCGAGGATATCCGGACTGCGCTGGATTACCTGAAGGCCCGCTGACCGGGTCATGCGGTACTGTCATATGGCAGGGACGAACCGTGAATCGATCACGAGGGGTGTGTCTTGCCTACCTTTTTCCCGCGCAAGATCTACGGTCTCTGAAAAACTGCTGTACCCGCAGGAAAATCTCCCGGGTTTCCCCGAAAAAACCGGCCCTGTTACGATACGTTTAATACAGATTTACCCCTACATTATTAGGCAGTGCCCCGCCTTAACTCAGCCTGGTAGAGTGCGCGGCTGTAGATTGGTTTACCGTTCAAGGTAACTGCGCGGCTACCGCGATGTCCCCGGTTCGAATCTGGGAGGCGGGATTAACTGTACCAAAGTGCCCAGGTAGTGTAGTGGCCTATCATGATTGCCTGTCACGCAATCGACTCGGATTCGAATTCCGACCTGGGCGTACCGCTTTTGGCGTGTTCTTTGCCTGAACCTGTTTTTTTATAAGGGGTCCGTAAGAACCAGTGATTCACTGTGGTTTGATTATCACGGTCTTATTCGTTGACAGAAAGCAACAATATCAGCCTGATCGTGGGTTTTTGCTTGTTCATGAGTACTGGCATCTTCACCACACTACTCGTGTTCAGCGCCAGTTGTACGCAGGTTCCCCATACCTCTGCAAATCCGGCTCCTGTACCAGGATGATGGTCTTGGAAATCTTATGAATGCCAAAAATGACCTTTGTCCCTGGACAGTGACTAAAGATAAGATGGTTGATTTGGTTTGCGAAAACATGAACGCGAAACGAAGGTCCTTGCCGGGTTCTCCCCTCTGAAAAATGGTTTTAGGATGCTTTCTCTCTTCATGTGATTATTGCGTTACCACACCTATCCTCCCTTGAATATGGAGGGGATCGGTGTCAGCCGGCCGGTCGCGACGGAGGCCGGTAGCATCCCTTCCATTACGTACATGGTATCTATCTGTCTGCTATGGAGCCGGTATTGCCACGTCAACATATCATCCTGCACAAAAAACAACAAAGGAGAGGTGATTCGGTTCTGTGATGAGGGCAGATAATAGCGGTTTGTTGGGATACGGTGTGTGTATCGGGCAGGCTTCTTTCCCTGCTTCTGTTGTACAAAGAAAACCAGCACAGTAAAAAAATCTGTGTCCTTGGGAGAATCCGGTCAATCCACATGGTAACCATTTTCTATAAGGAATGAGGCAATCCATGGCTCAGCCTCACCGTCATCCTTCGGCCTTTTCCGAACGATCTCCTCCCATACGGTCCGGAGCCCGCGATCATCGGAATGGAGATCGAGCGTCCCCCGTACCGTCCCAAGGAGCAGACCTTGCCCATCGGACACGTGCATCAACACGCAGCGGAAATACTTGCATTGTCCCGGGCTGTCACGGTGGATCGTGCAGCGGAGAAGATCCCCGTCCGGACGGAGAAAGGGGCAGGCCGTTGGGTTCCGTTCCGGAAAAGAGAAATCTGTAAAGATTGCACGCTTGTCCTCATCCACTTCTGCCTTAAAGGACGTGCCTGTAGAAACCGATTCACATTCGAAGGTGAATGGGCCGGTCTGGCGCCTTATGACAATATAATCGCCAAGATACATGCAGCACGAACCGCACTGCCGGCAGGAAAACACCATGGGTTCAGTACTATCTGCACGGTATGACAAAAAGGAGGAGGGAACCTGCAGCCCTATGTAATAAGGAATTCAGCCCGCTGTGCAAGGCGTTTTATGGTCTCGTAATCGGTGTTTGTTCCGGACATAGTAATCTTCTCGAAAACGTTCTTCTTTGTGAAGATGACGGTATAGGTCACCGGTCGTTCAGGATCGAGCGGGTTCGTTTCCCGGAACGCAATACTCCGCTCCCCGATTGCCGGGAACGGGATTTCGTATCGCGAGCCCGGTGTCAGCTGCTGCTCTTTGAGTTGCTCTTTTTCCAGCAGGAAAACTCCATTGATGTTCTCTGAAGAGAAAATGCTGACAGACTGCCAGATCCTGGTAATTATCTCATTATTGCCATTACGGCGGTAAAAGGAAACATAATAACCTTCTCTCCAGCCGAGCTGACGGGCAAGCTGGGATACTTCCGGAAGCGCGATAACGGTCCGGTCCTGAAGAACAAAATCTGAGGGAAAGTCAGCAGGCTGGAGTGCCATATCGGAAGACTGTTCCAATACAATGGTTGACTCAGGTGTCGTAATAACTGCGTTGGGGGCCGCGGTTATGGCTACTGTGACCGCTGGCGGTGCACCAGCCAGGGTATCCAGACAGCCGCCGGAACAGAGAAGTATAATCGCAAGAAACAGTGCAACCCATGAGTGTTCCATACCGTACAAAATCGGACAGAGAATTTAATATGTTAGCGGTAGTGATAGCAGGAAAGAGATTGTTCCCCTGTCATTTCGATAGCATTATGCTGATGCTGATTTTTTTGCTCCTGGTGAAATCATCGGCTCGACGATCTCGGGGTCTTTCGCTCACACTCTCCCCTGCCGCTGTGGCAGCCCCCGCATTGCGATAATCACTCAAGAAGGTTTTTGCCGATTATCCGTATTAAAAGGACAAGCCTGTTTCAATGCGCACCAGCCTCCGATGGGGGCAGGGTTGGTGCAACGGGGTCGATCATGGGGAGAAAAAGAGGTTTTCTCCAGAGCCTGATTTTTTTTAGATTAAGGTAAAGTGCTTATAAAACCCCAAAAATAAATTTATCCGGTCGACGTGAAAATGTTTTTTATAAAAATGAACTAAAATGGACTGTGAAAAAGTTATTTATTTTCATTAAAAAAATTCTCGTCAGTCGCAAAAAGGTAATACCGCTCTATCGCAATGTGGGGGTCGCCTCAACGGCGGGGGCGAAGGCATTGCCGATGCCCCCAGGAGTGTCTGGAGGACACGGTCCTGTGAATATTTGATGGAAAAATTAGGTGCTGAAATGGCACTTTACCCTAGATTTTTCACGGTCTCAATTATTTGCGATCAACGCCGCCGCCCCCTACAGGGTGCCCCCGCGGCGGATCAAAAACCCTGATTATCAAAAAAACACGGAACTGCCCCGCCGTGCCCCGCGATGTGCTATGAAGCTGGGAGCCCTCATATCTTCAATTTCATAGTTCCGGTGTTAACCGATCCATTCATACATGTTTCTACAGAGCCGATTTTTATCACTGGAATCGGGGCAGGCCCTTTTCCATAAACCTGATAAATATCTTTTTCATTATTAAGGATCAACCACTACCGGATATCAGGCTAGACGTGGTACCATGGGCGATCCAGAACTCCGCAGTGATGAAAAGGTGCTTGTTAGGACCCAGGGGGTCTATGTCAAGTCAATCCCCTTTGAGGGAATCCTAACAAACAAGCGGATTATCCTTATCGACAGGGCAAAAAATCTCCTGCCCACCAAGGAGATCCCGCTTGTTACCATCAAAGAGATCGAACCAGGAGAAAATGCAATCCGTGACCAGATTATTACGGTTTCGGTGATGGCAAAGACCGGGGAATTGCGGCAGATGATCCTTACCTTCTCCCGCGAGGCTGGAGGGAACAGGATCAAGGAACGCGATGCATGGGTCCGGCTTATCCGGGAGAATGCCTCATCCCCCTTTGACCGGGTAATCCGGAAAGTGATTCCCGGGCCGGATCCGGCCTTGCGGAAACCCGAATCAATTGGTGGTCAGAGATCTGAGGTTATCCATTCGCAATCCAGGCAGACACCAACCACCGTTGAAAGCCCTCCATCAATAGCAGATACGGATGGCATGAGTCCTGTGAGGAGATCTGATATCACCCGTCCTGTTACGACAATCCCGCCTTCAATAGCGGTCACGACGCCCTATGCGCCCTTGCCTGGCATAAGTGTTTTTTGTTCGAAATGTGGAAATAAAGTCCCTGCCGAATCGGTTTTCTGTAACCGTTGTGGTTCCCCTCTAGCCAAAAAACTGTCTGGGGCAGCTCCTGTTCAATCCATGACAGTATCGCCTGTTGTTAAACAATACACCACCCGCCCTATCGATGAAGAGATCCAGTCAATCGAACCGCTGATTGAACCTTCCACCAACAAAATACCTCCCGACGCACTGCGGGCAGCGCAGGCAGAACCCATCCTGAAACCGTCTGTCTCGTGGGATGATGAATCTGAAGATGAAAAGGAATCCATCCTATCTTCTGTACAAGAATCGAAGGTTCCTGTCGAGGCACCATCAGGAATGGGAAATCCGCAGGGCTCCTCGAAAATATCGACAGCTGAAGCAGTGCCATCACCCGTTCCTTTGTACGGTAGCCGGGGGGATACACAACCCCCCCTGAAACCCCCGGGCGGCCGAAGTTTCATCATCGGAAAAAACGCGCTCCTCACAGGGGCGATTGCACTTATTGCCATCATGCTTGTTGCAGCGGGTGCCTTTTTTGTTCTCCCGTTGCTCGCGCAGGGTGCTCTGACAACACCCGGCACTGATACCGGCACCTCTCCGGTTGCTACCTTAAATCCGCAACTGCCCAAGGGCACCATCGTTGTGATTGAGACACCCCCCCCGGTTATTCCTGCTACTGGTGTCTTTGTGCATGTTGCCTACCTTGGCGGATGGAAAGGTATGTATGGGCAGACGGATGCGATTGTAACGGTCCCGGGAAATTCCGGTGACCGCATCATGGAGATAGAGAACGCCAATGCAACCGTGCAGGCCACGTTTGAAAAACTGGATGGCTCCTCCCATGACCTCATTGTTGAGATATTCAAGGATGGTAAGGTGCTCACCCGGGGTTCCACCACGGTAGGACATGGGTCGGTTTCACTGTCCGTGGATACGATTACCGGTAAGGCCGCGGTCCCGATAACCAGCGGGAATGCAACGGTGGCCAAATCTTCAACCCCGATAAAAACAACAACAATACCTGTTGCCAGCAATGCATCTGTAAAACCAACGACATAACTAACGGAAAATCCCACTACGGGAAGGAATATCTACCGCACCAGTCTATACGATTCCCGTCGCCCCTTGATCGTTAGAATACCATTTTTTTATATATTCCCGTCGTTAACTGTTGTCAGGATCGGGCTACGCACATGGGCATGAAAGAGGGGTTGTCGAAACCGAAATGAATCCGGAGGGCGCCGGCATCGTTACTGATAACCATTTTATAACCGTTGATGTCAGCCACAGTGCCTCACCATCTACGCGGGTTCCTGGTGCTTAATGCTCGCGGTCTCCCCATTTTCAGGATTTTTTTAAACAGACCGTCCCAAGAATCCGGATTGGGGGTATGAAGTATTGTAAGAAGCTCCATGAACTGATCCCTTTTGTCATATGCCATGCCAGTATTGATGGCGAACAATGTGGCGGTGCATTTGCAGGGTGCCGGCAGTACTGATAACCACTGGCCAGAAGATCCTTGAAATCCTTACAAATAAACCCATCCGGTGCTCTCTATGCAGCGGAAAAAAAATGTTATTTCTTTTCTGTTGTCTCACCGGGTGCCTTTACCGGCTTTTTTCCCTTGTTCCAGCGATAGATACCGTAACCGGCCGCGCCAAGGAGAATGATTGGCAGCAGGGTGAAGAACAGGATTATGATGAAATCGATCATGCCAAGGAACCCGGCTATCCCTTCATTTATGGTTGACACAAAGTTATGCCCGGTCTCCCCCCCAACCGGTTCCGGTTCCTGCAGGGTGACCGTGATGGTCGACATATCGATGCGACTGTCCAGGTACTTCAGCCGCCCTTCGAGCCGGTTTAATTCTGTCTGGACGCGATCGACCTGCTGCTGGATTTCAATCACATCGCTGACCTTGACTGCCTTCTTCATGATCTCGTTGTACTGGGCGAGCTGGTTCTGGTACGAGGTCTTCTGTGCCTGGATATCGAAATACTCTTCGGTTACATCCTCTCCTCGTGTGGAGACAGACTTGACGATACCAATGGCTTTCACCCCAGCAAGGGTGTTGTCGAATTCTGCCTGCGGGATCCGGAGCACGACTGTGCCTGAGAGCCTCTTGTTATATCCCTCTGAAACACTTGATGATGAGAGATACCCTCCTTTCGCTGTTACCAGATTTTTAAGCGCATCAACCGAACCAGTCACATCCTTGACTTCAATCGTGATGGAGCCGGTCCTGATGATCTTGGTGTCGATACCGGAACGGGTGCCTGGTACCGATGTCTGTGCTGGGACTGGTGCGATTCCCTCCTCGCCAATAAAAATAGAATCACCCGAAGCGACCCGGGCAGAGTTGCTCCCGGGATAGTCGGACGCGGATTTCGGCAAAGATGATGCCTGTCCCGCCCATGTTGAGGGGGCACTCATGCAGCCGGCCACAGCAACAACCGCGATGAAGACAACCATGAGGGCAATGACCTTGTAGTTCATACAAAGAGCATCGCTCTTGGTAATATAAAAATAACGTGTTTACTGCGAAGATTTTGGGAGTAATGGCCGGTATCCATCTCCCCCTGTTCCGTTATTCAATCATCGCATGCATCCTGAACAGAGATGGTTTGACCTGTTGGTTATCTTTGTTCATGCTCTTATGATCAAGGATATTGCTTGCATGTGAGTGCAGGATGACAGTATTTGGTTCTTTACCCCGACATCAATAATCCTCATAATAAAAAAAAACACGGCCTTTACGAGATTTCATCCCCAAATAATGATGATTGTTATTCTTCCTGCTTCCCTGATGAAACAAATCCGGATGGTGATTTGGTATCTGTCGAATCCGCGGGCGCTCTTAAATAATGATTAAAAAGATAAATCAATGAGATCTATGACCGAACCATACATCCCACAAAAACCCGAAGGTGCACAAGACCTCGAGAAACAGGGAATCAGTGATCTGACCCGGGCACTCCGTGAGCATACGGATCCCCAGGTACGGCAGTATGCCGCATACCTTCTTGGACAGGCAAAGAATCCACGAGCAATCCAGCCCCTGATCGAAGCTCTTGCGGATTTTGATAAATCCGTGCGTGAACAGGCAATGCTTGCCTTGTCCACGATTGGTAAGGCTGCTATTGAACCTCTGGCCGAAGCCATGAAGGAACCCCGTTGGGAAACACGGTACCGCGCCGCAGAGGCATTGGGAAAGATCGCTGACCAAAAAGCAGTCCAGCCGCTTATCCGGGGTCTCAGGGACAACCGTGACCACGTTCGTTACATGGCGGCAAAAGGGCTGCACGAGCTCGGGGATTCAGACGCGGTCGAACCCCTTATCATTCTCTTAAAGGATGAGAATGTATATGTCCGTCTGATGGCAGTCCATGCCCTTGGTGCCATGAGGGGAAGAAAAGTGACAGCTGCCCTGAACAAAGCGATCGAATCTGAACAGGATGAAAAAGTGAAAGCTGCCATGACAGCCGTTCTGAAATAAGACGGATCGACAAAACAGAGTATCCCCTTTGTTATCCGCTCCCTGGTCGGGCGGAAATTCTGCATGCAGAGTTTGAGATCCGGGTTCCGGAAGTTACATCAAAGCACATCTCTTCTGAAGCGGAGAATGCGGGAGAATGTCAGGTTATTAAAAGCAGGTATCCGTTGACAGCATACAACATAACAAATAGGAGAAGTTGGTTATCTACTCATCAGTAAAGAGGTCAAAAACCATGGATGGAAATAAACTGTATACCTTGCCGAAACTGCCGTATGATTACAAGGCGCTGGCACCTGCTATCTCTGAGGAACAGCTGACCCTGCATCATACCAAACACCACCAGGCTTATGTAACCGGGGCAAACGCAATCCTTGAGAAGCTTGACAAGGCACGAAAAGAGACTGCAGACGTTGACATGAAGGCAACTCTTAAAGAATTGTCATTCCATGTCGGAGGCTACCGGCTTCATACGCTGTTCTGGGAGAACCTTGGACCCGCAGGGAAAGGTGGCGGGGGGGTACCGAAAGGTGAACTTGCCAAGGCGATCGATGCTGAATACGGTTCATTTGCCCGGTTTAAAAAGGAATTTACCCAGGCTGCATTGAGTGCCGAAGGTTCTGGATGGGCGGTACTTACTCACTGCATGATAACGAACCGGCTTCTCATCATGCAGCTCGAGAAACACAATCTCAACGTGATTCCGGGGTTCCGGATTCTCATGGCCCTGGATGTCTGGGAGCATGCATATTACCTTGATTATAAGAATGACCGGGCAAAGTTTATCGAATCGTTCTGGACGATTGTCAACTGGGACGAAGTAAACAAAAGACTCGTAACTCACCTCAAGAAATAAAACCAGGCATGTCGGGTTGCAGGGCCGAATACAAAAATTTTTCAGGAGACGGGCTGTCGTTACAGATGGTTCGGAACCGTTTCCTGGTCTTCTCTGCGGAGAAGATCACAACTGATATCTGGTCATCACACCTCATTGACCTTTGAAGGGACATTCTGGTACTGGTGAATGAGGCCGTAATGAAACCCGATCTCAAGATTCCTTTGAAAATGGTAATTTTTAGATCAAAAAGCTACATGGGACGACACTTTGTCATTTTTTTTAAAAAAAAATTGGCTCTGTAAAAAAACCTCTTTTTCTCCCATTGATCGATTCCCTTGCACCATCCCAGTCCCCCTGGGCACGGGGGCGCATTACGATAGGATTGTCCTCTTTTCTTACGTGATATTACAATAAACCTTCCGCGCGATTATCGTAACCCAGGGGCTGTCATATCGTTGTTGCAGAGTGTGAGCTTAACCCCTGCGAGCGTCTATCCGATTATTTCTATAGATATAAAAAATTTTAATTTAAATGCCATAAATCACCATGAGTCGCGAAAACGTGCAAAAGAAATAAAAAAAATTCATGTGATCCTGTCCGCGTATGTATGCAGACGGATGAATATGCTGATCCCGTAATTTTCCCCCTGTCGCAATGTTTCCATACTGATGATTACCCAAAATTCTTCAGAATGAACGATCATGTACCGCTTAGGGACACTGATTTGAAAATTTTCGAGATCGGGAAGATCTGGGAGAACCGGTCAATCGTGTTATGAATTTCCTTCTTGCTTATCTGTTCGGTTCATATTCGAGAAAGCCCTCATGAACAATGCCTAAATATCCACAACATTAACATTATGTAAAGATGCACGACGCTGTTGAGGTTGCCCGCCTGCTTGACATACTTGGGAACCGTAACCGCAGGCGGATCATTGAACTGCTGCGACAGAAGCCCTGTTTTGTTACCGAGATATCTGACACCCTGACCCTTTCACCCAAAGCAGTCATCGACCACCTGCAGATGATGGAGCGGGAAACAATTCTTTCCAGCCAGGTAGATGAACGAAGGAGGAAATATTACTATCTTGCAAATGATATCCTGATCGATGTTAGTCTAAAAGAGGTTCATGTTATCAGTCAGGAAACTCCAGGGAATGAAGAAGCAGATGAGAGGTTGAAAAAATCAGTATCCCTCCTTGGACAGATGATCCAGGCTCACGACCAGATCCTGGAAAATCTTGAGCAGATCAATCATGATATCGAAATAAAAATCAACGATATTGCCCGCAACCATAAAGATTTATTCAGAAGCGAGAGAGAGATCACTGTTGTTATCGCTCTATCGCATGACTCCCTCACGGTTGCAGAACTGGAACAGGCGACCGGTATAAACGGTGGGGACCTGATTTTGATCCTCAACCAGTTTGTGCGCCGCGGACTTGTGAAACGGATACAGGATATCTATACACTCAGAGGTGTACATGCAGAATAATCCAAACGGTCCATATGATGATGTATTCAGCAACCTGGCAAAGATTGTTGAAGATATCGTAAAGAACATGCCAGAAAACCAACAGACCCGCATAGTTGGGTATACGATAATCACCCGGCAGCCTTCTTCTGATGATCCCCGGGTATTCCATATCAACCCCCCAGAAGACGATGAGGGCATACCGTATGAAGTGATGGAATCCGATGACCATATCTTCATCACGGCCACCCTGCCGGCAGACCTGAAAAATGCCCCTTATGCTGATATCGAGGTTGACAATGTCAAAATTATTGTCGATGACAAGTCAGTCACTGTCATGCTTGATAATGCCGTTGATCGTATCCACAGTTTCTACCGTATCCACCGCGGAATACTTGATATCACGCTGAAAAAAGTGAAGTAACCTTTGTCCTTTGAACCTGAGACCTGAATTAAAATTTTTATCTTTTTTTCCTGGTAAAAGAGAACGCGGTTGTCTTGTGTTATGACATAGCCAATTGAGGGATCCAGACGCAGCGTCTTTCTGTTGTTTTTGGGGAATATAAATATGTATAGACCCTTGTTTGCTGCCCTGGATTTCCGGACATAAATCTAAAAAAGATTATGCCTTGACCGGAAAATCTGTAGGTATCCACTGAGAGATGGATTTTTTTCCATTTTTTCTCTCATGAAACTGCCTGAGCGATACCGTGATGTCCCGGGTAAACGCGAAATATCCAATCTGGGTGTTCCGGCAGAGTTTCATCGCCATGTCCATGAGCCCCCGGGGGTCAGGGCGGGCTTCACCAAGCCAGATATGAAAGATATTGCCACCGTCGACAATCGGGAAGAAGACATGTTCGACCTCCATACGTTTCGTGAGGGGGACATCTGCACCGGGTGCAACATGAGTCCCGTTCGTGTAGTAAATGGGCAGATCGCGGCTCTTGCCAAGCTGCTCAAGCCCGTCTTCGAGATCACCCTTTATCACGGCTTTTGCGAAGTTGTGGTAGCGTCTGTCGAGAAGGTCGGCGACAGCGAACCGCTGTCCAGTGGTCTCGGCTGGGGTCCGTGCAAGCGCGATGGTCATATTGTTCTTGCCCGAGAGCTCCCGTCCGTAGAGTTCCATCTCGGTCATGGCCCTGATTGCGAGTCTGAAAGCTTCCTTGGACTCATGGAGCTGTTTACCCGTATGGTGCTGGACCATCTCGTTGACCCCGACAATCCCGATGGTATAGACCAGTCCCTCAAGATCGACTGCAAGAGCGCCGCGTTCACCCGTGTTGGGGTCTTTCGGGCGCTGCATGGCAAACGGCATGCGGTTACTGGCCCGGATCAGATCCATCCAGCGTCTTTTAATCTTGAAGATCTCAACTGCAACGTCCATGAGTTTCTTGAGTTCAGCAAAGAGCCGGGCATCATCACCCTCAGCATTATATGCTGCCCGCGGGCAGTTAACGGAAACAACCTGCCATGATCCCATAGAAAAATGGCGACCCTCATCAAAAAGCAGTTTCCTTTCAAAATCTGAGTCTTTGTCAGCTACTGCTGAGAACTGGTAAGCACAGCACTGGTAACAGGATATGCCTTTACCAGCTCCCCGGTATGCGGGTAGCTGATTATCGTAATAAGGTGTGCCGAATTTTGATGCGAGCTCGAAGGTCATGAGGTATAGTTCCTGGAACGTGGGGATATCCGGGTTCTTTTGGTTAAATTCCTCACGCTCGGTCATGAAGTCCGGTTCAATGGAGATCTCGGGTTTGGGGAAGTTGAAGGGTTTGCCCCAGTAGTCCCCTTCGAGCATGACTTCCATCAGTGCTTTAAAGAGGAACCTGACCTCCCGCTCGAATTCGCCATATGTTCTCTTTGGTGCAGACTTTCCATCCCAGATCCTGCCCTTGTAAACACAGGGCTTATCCTGCCAGAGGGTGGGAACCCCCGGGCAGAGCTGGATGGAAGAGAAGACCAGCTGACCTCCGCGGGCAACCATCATCTGGGTCATCTCGTACACAAACATCTGCACCATCTGCTTAATTTCACCATAGGGCAGGCCTTCCATGTAGGGTGCGAGGAATGTGAGAAAGTTATAATATCCCTGCCCACCGGCAAAGTTTGTCTGTGCGGAACCGAGCGCCTTGACTGCATGCAGTATGGCGACCTCTGCCCGTTTTGCCGGGCCGGCAACGGAAGCCTTCGTTCCATTGCCATCGGGCATCAGGCCGTAGTAGAAGAAATACCGCAGGTCCCAGTCCTGGCAGAACGGCCGGGTCCCGAAATACTCGAGGTCATGAATGTGCATTTCCCCCGAGAGGTGGTGATCA
>ERZ795054.3577-NODE-3577-length-12040-cov-5.101877_pt1 | contig 12040 bp, 10 predicted proteins | sample MGYA00375138_ERZ795054 | MGnify/ENA primary metagenome ERZ795054 (study PRJEB30183, sample SAMN05720215) | anaerobic digester metagenome | isolation source: active sludge of municipal wastewater-treating anaerobic digesters | place: USA | collected 2014-12-23 ...
CCCAGACCGGAAAGCGGCGCAGGAAATGCCGGTCGTCCAGGGGCACCCCTTGGCGGACCTGCGCCCGCTCCTCCGGCCTGCGCGGTTCGTCCGCACGGTAGACTCCCGCCGGCAACATCCCGTAGGGCGCCGTCACCGTCGCCGCCGCCTTGAGGTAATCGGCATACCGGCGTATCGCCGCGTCCCACTCCGCGCGTTTCGAGTCCTCGGGGAATGTCTCGCGCAGACCGGTCAGGAGCATGACCGGCGCCTGCTCGTGGCTGCGATGATTGTAGTGCAGGAGGCGATCCCGCTTCGGCGATGTGTAGAAAAAGCCGGCAAGCGGCAGACTCCATGGTTGCGGTCGAGTCTCCTGACACTCGATGACGACGCCCGCAAACTCGATCGCCTTCTCTGCAAACTCGGGCCGCTTCGTGCCGCGAAACAGTTCGAGGGCGGCGTGCCCCGCGGCGCTCGCCAATTCGAGTCGCGGCTCGCCCAGCCTCCCGAGCGCCTCCCGCCAGTCCTGCTCGGCCGTCCGCAGACAGCGTGCGGCCAGGAGCGGGTCTTCGGCTTGCAGGAGCCGGCCGGCCGCGGCGCATGCGGCCGCGGCCTGGAGTGTGTCGAACGGCGCGTCGCTCGCCTGAGCCGTCACGTCATCCACCGTCCCGAGAATGCCGTCGGTCCAGAAATCCATCGTCGCCCATGTGATGCGCCGCCCGTCAGGGAATCGGGTCTTCAGGATCCAGTCCAAACCCCAGCGCCCCTCGTCCATCAGGCGCGAGGCCAAAGGGAGCAGTGATGGGTCGTCCGCGGATCGGGCGCGCAGCCGTTCGGCGAGACGGAACATGGCATAGGTGGCCTCAGCCGTGTTCACCAGCCCTTGAGAGAGATCGCCCGCGTCGTGCCAGCCGCCGTTGATCACCATCCGCAGGTCGCCGTTCACCCCCAGCCAGTCGCGGTGACAAATCTCGTGGATGCCCGGCACCGCCCATCCGCACCGTTCCGCATGGAAAAAGTCGAGCATCGCCTCGACGGTGTGGCGCCAGAGGCCGGGCCCGATGCGAAACGGCTCCGACACCCGATCGCCAGCCTGGAGTCTGTACTCGCCGGGTTGCCTCCACGCGGTGAAGTCCAGCACCTGCACCCCCGGCTCAGGGTCTCGGCCGGGGACGACCGCGCCCCGCCAGACCGCTTGTCCCGAAACGCCGTCGACAAGGGAAAACGCGTTCGTGTCGAGACCGCTCGCGAAGGCCCGCTTGACCGCGCCCGGGGCGTAGCCGAGTTGGTTGTAGGAGAACCGCCCCGGGGCAACGGTCCAGCCCAAGAAATGATCCGGATCGACCCGTTCGAGTTCGAGTTGGTCGAAGTCATACTGGACTTCGTCGGCGGCCCCGGGTTCGTTGCCCTGGAGGCGGTAGATCAACTCGACGCCGCGCACCTGGCGGCGATCGAGATGCGCGATTTCCCAAACCACGCGGTTCCATTCGTGGTTGCGCAGCAGCACAAAGTGCAGTCCGCCATCCGTGTAACTCTGGCCTTCAGTGCCTTCGCCGCGGAGCTTGATCAGCAGCGAGACCACATTGAAGCCCTCCAACTGCGGACGCACCCGGACCGACAGCCGGTTGAACCCGCTCCAGTCTTCCTCGGCCACATCGAGGCGCAGACCCGTTTCGGCAAACGGACGGCCCGCAACCGGCCCCGGCTTCTCGGTGCGGGTTGGCGATCGCAACCGGAGGGCGTGTTTGCCCTCGTGCGCGTGCTCGGCGCTGAGCGTCACCGTGCCCGGGCCGAAGAAAACCCAGCCGTTGGTGCTCTCCATATCGGCCAGCGTGCGCGAGGCAAGGACCGGTTTGGCGAGATGCCTCGCGATTGTCGACCGGCTCTGATCGGGCACGGGCGGCGTCCATCCGGCCCCGGCGAGCGTCGTCATGGCCGCGGGCCCCGCCGCGCCGGACCCAAGCACGCAGAGGGCCAGCCAGAGGCCACCCGTTCGAGCCCGCGGACCCGGGCGTTCCTCCGCACCGCGGGTGCGCCGGCGCCTCGTCGCTTTGGCCGCCGCCCTGCGGCGCTGGGCAGTCTTCGGCTTCGCGGCGGCCGAGACTCTCTGAACCAGACGGGCTCGAACTGGAATGACAGCGGGGCGTTTCATCGCCGCTAATCTGCCTTCGTGGCGGATCGAGTAAAGACTGCGTTTTAGCCCGCACTTCGCGCTCGTCAAACCGGACCCATGGGGCTACTTTTCCGGCGTTTATGTGCAGAACGTGGATCTTTCTGCGAGGCGCCCTTGTCGGATGTCTCTGTCTGGCGTCACTCGCCTTTCCAGCGGATCCGGCGGGCCGGCCGTCCCCAACACCACCGCCACTGCCACCGGCACCGCCGGCACCGCCGGCCCGCGCCACACCCGCCAGCCCGGTTTCGGCTCGACCGCCGGCGTCCGCGGCCCCTGTATCGTCGAACAGCGTGGCGCCGGTCCGCGCGACGCCTTCGCGCGCTGGGACCGTGAATCAGCGGTTCTCGCCCGGGGCCGTCAGCATTCCGCTGTCCGATCCCTCCTACATCCCGGGCTTGGCCCCGCCGATCGTAGTCGGGCCGCCTGTCCCTCTGGCGCCCCAGCAGCCCGGGACGCCGTTCCCTTACTCGGCGCCACGGCCCGCGCGCGTCCAGGAGACGGTGTTCGCCTATGACGCGTTGATCAAGGAAACCACGCTCAAGGCGGGCGAGACATCGGCCTACTTCACGTTTCACCTGACGAATACTTCGCCCGAGGCGGTCACCATCAACGCCGTGCGCACATCCTGCGGGTGCGCCGTCGCGAAGTTGCCGTCCGTCCCTTGGCGAATCGAGCCGCAGGCGAGCGGCGCGTTCGATGTGGTGGTGGACGTGCGCGGTTCGCGGGGCGTGGCCACGAAGACTGTGACGATCGACAGCACCGCCGGTTACCGCTACCTGACGGTGCGCGTCGCCATGCCCGAGTCGGCGTCGCCAATGGCCGCGGCGGATCGCGCGCGGAACCTGCAGGTCGCGTTGGCGGATCGCCAGGCGGTCTTCAAAGGTGACTGTGCCGCGTGCCATTTGCAGCCCGTGATCGCGCAGCATGGGCAGGCGCTGTTCAAGAGCGCCTGCGGCATTTGCCACGAGGCCGAGCGCCGGGCCGCGGCGGTCCCTGACTTGCGGGCCCTGAACAAGCCTGTGGATCGGGCTTACTGGTCGGGCTGGATTGCGAAGGGGAAGCCGGGCGGGCTCATGCCTGCCTGGGCGATCGATGAAGGAGGGCCCTTGACCGGCCGCCAAACCGAGTCGTTGCTCGACTACCTCACAGGCCCGTTCCGAAACGAACCGGCTCGCGCGCCGCTGGCGCCGGGCGCCCCGACACGATCCGGCATAACGCCAGCGGTCCGATAGACGCCATTCGGATCAGCGCGCCGACCGCGTCCCTCGATGCGGCCCGGCGTGATAAACCTTGAACCGGGCGCGCAACACTTCCTTGCCATAGCCAAACGGCGGCAGCCGGTGGATCAAGTGCGTTGACTCCAACAAGGCAATGAAGTTGTTGGCGGTCGGTTTCTTCACTTCCAGGTTCTTGCAGAGGTCCGGCATGTCCAGCAGACCGCCGTCGTGCATGCACAGGTAAAGAAACGTGTGCTCCAATTCCAGCACGCGGCGCACGCTGCCAAACGACAATTAGAATTCACCACCCCGTTGCCTCACGACGAATTATTGTCGTTGCAGACTTGCCGTCCCCGACCCCGTTCGACCCACCTCCGCCCTTGCCAGGGGGCGCCGAACCTGTCTGCGTCCGAGGCATGGAAAGCTTGAACGCCGCGTTGCAGGAATTGAACGGAGATATCTTGCGCAAGCTCCTCCGCACGCTGGAGCTGCCCGCGTCCGGTCTGACACGCAAGGAGCAGTTCGTGCAGGCCCTCGAGCACCACGCCGTGGCGCACCTGCCCGAGATCGTGGCCAGGCTCTCGCCGGCGGAACGCCTGTACCTGGCGGAGGCGGTGCATCAGGGACGGCTGCTGGGCAGCGTCGAATTCGCGGCCAAGCACAACCTGGCCGCTCCTTCCTGGGACCTTTATTGCGGCTACCGGGAAGAGACCGCGTCGTTGCTTCGGTTGTTCCTCTATCATCCGCCTCGGGGTGCCGCCTGCTTCTCCCGCCGGGTGGCCCGTTCCTGCAACCAGAGGAGGTCGGGATTGCCGGGGGAGGGCACGACCCGGGTCGGGTCCGGTGGGCGATTTTTCCGGACCGGCGGTGTGGTCCTCGCGTCCTTCCAACGACGGACCCAATGACCGTGGTGTCGAGGAAGTGTTCCTGAGTGCTCATGCTGACGTTCGCTCGTTCCAGGAGAATTGGCAGCGGGAAGGAACGGCGGTGTTGTTCGTCTCCGGATCGCCAGCTTGACGCCCGGGTGCTTTCGAGAGTTCGCCCAGTAGTCTCCAGCCGTCAGACTAATCCAGAGTGTTCTGGGGTCTATTTCGGCAGAGCCCCAGCACGCTGCGCAATCGGGACGGCGGCTTCAGGAGGTCGGCCAATGAGTAGTGATCCAGCACCGCAAAGAAGGCGGCGACGGCTTCAGCCAGCACGACTTTCAAGCGGCAGGCTGGGAAGAGGCGACACTGACGTTCCTCCCGGTTGGTGCAGGTCAGCAACTCCTCACCTTCTTCCCGTAGCCGCACGATATCGCCCAGCCGGATCCTCTCCGCGGGTCGGCCCAGCGTGAAGCCGCCGCCGTCCCCACGATGTGTCGCGATCAGACCGTTGTGGCTCAGGTCACGCACCACCTTGGCCACATGATGGCATGGAAGGCCAAACGTGCCAGCCACTTCCGCCACGGTGACCCGTTCCGGGCTGCGCAACGCGGCGTGCATGAGCACGCGGAACAAGTCATCGGAATAGGCGCTCAGTTTCATAGGTGCGTCAGACGATGAGACGGGCGCCGCGTTTGTAGGTGCAGTAGGCAAAGGCCCATTGCAACCAAGTCAACCCGCCATGCTTCATCCATCAGAACGGTGACGTGCTGGTGTCGCGACAGAATGGAGCGGATGGGTTGGGCGATTTCTGGCGCTGACAATCCCGCGGTGGCCACTTGATACAGCAACGGCGTGAACAAATGGTAGTTACACCGGTCCACGACGGTCACCTCAGCGCCCGGAAAGCGGAAGGTCTGACAAAACGTGAGCCCGCCAAAGCCGGCGCCTAGCACGACGACGCGGACGTGCACTCTGCCCTGCGAAGCAGGCATTGGTGGCGGATGTCGAACCATGATTGCCGATGGTTTCCCCGAACGAACAGCGCCACGCCTCTCGGTCAGCCGTCCAGGTCAGGTTTTGCAGCCGCTTACCGTGTGGTGGTGGCGGGGTATGGTCCGGCGCCTCAGCTTCAGCCGCCGCAATGGCAAGCGGCCGGCTGACTCGGCCGGGGAGCCAGCGCCGTCGAGCTAAGACTGCGGGCGAAGCCCTCCAACCGGGCGATGGTGTCGAGGCCGACGGCGCGGTCCACGACCACGAACTGCGCGCTCAGCTCCTGCTGGTCGTCCGCGGTCAGAATCCTGTCTGCCATCGGAAAGACCATCGCGTCCTCTTTCCATATGTGGCTCTGATACAGATCCAGCAGCCCGCGCAGTGTCTGTCGTAGGGCTTCCGGTGCTTCAGGCTGACCTCGTTGGTACGCCGATGTGTGCTCGGCCAGGGCCTGGACCAGCACCCGGCCTTTCTCGTGCTCGTGATTCAGCCCTTCGATTGGGCACCCTTTGGCTGGCACGCCGCGCTTGACCAGCACGGGGAAGAAGAACGTCTCCTCCTTGCCGTGATGGAGCGTGTCCGCATAGAGGCGCAGAAACTCCACCGCCGTGGATAGCATGCTGGCATCAACGGGTCGCCCTTTTCCGACGTCAATGGCGACCCGGCCCAAAGCCTTGACCACATTCTCGATGAGCCGGTGCTCGGCCGCCATGACTTGCGTTGGCGTCATATCAGGACTGATGTGCGGATCTTCCTCTCGACTTCGTCTCGAGGGCGGCCCTGGCAGCAGCGACTGCCAAACCGTCGCTCACGTCGCGGTGCGTCTGGAGTGTTTGAAAGGTAAGTACCAGCGTGCCTGCAGGGACGCAGGCCAGCATTGTCTTTGTCTCGTGCATGGGCATAGTCAATCGTTCTGGCTGTAAGCGTGGCCGCGAACCGGCCGCCAGTCCATTGTACGAAGGTCGTACAACCATGGTGGTATAGCGACACTCCATTCAGGGTATCCTCTTCGACCTGCCGGAGGTGACGAGCCGTGCACAGGCCCTGATCGCCCGTGCGGGCTTGGCCGACCGATGTCGCACCGTGGGCGGCGATTTCTTCGCGTCCGTTCCTGCGGGGGCGGATGCCTACCTGTTGCGCCACATCCTTCATGATTGGGAAGATCCCGATGCTGTTGCGATTCTGCGCAACTGCCGAGAGGCAATGCCTCCGCAGGGGCGGGTGCTGGTGGTCGAAATGGTCCTGCCACCGGGGAATACACCTGGGTTCGGCAAGTGGCTCGATCTGATGATGCTGTTGGTCGCGGGCCGGGAACGTACGGAGGCGGAGTACCGGCTTCTGTTCGGAGCGGCGGGGCTCGAGTTGAATCGCGTGCTGCCGACGACGGCGGAAGTCAACATCCTCGAAGCGGTGCGCGGCCCCGTGCTCCTCTAATCGGTCGCCCTCCTAGGCCGATCTCAGCAACGGTCCGATTGCTCAGACAACGGGAGGACTCTATGGGTTGCGTCAGTTCGCAAATGAATGCTCAGAAACCGTCACATTCCATGACTCGCGCCCGTTCCACCTTTCCGCCCGCCATTCCGCCGCCAGCGCGGGGCAGCCCCTTTTCGACGATCGGGCTTGCCCTGCGGATGATGCCAGTAGGCGCCATCGTGTTCGGCGTGCTCATTTTCAGCCAATCGGACCCACTGCCAGAGGAAGTCCCGATCGGGGGCTATTCCCAGGTCGACCCAGTGCCAGAAGGGCGAGGGGACTTTGCGCCCGCAGCGCCACGCGCGGGGCAGGCACAGGGGAGAGTCTTTCCGACGAAGGCAGCAGCCGGGCGGAGCACGCGGGAAACGACCGTGCCGGGCACCCCTCGCGCAGCCACGACGGGTAACGCCCCTGCCGCGCTGGGGCAGCAACCGGCGGGCAGACTCGATCCCCGCAGGCAGGCGACACCGGATGCCCTCTCCGCGCACGCGCAACCGCAAGACCAGGCGGAAGAGGCCTTGGCGGCGGGGATGCAGGCGGTGCCGAACCGCTCAGCGCGTGAGGGGATAGAGGAGAATCAAGGTGCTGGCTCAGGCGTGACAGACACGTCGGCACCGCCCGTCCCGCCCACTTCCAGCAATCCGGGAGTGGAATACGGCGTCGAGGTCGCGAGTTTGCGCTTGACCGCGGGCGGCACCGCGCTGGATTTCCGTTACAAAGTCGTGGACCCGGACAAGGCGGCGGTGGTCGGGCGCGAAGGAGGACCTTCGTACCTCCTGACCCAGGATGGCCGAAGAATCTCTCCGCGGAACGTCCAGCAGATTGGTGACTATTACTTTGCCCGGCACCTCGACCAGGCGGGCCGCACTTACTCCACCTGGTTCGCCAACCAGGGTGGGGCACTGCAAACCGGCGACTTGGTCAGTGTGGTGATCGGCGATCTCCACATCGCGAACATCCGTGTGGAGTAACCGCCCCCTGGCCACCGTCGGGGCGATTAGGACCTGCCCCGATGACACGTTCAGCCCCCCCCCGATTCCCAATGAGCGGTGGGCGATCTAAAGAACCACACACGACGAATGAAGCAGGCCGGCGACCCATGAGGCCGTACGGGGGCAAAGTCGCTGACTGCGCATTCTCGGCCCTGAGGGGCATGCACGTGTGTCGAAGCTCATGAAAAACCCATTGAAGAACCTGGCGGGGAGCCTGTTGCTGGTGGCGCTGGGCGCCGGCGGCTACGCGCTCTGGCAGCAACTGACTCTCCCCTCCCACTCCCGGGCAGAACGAAAGGTCTTGTACTACCAGGACTCGATGCATCCCTGGATCAAGTCTGACCAACCGGGCCAATGCACCATCTGCGCCATGGACCTCACGCCCATCTATGAAGGCGAGTCGGGCCTTGGCCATACGGACGACCTGGTGACGCTCAGCGCGAGCAGCGTCACGGTCATGAACGTGCAGACCGATGAGGTGAAGCGGCGGTCACTCCATCGGGCCGTACGCGTCGCGGGTGTGCTCGAAGCGGACACCACCCGCAAAACCATCCTCGCCGCACCTGCCGCGGGCCGGATCGACGCCGTCGCGGTGGCCTCGGCTGGTGTGGGCGTTCAGGCTGGCCAGGTCCTGGCCACGATCTACAGCCCCGACCTCGTCTTCCAGACGCGGCGTTACATCTTCCGGGACCGCATCACCGACAAGGCTACACAGGCTGCGATGATGGCCTCGACACCGGGGGGAAGCAGCCGACACACGCCGGTCCCGGGCGTCGGGGCACGAGACCTGCCTTTCGCCGCGCGCGAGCGGGTCGAGGCGGATCCCTACTTCAATGACCTGCTCTCGACCCACACGGGCACCGTGACCGAACGCAACGTGTTCGACGGTCAGTACGTGGCCGAGGGCGACCGCCTGTTCACGATCGTCGACTGTTCCGTGCTCTGGTTCCGCTTCGACGTGTACGAACATCAGCTCGCGTGGCTCGAACCAGGCCAACCTGTCGATGTCACTGTTCCCTCCCTCCCCGGCCAGGTGTTTCACGCCACCATCTCCGTCATCGAGCCAACGCTCAATGAAACCACCCGCACCGTGAAGGTGCGCGCCGACGTCGCCAACCCGCTGGTCGGCAACCCCGGGCAGCCGCGTCGGAGCTTGCACCTCGGGATGTATGCCGAGGGCCGACTCCGCGCGCAGATCCCGGACGTGCTCACCATCCCGCGTGGGGCCCTGCTGTTCCCGGGCGAACACGCCTATGCCTATCTCGACAAAGGGGGCGGGGCCTACGAAATGCGGCGCGTCACCCTCGGCCGGCCAGGTGATGACCACTGGGAGGTCCTCGACGGCCTCGAGGAGAACGACCGCGTCGTCATTTCTGGCAACGTTCTGATCGACGCGCAGGCGCAGTTCAACCGCAGCACCGTGCCGGGAACCCCAGACCCGCAGCCCGGCGGCGTCAACGCCGCGATGGCCCACGCCGACCACGCCTCGTCGAACGGAACCGGTCATTGCTGCACCGAGTCACCAGACTCACCTGCGCCGGAGCTGACGGACGTCCAGCACCGAGCCCTGGCTGCCTTCCTCGCTGTCGCCCATGGGATCAGCTCAACCCTCGCAGCGGATGACCTGGATCGGCTCAAGCCCCACGTCGCCAGCCTCCCCGCTCTCGCCCAAGCGCTCACCGAGGCATTTCCGGAAGACCATCCTTGGCACGAGGTGATCCAAAGCCTGCCGGCGACCTCACGTTGGGCGGAGCTGACCAACCTCGAGGTCGCGCGCAGAATGTTCCTGCCGTTCAGCACGAACACCGTCGATCTGGTGCAACGGCTACGCAGCCAGGAAACGACGTTTGCCTCCGCCAAAGTGTTCTTCTGTCCCATGGCCCCCAAGCCGGGCCTGTGGTTTCAGGCCGAAGGTCCCCTGCGGAACCCGTTCTACGGCTCCAAGATGTTGACCTGCGGCGAGGAAGTATCCGCGCCCCCCCGCGCCGCCAAAGCGACACCGGCGTTGGCGGCGAAGCCCCCCCGCGCCGCCACCGAACATTCGCAGCTCGCGCCGGCTGGCCTCGACCCCGCGGTCGCGCCCATCAACGCTGACATGCATCCGCAACTCCCGCCGGCCGGCGGCGAGTTGGCGCCCGCGCCCACCAGCGCGAGCGCGGCCCCAAACGCGGCGGCAAGGCGCCGTGGGATAGCCCATTACGACCAGGCGGCAATGGCGTTCGGTACCCGGCTGGCCGAGCTCTCGGCCAGTCTGGTCAATGCGTCGGCGGTGCCGTCATCGCCCCCTCCGGCCGGCAACCCCGAGCTGGCCGCCCAACGGCAGCAGGCGATCAAAGGCTTCCTCTTCGTCGTCGACGGCATGAGTCAGGGTCTGGTCGCCGACAGCGTCGAACAATACCGCGCGCATCTGGGCAAACTGCCTGGCGCACTGGCGACCCTAGGAAACGCCTACCCGGCTCGCGACCGCGTCAAAGCGCTCACCCGCAAACTGACTACCCTGGCGCAAAGCCCGCCGCCCCACGACCTCGAGGATGCTCGGACTCGGTTCCTCGCCTTGAGCTCCAACGCGGCCGAGTTGGCGAAGCTCCTGAAAACCGAGGCGTCAGCCGTCGGAGGATTCAAGCTCTATCACTGTCCGATGGCCCCTCGCCCCGGCGTTTGGCTCCAGGCCAAAGGTCCCCTGCGGAACCCGTTCTACGGCTCCAAGATGTTGACCTGCGGCGAGGAAGTTGAGCCGTGAGGGTGAGGCGTGAGGGGTGAATTGGGAGATGCTCTATGATCAACCGACTCATTGAGTGGTCGCTCCGGAACCGGTTCCTGGTTCTCTGCGGCACTCTCTTCGTCATCGCCTGGGGTTTGCGCGCGCTCTACCGGACGCCCGTGGACGCCATCCCGGATCTGAGCGAGAACCAGGTGATTGTGTTCGCCGACTGGCCAGGCCGCAGCCCCCAGGAGGTCGAGGACCAGGTGACCTATCCGCTCTCGGTCAACCTCCAGGGTCTGACCGGGGTCAACACGGTCCGCGCCACCTCGATGTTCGGTTTCACGTTCATCACCGTGATCTTCGAGGAGCAACTGGACAATTACTTCGCCCGCTCGCGCGTGCTCGAGCGGCTCAGTTTTCTGGGCGGTCTCTTGCCCACGGGTGTCGTGCCCCGGCTTGGTCCCGACGCCACTGGCCTGGGTTGGGTGTATCAGTACTACCTGGACGTGGATCCGCAACGGGCCCCGCAAGGCGGATACGACTTGTCCCAACTGCGATCACTCCAGGATTGGTTCGTTCGCTATCAGCTCAACGCCGTGCCGGGCGTCGCCGAGGTGGGCAGCGTCGGTGGTTTCGTCCGCCAGTACCAGATCGAGGTTTCACCCAACAAGATGCGCGCGCTGCGGGTGTCGTTGCAGGACGTGCTCGAAGCCGTGCGCCAGAGCAACCTCAACGTCGGCGGCAAGGTCATCGAGGAAAGCGGCATGGAGTTTGTCGTGCGCGGCCTTGGCCTCATTGAGTCGGTGGCCGACGTCGAAAACATCGTGCTCAAGGAGAGCGCTGGCACACCGGTCTATCTGCGGGACATCGCGACGGTCCAGATTGGCGGCGATTTCCGGCGTGGCGCGCTGGACATCGATGGGCGGGAAGTCGTCGGCGGCGTGGTGGTCATGCGCACGGGCGGGAACGGACTCGCCGTCATCAACGCCGTGAAGGAGAAGATCGCCCAGATGACTCCCTCCCTGCCGCCGGGCGTGAGCATCAGGCCGTTCTACGATCGCAGCACGCTGATCGAACGATCCCTCGCCACCCTGAAACGCGCGCTGACTGAGGAGATCATTCTCGTCGCTCTGGCCCACATCATCTTCCTCTGGCACTTCCGCAGTATCTTGATCGTCACGCTGCCCTTGCCGGTCTCGATCCTGATCTCGTTCATCGTGATGAAGCAGTTCGGATTCACCTCGAACATCATGTCCTTGAGCGGCATCGCCATCGCCATCGGGGTGCTTGTCGACGCCGGGATCGTGATGGCGGAGAACGTCATTCGCCACTGCGAACGGCTGGAAGCCGGTCGCGGCAACCGCCGGCTGACGCGCGACGAAGTCTGGCAGGTCACCCTCGTCGCCGCCCAGCAGGTCGGTCGCCCCATCTTCTTCGCCATGCTGATCATCATCCTGGCCTTTGTCCCGGTGTTCACGCTCCGGGGCGAGGAAGGCAAGCTCTTTCTCCCGCTCGCCTTCACCAAGACCTTCGCGATGATCGGCTCGACCCTGCTGGCCGTGACGATGGTTCCCGCCCTCTGCACCTTCCTCGTGCGCGGACCCTTTCGACGCGAGGAAGACAACGGGGTGATGAAGCGTCTGCTG